>Ga0302326_10001762_pt1 | contig 54135 bp, 47 predicted proteins | sample Palsa_T0_3_FD_202264 | JGI IMG/M metagenome (GOLD analysis project Ga0302326, IMG submission 202264) | Peat permafrost microbial communities from Stordalen Mire near Abisko, Sweden - Palsa_T0_3 | ecosystem: Environmental > Terrestrial > Soil > Palsa > Peat permafrost | place: Sweden: Abisko...
GGGTCATCCGGACTTAGTGTGGGTGAAAATTGATCATTTTTTGATCAAAGCCAAGGCAGCATGCTGGTCAGTACCTTCCTGCGACGGCATTTTTCATCGCCGAGTTCGTGAGTGCCCACTTGCCGGGGCGTGAGACCGTAGAAGCTGCAATACGTCGTCCCGCAGGCTGTGCAGCAGGGTTTTGCGCGGAATGCCAGAGTGACATCTGCGCTTGCGGATCGCCAAAACGGCCACGCACGTTGGCGCGGAGGACGAAATCCAGGGGGACGCGCGCGCCTCTGCCAAGAGGCGACGCTAACGTGGCGTTGACATCGGCAAATCATGCCAGATTTATCCGTACCGTAAGCTTGCACCAAAGCCTACGAAAATAGGCTTCGCAGCTTGATCAAAGGTGTATTTTTACCCACACTAAAACCGGAAGAGCCAGAATAATGAAGAGACCCCTCGCCGTCGTGGCATGCGCCGTAAAGCTTGCGCTGCTGAGCGCCACTGCCGCTGAGAACCCGTCAGCCGATCTCGTCTTTCTGCACGGCCGCATCCACACCGAGGATGGCGCGCGCCGCGTGGTGCAGGGTCTCGCGGTACGCGGAAATACGATCATTGCGGTCGGCACGGACCGGGAGATCAGCGCGCGCATAGGACCGGGAACCCGCACGATCGACCTCGCCGGCCGCATCGTGCTGCCGGGCATTATCGATGCGCACACTCATCCGGCCGAGAGTGCGCAGGAGTCCGAGAAGTGCAGCCTGAGCGACAAGATGAGTACACCGGATGAACTCAAGGCCAAAATCGCGGTATGCCTCAAAAGCAATCCCGGCGATAAGAATCCGTGGTTCGAAGTGGTGCAGGTCGACCCGTCGGGACTCACCCTCACGCGCAACGACCTTGATTCGATTCTCTTCGGCCGACCACTGATTCTGAGCGGCGCCGATGGTCATACGACATGGGTCAATTCGGCTGCGCTGCGGGCCGCTCACATTAGCGCCGCCACCAAGGATCCGCCTGGCGGGCGGATTGAGCGCGATGCCGCCGGCAATCCGACCGGCACTCTGCGTGATGCCGCGCAGGATATCGCCCTGCGTGCCAAGCCGGCGCCCAGCCTCGATGTTCAGGCGGCGCAACTCGAGAAGGCATTTGATGGCATGCGCGCGACCGGCATCACGTCGGTGCAGGACGCCGCCGTCGATGAGCATGACATGCAGCTGTACAAGCGTCTCTACGATGAGCGGCGACTCAACATGCGCGTGCGTGGCTCGTTCACCCTGACGAACCTTAACGAGCCGGCGAAGACGGTCATTGATCGAGCGATCAAGTTCCGCGGGAGATGGGCGATTGATCCCGAGTTTCTGCGCGCCGACGCTGTCAAGATCTTCGCCGACGGCGTAATCGAGTACCCGTCCCTGACGGCAGCGTTGCTTGAACCCTACCTCGACGCCGAGGGCCACCCAACCGCCAATCGGGGACCTTCCTATTTTACCCAGGCCAATTTGAATGAAATCGTCGCGGCCGCCGATGCCGCCGGCTTCACCGTGCATGTCCACGCCATAGGCGATCGCGCCGTACGCTCGGCGCTCGATGCTTTCGCTTATTCCAGGCAGAAGAACGGTCATTCGGACAACCGTGACCAGATTGCTCATCTGGAACTGATCGACCCGGCTGATTTTTCGCGTTTCAAGCCACTCGGTGTCATTGCCAACCTGCAGCTTCTCTGGGCGGAGCGAGATGATTACATCACCAACGCGACCGTGCCCTTTATCGGTCCGGAGCGCTCGCGGCATCTCTACGCCGCGCGCTCATTGCGTGACGCGGGCGCTCTCATCGTCGGGGGCAGCGACTGGAGCGTCAGCAGTTTCGATGCGTTCGAGGCGATGGAGCACGCCCTCACGCGCGCGGAAGCCCGGGGCAAAGAGCCTCTTCTGCCCGAACAGAGCCTCAAAATCCAGGACGTCGTGGACGCCTACACCATCAATGCGGCCTATGCGCTGAAGCAGGAGCGCTCGACCGGCAGCCTGGAGCCCGGAAAGCGCGGCGATTTGATTGTTCTTGACCGCGACATCTTTGCGCTCGACCCCTTCGATCTGCATAAGACTCGGGTGCTGGCGACCTACCTCGACGGGCGCGAGGTTTACGCTGCCAAGGCGCAGTGAGTCATCGAACGTGCCCGGCCCTGCAATCGACAGCTGCTTCACTACGAAGGCTGCGCGGCAGCGGGCGGAAGACGGCGCCGGAATTCTCGACGCATAAGCAACAGACTGGTCAGTGCCTGTGCAGTAACCGTCGCAACTGACAGGTACCACAGGTGCCGTATCTGGAACCATGGTTGCCGCGACAGCCAGATGGCCGGACCGACGAATGTGATCAGGCGCGAGGCGCTACTCGCGAGCGATGGCCACGTGTTGCCAAGACCCTGAAAGGTGCTTGAGCACGTAAAAATTATTCCGGTTGCCACAAAATTCAACGAGATGATGCCCAGAAACTGGCTGCCAACGGCCACGACATTCGGTTCGGTGGAAAACGGGTGAATGAGTGCGGCGCTCTGCAGCTGACAGACAAGGGTAAGTACCAGCATCACGCCGCAGGTCATGAGCGCCGCCGTGCGAAAGGTTGCGCGCACCCGATCTGTCCTCTGCGCGCCAAAATTCTGGCCCACGATTGGCGCAGTCGCGAATGACACTGCCATGGCCGGCAGGAATATTGCCTGCATCACGCGTGACCCTACGCCGAAGCCTGCCTGGGCCGCAGCTCCGAAAGTCCGGATGATCCAGAAAATGACTGCCATGTACCCGAACATGAGCGCAAATTCCCCACCAGCCGGCAATCCTATGTTGAACACGCGCAGCCAGATGTTCAGCCGCGGTGCCCACATCGAGGGATGCAGCTGCACGTATTTCTCGAGCTTGAAGAAATACATCCCCAGCAGCACGACGCCGAACGCGATCGCAACCGTGCTCGCAAGACCCGCGCCGGCCACGCCGAGCGGATGTCCGCTGCCCCAGCCTGCGATAAGCACTGGCGCCAACACGATATTGACGAGCACGGTGAGCCCCTGCACCACCATCGTTGGTTTCACAATGCCGGTGCCGCGCAGTGCGGAGCCCATGGCGACCAGTGCGAACTGCAACGCGAGCCCGGGCAGAAACCAATTCAGGTACGCCGAACCCATCAAGACAGTCGGCGCATCCGCACCGAGTGTTCCCATGTACGCAGCCATGCCCGCATAGCCGCACACGAGTGTCAGTACGGCGCACAGCAGCGACAGCAGCAATGATTGATTGAATATCAGATTGGCCTCAGCCGCGTCCTTACGACCGACTGCCTGCGCGATGAGCGCAACAACGCCGACGCCCAACATCTGCGTGAGAGCAAACACGACGAAAGTGAGGTTACCTGCAGCACTTACGCCAGCGATTGCGGCATCACCGAGCCGCGAGACAAAATACAAATCGACGATGTAATAGAGCGTCTGCAGCAGCATGCCGGCGAAGATCGGCAGCGCCAAGGCAACAATCTGCCGCGCAATGGATCCCTGCGTCAGGTCGCGCATAGCTGTGGGTGCTGCTCGCTCCCCGCCGCGGGCTTCGCGGGCGGCAGCGAATGATAACTGCACGAACTAAGCCGGAATTGACCTACCATGCGGATCTGCAGCTCGCATCGAGATGTCGCTTCAACCTCATGGCCGTGTTGCATTTGATCCAGTCATCGGTTAATAAATTTACCATGTCCATTGACCTTAGGATGGCTTTAAATGTTCGTGGCGGAGCGAGTACCGAGAGCGATTAGCTCCAGACACCGGACTTTATTAGCATCGGCATGGGGCGGGAGAATCGGTTGCCACAAAACGATCCGCTGCGAGTTCCGACGGCATCGACACGACTCGTTCTGCTGCTGTCGACGGTCCTCCTCATCAATTACGTCGACCGCGGCAATTTGGCGACTGCGGCGCCGCTGATTCAGGCGGAACTGCACCTTTCAAACACCGAGCTCGGGTTCCTGCTGTCCGCATTTTTCTACACCTACGTCGCCGCGATGACTCCAGCGGGCTGGCTCGGAGAGCGCTACGGAGCTCACCGGATTCTCGCGACAGGCGTCGCGATCTGGGCGATTGCAACATTCTTGACCGGCTTCGCCGGCGGTTTCGTTTCGCTGTTGCTGCTGCGATTAATGCTCGGTCTTGGCGAGAGTGTTGCGTTTCCGTGCAGCTCGAATCTGGTTGCCGTCGCTGTCGAGCCGGCTCGCATCGGCTCGGCCAACGGCGTGATGGCCTTCGGCTACCTCCTGGGACCCGCGATCGGGACAGTCGTCGGCGGGTTGCTGATGAGCTATGTCGGCTGGCGGCCGGTTTTCATTCTCTTCGGCGCGCTGTCATTGCTTTGGCTGTGGCCCTGGCGGCGGGTAACGGTGGCTCGTTCGCCTTCGTACGGCGCATCGTCGGTTGCTGTAAGCCCGACGTTCACGCGGATCCTGCGCGAACGCGGTCTTTGGGGCGCCTCGCTTGGTCACTTTTCCTCGAACTACAACTACTATTTCATTCTTGCGTGGCTGCCGGAATACCTCGTGACGGCGCGCGGCTTTTCGCTGCAGGTCATGGCTGGTGTCGCGGGTGTCGCTTATTTGATTAATGCGATCGCTGCATTCGTCAGTGGCTGGGCGACCGATCGTTGGGTGCGCGCAGGTGGCTCGGTCAGCGTGACCTACAAGGCAATTATGGCAACGAGCCACGTGGCATCGCTCGCGGCCATGGCCGGCATGGTGCTGCTGCCTATCAAGGGATCGGTCGTCTGTCTTTTCGCGTACGAGGTCGTCCTGGGATTGGCGTCACCCGGAGTGTTTGCGATCCCGCAGATCATGGCGGGACCGAAGGCCGCCGGCCGCTGGGTCGGCGTTCAGAATACCTGCGGGAATCTCGCCGGGATCCTCGCGCCGGCAATCACCGGGATCCTCGTCGACGCGACCGGTAACTTCACGAGCGCGTTCGCGCTCGCAAGCCTGGTCAATGTGCTTGGCGTCATAGGCTGGGTGTTCATCCTGCCGCGAATCTCGCCATTGCGTTGGGATACCGAAGGAGTGTCGAGTTAGCGGGCACTTCCCGTTGGTCATTCACGCTTGCACCGAGCGACTCGGATGTCCACAGCCCGGTCCCATGAGGGCCGCTTTTGGGGGCGAACGTCGCGTCCCAGCGCCCTGAAATCGGGGCGATCGCTCTGCAGCAGCGCGATTTGCACGCTCATCCCCTGTAGTTCATCCTAACTACGGCATTTCGCGCTCGGAATTCCAGCAGATCGGGCCAAAGATCTCGACAACCGCGCGGAGGGAAAATGAGCCTATTCAGCGGACATATGCTAACAGCGGCCCTCGCCGAAGCCCTGGTGTCCGTATTGCTGTTGGCACTCGGATTCATTGCCGGCAAATACCGCGAGCGGCGCCTGCTGCGCGGCCGGGATCTGACAGAATACGACTTCTACCCCTACCAGGCGTCAGCGGAGAACTTCGCCGAGTTCAATCTGCGGGATTTTCGCTTGGGCGTCCATTACTTGCTGCGTAACCGGGACGCGCGCGCCGCGCGCCAGCTGATCTTCATCGGCGAACAGAACAACATCCGCGATGTTCTCGACCGCGAGGAGAAGCGCGCCTACGAGAAGCTCTTCTCGAAGTATCGCGGAGCCGAGATTACCAGCGATGCGCAGGATTATTTGGAGAATTATCGGAACATCGTCCGACTGCTCGGCAGAACCTTTCAGCACATGGGAATTGAAATCCTGCTGCACGACCTCGCGAATCCGAGCCGCTCCATCGTATGGATCGAGGGCGCCGAGGTGACGGGCCGGTCCTTGCACATGGGCACTACAACACTTCTCGTCGACCTCAAGAAACGACGCGCCCTCAATCAGGACAAGCTCAATTACGAACTGAATCTTGGCGCGCGGCGTTTCAAGTGCACGACGGTCCCAATTATTCGCAATGAGTACGGCGTCGTTGCTGCCCTGTGTATCAACATCGACATCAACTACATTAAAGATGAAGTGCTTAAATCGGCAGATGCGATCGCGGAGTTCTTTCTACACTACTGCCAGACGGATATGACACTGAGCGAAAATATCCTATCCAAGCAGGAATATCAGAAAGCCATAGAAGGCAAGAGGCACTTTCGCTTCTCTGGCAGCGCCAAAAATTGACGCGCTTCTAAGAACAGGCAGGCGACGGCCCAGCTGAACGCGGTCGCAGCGGCCTATCCGACCTGCACGGCGAGCATTGATATTGAACCCCCGTCGACACCCTCGACCGGAAAGGAGATGTCTTCGCCCTGCTGAGCGGTGCCGATGACATACAAGAGTGGCAGGTAGTGATCCGGGGTGGGGATGGACAGAAATGCGTCCGGACCGAGTTTTTCGTACGCGATGAGCGGCTGATATTCACCCGCCAGCATCATCTGCTTGGCTTTCGTTTCGAAGCGAACGGCCCAATCGTATGGCTCAGGAGCGTGCCGGCCCCAGGCGTAGGTATGAAGATTATGTACAAGATTTCCGCTGCCCACGATCAGAATATTCTCGGCGCGCAATGGCGCGAGCATTTGGCCAACTTCGAAGTGAAATGACGCCGGCTGTGTCTCGTCGATGCTGAGTTGGACCACAGGAACGTCCGCGAGCGGGTAGACGTGCCGCAGAACGGACCAGGTACCGTGGTCAAGCCCCCATGAATTGTCGAGACGTACTGGCAACGGCGCGAGCAATTTCTGAACGCGCTGCGCGAGGTCCGGAGCGCCTCGCGCCGGATACTGCACCTCATAGAGCTCGCGAGGAAAACCGCCAAAATCATGGATGGTCTTTGGCGCGACGCTGATCGTGACGGCGGTTTCAGGCAAAAACCAATGAGCGGATATCGATAGGATCGCCCTCGGTCTTGGCAGCTCTTCGCCAATGCGGTGCCACGCCTCGGTATAAGCATTCTTCCCCACGGCATTCATGGGGTTGCCGTGTCCAAAGAATATTGCAGGCAACATCTGTGATGCCTCAGGGTTTTCCGCCGCTCATGTCAATGCCCCGGCGCCGCTAAGGCTCGGTGCCGTCCGTTTAGGTGACTGTAAGTCGCGCCGCATGCTGCGCCCCACTTCCCGAGTGAACGAATTGAAAGACTCTTCTCAATGAAAGAAATTACTTAAGCTCTAGCAAAACAAGAAGAGTGCAAATAGCAGCTGAAATGTGATTATGATCCAACAAGTGAGCGGTTGCTCGAACCGGTCTACCCTCCTACAGGTCGCAAACGGGCGCAAGAATGCGGCCGTGGTTGTCATTCCGGGGAAGCTCTTACCGCTTGTATGATTCGCACATGTCGAGTGTTTCATTTTAAGCTTCGCCGTGCTTAGCGATCGCGTTCGTTCGCCGGCGGCGCCCCCACGAGCAAATCCCGTCGACGTAACCGTCAGGAGGGCATTCAGCCCACTGGACGGTCGAGGTGTCGCCGGACACAATTGGACATCCCACGGCGCGAGGCTTGGCTGACGGCATGGTGCTTCCGACTCACGCCATGAAGGTCATGCTTTTCGGCGCGAGTGGCATGGTCGGGCAAGGTGTCCTGCGCGAATGCCTGCTCGATGATGGCGTGGACAAGGTGCTTGCAATCGGCCGGCGTCCAAGCGGATGCACTCATTCAAAGTTCTCGGAAATCGTACTTGCGGATCTGACCCGCATCGAGGCCCTCGGCAGCGTCTTGGAAGGCTATGACGCCTGCTTCGACAGCCTCGGCATATCTTCGGCCGGGTTGACGGAAGCTGACTACGCGCAGCAGACCTACGATCTTACTCTGACGATTGCTAAAGCCCTGGTTTCGCGTAATCCCGCCATGACCTTCATCTATGTCTCGGGTGCTGGGACCGACTCGAGCGAGCTGGGTCGGGTCATGTGGGCGCGGGTGAAAGGTCGCACCGAGAACGCGCTTCTTGTGCTGCCGTTCAAGGCGGCCTACATGTTCCGGCCGGCCGCAATCCAGCCACTGCACGGGGTGAGATCCAAGACGCCGGCGTACCGCGTGCTCTATTCCCTGCTGGCGCCGATCATGCCGCTCTTAAAACGCACATGGCCTCAGTACGTCACCACGACAGAACAGATCGCGCGGGCTATGTTGAAGGTTGCCCGCGAGGGGTCGCCGAAACGCGTGCTCGAGACGCCGGACATCAACGCCCTCTAGCCCCGGCGCGATACGAGCATTGCGGCGTTTGTTTTCGCCTCAAGGTAATTGAAAATGCTAGGCCGCCTTCGTCTTCCGCAAATCGAACGCTCCCTCCTGTGCATCCCGCTGGCGGCGCTTGTTGGCAACATCATCGGCGCGCCGGCGTTTGCGGCGTCAGCCGCTGTTCCGGCGAGCGCTGATCGCGCCGTCGCCGTGGAGGTCTTGCGCTCGCTCATTGAGATTGACACGACCGCCGCTCATGGAACCCGGGTCGCGGCGCAGGCAATCGCCGACCGCCTCACCAAAGCGGGCTTCGCGGCGAATGACGTGGACTTGCTCGCCCCGGCGGATCAACCCAGCCGTGCCAATGTAGTGGCGCGGCTCCACGGAGCGGGACGCTCTAGTGCGCTCCTCGTCATAGGACATATCGACGTGGTCGAAGCGCCACGCGAGAGTTGGTCGGTCGAACCCTTCAGGCTGACCGAGAAGGACGGCTTCTTCTATGGACGCGGCGTTCTGGATCTGAAGGGCGAAGACACGGCTATTCTGATGGCCTTGATGCGCATGAAGCGTGAAGGATTCAGGCCGGACCGCGACATCATCGTTGCATTCACCGCCGATGAGGAAGCCGGAACCGCAGATGGCGTGCAATGGCTATTGAAGACCCATCCTGAACTCGTCGGCGCAGGCGTTGCGATCAATCCGGACGAAGGTGCCGCCGGGTTGCGGGCGAGCAGGCGGATTTATTACGGCGTGCAGACCAGCACGAAGCGCTACATGACGTATCGCCTGGAGACCACCGGCAAGAGCGGTCATACCGCGATCCCGCAACCCGACAACGCGATCTATAAGCTGGCCGCCGGCCTGACGCGCCTGGCTGCGTTTCAGTTTCCGATCGAGCTCGACGATACGACTCGAGCGTACTTTGGGCGTACCGCTGCCATGGAGACGGGTCAGACACGCGCGGACATGATCGCCGTGTCGAGTTCCCACCCCGACATGCGCGCCGCCGAACGGTTGACGTCAAATCCGGAGCGCAACGCCAATTTACGCACCACCTGCGTGGCGACCCTCCTCAAGGCGGGCACCGTCGAGAATGCGTTGGCCGACAGCGCGCAGGCCACGGTTCAGTGCCGGGTTCTGCCCGGGGACAGTCCGGACTTCGTGCGCGACACGCTGACTCAGGCCCTTGCTGATCCTGCGATCGGCATTTCCGTAATCGAGCTCGGCGAAGCCAATCCAGCATCACCGCTTACTGCGGAAATCATGTCGCGGGTCGAAAGCGCCGTTCATTCGATGTGGCCCGGTGTACTGGTGATTCCGGCACTCAATATCGGCGCTTCGGACTCAACCTACACGCGAGCCGCGGGAATCCCAACCTACGGGCTTTGCTCGATCTTCTACGATCTTGATGATGACCGTGCCCATGCGGACGACGAGCGCATCGGTGTCGAAAACTTCTATGAGGGCGTCGAGTTCACCTATCGTCTGCTCAAATCGATGAGCCAGGCAGGAGCAACCCCGCCAAATAAGACCCCGAACTGACACCATTTCCCTGTGCGGGCGCCAGCAGTCGCGCTGCGTCAGAGCCGGCCACGTTCGAAGCGCATCAGGAGGCCGGTGCCTATGGTGGTCAAACAACCCACGCCCACCAGGAGCAGGAGGACGGCATGCACCCCGGCGGTTTGCTTCAACCACCCGATCACCGGCTCCTGGACGATCGGGCCGACCGAGCCGAGGCCGTTGATGGTGCCGGCGGCGAGCGCGGCTTGACGTCGGTTTCCCGCATCCATCGCGCACGCCCCGGACAGCAGCGAGTCCGGACCCATCGCCGTAAAGCCGATCAGGCCAAGCAGTACAATGAAAACAGTCACCGACGACAATCCGACGAACCACATCAGGAACGTGAATCCGAGACAGGCGAGCGTCATCCAAAAAATCACTGGCGTGCGGCGTGCACCCTGAATTCGATCCGACCAGACACCGCCGGCAATCACACCCAGGAAGCCGATCCAGTCGAATGCGGCAGACCAGTACCCGGCTCGCGTCGCGGACATACCGAATTGCTCGCCAAGTATGAGCGCGGACCAGCTATCGAGAGCGTAACGAAGAAACTTGAAGCCGAAATATATGAGTCCCATTGCGACGATCGATGCGATCCACCCGACTGGCAGCGGAGATTGTTGAGCAGTTGCTGAGCCACCGGCCTTTGCCAGCGGCGCGTCAGGTTCCGCTTCGTCCTCGAGCGACAATCCGACCGACTGCGGTCGCTCGCGTGCCCAAAACGCGAAGAGCACGGTAATCGCCAGAAGTGCAATGCTCGAGCCGAAGAACGACCATGCCATGCCGAGCCAACCGAGCAGAAATGCGGCCAGCGCTTTGCCGGCAATTCCGCCAAGCTGGTAACAGGTTCCCCAGATGCCGAACAGCGTGCCGCGCTCCGAGCGGCGCGTCCAATTCGCGAATAGACCTACGTTATGGGGCCAGCCGGTCGCTTGCGCGAATCCGTGAATGCCCATGGTGACGCACATCCACAGGTAGGCCCTGGCCAAGTGCGAATCGACAAGCCATCCGAGCGCAATGTTGCAGGCCGCCGCGATGACCATTCCGTAGATCAGCACGCGCCGGCTCTCCATGTGCCTGCCGAGCCACGCCGCCAGGAACTGCCCCAGCATGTAGGTGATCAGATAAATCGTCCATGGGTACGCGACGTGGACGTCGTCGAGACCGAACCGCTCCTTCAGCGGCATCTTCAGAATCGCGTAGGTTTTGCGAACGAGATAGAAGCCGAAGTAGGAAAGCCAGGTGGCGGTGAACAGTTGCGCCCGATAGCGGCGCATCAGCGCCGAAGCGGCGCTCAAGTGAAAGATCTGCCGGTGAAATTCGCGCTTCCGGAGACCAGCTGGTCCCAGAAGGAAGGCGGTAGCGTTCCATAATGCGTAAAGGATGCCGTAGCGAGTGCGGCATTCTCCGCGATGTCCCCCGCACAGCAGGTGATGAACATGGAGCGCATGCCGGCCGCGCGCGCCGCAAGTAAGCCTGCGCGGCTATCCTCGAACACCAACGCCTCGTCAGGATCGACCTCAAGCGCGCGTGCCGCCATCAGGAATCCTTCCGGGTCGGGTTTGCTATTGCGCACGTCGTCACCGCCGATGCGCGCTCGCGCATCGACCAGGTGTGCAACCCCGAGCCGCTCCAGGAACCGTTCGATAACGGCACGCGGACTCGACGACACGACGGCGAGCTTCAGGTTGCGGGCCGCCGCCGCGCGCAGCGCGTCAGATGCCCCGGGAACCGGCTGCGCGTCGGCGGTGAGCGCGTTCCAGTGGGCGAGTAACTCGGCATTCAGCACAGCAGTCGGCACATCGAGCTGAGTGCGCGCACGGATGACCTCAGCGACGTGCGCCCAGGTACGCCCCCGCGTCTCGGAGTGGGGCAGCGCGAACCCGGCAATGCCGTGCCGGGCGACTACGGCCTCAACGGTCTGGTCAGTGTTAGATTCGGTGTCGACCAAAGTACCGTCGAGATCAAAGAGCAAGGCACGTACGCGTCTGCTATGAGTCATGCTACTAGCTTCGCTCGCTCGGCACCGCAGGCCTAGTCAATGTCGAAATCTCAAAGTGCCGCATAAAGTCGTCGCTCGCAACCGCCGCGCCCAGAGTTCGCACCAGCCGTTCGATAAATGATGCCCATAAATACATGCCGCCAAAATCTTCAAATTGCTTGCCGTTCCAGTACCGGACGAGCTCGCGCGGGAAAGCAGCGATTATCCGGCTCGTCTGTGTATCACGGATGCGAAGCCCGTGGCGAGCGGTGCACTGTCTTGAGTGACCATTACACTGCGATTGGTTCTGGCAGCTATACCAGTAGCTTGTTGAGGGAAGCGATTATGCGGTCGACTTCCGCTTGCGTGTTGTAGTGCGCTAAGCCAACCCGGAGCATTCCCTCATTCTCGTCCAATCCCAGGTGGCGGAGGACCTCAATCGCATAGTTGCTGCCGGACCAAACATTGATCCCGTGCTCCGCAAGCGACGTGGCGAGCGCTGTCGGCTTATGGCGCGCATGCGTAAACGAGACGGTTGGCACGCGCTGCAGGAGCTCGCGGGCCTTGGTGATGCCATGAATTCGGACTTGGGGGATCGCGAGCAGCCCATCGATGAGTCGCTGAGCCAGAGGCATCTCATAAGCGGTCGCCGCCTGGTATGCACTCCTTACTCTGCTACGGCGGCTTCCGGAACTGCCGGTCTCATCTCCCAGCCAGACAAAATAGTCGGCCGCGGCGGTGAGGCCGGCGAAAAGTTCGGTCTGCGGCGTGCCCAGCTCGTGTCGCCCGGGCAGCTCTTTTGGGCCGCAACGCACGGCGTAAGCGAAGAGTTCAGAAAGGAGTGCCTCCCGCCCCCAAAGCACACCGAGGTGCGGTCCGAAAAACTTGTACGATGAGCAGGCCAGGAAATCGCACTCGAGTTTCCCAACCTCCACCAGTCCGTGCGGCGTGAACTGGACTGCGTCTACGTAGACCAGAGCGCCCGCCCTTTTTGCAAGCCTGCTTAATTCGGTGACTGGGTTGATCGATCCTGTCAAATTGCTGGCGTAGTTCAGAGCCAGCAGGCGTGTCGTACTCCCGAGTAACGGCGCAAGGTCGTCAGGCTCGATGCGCCAGGTGTCGCGGTTGAAGGGCAGCCAGCGAATTTTCAGGCCGCGATCTTCCGCCAGCCGGATCCACGGAGATACATTGCCCTCATGATCCATGTGGGTGACGATGATCTCATCACCGGGTTTCCAACTGCGCCCGAGCGAACGGGACATTTGGAATGTCAGCATCGTCATCGACTGGCCGATTACGATTTCGCGACCTGAACTGCCCCCAAGGAACTCGGCCATTGTTTCGTGTGCTGCATCGTAAATGGCATCGGCGTCCCGGGACGCTTTGAAATAGCCGCCGAGATTGCTCGCAGCGCCGGCCATGCCGCCCGCTACCGCGTCAATTACCCGGCGGGGCACCTGCGTGCCGCCCGGATTGTCAAAGAAAATGGCAGGGGTCGCGAGAGCGGGAAACTGACTGCGCACTTGCTCAATCGGGAAGGCCATCACTCGCGCTCCTTGGTACGCCGCTCGCGCCGTGTCGGTCGGGCGGAGTCATGGATCCAACGCACGACGAACCCAATCAAAGTCCGGGATGCGAGATCAATTCGCAACTTACGCTTGTTCATTGCAGATTACGCGGGATGTCCTCGCGCCAGGTGCGCGTTCGCACCATGCTGCCATTACGCAGCAGCTCGCGCGTATAGCTGTAATGAAACATGTTGGCATCGCTCTTGAACGTAAGATGCCCGCGGTAAGTGAGAACGCGGTCCGCCAGCTTCTCGACGCTCTCACTGTCTCCCTCGACGGCGGAAGTCTCCGGATGGGCGTCATCCACGTGGTACACGAGCCTCTCAAGGTGGTCGAACGATCCCCACGGGAAATGCAGAGCGGAAGTGCCGCGCCAGGTCACGGTGCTCCGCCCACTGTTCTCGTCTCGCTCCAGCGTCCAGGAGCCGGGCCAGGCATAGTCCCCGGTGGTCGTGATGCCCTGCGGTTTTTCGATTGGTTCAGGCTGAGTGAAATGCGGTGAGCCGCGGCTGTGAGTGGGCACGACGGGTAGCATGATCGAGGAGCCCTGTGCGCCGCCCAGGCGCAACGTTGTCGTCATTGAATGGGGCGTGGGCCAGAACATCGGCCATTGCGCATTTGATACGGCGACGCGAATGCGATGGCCACGCGTCCATACCCAGGAGCTCATATATAGGTCAAACTCCAATGTATATTCAGTTCCCGGGACCAGCGCAACGGGCTGGTCCATGGACTGGCGTTGCGCGCCGTTTAAGCCGGCGCCGGTGATCGCGGTGACGCGTCCGTCCTCCCCGACATCCTCGAGACGCACGATCCAGTCGGCGAGCGGGGCATCCGCGGTGGCAAGCAGCCGCACATGCGCGCGGCCGAGCATCGCGACATCTTGCTGTAGAGGCGCGCTGTCGTAGGTCAGGCTGTACGCGTCAACCGATCGTTGATCGCCCAGGAGTTCGCCCCACCAGAAGCCCGCCTCGACGCCCGCCGAAGGCACGTAGCGCAGCCGATCGGTCGCAGCGGCTGCGGGAGCGGCGGCCAGACGATGGTTCGGCGCGAGGAACCAGGAAATCTGCTTAAGGCCGGCAGGCGGCCAGGAATCGGCACGCCACTCGCCGGGGATGTCCTGCGGTTCGGCGCCCGGTGCATGGCCGTGCTGTTGATAAAACACGAGCTGCGGATCACGCTCGACGCCGTTCTCAACCCCCTTCAGCCAGTGATCGAACCAACGCACGGCCTGATCGCGCCATTCAATCCGCGGGCCGTAGATGCTTGTGTTCGGGAAGTCGTGGTTCCAGGGTCCGAGCCATGCGTGCACGGGGGCCGGCACACGCTCCAGCATGCGCTGGATGCTGTTCCGATAGCCATCCTGCAGCCCTCCGATCAGGAAACAGGGAATCTGAATATCTTCGAGGCGGCGAATCGGGGTGCGCCAGAAGGCCCCGTTTCGCTGATGACGAAAGTAATCGAGCGACCACGGTACAGAGTCCATGCGGTTCGCGAGCGTTTCTTCATCGAGAGGAAACTCGGGCGCACCGCTGCGTCCCTGATCCAAGTCCATGGCAACCTCAAACTCATCGACGTGCATGATCCCGTCCATGTAGTGCACATCTTCCGTGAAGAGCGCCTCGGTGGCTGCGATGGCGAGGATCGCTTTCAGCGCCGGGGGCCGACGCATCGCCATCTGTATTGAGTTGAAGCCACCCCACGATATCCCGAGCATTCCGACATTGCCGTTCGACCAGGGCTGGCGCGCAAGCCATGCAATCACCGCCTCGCCATCCTCCTGCTCCTGCGTCGAGTACTCGCGCGTAGGCGGCGCGCCTCCGCTGTTGCCGAAACCGCGGATATCGACTCGGGCCCCGACATAGCCGCGGCGTGCAAAGTACGCGTAATTGCCGTAGTCGCCTATCGCCGTGTCGTCGTCCTTTCGATAGGGCAGGTATTCGAGCAGCGCCGGTACACGGTCAGCCGGGCGCAGATCCGCCGGCATGTACAGCGTCGCAGCGAGCAGCACGCCATCCGGCATGGGGATCGAGGCCTGCACGAGACGTACGCCATGGTCGGTTGCCCACGCGCTCGCGGACATGAACCAAAGTAGGTGGGCCGCGGCGGCGGCGAGCCTGCGGGCAAGGAGCGCATGACGGACGAATGGTGTTGTGTGTGCTTGCATATGGAGTTTGACCGATCGAATTCGTATCCGATTATGCAGCGCTCGGGCAGAGGATTCGCGCGAGAATGGTCAGGTCCCTGCGCGCCTGGGGCTCATTTATCCAGAACCTAGACGGATTAATCTCGGCAATAAGAAAATTGTTTGCTCTTCAAGTGTTGGTCGAGCGCGAAAGCAGTGATGCTCCGCTTGTTCTGTGTATCACGAATGAGGTCCCGGTTGCGAGTTGCGCGCCGTCTCGAACCACCGTTACATTGCTGCCGTGACTCGCTCCATGCCTAAACTGTCTGCCCGGGAATTGCGCGCAACCCTGCCGCGTGTATTCGCGGCGCTCGCTGCGGCCGATGCGATCACTCTCGGGCATCTGCACAGGATCAAGATCCACTACAAGGCTGACGGCAGCGAGGTGACCGTCGCCGACAGAGCTGCCGAGCGAATGCTGCGGCGGCATCTGCGCGCAGCGTGGCCGCGAGATGCCGTGTTCGGCGAGGAGTATGGCGGCAACCTCGAGCGAGCCGGCCGCTGCTGGCTGCTCGACCCGATCGACGGCACGGCGTCCTACGTCCTCGGCCTGCCGATGTTCGGTACGCTTGTCTCGCTTCTCATCGATGGCGAGCCGGTATTCGGTTGTATCCATCTGGCGGCGCTCAAGGAAACGACTTACGCGGCGCGGGGCCTTGGCTGCTGGCTCACGCGCGACGGCGCACGCCCGCGGCGGGTGCGCGTTGCGGCGCCACCGGGGCTGTCGGAGGCGCAGGTTGGGCTCACGAGCATGAAGGAGAGCGATCTTGCACGCCGGCGCGGCCCGTGGTTGCTGTCTCAACTTGCGCGCAAAGTCGGCCGGCTGCGTCTGGTTGGTGACTGTGTGCAGTACGCTTTGTTGTGTCGCGGGCACCTCGATGCCGCGGTCGATCCGCTCATGAAACCCTGGGACATCGGAGCACTCGCGCCGTGCGTACTCGAGGCCGGCGGCTCGATCAGCGACCTTACCGGGCAGAGTGCGCGGATTGTTGAGCGCAGCTCATTCGTCGCGGCGAGTTCCGCACACCTGCGCCGTGCGATCTGTGCGCAGGTCGCGGGATCCGCGGCGTCACGGATGCGCTAACCTATCGGCTGGTGGCGCCGCTATCGTTACTGACTATGAGACTTGCGACGTTCACGGGTTCAAAATCCGCCAGCGTGAGACTTGTGAGACAGCTGAGATCACTGTCGTTCCAGCGGGCGTCAGGAGTGCCGATCAAGCCGCCGCTCGATCCATTGTCGGCCAGGATGATGCCGTAATCTCGAAGCGCCGTGATGATGACCGCCGCTTGCGGACTCGTGGCCGCACAGGAAGGAGTCGCCGCAGAAGCCTTCAGGCGGTATATCTCACCAGCCGGTCCTGTCATGGTGCAGCTGGCCGGCGGAGCGGATTGGGAGATCTGGCTCTCTGTCGGGATCGAGCCGCCCCCGGCAGTGTTGCAGCTACCCACACCGGCGGTCTGCGTCGCAGGCCAGACCCAGTAGTTCAGCATATGGTTGAGCGTAAATCTGATGGGATGCAGAACCGCGCCATTGGGCGAGCTCGGCGTGCCCGTGCCAATGACTTCGTCGGCATTGGCGAGGAGCGGCGCTACCGGAAGTCCTGCCGCGTCAGATGTCCCCATGCCCTGCGGGGTCAGGTCGTTTGAGGAAACGTTGGGCCAGAGTGCGTTTGAAGAATCCGTCCACGGGCCGCCTGCGTAGATTCCCTGCCACATCTCGTAGAGCGCAGGGTTGTTTCCGCCGCCGCTCTCGAGATAAATCAGTACGTGTCGATCCCCCGTCGAGTTGTTAGTGCCTTCCACCGGAGCATTCGCGGGAATGGGACCCGAAGTAAAGTAGGACTGATAGACAGTCGTCGTGACCGATACGTCGACCTGATTGTATGAAACGTCGAGCGCGGGAATCCCGTTCGGAAATCCACCGTACGCAGTCCCGAAAAACGGCTTGATCGTCGCCGACAGATAACCACTGTAGATGGCTGCCGCGGGGGATGTGTCCACAGGAAGGCTGGTTGAGGCTGCATCTACGCGATGGTGAAAAATCGAGGTTGACGGAAAAATGTTCGCCAGGAACGCGCTATTCCCATTGATTGCAAAGGTGATCTGCTGCGTCGCCTGACTGTGCGCCGAGTCGGTCACCACAAGAAGTGGGCTGTACGTACCCTGACCCCCAATCCTTGTGCTGCTTATCTGCCCCGTAGCGGCATTCAGCAATAGCCCTTCGGGCAACGGGGGATAGTTGGAATTTGTGCTGACTGAATAGGTGTACGGCGTGGAGCCGCCGCTCGCGACAATCGTGCAGCCCGCATACGCCGTGCCCTGACTGCCGCCCGGGCAGGACGTGGTTGTTATCGTCAAGGGGCCGCCTGCGGCTGCGGCGGTCACGGTGACTGTCGCGGTGGATGTGGTTGTGCCGGAGGCGTTGCTTGCCGCCAGCGTATACGTCGTTGTCGATGTTGGACTCACGCTCGTTGAACCATTCGCGGACATGGACGTAAGCGTTCCGGGCGTAATTGCAATGCTGGTCGCGCCGGTTGTCGCCCAGCTGAGCGTGCTCTTGGAGCCGGAGTTGATGCCTGCAGGATTCGCCGTGAATGATGTGATGCTAGGCGCGGGTCCAGTCGTAGGGTTGGTAGAGGTCGGGTCAGGGCTGCTCGAGCCACCACAACTCATAAGTCCAGTACAGGCCAGCAGAATGAGGGCAACTGTGCAGAAGCCGACCCCGCCGCAATTGCGTGCGGAGCTGCTGGCACGACTGACACAGAAGGTCGGGGAACCCAAGCGTAATTCCTCGGTTGCAACTATTCATAGTAGTCGCGCATCTGCGCACACTGCAGGTCGGAATGCCGGAGCCGCGCAATGCGTCGCGAATTTTCTGAATCATGCTTGGCGGTCGCCGTTTCGCGACAGCTGCGCTCGTGTCGCGCGGCTTCTACGCAAGCGGGTGTCGGCGGCTAGATTCGCGCAAGAAGTTTCGGGGACGCGCGACACGCCTAACGGACCGACCGTGTCGTTTCTGCGTACTGTCATCGTGGTGCGCGCCGGCCACGTCGCGCAGGGTTACGCGGAAGCGGCACGTCTGTTGCGCGTGCCGTTCAGCACGCCCACAGGCTTCTCTTGAGCAGCCTCCCTACCTACGGCTGCTCCTTAAGGACGATCCGCACAACGCAGCATGGCTCCACAACTCGCCGCGGCTGAGTAATTAAGCGCACTCATTTGGCGAGCTCCGCCATCATTGCGCGGTCGCCCCGCGCCTTCGACGCATTGGCAACGGCAGCACTCAATGTCAATCGCGCGGTTATCGCCTAAGTTTTCGTCGGCGCTCGGTCGGGCTCACGCGGGCAGACCGGGCCGTCTTCGAGCGGCCGTCCAGGCCGCCGCGGAAAATACCAGCACGTTCGCGATCATAACGGGCCACGCACCAATGATGGCTCCGTACGTTACCCACATCGCCGCTCCCAGCATTTGTACGGCCCTGAGCACGCCCGGACGCGCGCAAAAGTACGACGCTACGAACACGATGGTTGCCGCCCATCCCAGAATATCTACTGCGGGTGTGCCCATGGAAAGATTAAGCCACGGCCTCGGTCTGAAGCAGGAGGGTTTCGGTTATCGTCACCCGATCGGTTCTCGCCTTTTCCCACTCCTGAAGTTCAAGGCCATTTGCCTCGAACAGAGTGCGGATCCGACCGGTACGCCAGCCGAAAACTTGATCTAAGAGGGGCACCACGATGCTGAACGCGTTGTCGCTGAGAACGGTGCTCTGCGCGACTCGAGCCAACTGTTTGTTCTCCGAGACCGCGATGGTGAATCCGTCGCGGCTATTCACGTGCAGCATGACGTGAACGTCCGAACTTCCATCACCGACATAGATCGTGCGATCGGGCGGAATACCTAGTCGGCTCTCGAGGTCCTCAATCACGGCGACCTTGCCGTAGCCAGCGGGTACGCGGCTGATTGCATGCACTTCGCCCGTGCGGGGATCGAAGTCGAGCTCCGTACCGTAGATGTGATCCGCCGCCACAATGCCAGCCAATGCGGACACTACGATTTCCCGGGGCGCAGCCGAGATAACAAAAAACGAGAATCGAGTTCCATCAAAACCCTGCTCCAGGAACTCAACTAGAGAATGAATCGCACCTTTGAGCCGAACGCGGCGCCCGGTCTCGACCAAGTGCTCATGACGAACACCGCGGAATTCTGGATCGTGGCGAATGAGATACGCCAGTTCCCCGCCTTGTTGCACCAGGTTACTGTGCGCAAGACCCGCGACTCGATCCTCAAAACCTGAAATCCCCAGCAACTCACACAGGACGAGACCTGAGTCATGGAAGCTTAGTGTCTGATCAAAATCAGACGCCAACAAAAATTGCTTCGGCAGCGCGTTCATATGTCTCCAACTAGCGACGGACTTGAGAGTTTGTACGTACTCCCATGACAAGTACGATAGCGACTTCGTTCCGACGGTCAAGGTCGCCTGATGCTGCGAGGGGTCACAGCGGGTTATCTACACATGATATTTTTTCAACCCATAATGGACGAAACATTCGTTGCCAATACCCATACGGCGACCGCTCACAAGGGCAGCGTGCATTATTGAGACCTTCCGTGTCAGGCATGTGAATGACATTCCCGCGCCGGACCCGCGCTTTGATGTCTGATGCCCACCAGCGCTTCTGATCGGCCTGCAAAGCAGGCGCGTCAACTAAGGTGTGAGTTCCGCAACCCCTGGGGTGAGATCACAATCCCCCGGATCGAGCTTGGTTATCACCGGGGCAACCCCTACGTCGCCGTCATTATCAGTGCCCAGAAGTTTCGCCGATCGAGTCGAGAGCAGCGAGCATTTCAGAGGGCATTTTCAGCGATGCGGCACTTAGGTTCTCGCGAAGATGCTTGACGGACGATGTGCCGGGGATAAGCAAGACATTGGGCGAGCGCTGCAGAAGCCACGCAAGCGCGACCTGCATTGGCGTGGCCTGAAGTGACGCTGCAGCCCGATCGAGGATCGACGACTGCAAAGGACTGAATCCTCCGAGCGGGAAGAACGGCACATAAGCTATGCGTCGCCCGGCAAGATTATTGATGAATCCATCATCGTTCCTATGCGCCAGGTTGTACAGGTTCTGCACGCACACTATCTCTGTAATTGTCTGCGCCTCCACCAACTGCTCGGGGCTGACGTTACTCAGACCGAGATGACGAATCAGGCCCCGGCGCTTTAGCTCGACAAGCGCAGTCAGTGGTTCTTCGATGGAACCCGCCGACGGCGCCGCTACGCCCCCAACCCGAAGATTGACGACGCTCAGCGTGTCGAGCCCGAGATTGCGCAGATTGTCATAAACCGCATCGGCGAGTTCTTGATGCGTAAGGGCATGAATCCAGGACTTGTCCGCACCCCGGCGAGCACCAACCTTGGTAACGATCGCCAGGCCCTCCGGATACGGATGAAGTGCCTGCCGGATGATCTGGTTCGTCACATGCGGACCGTAATAGTCACTGGTATCGATATGATTGACGCCCGCCGCAACCGCCTCGCGCAGAACAGCAATCGCGCCGTCAACATCGCGGGGTGGTCCCCACACCTGCGGGCCGGCAAGTTGCATCGCCCCGTAGCCCATGCGGTTCAAGGTCAACGAGGTGCCTGGTAGCGTGAACCTGCCGTCACTGTCTATCTGTTTTGGCATGCTAATTTTCCTCTAGGCGGTTGTTACTCATCGTAATCGTGCTTGGTTGTGATTGGATGCAATAAGCTGGCGGTTAGGCGTTCACCCTGTTCCCGCCCTTGCGGCGCGACGCCAAGTGTCCGCCGGAGGACGCAGTACTTCGAATTGATTGTGTTCCGCGCCTAGTCAATATCGGAACAACACTGCGCCCCGGTTCCGGCAGCGTCAGTGCGCTCACACACATACACACCGGCGACACCATCAAAGTTCGGCCGACGCACAACGCTTGACGGAAGTACCGCATTCAAGATGCAAAAAAAGACGTGGAATTGATCGGCAGTTTATAGCTTGGCTATTAGGGACTCTGTGCTTACCGAATTTTGCCGCCGGAGGCGCCGACTTTTCATTCTGGATCTCCGTAGCGCTGATGGAGCAGGACCTCCTCGTGGTCGAATTCCTGCAGCAGCCGGCGCATGACGACGTCGCTGATCTCATCGCGATCGCGGAGCGTAATCACGGCCTCGCGCTCGGCGGCGATCATCGCCAGGCGCGGCCGCAAATGTGCCGGCGCAGTCGGTGATGGGGAATCATCCAGTCTTTTCAGCTTATGCGCAGTGATTTTGCGCAGCTCCGCCATCGTTTCGACGTCGCCCGCTCCTTCGGCCGCGAAGCGTTCGAGCGCCACAGCGCCCGCGCGGATGCTGGCAGTTCGAGCGTGGCGCTCCTCCGCGTCCTCCTCCTTTCCGCCCACAATACCCAGCAGGCGGATTATTGGCGCGAGCGTCAGGCCTTGCACGACGAGAGTGATGAAGATGACAACGAATGTGATGAATATGACCGCTTCGCGGCCCGGCAGTGGCGCTCCATGCGACCCCACGTAGGGCAGAGCGAGGGCAATCACAAGAGAATCGCCGCCACGAATCCCAGCCCAACCCGTAAACAGGAGACCGCGCCACGGCGGGTAAGGGGTCGTCGCCCTTCCAAGGCGCCGCTCGAGCCAGCGGGGCAGATAGGCGCCCGGGAACATCAGGAGCATGCGCGTTACGATCATCGCAGCAACGACCGCAACTGAGACTCCGACCAGTCTTGCGATCGCGCCCTCGTCGAGTGTCCGTATCACTTGCGGAAGCTGCAGTCCGATGAGGATAAAAATGAGTCCCTCGAGAAGAAAGGTGAGCATCTCCCACATGGCGGTGCCCTGCAGCCGCGTCTCCGCGGTCACAATGCGCGGTCCCCTGCGCCCAAAGTAGAGACCCATCGCAACTACGGACAGGACGCCGGAGCAACCGAGCTCGTTTGCAGGAATGAAGGCAATGAATGGGCTTAAAAGCGAAAGCGTGTTTTCGACCACACTCGAGCGCGTCATGTGCGCGCGCACCCATCCAACGCACCAACCGGTGGCAACGCCGATCGCAATCCCTCCGGCGCCCGTGAACAGAAGCTCGACGCCGGCGCGTGAGACCGAGAAAGTGCCGGACACGACGGCAGCGAGCGCGATCTGGTAGGCGACCAGTGCGGTCGCGTCGTTTACGAGACTCTCCCCCTCGAGGATCACAAGCATGTCGCGCGGCAGGCTCAGACGCCGCGTGCTGGCGGTGACCGCGACAGCGTCCGGCGGCGACACGATGGCGCCGAGCACGAAGCAAACGGCCCAAGGAAGTTCGGGGAGCAGTGCGTGCACCACGACCGCGACGACGAACATCGTCGCGAGCACGAGCCAGACCGCGAGCAGCGTGATCGAGCGCAGGTTGCGTTTTAGGTCCCGCAGCGACGTCGTAAGTGCCGCCCAGAAGAGCAGCGGGGGAATGAAAATGAGGAAGATGGTTTCCGGATCAAGCGCCAGATGCGGCAGTCCTGGTATGAAGGCGAGACATAGGCCCCCCAGAACGAGCAGTGTCGGCAGGGGAACACCCGCACGATCCGCGAGCAGGCGCAGTCCTGCGGTCGCAGCGAACAGGAGCAGAACGAGGGCGATGACTGACATTCGTTTTGCGCTACGTTAGCGGAGCCATCGTGCGCGGTGCAATCACGATCCATCGGCAGACGATCGCTCTGATTGATACGCTCGTGGCTGAGGGGGTGTCCCAAGCGGCGTTTTCCATGAATTGGGCCGCGCGCACTGATTTGTTAAAAAAGGCGGCCTCCGGAAAACCGGCGTCGGGTCGAAGCCTTGAGGCGCAAGCGCGAAGATACCGGCCCGGAAACTTCGGTTCGGCCACACTGCCCCGCGACCTAAGCGTCGTGCTAATCTTTCCTCTCAAAAGGCTAACAACAGCCAATTTAACCTTAACCCTAGAGGGGGCTCGTGGCAGCAGAGGCCGACGTCTTCGTAAGTTATTCGCGGGATGACGCGGGCCGGGTTCTTGAGCTGGCCGCAAAACTTCGTGCCGCGGGAGTGTCGTTGTGGATCGATCAAAGTGGGATCGATGCGGCCTCGCAGTGGAGCGAGCAGATCGTAAACGCTCTGGAAAGCGCGAAAGTTTTACTCCTGATGGTTACGCCGACGGCTGTTCACTCCCACAATGTCGCCAAAGAGGTGGTTCTCGTCAGTGAGCGCAAGGGGCATATCCTGCCAGTGCACCTCGAGCCGACGGTGATTCCGCCGACACTGAAGTACCAATTGGCCGGCATCCAGCACGTCGAGTACTTCAAGGGTGGCGATTCAGATGCAAACCTGAAGTCAATCCTGCGTTCGCTGGAACGGATAGGAGTCGCATTCGCGCCGCCACAGGAATCGAAAGCAGCCACGCCGTCCGTAGATGCCAATACGCGCGCAAACGCTCGCCCGTTGACACCCGTCGAGCGCGGCGCCCTAGCCGTCATGCCGTTTGACAACATCAGTCCCGATAAGGAAACCGATTACTTCAGCGACGGACTGACCGAGGAACTCACTGCACGACTGTCGTCGGTGGGCGAGATCGAACTGGTCTCGCGCTGGGCGACCAAGCAAATGAAGGAGCGCAAGCACGACGTGCGCGCCATCGGCAGCGAACTGGGTGCCCGCTATATTGTGGGCGGCAGCGTGCGGCGCTTTCAGGACTCGGTTCGCATAACGGTCCAGCTCGTTGACGTCGAGACGAACCGACAGCTCTGGGGAAACACCTACAAGGGCAAGCTCGATGACATCTTCGATATCCAGGAACAGGTCGCGCAGCAGATTGTCGAGGCATTGAAGCTCAAGCTTTCCTTCTCCGAGAAGGTCTCCCTGACAAAGCGGCATACCGTCAATGCTCAGGCCTACGATCTCTACCTGCGCGGTCAGGACTATCTGCTCCGTATGAGCAAGCGCAGTGTCGAATACGCGATCCAGCTATTCGAGAAGGCGATCGAGCTCGACCCGCGTTATGCAGCGGCGTACGCGGCCTGCTCGAGTGCTTACGGGCAGAGGTATCAGTACTTCGCCCGTGAGGAGAAGTACCGCATCCGGGCGCAGGAACTGTCGTTCAAGGCACTGATGTACGACGGCAACCTGCCAGAAGCCTACACTGCGATGGGACTATCGTACTTCGTGTGGGGGAAGCTCGAGGAGGCCAGTACGTCGAGCCGCAAGGCCATCGAACTCGCCCCTGAGGATTTCGTAGCCCACTGGACGCTCGGACGCATTCATTTCACGAACGGTGAGTTCGCGGAAGCCTACCCACTATTCCGGCGCGTAATCGAGCTCAAGCCTACCTTTGCTACCGCTCACATGGACCTGGCGATGACTTGTGATGGACTTGGGCGTCATGACGAAGCCCGCGCGGCACGAGACCGGGTGCTGGAGCTGCTGCCCAATTACCTGCTGCAGAACCCGGACGACTCGCGGGCAAGAATGCTTCACGCGATCGTGCTCGCGGGGATAAACCGCAAGGACGAGGCCCTGCGCGAGGGCGACAGGGCGCTCGAGATCAGCCCCGACGATCCGCTGATCCTCTACAACTGTGCCTGCCTGTACGCTCGGCTAGGCGAGTCGCAGCGCGCCATTGAGGCGCTGCGCCAAGGTATTTCCAAGGGCTACGAGGACTACGGATGGATGAGAAACGACCCGGATCTTGCCTCGTTGCGCGACAATCCTGACTTCATCGGGCTGACGCGGGGAGCTTAGCGTGGCTAAGCTAAGTTGTGTCATTGGGAAGGTAACGTTGTAAATACTCCAATTCAAAAATGACCCGGTCGCGCAGCGTTGACATGCGGGATGACCCTGCCAGGGTGGCGGCTAAGCGCGCGAAAGCCGGTCTATTCGAGGCATGCGATCCGCACGGGGGCGCTTGCAGACAGAATTGGAACGAGGACCGCGTGGCTTCGACGGGTCAAATAAGCGTGATGTTTCACGGATTAGCTACAACGGCGAGTGTCACCATCCGTCGCCTTTGACGCCCATTTCGTGGCACACCGAGCGCAGCTATATGTCGACGGAGAGAGTGCCAATGAACCACGGTGCGAGCAATTTCTCGCAGGCACAAGCCCGTGGACAACGTGCTCCCAAGAGGTGTTCAGCCGATTCAATGCCCAACTAGCGCATCGGAACCAGCGCACAGACCATAACGAGAAACTGTGCTTTGATCGCATGCAGAATCTCAGGGTGCAGTGAACACGACTCTCGCAAAAGTATTCAGGCCCATGCAGCTTCTCCTGGTGGACGACAGCCCGGGCGACGTGCACCTGATGAAAGAAGCCTTTCGCAAAGCTGCTCCAAAAGTGTTTATGCACGTCGCGACCAACGGCATGGAAGCTATGGCCTTCCTGAGCCAAAAGGGCAGACACGTCGATGCGCCGCGACCGTCCCTGATACTGTTGGATCTGAACCTACCGAAAATGGACGGCCGAGAAGTATTGGCACGGATCAAGGCAGACCCGACCTTGAAGGGAATTCCCACTATTGTGCTGACAGTATCCGAGTCCGAATTGGACATCATCACGAGCTATCGACTCCACGCCAGCTGCTATCTCAGCAAACCCGTTGAGCTGGACGACTTTAACCGCCTTGTAAACAGCATCAATGAATTCTGGCTCAAGAAAGTGACGTTTTCGCAGACGGCGTAGGCTCTGGGCAAGTACTCACGCCGTCCACTCGTAATCGTAGGGTTTGTGCGCTAATCCCACAGGAACGGTTGCGCTGACAGGCTAGATCGCCTAGGGCTTCGGAGTCACGGCGTGCAAGCTAGCGGCGCCCAAGTGCGCGTGACCGAGCCGCATGAGTGGCATTGTTCACTCTCGCTGGCGCTCTTGCTCCATGAAATTGCGCAATTCGCTGGCGGGTCGAAAAGACCTTGCTTCTTCGTTGACGTTCATCGCAGGGAAGCGATCGAACTAGAGATACTTGGTGACTCCCTGAAACTCCTTGATCAACTCCCTGAATTCGCGCGGGAGCGCCTCGGACGTCTCTTCCATGCAGTGGTGAATGTGGTCCTTGATCAGGACTTTTTTTGCGTTGCCGACGGCTTTTTCCACCGCGTGCAGCTGCTGCGCAAGATCCATGCACGGGCGGCCAGACTCCACCATGTCGATCACGGCGGCAAGGTGACCATGGGCGCGTTTAAGCCGTGCGGCGATCTCCGGAAACTTGTGCATAACTTGGCTCCGTCTATCCTATCCCCCTAGACAGGATAATGGACTCGGCTTAGGATCGCAACTTGGCATGGGGAATCCTTTTGGCCCCGGTACTACTCGGTGTAACAAGTCGCAACGAAACTCTTCATGCCCGCCTGCGGATAAATCCTTGGGGGACTGTCATGCCGATACACGACCATGAGCCATCATTTAAGGGTCGCGCCTTTCTTTGGGGCGGCATTGGCCTTGGAGTGCTGCTCCTCGCCGCACTCTTTACTCGAGGATTCGGATTGGTGGTCGGATCCGGTAAAGCTGTGGCCGAGCCAGCTTTGATGGTCCGCCAAGGAGACCGGATTCTGGTTCCCGACGGCTCGGCATTGCGCAAACGGCTGACTGTGGTGGCGGCACCGATGCAGCCGGTCAGCGCCCAGTTGGTGCTGCCGGCGATCCTCGAATCCGATCCTGCGCGCACTGCCCTTGTCCTTCCAGCGCTCGGCGGGCGTGTGCTGCAACTCAAGGTCGCATTAGGGGAACGCGTAAACCGAGGCCAGGCGCTGGCGGTCATCGATTCGCCGGATCTGGCGCAAGCGTACGACGATAACGACAAGGCCGCGGATGCATTCAAGCTGGCCAAAAAAACTCTTGCGCGCCAGGAGGAGCAATCCAAGATCGGTACCGCCTCGGAGCAGGATCTGGATCAGGCCAAGAGCAACTATACGCAAACCGAGGCCGAGTTCCTCAGAACGCAGGCGTATCTGAAAACGCTCGGTGTTCCTGCTGACACCAAGGCATCGACTCGCGTGCTTACCGTAACCGCGCCTATCAGCGGCAGCATTACGACGCTCGCGGTTACACCCGGCACGATAATCAATGACCCAACGCAGGCGCTCATGACGATTGCAGACCTGAGCACAGTCTGGGTCACGGCGATGGTGCCAGAAAAGGATGTGGCCGCAATTTCCAAGGACCAGAAGGCCGATGTGAGCCTGGTGGCCTATCCCGGTCAGGTTTTGCACGGCAAAGTGCTGTTCGTCTCCGATGTGATCGAACCGGATTCGCGTCGAAACAAGGTCCGAATCGCCTTCGCGAATGCCGACCATGCACTCAAGCCCAATATGTTCGCCACCGTCACGCTCTTAGGGGCGCCGCGGTCGCGCGTTGTCCTCCCGACTTCGGCGCTGCTGATGAATAACGACCGCACCACCGTGTTTGTGGCCGTTGCACCGTGGACCTTCGAGCGGCGTACCGTCGATTTAGATCTGGATGAAGGGACGTCGGTCGCCATCCGCTCTGGCGTAAACGCCGGCGATCAGGTCGTCGTAAAGGGCGGAATCCTGCTCAATGATTGATCAATTTGTCACGTTTTGCCTGCACCGACGTATCGCGGTCATTGTGCTGGCGGCGTTGCTGAGCGCCTTCGGCATTTATGCCTGGGAAACGCTCTCTGTCGAAGCTTACCCCGAGCTCGGCGACGTCGCCTCACAGGTGACAACCCAAATTCCCGGTCTGGCCGCCGAGGAAGTCGAGCAGCTGATCACGGTGCCGCTTGAGCGGGCGATCAACGGCACTCCCGGAATGATACTCATGCGGTCCCAGAGCACCTTCGGCCTATCGCTGATCACCGTGCTGTTTCGCGATGGCTACGATGACTATTGGGTGCGGCAACGCCTGAATGAACGCATTAGTCAGGCGACGCTACCGGCGGGGGCTTCGCCGTCGACGGATCCCGTGTCCGGTCCGGGAGGCGAGATCTATCGCTACACACTCGAGTCAGACAGCAAGAATCTCCAGGAATTGTCGGAAATCCAACGATGGAAGGTGATCCCGGCATTGAAGTCCGTACCGGGCGTCGTCGACAACGCCAACTTCGGCGGCTTTACGACCGAATATCAGCTCGATCTTGATCCCAAGCAGCTCGTTCACTACGGCATTGGCATCACGGATGTCATTAATGCGATCAACAACAACAACACGAATGCCGGGGGCGGTCGTGTAGCGCGCGGCGATCAGAGTTATGTCATCCGCGGTGTCGGCCTGATTCGTAACCTGGAACAGATCGGTTCGATCGTCGTCATCGAAGTGAATCGTACGCCGGTATTGGTTCGCGACCTCGGCCGCACAACACTCAGTCATCAGGAGCGCGAAGGTATCCTTGGGAAGGATAACAATCCAGACACGATCGAAGGCATTGTGCTGATGCTGAAATACCAAAATCCTTCAGAAACCTTGCGCGGCATCCACGCGAAGGTTAATGAACTCAACAGCGAATTGGCCAGTGACGGAGTCAAAATCGTACCGTACATCGACCGCGACAATCTCGTACGAGCGACCGTCCATAAAGTCGGTCAAACGATTCTTGAAGGCATCAGCCTCGTCTTTCTGATTCTGATTATATTTCTGGGTAGCCCGCGTAGTGCGCTGGTCGTGGCGGTTACGATTCCGCTAGCCCTGGTGGCCGTGTTCTCACTGCTCAATCTCACTCACGTGTCGGCGAATTTGCTGTCGCTGGGCGCGATTGACTTCGGCATCCTGGTCGACGGGGCTATCGTCGTGACCGAGTCGGTACTGCGTCGGCGCGAGGCGCTGCCGAATGAAGTACTGAGCGAAGACGAAGCGAAGGCCGCCACTCTGCAGGTGACGCGGCCGATTTTTTTCGCCAGCCTGATCATCATCACTGCCTATCTGCCGATGTTTTCCTTTGAGCGCTCGGAAGCCAAACTCTTCACGCCCATGGCTTACACGATGGGCTATGCATTGTTCGGCGCATTGCTGTCCACGCTTGCCCTGGTGCCTGGACTTGCGTATCTGGCATTTCGCAAGCCCGGTCCGGTGTATCACAACCGCTGGCTGGAACGTTTGACGTTGTGGTACGAGCGGGTGCTCGCCGCCTGCTTGGAGCAACCACGGATCATATATGGCGTCGCAATCTTTGCACTGTTGGCGGTGGTCGGACTCGGGGCCACGGTCGGGCGCGATTTTTTACCGGATCTGGATGAGGGCGCGCTTTGGCTGCAAGTGCAGATGCCGACCGGCTTGGCCTTGAATAAAGCCAGTGACATGGCCAGCGATCTGCGGCGCGCCATCCTGAAATACCCCGAAATCTCCTATGTGGTCACGCAAACCGGCCGTAACGACGACGGTACCGATCCATGGACGATGTCCCACATCGAGGCACCGGTCGGCCTCGCGGACTACGACACTTGGCCCGACCACGAATCCAAGATGAAATTCCTGGACAAATTGGCCGCGGGTCTTGCCAGGGATCTGCCCGGCTATTCAATCGGGATCAGTCAGCCGATCATCGATAATGTCAACGATATGATCGGCGGCGCCCACAGCCCGCTAGTGATCAAGATCTACGGCGACGACCTCAATGAGTTGCGCAGCGTTGGTGGCCAGATTGTGCGCGTGCTCTACACCGTCCAGGGCACTTCCAGCGCTTCCATTTTTCAGGAACCACCGATCCCACAAATGGAGATCAAGCTGGATCGTGAAAAAGCTGCACGATATGGCGTGAACATGACCGAAGTGCAGAATGTCGTCCAGACGGGGGTCGGCCAGGCGCCGGTCTCTACGGTTTATGTTGGGGAGAGGACTTACCCTCTGACTGTTCGGTTCACGCACGATGCACGCAACTCACCCGAGGAGCTCGGCAACTTACTTGTAAATACCGCAAGTGGCGTGCAAGTGCCGCTTTCCCAGGTGGCCGACGTCCGAGTGCGCTCGGGAGAGAGTACCGTGACGCGCGAAAATGGCCAACGCAACCTCACGATTCGTATCGACAACCGCGATCGCGATCTGACTACCTACCTTAATGAAGCCCGCGCAAAGATTACAGCCCAGGTGCATTTCGATCCGAAGAAAGTCAAGCTGGAATGGGGCGGACAGTTCGAAAATCAGCGTCGCGCCGAAGCACGCCTGCTGGTGATACTGGCTCTCGTGATGGGGATGATGCTTATTTTTCTCACCGTCGGCCTCAAGTCGTTCCGGCAAGCATTGCTGATTTTGGGTGTCGTGCCGCTTGCGACTCTAGGGGGACTGATCTCGCTGCACTTAACAGGTCAGAACCTCAATGTCGCGAGCGGTGTCGGCTTCATCGCTCTATTTGGCGTCGCCGTGCAGAACGGCATCATCATGGTGTCGAACCTCAATCGCATGCGTAAATCCGGACTAGAACTGCACGAGGCGATCATGCAGGGCGCGACCGAACGCCTGCGCCCGGTGCTGATGACCGCGACCGTCGCTACCTTTGGCATGCTGCCAGCAGCAATCCACACCGGAGTTGGAAGCGACGTGCAGCGCGGCATTGCGACCGTGGTGGTCGGAGGGCTCGCGATCTCCACAATACTGACCCTGTTTGTTCTACCCTCGATGTACCATGTCATCGAGCACTGGGCCGAGCAACGCCATGGCCAAGCCCGGTGGGGTCGGTGATGTCCCCGCGCCTCGCAGTTGGTGCACTGATCGTGAGCCTGACGGCATGTGCGGTCGGGCCGAACTTCAAGCGCCCGTCAATCCCGCCCGCCTCGGGCTACGGCAGCGCACCCGCGCAGGGACAAACTACTTCAGCCGAGAGTATGGCCGGCAGCACGCAACGCTTCGTTGCTGATATGGACATCCCGGGTCAGTGGTGGACCCTATTCCAGTCCTCCAAGCTCGATCATTTGATTGAGCAAGCGCTGAAGGCGAATCCGGACGTCGGTGCTGCCCAAGCCGCGCTTCGGCAAGCTCACGAGCTGTATTTGGCGCAGCGGGCCAGCTACTTCCCTAACATCCAGGGGAGCGTCGCTGGCGACCGATCAGAGTTCCCCGCCGCTACGCTGACAAGTCCAACCGTTGCGCCGAGCACGATCTATACTTTGTATACGGCGCAACTGACGTTGAGCTACACCCCCGATATCTTCGGCGGCACCCGCCGCGCGGTCGAATTGGCGAGGACACAAGTCGAAAGCAGCCGCTTTCAACTCGAGGCCACTTACCTGACCCTAAGCAGCAACGTGGTCGTGACCGCAATCCAGGAGGCCTCGCTGCGCGGACAGATCGCGGCAACCGAACGCCTTCTCGAGGTGCAGCGTCAGCTGACCAAAATGGTTCAGCGCCAACGGCTCCTCGGTACTGCGACCGATTTGGATGTACTCGCCCAAGAGTCTTCCGAAGCACAAACGGCACAGACTCTGCCACCGTTGCAAAAGCAGTTGGGGCAAACACGCGATGCCTTGACTGCGTTGCTAGGCCGGCTGCCCTCCGATGAACCTCAGGAAACGTTTCGACTTGAAGAGCTGACGCTACCCACGGACCTTCCAGTTAGTCTGCCGTCGAAGATTATCGAACAGCGCCCCGACGTTCGCCAGTCGGAGGAGAACTTACATGGCGCATCCGCTGCCGTGGGCGTGGCGATCGCCAACCTGTTGCCACAATTCGCTCTCAATGCCGATATTGGATCGAGTGCGTTGAAACTGGGACAGCTGTTCTCGCCATATACCGGCTTCTGGGATCTGGGCGCCGCGCTGTCGGAAACTTTGTTCGATGCTGGAGCCCTGTTGCACAAGCGCCGCGCCGCTGACGCCGCTTTAGATCAGGCGGCGGCCCAATATCGTAGCGCCGTCATTCTGGCATGCCAAAATGTGGCAGATACCCTGCGTGCTTTGGAGGCGGACGCCAATGCGCTGAAAGCAAGCGCCGAAGGGGACATCGCGGCGAAGAAAACATTTGATCTCGCTCAACGCCAACGAGCGCTTGGGACGATAAGTTGGGTGGCGGTGCTGAACGCAGAGCAAGCTTACCAGCAAGCTGAATTGGCCTTGATTCAGGCCCAAGCTAGTCGTTACGCCGATACGGCAGGCTTGTTTCAGTCGCTCGGCGGCGGTTGGTGGAATCGTACGGAGGAACCTCGCTATGAACAATTTGGTTCAACGGCACAATAGTGCGGGTACCGCGACTCTCATACTGAATCGCCCGGAAAAGTTAAACGCGCTCTCCAAGGGTATGTTCGAGGCGCTGCGCGAGCACGTCGACGCAATTGCGCGCGAGCCCAAAAAAATAGGTCTCGTGATCCTCCGCGGCGCGGGCTTCAATTTCTCGGCCGGCTATGACATGAGCGAGGTCCTCGATCATGTGAAGGCACACGCCAAACCTCATTTCCACTCCGAGGTTATTCAAAAGATCGCGAATCTTCCACAGCCGGTGATTTCCGCCGTGCAGGGCCATTGCTCGACCGGAGCTCTGGAACTCGCATTGGCGGCTGATCTGATCGTGGCTTCCGAGTCTGCGCAGTTTTCCGATGTCTATGCACGATGGGGCCTGACACCTGTATGGGGCTTGAGCCTGCGATTGCCGCACCGCATTGGTACCGCCAAAGCAAGCGAAATGATGTTCAGCTGCCGCAAGTATTCTGGAAGACAGGCCGAGGCCATGCACCTCGCCAATTTCTGCTTCCGCGATGACCAGTTCGATGCAGAGCTCGCCGCTTTGTCGTCCGATATCCTGGCCAACTCGTGGTACGCCAATCAGGTGAACAAGCGAGCCCTGATCGAGACTGACGGTTTGAGCCTGTCTAACGCTCACGCACTTGAGCTATTCAAAAATGAAGGACTGGCGCCCGACGCGAAGCAACGGATTGCACAGTTCTTCACGAAGCCAAAACCCTCGGCCTAAGCGCCCATCCCGGCGGCTACCCACGGCACTTTCGACTGTTCCGCCGTCACGAACCCGAAGAGCGCTTCCGATGTTCCGGTCTCGGTCGCCATTCAGGCCCCTGACCTTAATTAACGGTCGCGTGATATCTTCCGTTGCTGGGGCTATATGTAACGAACGGCCCGTGAGATGAGCGCGCTGGCCATTTCGCCGCGAGACACATATTCGGTCCGAAGCCGCTCTCCTTGGCACCGGAACTTAGGAGCAGCAGATGCACATTGAAACGCTGTATGCGCCTCGCAGACCAATCATGATTCGCTTCGTCGCGACTGCACTATTGCTGACGGTCGCAGCTTGTAGCCAATTGAGCAATACCAGCAAGCCCGCTCCGAACAAGAGTGAGCCACGCGCGCAGCTGTCCATCGGCTACAGTCTGCTTTATCAGGAAGCCGATGGGATTCCTAAACTGAAGTGGATCTTCATGTTTAAGGACAAACCCGAAGAAATGGGGCGCGTCACCAATGATCTTGTCAGCTTCTACCAGCAGCTCGCCGACACCATGCAGAGATTATCAAAGCAATTTCCCGCCATGCGTATCGATGTAACACCGATGTCCGAGATCGAGGGCGAGGAGCGTAAAGCCATTGGTGCAGACCTAGCCAAGGACTTTGCCCCGATCATCGGCAAGAGCGGCGTCCAATTCGAGCGCGAGGCGCTACTGATGTTTTACAACACACTCAACGAGCAACGTCATCTTACCGGGGTGATGGTGGGGCTCGAAACCGACCCCGTCCTGAAGAAATTCCTGGAGACGACCAAGGCGCAGTTGGAAGCACGCTACGCGAAAGTCGGCGCACTGTTGAATCGCCGCTATTTCACTCAGTAAACTGCGCCGCCGGGTGGTTTTCTGAGGCGCACGCGGTTGTCAGGCTCTGACTCTTGACCCCATCCCGTCTTCGAGGGGATCAGCGCTTTGACACCTCAGGCAACGGAGGATGAGATCGATCAGCTCGGAGAGAACCGTCGGAAGAGCGCATGCAATGGACTCGCCGACCGACCTCCTCCCTTATTCGTTTGGCGTTACGGTCCCTCGTGCCGCTGCAAACTGCTCCCTGCCAATCCCCAAACATCTTGCACGAAAGCGCAGATACGCTCAGCGCTCGAGCGTTCGCGCGAATGCTGCAAGATAGAAATCGCAGCCGCCGGATTTCAGGAATCGCCAAGCACGCTCAGCGCCGCTTCAACGCAATCATCCGGAACGAGCAATTGCACACCAGCGCCTCCACCTTCCATTCCAAAGCTTATACCGACGACGACGGCAGATATGCCAGCGGCGTCCAATGCGATCCGGGCCAGATCCGCTTCGACATTCGTCGGGTAGCTCTTGATGGATTTCATGAATAGGTGACCTCGAACCGCTCGAACGTTACCGCGTGGAGAAAGGCACATCCAGTCGCTTTAGACCATCGGTAACCGTGCATTGGAACGCAGGCGGCGCTTCAGCGGGCTTCGGAGATGACACAGGAACCGGTTTCACCGCTACGATCGCATGGCCGTTCGTACGCAGGATCGTCTTGATGAGCTGTACTTCATCGACTGAGTCGACTAAGAGAATTGGAATGCGCGAGCGGATCAGGAAGCCCAAGTCACTGCTGTTCATTCGTCTCAGTGAACTTCGTGCCTATCCTTCGGAAGGGATGTCACTTTGGTGCCAATAATATGTCGGGACAGTTCACAGCTTCTGCTGCCCTTCCGGCCGATTCAGGCGCTGGATGACTTGCGGCCTGCATTCAAATTCGCGGCCGCTGGGATACCGAAGAGGCAATTGTATTCCCTATTCTGTCGCTCGGCTGCGGACCCCGAGTCCGGCCAGCCGCCAGCTACGTTCACCCCGAGGCGAGCACAATTAAACGGCAGCTCACGGTCACAAAGGATCCTTTGCCAAAGGCCCGGGGTCGGAGATCGCATCCCGGCCCGGTTTCGGACATTCTAGAGGCCGAAATGCCGGCACCAAAGCGGCCGATGGCCGCATAAGATAGCTTATGGGAAGCGCAACGAAGAGCCTGCACATGGCTGACCCCGTCGAACCAGCAATACCTGAGAGACACGCCGATCGCCTGAGGGCAGCAGGGTCCCCCACTGCGGAGCCGCCTTCCATCGCGGAGAAATCAGCGCCTATGCTAGAAATCCACGCACCGCATGAAGCATTGCGCACTTGGCACGGCTTCTTCCTCCACATTGCCACGATCGTCATAGGGCTCTTTATCGCTGTAGGTCTCGAACAGACCGTCGAGTTTTTTCACCACCGACACCTGAAGGAGCAGCTGGAAGAGCAAATGCGGGAAGTCTTCGCCGGCGATCTCCAATCCGATGCCAATAGCTTGAAGAGACTTGGCGACTTACGTGCATACCTGTTGCAAATACGAGCGGCAGTCATTGCACGCCTTGACGGCAAACAGCAGCCGCTGCCACCCCCAGCGAACGATGCACGCATGACCTCGTTTACGATCTTTCCGAATTTAGCCCCGTACGAGGCGGCGAAAGAAAACGGCACTGTGGCTTACCTTCCGACTGCTCGGATTCGCATCTATAATCGAGTTGCATTTCAACGCGAACTCACTGCTACGGTGCGGGACCATTGGTTCGATGGGCTTGACGCGCTAGCCGCATTCAACGAGCGCTATGCGGATTCGACCGGAAACCTCGAGATGGGTGGGGTGTCCACTGCGCCTGACCTCACGCAACTAACACGCCCTGAGCTTGTTGAATACCTCGGCGTAGTTGCCGCACTGATCAAGAAAACGGATCTGATGGTCGACCGATACCGCCTCTTTGACCGCGAGTGCCAGGCGATTCTCGACGGTGTTCCAGATGAGGACGCGTTACTCAGGGCGATTGCGCAGGGACGGAATAAAGATTCCAGCTCCCCGGCTCCGATGCCGCAAGGATCCGCGCGTTAGAACCGAATATTATCGACGAGGTGAAATCGCTCTACGGCGCCGCAAACTCCAATCCCGACGTCGTTGCCGCAACTCGGCACGCAATCGGGGGAAATGCCGTGATCACCGGGGGAGGCGTAGATAGGGCGAGCATGATCGAGGCGTCGCACGTTTCGTTCGGCAGCCAGGATGCGTAGGCGGACAACTCGTCGAAGAAAACGCGGGTCGCATCGTGCACGGTCACCGGATACTGCCTCGGCCCGAGCGCTGCGTTGCTCGAATCCGCCTGCGCGTCCACGCTTGACGACCGATCCGCAGTGCGCTGCAGGCTGAGGGCGTCGCGGTACAACAAGACATCGTTTGCCGATGAGATGTTCACCAGCGCCTGCGGATGATCGGTTATGAACATGTTGGCTGCCACGATGATGTTCTGGTTGATCGGAGGTGCCGGCGATGTGGTGCCTGCCACCTCGTCCTGGGCATTGGGGAAGTCTGCGGCCTCGCCCATGATGTCGAGCGCGAAAAAGCCGGAAGAGAAGTTGTGGTCCCTGGCATCGAAGCGATTGCGAGTGAGGAGCAGCTCCTATGCCCCAGGTCCTTCACCCCAGTATTGACTGGCCAGCAGATAGACTTCCTTAAGCGTCTGGCCGACGAAGGTGTTCTGGTCCACCCAACCATAAGGGGTCTGCAGAAGCAGCGCTCGAGCCCGATTGAAGGCAAATACATTGTGATCAATAAGGTAGCGCGCGCCCGCGGAACCGGTCAGATCGCCGGCGATAAACCCGGATGCCGCGAGCTTTGCATCCACGGGTCGATCGAGAGTGAGGACTGGATTTCCGCCGCTCGTCGGCATCGAGACCGATTGCACGACAACCGCACCGGTGAAGGCCATTGCATTGTCGAAAAATCCGATCACATCGCCCGCCTGTGTGACATTACTTTGAGGCCACGGCAACAACGTCGGTGTTGAAGCGTCGAAGGTCAAAGTGTTCATCGGCGTGCCGTTGGTAACGGGTGTTGGCGTGAAGCGCACGATGGTGGTGTTCATGTCGAAGGCATCGTCGCATTGATAACCGATCGAGCTGTTGTCGACGACGACGTCGCCACCCACGTTGGTCAGCAATGAGCCGCCGCCGACAGCGGACACAGGTTTTCCTGGCAGGCGGGTGAGCACGGCGTGGGTGACGTGCAGGCCGCGCCCCTGCGCGTAGGCGTAATCCGATCCGATGAGATTCTTGAACGTGATGTGGTCGAGCGTTATGTCGTTTCCCGATGCCGATATCGCCGTTGCGAAGCTGTAGTAGCGCAGCAGCACGGCTTGGCCCACTTTGAACTGGACGCCATAGCTGGGAACGTCCTTGACGGTGCACTCCTTGATATTGATGTTCTGCTGCGGGGGTCCGACGCACCGGAGTGGAGTGCCACTGTCGATGCCGTCCCCATATGACACGTCGTCGTTCGGGTTGTCGAGATCGAAGTGGTCCGCACTCCGATCCCATGCCGTTATCCCAGCGATCATCCGCGGCATCTGAGCTGCGTTCAAATCGGGGATACTGACGTCATAGGTGTAACCGGCCGTGCCGTTCCCACCTATGGCAACTACGGTGGCGACCGATGCGATTTGGATGTCAGGCCATGCGAACTCGAAGTTCCTGAGTGTGACGCGATTGACGTTCGCGAGAACCATACCGAGGCAAAAGTCGGAAAAATTCACGGCGGAGCCGTGGCACGCGGAGCGGATCATCGCGGGAGCCCTTGCTTTACGCCGACAGCTGAACAGAATAACTCCATTCCATGCGCCGCGCTCGCGGCCGTGCTCGTATGCAGGGTCGCCACGACGCACTCGCCGCGGGCTTCCAGCACTACTTGGTGCACGGGCCGGCTCTGCGCTGCGTAGAGCCCTTGATTCTGAAAGCCCGGTGTTGCTAAGACATTGAACAGATGAGACAGGATGGCGCCCTGCGCTGCGATCTGATTGGCCAGCTGACCCAGGATCACATTGATTTGCGCCGCGCTAACCGGATGCTGCGCACCCTGGTTTCCCGCCCAACCGGTCAATGGGCCCCTGCGAGGAACGGACTCCCCGCGAGAACTGGATTTGCAGCGAGTGAATTGCCAGCGAATCCACCCGGCTGCCCGAACGGGGGATATCCAAACTCCTGGCCCGGTACGGCTCCATAGCCCTGCGGGCTCATTTGTACCGCTGCATGCCCAAACACTCCCATCGCGGGAGGTGTCAACGCCTGAGCAAGGTATTGCGCATAATTTCCGTATGCTATTCCGTCTGCCATTTGAAGCCCTCCAAAAAGATGATCACGCCTGCCTGATGAGCAAAATACCCAGCGACAGTGGATGCGATCATTCGCCTTGGAGCGCGCAATGGAAATGGATCAGAGTTCCCAGTCGCGGTTACAGAAATGGTTCAGTTTAGGTACTGAACCAATTTGACCAGGTCATCTGCGCCTACAAGCGCAGCCTGATTGCAAGCATTTGTAAAATAATAGATTTGCTGTGACCAGCGGTGGAAGAACTCGTAAGCTTAATTGCACAGGGGTTTGAGTTTTTTGTCCCACGCCTGCGCCGCCGCTTTATGAGCAACCTCACTGTTCGGAAGCTGTCGGTCGCATCGGCGCGCCCCAGCGTCGCCTGAGTGAGCGCACACCCGCGGGAGCGGGATCCGCAGCTTCAAGCGCCGGCGCGCTCCGCAAAGTGCCATGCCTGGGCCGCGATCTGCGGTAAGCGGCCGGCCAACTCGCCGGCGCGCGCACTCGAGGCGTTGCCGTCCATGAGCCGCTTTTTGATGCCCTGCGCGATCCCCAAGAGACGAAACAGGTTGAATGCAAAATACCAGTCGAGATCTTCAATCGCATCGCGGGATGTTTTCTCGCAGTAGCGCGCAACCACCCGCTCGAGCGTCGGGATGCCGAGGCGATCGAGATCGAGGCCGAGCAGCCCTGCACGGCCATCGACCGGCGTGACCCAATTCATCAGGAAATACGAGAAGTCCGAGAGCGGATCGCCGAGCGTCGACAGCTCCCAATCGAGAACCGCGAGTATTTTCTCGCCGGATCGAGCCATGATGAGATTGTCGATCCGATAATCGCCGTGCACGATCGCAACGGCGGTCTGCGGCGGCAAGGTCGCGGGCAGCCAAACGATCAGTCGCTCGGCCTCCTCGATTCTGTCAGTCTCGGATGCCCGATATTGCTTGATCCAGCGCGTGACTTGACGCTCGAAAAAATTGCCCGGACGAGCGAATGTCGAAAGGCCGGCGACGTGCGGATCGATCCGGTGAAGTGTCGCGAGCGTATCGATCATGCCGTGATAAACGATCGTGCGGGCACCCGCTGTAAAATACGGAAGGGCACCGTCGCTGAAATTCGCGCCCTCGACCAAAGCCATCAAATAGAAAGCCGAGCCGATCACCGCTTGGTCCTCGCAAAGTGCAAATACGCGCGGCACTGGAAAGCCGAGTGGGTGCAGCGCCGTCAGGATGCGATATTCGCGCTCCACCGCATGGGCCGACGGCAACAGACTGCCGAAGGGCTTGCGACGCAGCACGTAGCTGCCGCTCGCTGCATCGAGCCTATAAGTCGGATTCGATTGCCCGCCCTCGAATTTCGTCAAGGCAATCGGCCCCCGAAAACCGGCGACGTGTTGTTCGAGCCAGGTGGTGAGCGCGGCGACGTCGAGGTCGGCAGTTCCCGCACCCGTGGCGGAATTCGTGGACACAGGCATCGGCGTCCAGCTTAGCTCCAACGGCCGAGAGCGTCGAGACGTGGTCCGATCAGGCGTACGTCATCAATGCCGCAGCAGATTGCGCCTCGAGATGAGGCAGCGCATTGAAGCTGAGGAGCTGATGGCGCCGCGCAGACATCGTGAATTCCGTAACCGCGCTGTTGCGAATGCGCAGATTCAGCTCGACCGCGATCTGTGGAGGCGATTCGAGAGCCGCCGCCACGATCGCTGCGATGGGGCCGCCGGAACTCACGATGAGCACATTGCCGTCCGAGTGACGCCGCCGCGCTTCTATGAGCGCCTCAACCGCCGCCGCCTGAAACGTCCGCCAATCCGGCATGCCGGCGGGCTGGATGCGGCCTTCGGTCCATGCGAGCAGGGCGTCGCGTAAACGCCGGAAATGCTCGCGCGCCAGCTCCGGTTCCTCGCGCTTCGCAATCGGCGCCGGCGCAAAGCAATCACCCATTAGGGATGCGATCAACGCTTCGGGATTGTACTCATCGAGAGCGGGAATGCTCTCGAGCGCAGAGCCGTCGCCGATCGCGGGACCGCCGTCCAGAATGCCCCGCACCGTTTCCACGTGGCGCCGCAGCGTCCCGGTATAGATCGCGTCGCAGTGTACTCGGCGAACGGCGAAAAATCTGCCGAGCAGACGCGCCTGCGTATGCCCGATCTCGGTCAGCCGGTCGTAGTCGTCGGTACCAAAAGCGGCCTGAGCGTGGCGCACGAGATAGATGGCTCCCATGATCAGCACGCCTCGTTGAGCGCTTGCGCGAAATGCAGCCGTAAGCGGTGCGGCAGATTTGCAGACCGGCCGCTTCGAATCGGGCTGCTCATGCTGCGAGCGCAGGCCTCAGATGAGCTTGACGATCTGTTTGCCGAAATTCCTGCCGCGTAGCAGCCCGATGAATGCCTCGGGTGCCCGCGCGAGATCCTCCGCGACGGTCTCGCGATATTTGAGCTTGCCTGCAATGAGCAAAGTGCCAAGATCGGTGAGACCCTGCGGCCAAAGCTCGAGATGGTCGGAGACGATAAAGCCTTGCATTTTGATGCGCGCGACGAGAAACACTGCGGGATTGCGTATCGCGCTGTGCGGGACGACGCCCGATTCATTGTTGTAGTCACTGATGAGCCCGCAGATCGCAACGCGCGCGAATGGATTCAACGAGCTCATGACCGCGTTCAAAACGTCGCCGCCAACATTTTCGAAATGTGCATCGACGCCTTTCGGTGCGGCGCTGCGCACGGCCTTCGTCAGTTCCTCGATGTCCTTCGCTCCGCGATAATCGATGCAGGCGTCGAACCCCAATTCATCGGTCACGTAGCGGCATTTCTCCGGGCCGCCGGCGATTCCGACGGCGCGCAGTCCGCCGAGCTTGGCCAGTTGGCCGACGATGCTGCCGACTGCGCCGCTCGCGGCGCTGACGACGAGGGTCTCGCCGGCTTTCGGTGACAGGATTCTGTGGTATCCGTACCACGCTGCCATGCCCGGCATACCGACGACGCCGAGATAGGCTGACATTGGAATTTTGCGCGTATCGATACGCTCGAGCGCCTTGCCGTCCGCAACCCCGAATTCCGACCAGCCGAGCATGCCGCGCACGTGGCTGCCGACGGCGAACGCCGGATGATGCGATGCGACTATTTCGCCGACCGTCGCGCCGATCATGGTCGCGCCGATCTCCTGCGGCTGCGCGTACGACTTGCGCTCGTTCATGCGGCCACGCATGTAGGGATCGAGCGAGAGATAGTGGTTGCGCACCAGCACCTCATTCGGACCGAGACTCGGAATCGGTAGGGTCTCGAGCCGAAAATCCTCCGGCACGACCCACCCGGTTGGCCGTGATGCAAGCACGATGCGCCGATACGTATTGGACATGCAGCTGCCCTCTGAGCTTGACTCTACACTTTGATCGAGACTGCCGTCGCTAATAGACTCGGCTCTCGATTCTAGGGTCCCGGGATCCAAAACGTCAGAGGGGGCGTCGAATGAGCGTGCGCGAAATGTTCGAACTCAGCGGAAAAGTGGCCCTGGTCACCGGCGGTTCACGCGGTCTGGGGCTGCAGATCGCGACCGGACTCGGCGAAATGGGCGCGAAAATCGCGATCAGCGCGCGCAACCGCGCCGAGCTCGAAAACGCCAAATTGCATCTCGAGAAGCTCGGCATCGATGCGCTTACCGTGGTTAACGATCTATCCGACGCCGCGCAGGCACCGACGCTCGTCGACGCGGTGCTCGCGCGTTTCGGCGCCATCCATATCCTGATCAACAACGCGGGCACGTCTTGGGGCGCGCCGGCCGAGCAGCTCCCGCTCGAGGCCTGGAACAAGGTCATGACGCTCAATGCGACCAGCGTGTTCGTGTTGAGTCAGGCCGTCGCGAATCGTTGTTTCATCCCGAACCGCGCGGGCAACATCATCGTCGTCGCCTCGGTCGCGGCGCTGCGCATCGGGATGAAGATGAAAGCGGTGCCCTACTACGCCTCGAAAGCGGCGGCGCTGCACATGGTGCGCGCACTCGCCACCGAGTGGGGGCCCTACGGCATTCGCGTCAATGCGATTTGCCCAGGATTCTTCCCCTCGAAGATGGCAAGCGGGTTGCTCGAGAAAATCCAGGCATCGGTCGTTGCGCAAACCCCACTCGGGCGCATCGGCAATGACACCGACCTGCAGGGTGCGGCGGTCTATCTCGCCTCGGACGCTTCGCGCCACGTGACCGGCCAGTACATCGCTGTGGACGGTGGCGCCTCGATCGGTTGAGGGGATCCGGGTGTCACTGGCCGTCGGCCGGCTGGTCAGCCGGGCGCTGGCGGATATACTTGAAAGTGCCCATCGACCTTGCGATGAGTCGTCCGTTCTCATCGCGCACCTCGCCCTCGCAAAAAGCCATCGTCGAAGAGCGATGGAACGCATGACCGCTCGCGGTGAGGCGGCTGCCCGCGAACCCCGGCTGCACGAAGCTCGTTTTCATCTCGACCGTGACGCCGCCACCGGCGCTGGGATCCAGCGACCGACCGGCAACGGCCATCGCGACGTCAAGCAAGGTCATAATCACGCCGCCGTGCGCGACGTTCCAGCTATTGAGGTGCCGCGCATGCAGCTGCAGCGCGATCGTCGCGCGTCCTCTATCGTCGGCGAGAAACTCCACGCCCAGATCATTGACGAACGGAATGTCGGCGCGGAACGCGGTCGGTGGGGTCACGGTCGCACGATCATTTCACCGGCACTGGTACCGGTGCCTGCAACCAGCTGCGCCCGCACCAAGCGGGTCGGGCAGCACTGATGCGCTGGCGGCTCTCGACGGCCGGACTCATCTTGCCGCTGCTCAAACCGCCAAAGTAGGCCGCGCAGCCCAGAAACGGCGGGCCACGGGCGTGGCCAGCGGTGCCGTGCTGACGCGTCGACTTTGATGACGCTGCCTCCATAAGTCGCCATCGTGCAATAGCGGCCGGCTGCATTTGACATGGCCTCATCATAAAACAACCCAGACACGCGGTGTCGAGACGAATCGCGGCGGCGCGGCGAAGCCGGGTGTCGACGCGGAGCGGATGTCGACGCGAGGCCACCGAGGCTGTGATACTGCCCCCGTAGGTTCATTTCCAACAACCCTGGTGTTCGCATGAATCTGTTACAGGCTAAAACGGCTTTGGTGACGGGCGCGGCGAGCGGCATCGGGCGCGCGAGCGCGCTCTTGTTCGCCGCCGAAGGTGCTGCGGTTGTGGCATTGGATCGCGCACCAGAAGTCGAGGCGACGGTTGCGGCAATTCGAGCGGCGGGCGGCCGCGCGATCGCCCTCATCAAGGACTCCTCGGTCGAAGAGCACATCGCGAGCGCAATCGCTGCTGCGGTCGAGGAATTCGGCAGCCTCGATGTCTGCTTTGCGAACGCCGGCACCAGCGGCGGCCTCGTGCCGTTCCTGGAAGAGACCGCCGAGCGCTGGACACAGATTCTGCAGATCAATCTCATCGGGACGTTTCTTGCCGCCAAGCACGCGGCGCTCACGATGACCAAGCAGCGGCGCGGCTCGATCATCTGTACGGCGTCGGTCGCCGGGTTGCGTTCGGGCGCCGGTTGCATGCCTTACAGCGCCAGCAAGTCCGGCGTCATCAGCTTGGTGCAGACGGCAGCCAATGAGCTCGCCGGCACCGGCGTGCGCATCAACGCGATCTGTCCCGGACTCATCGAAACCGGCATGACGCGCCCGATTTTCGAACAGGCACGCGCGCGCGGCAGCGAGCACAGGATCGGTCAGCTCAATCCGCTGCGCCGCGCGGGCGCGCCCGGCGAGATTGCGCAGATGGCTTTGTTTCTCGCATCAGATGCCGCATCTTATGTCAACGGGCAGGCCTTCGCCGTCGACGGCGGCCTGTCGTCGTCGCTGCCGGTCGTCTTGCATCGTGATTGAAGTCGACGCGCATGCGAACATCGACGCACCCGCATTTTGCGTCTAAGCTTTGTCGAGGGCGCTGAAATCTCATGACGATCAGGGCCGGAAATCCAGTCACACAAACGCCGGCCAGCGCAGGTCGCGGCTACATTCTTGCTGCTTGGATCAAGGCGATCGGCCGCGCACTCGAAGCGGCGGGCTGCGATAGCAGCGCACTCCTCGCAGCAGCCGGCTTCGACCTCAAATCCCTCGGCGGTCCGACGTTGCTTTGCCCGCTCGTCAATACCGCGCGCCTGTGGGAAATCGCCGTCGCCGCCACCGGCGATCCGGCATTCGGCGTCAAAGTGGCGAGCCACATCCGCAACACCACCTTCCACGTCTTGAGCTACGGGCTCAGCGCGAGTTCGACCTTGAAGGATGCCTTTGAAAGACTGCAACGCTATTGCCACGTCGCCAGCGACGCGGTCGAATACGAATTCAGGAAATGCGGCAGCGATTATCATTTCGTGATCGAACCGGCCGCCGGGGTTCCGTTCGAATCGATCGACGCCTTGGTCGGCGCGCAGCTGCGTATGTGCCGCTCGTTGCTCGGGCGAGATTTTTCGCCGCGTCACATTGAACTGCGACGTCCGCGGCCGGCGGTCATCGATGACTTCGAACGCTTGTTCCGCGCACCGCTCATATTCGGCGCCGCGCAGAATTGCCTGGTGTTCGACGCCGCCGGCATCGAGTCGCCGCTCGACGGCGCCAACCCCGAGCTGGCGCTGCGCGCGGATGCGATCGCACTCCAATACCTGGCGCGTATCGAGCGCGACAATATTCAGGCGCGCGTTCGCGAGGTGCTGGTGCAGCGCTTGCAATGCGCCGAGCCTTCCCAGGACGAGGTTGCCGAACACCTTTGCATGAGCGCGCGCACGCTGCAGCGCAAGCTCGGCGAGAGCGGCACGACCTACAAGGAGATCCTCGACGAGACTCGTCATTCGCTGGCGTTGATCTACCTCAGCGCGCCGCATCACAGCGTCAGCGAGATCACGTACTTGCTCGGGTTTTCCTCCGGCAGCAGCTTCACGCGTGCATTTCGGCGTTGGACCGGCCGATCGCCGTCGAACTGGCGCGCGGGCGCGCCAGCGCCGTGAGTCAACGATCGCGAGCCGTCGTCGCGCGCGCGCTCGGCCTGCCCGTAGCGGTCGAGCAGATCGAGGTGCAAGCGCCGCGCCACGGCGAGGTCATGATCCGGCTTGCCGCGTGCGGCGTTTGCCACAGCGATTTGTCCGCTACCAACGGTACGATTGCCTATCCCCTGCCGCTCGTGTTGGGGCACGAGGGCGCCGGAATCGTGACCGCCGTCGGCGAGGGCGTGAGCCGCTACGCGATCGGGGATCACGTCGTGAGCTCCTTCGTCAGCATCTGCGGCCGCTGCCACTACTGTCAGACAGGTCGCCCGCATCTGTGCGTGCAGTCCTTGCAGGCGCTCTACACCTTGCCCGACGGCAGCGTGCGCACATTCGACGCAGCCGGAGCGCCGCTCAACGTATTCTGCGGCTGCGGCGTCATGGCCGAGTATGCGACCTTGCACGCCGACAACCTCGTGAAGATCGACCGGCAAATGCCGCTCGATCGGGCCGCGTTGATCGCCTGCGGCGTCATGACCGGCTTCGGCGCCGCGGTCAACACGGCGCGCGTCGAAGCGGGCTCGGTCGCGGTCGTGTTCGGTTGCGGCGGAGTCGGGCTCAATGCAATCCAAGGCTGCGCGATTGCGGGCGCTGCAATGATCGTCGCGGTCGACACGAGCGCGCCCAAGCTCGAATTGGCCGAGCGCTTCGGGGCTACGCACACGTTCAACGTGACCGGACAGGACCAGATCGGCAAAGCCCTGTACAAGCTCACGGGCGGTGGCGCCGATTACGCATTCGATTGTGTGGGGCTCGGCCGGATTTCCGAGCAGGCCTTCGGTGTCTTGCGCCGCGGCGGGACGGCCGTGACCGTCGGTATTGCTGCGCCCGCCGACAAGATCGTTCTGAATGCGCAACATCTCGCGATCACCGAAAAAACGCTGACCGGCAGCTATTATGGATCGGCGCGACCGCAGCTGGATTTTCCGCGGCTCATTAGCCTTTATCGCAGCGGTCGATTGAAGCTCGACGAGCTCATTACTCGGACCTACTCGATCGATGAGGCACCGCAGGCATTTGCCGATCTTCAAGAAGGCCGGCCGGGCCGCGGCGTCATCGTCTTTGGAGATATGACTTAGATGAGAGCGGACGCTCTGCCGACTGCCCTGCCCGAAGAGATCGGCTTGAGTTCCGCCCGCCTCGATCGGCTGACGCAAGTCATGCGGGACGAGGTTGCGCGCGGCCGCTTGCCCGGAGCGGTGGCGCTTATCGCGCGTCGCGGCAAGATCGGCTATTTCGAGAGCTGCGGGCAGCGCGATCCGGTCAAGGGCACGCCGATGACCAAGGACACGATCTTCAGAATCTATTCCATGACGAAGCCGATCGTGACGGTCGCGGCAATGATGCTCTTCGAAGAGGGCCGCTTCCTGCTCAGCGATCCGGTCGCAAAATATTTGCCGGAGCTCGGCAATCTGCAAGTGGCGGTAGCGCGCGGCGATCAGATCGATCTCGTGCCCCCGATGCGTCCCGTGACGATTCAGGATCTGCTGCGGCATACCTCGGGTCTGACTTATGAATTCCGCGGCAACGGCCCCGTGCACAAGATGTACACGGCGGCGAAGGTCGCGAGCCTCGCGATGACCGCTGCCGAGCATGTGGCGCTGCTCGGCCGGCTGCCGCTGCTGCATCAGCCGGGAACGCGCTGGGAATACAGTCGCTCAACCGATGTTGTCGGGCGCCTTATTGAAGTGCTGACTGGCACGGCGCTGAGCACTCATCTCGATGAGCAGATATTCGCGCCGCTCAGGATGGTCGACACCGCATTTCACGCGCCGCAGGCGCAGCATGCGCGCCTCGCCGAAGCGTTTGCCCAGGATCCGCAAACCGGCTCAGCGGTGCGGCTCATGGATGTCCGAAGTCCGCCGCAATTCGAGTCGGGCGGTGCGGGCCTTGTCTCGACGGCCGCCGACTACGCGCGTTTCCTGCAGATGATGCTGAACGGCGGAGCGCTCGATGACGTCCGGCTGCTGAGCCGCAAGACGATTGAATTCATGACGGCCGATCACCTCGGATCGATCACGGGTCCAGCGGATCTGCTGCCGCCCGGTTACGGCTTTGGACTCGGGTTCGCCGTTCGGCTCAACACCGGCATCGCACGGGTGCCGGGTTCGGTCGGCCAATATTTCTGGGGCGGACTTGCCGGCACGATCTTTTGGGCCGATCCGGCCGAGCAGTTGTTCGCGATTCTACTGACCCAAGCACCTGGCCAGCGTGAGTACTACCGGATGTTGTTTTGCGACATGGTATACGCGGCGTTCGCTGACTGAGCGTGTTGGTCGACCGATCCGCGTGTGCGCCGCGATGGCGCTTCCAGGGTGTGCGACACGCTGCCCGCGCGCCATACGGACGGCGATAAACCGGTCCAACGCCTAAACGCGCGCGTGAAGCTGCTGCTGCAGGAAAACCCGAGTAGATGCGTGACCTCATTGACGCTCATATGCGGCATGCTGAAATGCGCGAGCGCCTGCGCGTAGCGGATTTCGTCGACGATCCTTTTGAACGTGGTGCCGCTGTCGCCGAGCTTGCGCTGCAGCGTGCGCGCGCTGACGTTGAGAATTGCCGCGACTTCCTCCTGGGTGGGCGCGCTGTTCTGCAGGCGCTGCGTGAGTACCCTGCGCACCCGTGCCTCCATGTTGTGCCGCTCGATGCGCGCGAGGTACCGCGCCGAGACCGCATCACTCAGGCGCGCAAGCTCGGGGTTGCCGCTGTCGAGCACGCGCTCGATGCTTGCCGCATCGAATCGCAGACGGTTGTGCTCGGCATTGAAGCGCAGCGGGGCGCGCCACAGCCGTTCGAAATCATCGATGACCGCGGGATGAGGGCGCCGCAACTCGACCGACAGGGGTGAGAAATCGCGTCCGATGAGGGAGCGGCACATGCGCAGATGCGTCCCGACCAGGGCGTCGATCGACTCGATCGGCACCTCGATCCGCGGCTCAATGTAGAAGTGGTACTCCGCCCCGAAGCGGTAGAAGCGATACCCGACCGCATCGCTCACCACATGCGAGTAGTGCTGCACGCGCTCGAAGGCCTCTTTGAGGGTCGAGCTGGCGCTCAGTCCATAGCCTAAGGCGTGGAACGCGGTGTGCGAGAAGTAACTGGCGAGTTTGACGCCGAAGGCTTCATCCCCAGTTGCCTCGAGTGCGACCTGCCACAGCCTGCCGGTCTTGCTGAGGGGACAGCGGGCATCAGGTCCGCCGAGATGATTCAGGTCAAATCCCGCTTGGGCAAGTAGCGCGGAACCGTCGCACCCGGCGGCGTCCAGTGCGCGCCCGAAGGCCTTCACCCAGGTCACTAATATCGAGTTCTCATGCGTCGCGGTGAGTGTCCGCATACCGTATCCCCCCGGCCGGCAGCACTACATAAAGCGCGGATGGGAGCTTAGCCCCAAAGACCCAATGCGTCGATCTGCCCCCGCTGTTGTCGGATCTGCGGACATTCAGTCCGGGAAGCAGGCCCCTTGTTGCGCTTTCGCCACAGGGTCTTTTGGCGTCTGCGGTTAACAGTTTGGCGCCTGAAGCGCCTGCAGAACAGGGGGGTTTCCGTAAGCTTTCGCCCAACGTGTTGCGGGGAGGCACCGCGACCGTGATCGCGGTGCATCGGCAGAGGCGCGCTGCGGGGGCTTGCGGGCCGCCGCTTGGAAAGAGGGGCATACCATGATCGTCACTTGGGGCGTCGCGGCAACAAATATCTCAAAGCAGTTTGCCAAGCGGATATTGCCCGTACTGGGGCTGGCAATCGCGTTAGGGTCGGGCGGTAACGTCGGTCGTGCGGCGGACGCGACCGCCAGCACGACCGAGCTCACGGAAATAGTCATTACCGCGCAGAAACGCGAGCAGAACCTGCAGGAAGTGCCGATCGCCGTGATCGCGCTCTCCGGGCAGCAGCTACAAGACGCGGGCGTCACCGATCTTAAGAACATGGCTGTGCTCGCCCCGGGCCTCACCGTGACTTCGACCACTTCGGAGAACTCGACCACGGCACGCATCCGCGGCATCGGCACGGTCGGTGACAACGTCGGCCTGGAATCCTCCGTCGGTGTGGTGATCGATGGGGTCTATCGGCCGCGCAACGGTGTCGGTTTCGGCAATCTCGGCGAAATCGACCGAATCGAGGTGCTCGAAGGTCCGCAGGGAGAACTGTTCGGCAAGAACAACGATGCCGGCGTCATCAACATCGTGACCCAGCGCCCCTCGACCACCTTCGGGGCGACTGCCGAGATCACCGGCGGGAATTTCGACGACCGAGAGGCCTCCGGGTCGATCACCGGACCGGTGGGCGATTTCTCAGCCTTTCGCCTCTACGCCGGCTTCCAGAAGCGCGACGGCTTCCTCAACGTCGAGTCCGGGGCCGGATACAACGACGACGCTGTCAATAACCGCAACTTCTACACCGTGCGCGGACAGTACCTGGTTACTCCCAGCAGCAACGTCAGTGTGCTGTTTATCGGCGACTTCTCGCGCCGTAACGAGGCGTGCTGTCAGGCGACTCCCGTGTATCCCGGCCCCTTTGCCGGGATCATCACGGCTCTTGCGACCAATCCCCTGCTCGGCGGTACAGCCGGACAAGCGGCGTTCCCGGACACACCCACGAACCCCTTCAACCGACAGTCCTTTGCGAACTACCCGATCTCACAGCAGATCTGGGACCGCGGATTTTCCGCGCAGCTCGACTGGAATTTAGGCGCCGCGCAGCTCACCTCGATCAGCGCGTGGCGGGATAACAGCATCGCCGCGGGCAACGATCCGGATTACTCCGACGCCGCCCTCGTGCAGGAGCCGGCCAACGGCAACGTAACGGACTTCAAGCAGATGAGCGAGGAGTTGCGGTTCGCGGGCAAGACCGAGCGCCTCAACTGGCTGATCGGCGGCTTCGCCGGCAAAGAGCTGCTGAACGACACCTCGACGATTCTCGCCGACGATCAATTCGACCTGTATCTGGGTGCGACGGCGTCGGCGGCCGCGGGCGCCATGCCGCCAAATTTCCTGTTGTTGCCGGAGCTCACCGGCAACTTACCCGGCCATACGTTCATCCCCGGCGTCTCCGGACAGGCAGACGCCTACCAGCAGACCGAGAAGAGCTTCGCCTTCTTCACCAACGAGACCTATACGCTGGTCGAGCATCTGGATCTCACGGCGGGTCTGCGTTACACGCATGAATCGAAGGATGAGACCGCCAACTACAACAGCCCCGACGGCGGTGCGGCCTGCGGAGCGCTGCTGCATGCGCCTCCGCCGTCAGGGGCGCTTCCCTACAGTCAGGCGCTGTTGTACGGCTATGGTTGCGCAACGCCATTCAATCCGTTCTTTGCCGGCGTCACGCACGACCAGTCCCTCAGCGAGGAGAATCTCAACGCTACGATCAAACTGTCCTATCACTTCACGAACGATGTGATGGGGTACGCCTCCTGGGGCAATGGCACGAAGGCGGGCGGCTTCAATTTGGCGCGGGTGACGAATCCGGCCGCCGCCGATCCGCTGGCGCCGATCCTCGATACCGAGTTCCCGCGGGAGAAGGTCAACTCCTTCGAGATCGGTGTAAAGAGCGAGCTCGCCCAGAAAACCGTGCGCGTCAATGCCGCCGTGTTTGATGAGCGGTTCCATGATTTCCAGCTGAACACCTTCACCGGCATCGTGTTCGTCGTGAGCTCGCTCCCGGACGTGACGTCCAAGGGCGCCGAACTCAGCGTCGACTGGCTCACGCCCTTGACCGGACTGAGCATCTCCAGTGGCGTGGTCTACGCAGACACGCAGATCACGAACTTCGGGGACGCGCTGTATCTATTTGCCACGAACCGCCTGAACAACCGGCTGTCGTTTTCCCCCCTGTGGTCGGGAGTGGTGTCTGCGGCGTACCAGGTGCCGCTGTCGCCACAATTGACGTTGCGAATCAGTGCCGATGAGAAGTACACCTCCTCTTACAACACCGGCTCCGATCTGGACCCGATTAAAATTCAAGGCAGCTATGGAATTTTGAACGCGCGCATCGGCATCGGCGCCCCCGACGGTAAGTGGGCCTTTGAGATCTGGGGCCAGAACCTCGCCGACAAGGGCTACTTCCAGGTCGCCTTCGATGCGCCGTTCCAGGGCCTCGCTGTCCCGGGCTTTAATAATCAGATCGATTCGTTCGTGGGCGACCCGCGCACCTTCGGCGCCACCATACGCGTAAAGTTCTAGGGGGACCTTGCGCGCGTAAGTCAGACTACTTCATGGGATCAGCAGCTCCTCGGAGATGCGCGGCGACGTATGAGTAACGTGGACATCGAAGTCAGCGGCGCAGTTGCCGTCCTGCGCCTGAATAATCCCCCGGTCAACAGCTTCGGCCACGAGCTGCGCCGTTTGATCGTGGACGCGCTGGAGCGCGCCGAGAACGATCCGGCCGTGAAGGCCATCGTCCTCATCGGCTCAGGCAAGGGCTTCTCCGGCGGCGCCGATATCCGTGAATTCGGCACGCCGAAGTCAGTCGCTCCCCCGCACCTCCACAGCGTGCTGCGCGCAGCCGAGGACTGTACCAAGCCGGTAATCGCTGCCATCGATGGCGTGTGTATGGGCGGCGGGCTTGAGCTCGCGCTCGCCTGTCACTACCGCATTGCCACTGCGGATGCGCAGATCGCGCTTCCGGAGGTGAAACTCGGTCTCTTGCCCGGGGCTGGCGGCACTCAAAGGCTGCCGCGCGTGGTCGGCGTCGAGCGGGCGCTGAACATGATCGTATCCGGCAAGCCGGTGCGCGCCGGGGAGCTGCGCGGCACGGCGCTGTTCGATGCGATGGCTAGCGGGGATTTGCGCGCGGCCGCGCTCGATCTGGCACGCGCGCTGATCGCCGAAGGGCGCGGCCCGAAGCGCGTGCGCGACCTCAAGATCGAGACGCCAAACGCCGAAGCCTATCTGCAATTCGCCCGCAATACGGTGAAGGGACTCGCCGGCCCCTACCCGGCGCCGCTCGCCTGTGTGGAGGCGCTCACGGCGGCGCTCAAGGAACCGTTCGAGGCCGGCTTGAAGCGCGAACGCGAGCTGTTCGTAACGCTTATGGCTTCCCCTGAATCCGCGGCGCTGCGGCACATCTTTCAAGCCGAGCGCGCCGCTTCCCACATCAACGGCATGCCCGATTCGGTCGCCCCACGCCCGATAAATCGGATCGGCGTCGTCGGCGCAGGCACGATGGGTGGCGGCATTACGATGAGCTTCATCAATGCGGGATTGCCGGTCACGCTGTTGGAGATGACGCAGGAGGCGCTCGACCGAGGCCTCGCCAACATGCGCCGCAATTATCAGGGCGCGCTGCGCAAGGGGTCGCTCACCGAAGCGAGCCTCGAGCAGCGCATGGCGCTCATCACGCCGACCTTGCAGTACGAGCCGCTGCGCGATGTGGACCTCGTGATCGAGGCTGTCTTCGAGAATCTCGACGTCAAAAAAAAGGTGTTCGAGAGGCTCGACGAGATCCTCAAACGAGGCGCGATTCTCGCGTCCAACACCTCGGCTCTGAATCTGGATGTGATCGCGCGGTTCACGCAGCGGCCGCGGGACGTCATCGGCCTGCACTTCTTCAGCCCCGCGAACGTGATGCGGCTGCTCGAAGTCGTGCGCGGAGCAGAAACCGCAAACGACACCCTCGCCACCGCAATGGCACTGGCCAAAAAGATCGGCAAGATCGCGGTCGTAGCGGGCGTTTGCGACGGCTTCATCGGCAATCGGATGGTGGCGCGCTACGGCATGGCGGCGCACGACCTGCTCGTCGCAGGCGCGCTGCCGCAGCAGATCGATGCAGCGCTGCAGAACTTCGGGATGGCGATGGGCCCGTTCCGCATGGCGGATCTCGCCGGCCTCGACATCGGCTGGGCGGTTCGCAAGCGCCGCGCCGCGGAATTTCCCAACGAGGATTTCTCGAATGTAGCGGACATTCTCTGCGAGGCCGGTCGCTTCGGGCAAAAGACCGGCTCGGGGTTCTACCGCTACGAGCCCGGTGCACGCGAGGCGATACCCGATCAGGCGGTGACTGCGATCATTGAACGATACCGCGAAACAAAGGCCGTGGTAGCGCGCACAGTCTCGGATGCGGAAATCGTCGAGCGCTGCATCTACGCGCTGATCAACGAAGGAGCGAGAATAGTCGATGAGGGCATCGCACAGCGCAGTTCGGACGTCGACCTCGTCTACCTCAACGGTTACGGTTTTCCGGCTTACCGGGGCGGCCCCATGTTCTATGGGGATAGCGTCGGTTTGCTCGCGGTGGCGCGCACGCTGCGTCGCATCGCGGCAGAGCCAGGCGCGGACGCGGCGTTCTGGATGCCGGCGCCGCTGCTTGCGCGACTCGCCCAAGAAGGAAAAGCATTCAGTGAATTCGGAAGATCCGCCACGTGATTGAAGCCGTGATCGTCTCCACGGCGCGCACCGGGCTCGGCAAGAGCTGGAAGGGCGCCTTCAATATGACCTATGGCGCAACCCTCGGCGCTCATGCCGTGCAGCATGCCGTGGCGCGTGCCGGCATCGACCCCGCCGAAGTCGAGGACGTGATCATGGGATCGACGTTCGGCGAAGGCACCACGGGCGGAAACATCGCGCGGGCGATCGCACTGCGCGCAGGGCTGCCCGTGACGACCGCGGGTTTGAGTATCA
>Ga0302326_10001764_pt1 | contig 54113 bp, 45 predicted proteins | sample Palsa_T0_3_FD_202264 | JGI IMG/M metagenome (GOLD analysis project Ga0302326, IMG submission 202264) | Peat permafrost microbial communities from Stordalen Mire near Abisko, Sweden - Palsa_T0_3 | ecosystem: Environmental > Terrestrial > Soil > Palsa > Peat permafrost | place: Sweden: Abisko...
GCGAGACTCGCTCCGAGCCCGGCGCTTGCCAGTCCAATGGCGGCCAGAGTTGCGGCGGAGCCGCGTAGTAGCTCGCGCCGCGCGGATGAAAGCGGCGAGTCAGCAGAGTCGATCATGAGCGAACCTCGTCAACAGTTGTGCGGGCTTTGGACCCCGTAGCGTCGCCCGCAATTCTATATGTTCGAAACCCCAGCAGGGCTCGATGCGGCGCACGGCAGGATTCGGCCGCGCCGAAAGCTCTTATCGGCAAAAGTGAATTCTCAAGGGCTCGATCCACGCTCATGCTGGGCTGCTGGCTAACGGGGGGATTATGAAAATTACCACGCTAAGATTGAGCGCCGCTTGTGTATTGATCTTGGGTCTACAGGTCGCCCACGCGCAGGCGCCGGCCGCTCCGACTTTTGATTTCGCCAAAATGCGGGCGGAGGTAGACGCATTCAATAAGAAGCCGGACACCGTCGGCACGGGCAGGTACCCCGCGCTCAAGGAAATGGTCGATTCTCTACCCAACCACGTGATCTATCGCCCGGCGGATTTGAGCAAGCTCGGCAACGAAAAATTGGGCGTGCTCGCCTGGGGCAACGGCGGTTGCGCAGCCGATGGAGCCGGCGGTCGGTTTCATCTGGCCGAAATTGCCTCGCACGGCTATCTAGCGATCGCCAGTGGAACGATTCAAAGCGGACCGGGAGCGCCGCCGAAACCCGCCGGCGACACACCGCCCGGGCCACCGGCGCTGGGCGCAGATGGCAGACCGCTGCACATACCGCCGCCGGCCACCAAAGCTGCATTGCTCACGGAGGGCATTGATTGGGCGCTGGCGGAGAATCAGCGCAAAGGAAGTCCCTATTACGGCCGCATCAATCCGAAGTGGATTGCCGTCTCGGGTTGGAGCTGCGGCGGCTTACAGGCGCTTGAAGTGGCGGCCGATCCTCGCGTGCGTACCGTCCTCATCCACAGCAGCGGAATTTTCGCCGACGCCAATCCCATTCCCGGCATAACGATTACCAAGGCGGCACTGCAAAAGTTGCATACCTCGATCATCTACATTCTCGGCGGCCCAAGCGACATTGCCTACGCCAATGGCATGGATGATTTCAAACGCATCACTTCCGTGCCGGTATTTGTCGCCAACCTCGATGTCGGCCATGGCGGAACCTTCCTGGAACCCAATGGAGGACGCGAAGCGTCCGTGGCCGTGAAATGGCTCGACTGGCAGCTAAAGGGTGACGCTCAGGCAGCGAAGCTCTTTGTGGGCCCTGATTGCGGTCTGTGCAAGGATCGGGATTGGAAAGTCGAGAGCAAAAATCTGACCGCGAACCGGTAGCGTTCAGCCTCGACTTAAATAGTTGCCCAAGCCGATCACCACAGTGGCAATGACGAGCAGCGCGACTCCCTGCCAGACGATTCGTTTTGTGCGCCGCCTGGAGCCGGCCCATTCATGCAGCAGAAATCCCCAAATGGTGGCGAAAATGATGATGCTGGCCATATGCAGGGTCCAGCTCGAAAATGCAAAACGACCCATTTGGCTCTCGCCCATGGTGTAGAAGAAGAACTGGAAATACCACGCCGTGCCGCCGAGGGCGGAAAACGCGTAGTTGCGTAGCAGCGGTGGCGGACTGCCATCCGCATCAGGTGAGGGCCCGCTGCCACCCACCAGTTCCCGTGCAGTGCCATTCTTGATGATGAGAATCAAACACCAGATGAAGTTGGTCGTGAAACCTCCGGCCAATACGACACAAAGCACCGGTAGACCTTGACTCAAGATCGAAGTCCCCTTCGCCAAGGTGAGGGCGCGAATTGGCGCTCCCGCGTCCAATCCAAAAGCGAAACAGCTGCTCATGACTCCGGAGAAAACGGCGACCAAGACGCCACGCTTGAAGTTAAATTCGGCGATCGTGGCGCGCGCCTGCTCCGGCGTGAGCTCCCGCTCTTTGATTCGTCCGGCTTTGCCGACGACGATGACGCCCAGCAGTGCCAGCGCAATCCCGACGAATGTGACGATGCCGCCGCGGGTATCGACCAAGGCTGCGATGCTTGCGTGGAAGATCGGCGGCGCGATGGTGCCGATGACCATGGTGAGTCCGAGCACGGTCGCCATGCCGAGAGACATTCCGAGATAACGCATGGTCAGACCAAAGGTGAGTCCGCCAAAACCCCACAGGGCTCCCCAGAACCAGCACCATAGGAGGGTGTCGGACGATGTTTCTCGCAGAACCTCAAACAAGTGTTCCGTACGAAACAGCGCGAACAGCCACGGCGCAATGATCCAGCTGAATGTGCCGCCGACGAGCCAAAAGATTTCCCAGGACCAGCGGCGCACGCGTCTGTACGGGACATAAAAGCTGGCGCTGGCGAGTCCGCCCAACCAGTGAAAGAAAACGCCGAGCAGAGGGTTGGCAAGCATTCGATTAGTTCATGTGCTCCGCTGCGTCGCGCCAGCGTGCACGGTAAGCCGACATGTCGACCGGCAGGGGAGAAATCGTTTTCAAAGGATCGCGACGTCCTTGGCTCACCAACTGAAGCGCGCCGCGCGCGACTCCTTGCTCATCCGGGCTGACCATGACGCGCGTCTTGGTACGCAAATTGGCGAGAGCCCTCACGAAGATTGGCGCCCTGGAAAATCTTCCATCCACGACGACGGTATCGCAGCTGCCGATGAGGTCGAGCGAAGCATCTGCGAGCAGCGCCGCGTAGAGGTGAGCCTTGACCAGCGCGTCGTCACGCGCGGGAATTGGCGAAATCTTGCGCAGGGGGGCGTTTGGATAAGGTCCAACGCCGGGGATGTAGGAGGGAAGAAACATATCGCCGCTTTCAACGGCTTTGATGGCCGCGGACTCTCCGGCGTCGCTTTGGAGAGGCGCATCGGTGCCGGCCAGAAGTTCGATTTCCCGGCCCCCCATAAACCTGGCAGACGGTATCGGCGTACCGGCCATATCGACATTCACCAGGCAATCGCGCGCTTCCGGCAGTTCAATCGCCGCAGGACCTGATTTGCTGACCGGCGTGCGCATTGCCACGAACCAGGTGCCGGTCGATAGTATCGTGGCGTCTTGGCCTTTCAGCTCCGGATGACTTCTTGCGTTCAGTAGCGCGGCGTTCGAGTCGTGCAGGCCGCAGTACACCTCCGCGTTTCGCGACAGTCCGGTTGCATCGACCCAAGCAGGTTGCAGCGCGCCGAGCACGGCGCCGGCGCTCGTCACCGGAGCGAAGCGCTCCGCCCACCCTCGGCGCCCTGCGAGCTCGGAAGGGGCGTGATCGTAAGGCCGCCACAGATCGGTATGGCATCCCAAACTCGTCACTTCCGCGCAGGCAACACCGGATAGCACCCAGGCCCAGTACTGAGCCCAGGGAACAATTTGTCCCGTGAGCGCGCCGGCAGATCCCGTCGATTCGAGCCAATGCAATTGCATTCCCAAATTGAGCCCAGCGGGGAGCGAGGGCGAGCCTGTGGCGACAAAAGGATCGCGCTGCCGGTCGTACGCGGCTCGTTGAGCCGCAACGCCAGCCCATTCGTAATCCAGCGGTGCCTCAAGAAGACGACCCTTGCGGAGCAAGGTCATCGCCGCGCCATGCGCGACCGGCACAATGGCGGAGACAGGGCCCATAGTTGCGAATTCCCGCAGAGCTTCTCGAAGCCAGTCTTCGATGCCCACGAAATCAAGCGTTAAGCGACCCGCCGATTCCATACGTGGGTTGGCACGCGTGCGTTGCGCGATGCAATGTCCTGCTTCATCCCAAAGGCTTGCCTTGGAGAACGACTTGCCAATGTCGAGAATAATGACCCAACCGTCCGCCATCAGCATTCCGAATGATTAATTATGATTACTTTGTACCGATTTTGATTGTTTATTGCAATGTGAATTCGTATCATCGGGCGCGCGAATCTGGCTTTATTCATCAACGGGACCACCCAATGACCGCGAACCCCACGCTTACCTTTTCGATCCCCGCGAATCGCTGGTCCGCGGCCGCCGCGGCGGATTTGAGCGCCGCGGGTCTGCTGCTTTATCGATCCAATCTATTGGGCTCGGACCTGACGGTGACGAATTTTGGCGGGGGCAACACCTCGGCGAAACTGCGCGAACGAGATCCGCTGACGGGCGAATTGGTGGACGTTCTTTATGTGAAGGGCTCGGGTGGCGATCTCGGGTCCATGAAACTCGAGGGATTCTCGACCCTGTATATCGATAAATTCTTGCAGCTGCAGCGGCTATATCGAGGTGTGCAGTATGAAGACGAGATGGTGGATTTTCTGCCGCATTGCACCTTCAACTTGAATCCGCGCGCGGCGTCCATCGATACGCCCCTGCATGCACTCCTGCCATTCGCTCACATTGATCATGTTCATCCCGATGCGATCATTGCATTGGCGGCCTCTTCGAATGGCGAACAGGCAACCCAGGCGATTTATGGTGACGCCGTGGGGTGGATCGGCTGGCAACGTCCCGGATTCGATTTAGGCATTCGCCTAAAAGAATACATTCGATCGAGATCAAAGCTTCGAGGCATCATGCTCGCGGGTCACGGGATCATTTGCTGGGGAGACACCTCCAAGTCCTGCTACGACAATACGATCGATTTGATCACCCGCGCCGCGTTGTACCTGAATCAGGCTCTGAATAAAAAACCGGCCTTCGGCGGAGCAAAGGTCGCAATTCAGCCAGCGGAGAAGCGCTCACAACTAGTTGCCTCCCTCATGCCTCGTCTGCGCGGCATCATGGCCGGCGCGAGCGCGAAGGTCGGGCATTTCGCGGATGATGCCGAAACGCTCGAGTTTGTCGGATCGCATGATTTTGCGGCATTGGCGGCCATGGGGACCTCCTGCCCTGATCATTTCCTTCGTACGAAGATCGCTCCGCTGGCCCTCGATCCCATTCGAATCGACGAGGCTGATTATTTGGCAAGCGCTGTCGAAGAGTACCGACTGAATTACGTCAAATACTACGAACGCTGCGCGAAGCGCGAAGATCCTGCCATGAGGGATCCCAACCCGGTGATTGTGTTGCTCCCCGGAGCGGGACGATTTGCCTTTGCCGACAACAAGACGACGGCGCGACTGGCGAGCGAATTTTACGGCAATGCCATCAACGTCATGCGTGGTGCGACAGCTATCGGTACATACGTAGGATTGCCGGAGACCGAGGCATTCGCAATCGAGTATTGGGGCCTTGAGGAAGCGAAGCTGCGGCGCATGCCGAAGCCGCGCGCCTTGGCGGGAAGAATCGCGCTGATTACGGGAGGGGCGGGCGGAATCGGTCTTGCGACGGCGAGGCGGCTGCTTGCCGAGGGAGCGTGTGTGCTGATCGCTGATCGGGACGTGGAGAGTCTGGCAAGTGCGGATGCCGATCTCGTGAAAGCCCATGGCCGGGACATTGTGAGGTCGGTCGCCTGCGATGTGACCGACGAGCAGCAAGTGCGCGCCGCGTTCGAAACTTGCGCCAAGGAGTTTGGCGGCCTGGATATCTTGGTGGCCAATGCAGGTCTTGCCTCCTCCGCGCCAATCGAAGAGACCACTGTGGCGCTGTGGCAGAAGAATTTCGATGTGTTGGCGCAGGGCTACTTTCTCACCGCACGAGCGGCGTTTCCGCTGATGCGGCTGCAAAAGCGCGGCTCCATCATATTCATTGGATCGAAGAACGCCCTGGCAGCCACGCCGAATGCGTCGGCATATGCCTCGGCAAAGGCCGCGTCGGTCCATCTGGCACGCTGCTTGGCATTGGAGGGTGCATCCTGCGGAATTCGCGTCAATGTGGTCAATCCGGATGCAGTAATAAGAGGCTCGAGAATTTGGGACGGCGAATGGCGCAAGGAGCGTGCCGAGGCCTATGGAATCGACGCCGGCGGGGAACTTGAGGAGTTCTATCGAAATCGTTCGCTGCTGAAGCAGTACGTACTGCCCGAGGATATTGCCGAAGCCGTTTATTTTCTCGCGTCGGATGCCTCCTCCAAGTCGACGGGGAATATCATCAATGTTGATGCCGGAAATGCGCAGGCGTTTACGCGTTAAAAGGGGTCGGCCGTGACAAACTCAAAGAGATCCTTGGATGAAGAACTGGTTGCGCGACACAATGCATCGCGCCTTGATGCACTCCGGGACGACTACGCTGCCTTGAGCCGCACGCTCGAACGGCGCGGAATCGCGATTGATGCGATCAAGGACAAAGCCGCCCGATTAGAGCTGGCATTGCCCAGTTGGGGCACCGGCATCGGGGGCACTCGCTTCGCGAGATTTCCGATGCCCGGCGAGCCGACGTGCTTTGACGAAAAACTCGAAGATTGCGCGGTAATACAAGAGCTGTGCCGCATCACGCCGCGAGTATCCCCGCATTTCCCGTGGGATAAAATTCCCGACCCTAAGGCGACACGCGAGCGCGCGCAGCAGTCGGGGATCGGCTTCGATGCGGTGAATTCAAACACGTTTCAGGACCAGGCCGAACAGAAACAATCGTATCGGTTCGGTTCCTTGACGCACACCTCTGCCGCTGTCCGCGAGCAGGCCATCGCGCACAATATTGAGTGCATTCAACTGGGCAGAGCGCTGGGTTCCAAGGCCTTGACGGTTTGGATCGGCGACGGCACCAACTTCCCGGGTCAGCAGCAACTCGGCGAGTCCCTGGACCGATATCTTGGTAGTGCGCGCGTCATCTACGCTGCGCTGCCCGAGGACTGGCGACTGTTCATCGAGCACAAACTGTACGAACCCGCGTTTTACTCGACGGTCATATCGGATTGGGGCACGAGCATCCTCGCGGCCAAGGAGCTAGGACCAAAGGCGAAATGCTTGGTGGATCTCGGGCATCACGCGCCGAACGTGAATATCGAGCAAATCGTGGCGCGCATGCACGCATTCGGCAAGCTTGGCGGATTTCACTTCAATGATTCGAAATATGGCGACGATGACCTGGACTCCGGCGCCATAAACCCGCACCAGCTGTTCCTGGTTTTCAACGAGTTGGTCATCGCCGAGCAAGATCGGCGCGTTGCGTTCGACCCCGCCTACATGATCGATCAGTCGCATAACATTACCGATCCGGCGGAGAGTCTGCTCTCCTCGGCGGAGGCTATTTCTGTCGCCTTCGTCAAAGCACTGATGGTGGATCGTGCGCTGCTGTCGGATTACCAAGGCGCGAATGATGTGCTAATGGCGTTTCGTACGCTGCGCGACGCCTATGGCTTGGACGCGCGCCCAATTGTTGCCATGGCGCGCTTCGAGGCCGGCGGAGCCATCGATCCAATTGCGGCGTTTCGAGAGAGCGGTTGGCGCGCGTCAAAGGCATCGATTCGCAAACCGACGAGCCGCGCCGCGGGCATTGTCTAATGATGCACGCGGAAGATCGCGAGCGAACCATTTTGTCGATGCTGGAGAAGCGCGGTTTCGTTTCGTTTCGCGAGCTGGACAGGCGATTGACGGCGAGTCCGGCAACCGTCCGGCGCGATCTTGGCCGGCTGGAAATGGCCGGACGAATCGTGCGCGTGCATGGGGGCGCGAAAATGCCCGATGCCGCCATGAGAAATCTGCAAGGCGTTCCATTCCACGAAAATATCAAGAAAAACGCGGCGGCCAAAGCGGCGATAGGCAAGGCGGCGGCACGCCTTTGCGTGCCCGGTGAGTCGATCATCATCGACGGAGGCTCGACGACGCTGCAGATGTGTCCTCATCTGGACGGTTTGCACCTCGAAGTGGCCACCAATTCGCTTCACATTGTCTCGGCTTTGCTGCCGCAATCGAGCACGCGTATCTATATGCCTGCCGGAGCGTTGTACCGCGAACAAAACATCGTACTCTCGCCGTTCGATGATGATGGTACGGGCCACTACGCAGCGTCGAAAATTTTCATCGGTGCCGCGAGCGTTGGTCCCCTCGGATTGATGCAAACTGATTTGATACTGTTGCAAGCGGAGCGCCGACTCATGGCGCGAGCGCGTCAGGTCGTATTGCTGGTGGATAGCACAAAGTTTCGCGATCCGATCGGCGAAGCCGTTTGCCCGTTGAGCGAAGTCACGACCGTAATCACTGATGATGGAATCGCCAGCGCTCATGCGAAGCTCGTGGAGCGCAGCGGCGCAAAATTGATCACGGTGAGTGCCTCCTGACACGTGACCATTCGACGAGGGTGAAAGCAGGTATCCGTCAAACGGAATTCCGGCTCTTGTGCAGTGTCGATATGCTCGACGCAATCGATCAGGGGGAGTATCGCGTGCAGTTAGTGAACACAGCACCAGCGGCTAGGCTTGCAGCAGGAGCGGGGCGAGGGCTCCTCGTTGCGGTGTGCGGATTGCTGGCGAGCAGTGGCCAGGCCGCGCCCGCCTCGACCGCGGCTACGGCGCATGCTGCCTTACGCGGCCAAACTTGGGATTCCATCAAGCGATTGCCCGATTGGTCTGGCGTCTGGGCGCCGAGCCGGCCGTTGCAGCCGCGGAACCCCGCTTCGGGGACTGGCTTCGTGTTTGGCGGGGATGTGCCGCTGAAGCCCAAATATGCAGCGATGCGCGACGAGCGCATGGCGGCCGTGCGCGGCGAAAGAGGCAGAGACAAGATCCCGCTCAGCAATAGCGGTCTGTGCCTGCCCAACGGAACGCCGGCGAATATGGGCCCGGTGGCACATGAATATCTGTTTTCCCCCGGACGCGTGACGATTCTGCTGGAAAACTCCGAGGTTCGGCGAATTTGGACGGACGGACGCCCTCACGTTCCCGATGAACTGGCCAATCCCAGTTTCAGCGGCGATTCGATCGGGCATTGGGAGGGCGACACGCTCGTCGTCGACACCGTCGATATTTTTCCGGAAGCCGAGTTGTACATTGGCGGTCGCGTGACGGCGCAGACCCACGTTAAGGAACGCATTACCCGGGTAGGGGATCGCATGCGGATCGACACGGTGGTCGAGGATCCGGAGCTGTTCGAGAAGCCCTGGGTCTACACCCGCTGGTATGACCATGAGAAGGGCCCACCGATCGACTACAACAGTTGCACGGAAGGAGACCGTGCCAAGAAAGGCGAGGAAACGCTGCTTGACATCAACTTTACCGCGCCGAAAGAGGGACAGCAGAAATGAGACCGATTCGATCGATAGCGACCGTCGCGCTCGCTGCAGCAATATCCCTCTACGTCGGAGTGTCGCCGGTGTCTGCGCATCATTCCTTTGGTCTGTTCGACATGAGCAAGACGACCGAGATCGAGGGCACCGTGGTAAAGCTGGAATGGAGCAATCCGCATTGTTGGCTGTTTATCGAGTCTGGGCCTTCCGCAGACGCGGCGGCGGTCAATTATGGGTTCGAGATGACGAGCGTCGGGGAGATGATCCGCCGCGGCTGGACCAAGATCTCGGTGAAGCCCGGCGACAAGATTAAAGTCACGTACCACCCGGTGCGAGACGGGCGGCCCGCCGGCTACATGATGAGCGTGCAGACCCAAGACGGTAAGTATATCGGCCGTCCGCCCCCCGGGAACGGGCCCCCACCGCCTCCGCCAGCCGGCTGACGAAGAACCGCGACTCGACGAATAGGACCCCGCATCGCGGTGGACGCATTCCAGCGCCGCGCGTGTCGCTCTAGCGCTTTCATCCAGCCAATGAGTTGCAGTAGCGGAAAATTGCGAGATAAAACAGCGGCTTGATTTACAATACGGCCTATGATGGGTTGGCTGGACCGAAAAATTACAAAGACGCATTACGGCCTTGGTCTTGGTTCTCCATGAATTTGCACCGTCTCGACTTGAATTTGCTCGTTGCACTCGATGTTCTTTTGACTGAGCGCAGCATCACGCATGCGGCCGAACGCTTGAACTTAAGCCCGTCGGCGACCAGCGGCGCCTTGGCGCGTCTTCGAACCTATTTCGATGATGAGTTGCTGACACAAATCGGCCGGCGCATGGCTCCGACCCCGCTGGGCGAAAGCCTGCAGGCAAATGTGCGCGATTGTTTGTTGCATGTGCAGGCCACCATCGATATCAAGCCGCACTTCGATCCGCGCAACTCGAAGCGCAACTTCAAGCTAATGATGTCGGACTATGTGTCGACCGTCCTCATGCCCGCGGCGCTGCGGCGCCTCCAAGCGGAGGCGCCCGGCGTGACCATCGAACTGCTCGGCAATGAAAATGAGCCCTGGGAAGCTTTGAGTCGCGGCGAAATCGATTTTCTCGTGCTGCCCAAGAACTTCATCCGCGAAGGGCATCCGGCCGAGATGCTGTTTGAGGATCAATATGTATGCGTTTGCTGGGACGAGAATCCTCTCATCGGTGATCAGATCAGCCTGGAGCAATGCCTCCAGATCGGCCATGTGGTCGCACGCATTGGCACACTGCGCCCCCCGACCATTGATGCTTGGTTCTTCGAGCGCTTTGGGCACGCGCGCCGCGTCGAGGTAATCGCGACGAACTTCAACAGCGTTCCGCATTTATTGGTGGGAACCAACCGCCTCTCCATCATGCATCGACGCCTCGCGATCGCCTACAGCAAAGCCCTGCCATTGAAGATCTTGCCGTCTCCAGTCATCATGCCGCCCTTAATTGAAATGATTCAGTGGCATAAATACCGCGACCGCGATCCCGGCAGAATATGGCTCTTCGAGGTGCTGAAATCGGCGCTGGAAAGCTCTCCTAACTAGGGGCCAAAACCGACCATTCGGCATCGCCGAATGCAGGTATCCATATAAACGCCTTCCCGACGAATTAGCCTCAATCTAACCTGCTAGAACTTGCTGGCGGCTTGCGCTTGTGCTTGCGTCCAGCTTTATAAATGAATGAATGCGGCGCGGGGAGGAATCATGAGCTGGAATAATTATGGTGTCTTGTGCGGGGCGAGCCTATTCGCCTTATTCGGTTCGAGCGGTGTTGCATTTGCGCAACAGGCCGGCGCCGCGAACGAAGCTCCGCTGGCTGAGATCGTGGTCACCGCCGAAAAGCGCTCCGAAAAGATTCAAGACGTTCCCGTAGCCGTCACCGTAGTGACGGGCCAGCAACTTGCTGACCAGCATATTTACAGTATTGCGGACCTAGCTCGAACCACGCCGGCGCTGGAAATGGTGCAGGCTTTCGGCGGCCCCGGCGGCGGCGGACAAATCCGCGGCATCGGCACTAACTCCTTCAGTCCCACTGCAGAAGGGGCGGTGGGCATCGTGGTGGACGATGTGCCGCAAGGCAACGTCAACATCACCAATCTCTTTGACTTGCAACGCATCGAGGTCTTGAAGGGTCCGCAAGGAACCTTGTTCGGACTCACCTCCTCCGCGGGCGTCATCAATATGGTGACGGCAGCGCCCGATCCGACCAAGTACATGGTCAGCGCGCATGTCGATTACTCGGATGACGGCCGATTCGGCTCGAACTTCGGTGAGGAAACGGAGCGCGTAGTCCTCAACGCGCCGCTCTCAAATAACGCTGCGATTCGGTTAGCCATCTCGGACGATCGCATCAAGGGGGTGCAAGTCAATGACTTTACCGGCACGCCCAATGTGTCGACGGAATGGGGCGGCCGGCTGCGCTTTCTATATCAACCGACCGATGAACTTGAAATCAATCTAAGCGCCGACTATGACCGGCGCGGTCAGAACTACGACGACCCGCAATTCAACTACATATCGGCAAATCCGATGTTGACTGCCCAGTTGGCTGCCTGCGGCATCACGCCCTCGTATTCGAATCAGGCTCGCTGCTGGAGCAACGCCAACGATTTGAATTATCGAAATTACGGCGCATCGGCGAAAATCGACTATCACTTGAGCGGCGTCACGCTCACCTCCATTACCGGATACCGAAAACAGATCACAGCGCCGAGCGACTTCGATGCCCAGGGCTTAAGCTCGGCCATTCCGCAGATTTTCAACGTCGGTGATGCGGCCGGGGCAAACCAGTTCTCGCAAGAGTTGCGCATCGCTTCGAGCGGGCAGCAAACGATCGATTATGTCGCCGGTCTTTTCTACTCCAACTATTCGGCGGATACAGCGTTCGCACCGGGCGGCGGCTTCAACGTCGGAATCTTTCCGGTTCCCGGCGTCTTTATACCCTTCGTGCAAACCGCGACATCGACAAATACGACCAATAAGTCGGAGGCGGCTTTCGGCCAGCTGACGTATCACCTCACCGATCAGCTTGGCTTGATCGGGGGCCTGCGATACACGCACCAGACGCTTACGGCCTCTACCTCCGCGAACTTGATACCGCCGGCGCTCACTCCCGCTGAATACGGTTCGCTGGACGAGAATAATGTTTCGGGCCGCGTAGGGATCCAATATAAGATCGACCCGGATCTGACCAGCTATTTCACGGTCGTGCGCGGTTATAAAGGACCACAAGTCACGCCGGCCGCTGAGGGCACGCCGCAAACCGTGATCGGCGCGGAAATTCCGACGGCATTCGAACTTGGCATCAAAGGCAGCACCCTAAATCACCAACTCGGCTGGGACAGCGACATATTTTATTCGCGGGTCCATGATTATCAGGGTCAAGCCTGCAGCCTTAATCCCGTGGGGGCGTTGGTTTGCGTCGGTCAATCCGTTTCCCAGGTCGTCACCAAGGGTTTCGAACTGAACGCCTACGGACAGGTCGCCCCGGGACTGACGATCACGGCAGGCTATATCTACGATATCGCGAAGTATCCGAATGGCTACACGGGTTACGACCCCAACAATTTGGTTGGCGGAACGACTGATCTTTCAAATCAACAAATCGTGGGCGTTCCCAAGAACAAAGTGTCGTTGTCAGCTCTCTACGACTTTCCCCTGGGCGGAGCGATTCACGGTTTTGTGAATGCGGATACGGTGTACAAATCGGCCATGCGCTTAGGACCGACCGCAGATCCGCGTTTCGTCTATCCGGGTAACTGGAACACCGGGCTTCGCGTAGGAGTGAAGTCTCCCACCGACACTTGGAGCGCGGCGATATTCGCGCGCAACATCGGCAACGATCACGAGCCGGTGACGTTGTTCGGCGGTCCAGCGTTTATCCCGCCAGGAGTCGTTCCCGGGATACCGTTTGGTGCCGTCAGCGGAGTTTCGGGCTGGCAAACGGTGAACTCGTTGCGGCAAGTGGGCATTACACTTGAAGCTAAGTTCTAGAAGCCACGCTTTCGAAAATCGCCGACTCGCCGCTGCCATCGGAGCTCTTAGGCCCCGTACACCTGGTTCGCGAGAGGCGAGGGCATAAGGGGGCCGCATGATTCTCTTCGTCAATACGCGCGTCTTCGATGGCAGCGGAGCCGCACCCTTTGCCGCGGAAGTGTTGGTCAAAGGCAACCGCATCGAGGCAGTTTCGCGTGCGCCCGGGGCACCTTTGCCGCGCGACAATGCGGTTGTCGTGGATGGCGCCGGCGCGACGCTCATGCCCGGTTTAACCGAGGCGCACGCGCATTTGAGTTGGCCGAGTTCGGTGGAACGTTTCGTACCCGGCATGAGCTTGCCTGCCGAAGACCTGCTTCTCAATACGGCGCGCAATGCCCGGATTCTTCTTGACCACGGATTTACCAGCGCCTATTCGGCGGGGGCGTTGGGAAAGACGCTGGAAGTGTCCCTCAAAGCGCAAATCGATTCCGGAGGCATGCCGGGGCCGCGCCTCATACCTTCATCGCTGGAGCGCGAACCGCCCAATGAATCGGCTTATCTGCAAGGCGGAAGTGTCGTCGATCATGGCAAGGGACCTGAGGCAGTACGCGCCTTCATCAAGGATTGCGCGGCAAGCGGTGCGAAGATCGTCAAATTCTTGCTTTCCGGAGAAAGCGCCCTCAAGCCCGGCGCCTCGATGCAAATTCTCTACAGCGAGGAAGAAGTGCGCGCCGCAGGCGAGCAGGCGCGCGAATCCAATGTCTGGCTGACCGGGCACGCGCATGCGGCCGAAGCGATCAAGATGGGGGTTCGCAATGGCTTTCGCGTTCTTTATCACTGTACCTATGCCGATCAAGAAGCCATCGATATGCTGGCCGAGCGCAGGCACGAGATCTTCGTAGGACCCACGCTGGGAATCGTTCAGGCCACATTGGATGCGACACCGCCGCCCCACATGGACATGAGTCATATGAAGGCCGATGCGGCGCAGGTGCTTCAACACCAGCAAAAGCTGGGCCCGGAGTTGAAGAGAAGAGGGGTGCGGCTATTGCCGGGTGGTGACTATGGATTTCCGTTCAACCCCAATGGCCGCAACGCGCGGGATTTAGAGCTTTTTGTGCGCTATTTGGGCTTTACGCCCACGGAGGTGTTGGTGGCCGCCACGAAGCTCGGCGGTGAAATCATGGGCCTGGAAAACGAATTGGGCCAAATCAAGCCCGGATTTTTGGCGGATCTACTCTTGGTTTCGGGAGATCCGACCCAAAACGTCGCGATACTGCAAGACAAAGGAAACCTTCGAGCCATCATGAAGGACGGAAAATTTCACAAAGCGCCGGCCGCGATCACCTGACTCAAATGAGACGGTTTAGTACAAATGCAAGAGGCTGAAGCACACAGAGCAACCGACGATGCCATGCGGGAGCAGCGCATTCGCGCGCATGGCCCGGTACTCGATTTGCATTTTGCACAGTCGATGTACACGCCGCTGCTCAAGAGTCAGCGCCGTGACGGCGTCGAGGCCAGCTGCGATATTTCGTACGGCGACGATCCTCGCCATCGCTTGGATATCTATAAGCCTCGAGACGCCGCAGGAGCGCCTCACCAGGTCATGATATTCATCCCCGGCGGCGGCTTCATTCGCGGCGATAAAGCCGATCGCGAAAATATCGGCCAACGCTTTGCTCGAGAAGGGATTGCCGTTGTCGTCGCCAATTACCGCCTTGCTCCAAAACACGTCTGGCCGGCCGGCGCGGAAGATGTGATGCGCGTGTATCAGTGGGTTTGCGACAACGCGGCGCGTTTGGGATTCGATCCCGCGAGAATCTTTCTGGCGGGAGAGTCGGCCGGTGCCGCTCACATTGCCACGGCCACCATGATACGGCGCTTTCACCCGCCGCAAGGCTTGAGTATCGCCGGAACGATCTTGATTTCAGGCGTCTACAACCCCGTACTCGAGAAGCTCGCGCGCGAACAATTCGGCGTGGCGACGCCGGATCCACGCAATGAAGCCTATTTTGGTTCAGATTTCGCGCGCTACCACCAGATGTCCACGGTGGCGCTCATCGATGCGCCGCCGAGCGCGCCGCTTTTGATTACATTCGCCGAGCTCGACCTTCTTCAGATGCAGGTGCAGGCCGCGGAACTGTTCGCCAAGCTGGTGACCGAGCATAAGGCAAAGCCTCAGTTGCGCGTCATTCGCGGTCACAATCATCTGACGCAGGTGTACTCGGTCAACACGGGCGACGAGTCCTTGAGCGCCCCCGTGCTCGATTTTCTTCGCCGCGCCTAGACGACCTGGACCTCGAAGATTTGCTTGGGAGTCTCGTGAAGACCAGAAGGTCCTGACGCCTCAATCAGGTACACATCAGTGTTGTGCACGAACATCCGCGCATTGAGAATCCCCGGATGGCAGACGATGGCCATGTGCTCTTCAATGGTCATGTCTTCGTCGTCGCGGATTAGCGGTCGCTCTACCATGTCGTACCCCATGCCGTGAACGCTGAGCCGGCGTTCCTCCGGTAGTCGGCGCTGCTTCAGATACGCATTGTGCTGAGCGTATATGTCCCTGGCGTAGCTTCCAGGTTTTAACAGCGACAACGCATATCGTTGCGCATCGAGTACCGCCACGTGCGCATCGATAAGTTCGGGCGGCGCTGCGCCCAGAACGAATATCCGCGAGAGCTCCGTGTAGTAACCGCCCGCGCCGTTGTTCTCGACAAGGAGCGAATAAATGTCGCCGCGCTCCAGCGTGCGACCTTGCATTGATCGCGGCCGAAAACTGGCGGCCTGCCCCCAGGGAGCCGAGGAGCAGAGGAATATGCCTTGTTCGCTGCCGAGCTGCTGGCCGACGTATTGCGCGTAGGCGGCAATCTCAAAGTCCTTGAGTCCCGGCCGTATGAATTCCCTGACACGCCGCATGACCTCATCCTGCATCGCGGCGACCAAGCGGATCAGAGAGCGTTCTTCGGCACTCTTGATTGCCTTGATCCGATCGACGATATCCGTGACGTCAATCACCTCGACGCCGCTCAGCGCTTCGCTCAAGGCGCGGCCAAAACTATGATACATCGACGCCGGCGCCACGAATCCCACTACCTTAGCGCCGAGGCGCTCAAGCTCCGCGGCCGCAATCTTTGCATCGTAGGCCCCCGAATATCCCACCGATGGGTAACTCGGGGTTGTCAGACGACGTGCGATTCCACTAGCCGCGAACTCGTCGGGACTCGATTCTTTCAAGCCGCCGAAAGGGCCCTGCTCGATGAACGACATGCCGCCCTCGAGTGGAAACACCACAGTGCTGGGATAGCCGTTGGTGGCCGGCTGATTGCTAAACCAACGGATATAACCGCCGACCCAATCGCTGGAATTCTGGACCACCAGGGCATCGATGCGGCGTGCGCGCATGGCGCCTCGAACCGCCGCCCAGCGACGGTGCATCTCTTCGGCGGAAACACAATTCAATAAGCGGCTCGGTCTGGTCTGCATGGGTTGACAGCGTCCTCTAGTCCATCAATGCGCAACGATATTCTTCATGCCGGTCAAGTTGCCGGCAAGAAACAGTTTGATATTGTCGCGAACGATCGGGTATGCCTGATCGAGGTAAACATCGCTCATGCCGCCAATATGCGGCGTGATGATGATCCTGTCCTCGCTCCACAACGGACTATCGGCAGGCAGCTGGCGCTCGCGGAAAACATCGAGCGCCGCCCCGGCGATGCGCTGCTCGCGCAGGGAAGCGAGCAGGGCTTGCTCATCCAGCACGCCGCCGCGCGCGACGTTGATGAGGTATGCGCTGGGCTTCATGCAGGAGAGCACGGCGGCATCGATCAGACTCTCGGTTTGCGCGCTATGCGGGACGATCAGCACGAGAAAATCTGCGGCGGCGGCGCCGCGCGGCAACTCGTCGCGCGACAGTATTTCATCGAAGCCGGGCGGTCGGCGGCTGGAATTGGAAATGCCATAGACTGTCATGCCGAACGCCTTGCATCGAGGCGCCAGCACCTCCGCGATCGCGCCCACGCCGACAATCACCACGGTTTTGCCGGCCAACAAAGGCTGGGGCCAGCGATCCCATCGATGCGCGGATTGATTGCGCTGCATGCGCGGAAAATTGCGCAGCAAAGCGAGCATTTGCAGGAACACCAATTCCGACATTTGTGGGCCGTGCATGCCGCGCGTGGACGTGACCGTCACCTCGGCGCGTAGCGCAGCCAACTGCAAGATAGCGTCGGTGCCCGTGGTCAAGGATTGAATCCAGCGTAAGCGCGGAGCGCTGCGCAGCAGGCGATCATCGAATTGAAAATGATGCCCAATCAGTGCTTCGGCATCTTCGAGATGCGCGAAGATGCCGTCTCGATCATTGCTGGCATACAAATCGAGGCCCGGAAAATCCGCACGTGCTCTCGTCTCGAATTGGCGGGCATCCGCATCGGCGGCGCCGATATAGATGAATCGGCTACTCATGGGCTTGCTTGCGCCATGTCAGTGCGAAGGCCGCGCTGCCGCCAAATAGCACGAACGGTATGATCGCGAGCAGGACCGCGGCGCTGCTGCCGCCACCGGCCAGAAGCACACCGGCGAAGAGAGGACCCACCACGGATCCCAAGCGCCCGACGGCCACGGCAGCGCCAACGCCTGTGCCGCGTATCGCCTTTCTGTAATAGAGCGGAGCCAGGGCAAACAAAATCAACTGTGCACCGACTATGAATACTCCGGCCAGCGCGCATGCCAATATTGCAATGATGAACATCTTGTTTATCGAGGCTACCGCGGTCAAAGCGGCGGCCATGCCTGCGTATGTCACCAACACCCATTGCCGGCGATGATCTCCGGCGTGCAGTTTACCGAGAAATCCCGCGCCCGCCGCACCGCCCAAATTGAAGAAAACGGAAGTCCAGCTCGCCTGGCCGCGCGTGAAGCCCAGACCTATAACCAAGCTTGGCAGCCAATTGAGCATGAGGTAGAGAACGAGTTGGGTAAAGAAGAATCCCGCCCAGAGCAGCGCAGTGGTCGGCGCCCGATCGCAGCCGAACAGAGTCGATGCGAGGCTTTCGATTTGTACCGGCCCGGATGGCATGGTCGCACCGTCTTTTCGGGAGTCCGGCAGCAGGCGCATCATGAGAACCGCCGTGACAAGCGGCGCTATTCCGCCGATGTAAAAAATGACGCGCCAATTCCAGCCGATCTGACCGCCCAAGGATACCGCCGCCGCCACAGCACCGCCGAATGGCATCGCCGCCATGATCAGAGTCACAACACTGATGCGACGATCCGCGGGCGTCGATTCCGAGGACAGAGATATAAAGTTCGGCATGGCGCCGCCCAGCCCCAAGCCGGTCAAAAACCGCATGACCAACAGCGTATTCGGACCCTTGGCGAGCGCCGTCAGCAAAGAACAGAGCCCGAATAGCAGCAGTGTCGCGATGAGCGTGCGTTTTCGGCCCAGGTAGTCTGCAAGGCGGCCGCCGATGCCGGCGCCGAGAAATAGCCCGATGGTGGCCGCGCTGAAAATAAAGGTTGCCTGGGTGGTCGACAGCGCGAACTCGGCGATGACCCGCGGCGCCGCCACCCCCATGGATTGGTTGTCGAATCCCTCAAAAAGTGCCGCCGCCGCGCACAGCGCCAAGGTCATGCGCGCCTGGGGCCGCAGCTCACTCATAGGCAGCGTGCTGTTGACCCTTGAGGCCAAGCATTTGACGCGCCTCGGCCGGCGTTGCCGCCTCGCGGCCCATCTCGGCCAAGATGCGCTTGATCTTTTGCACCTGCTGGGCGTTGGACTCGGCCAATTTGCCGCGTTCGATGAACAGGCTGTCCTCCAGACCCACGCGCACGTTGCCTCCCATGAGCGCGGCCTGCGTCAAAAAAGGCATTTGATGGCGACCCGCCGCCAGCACCGACCACTGGAAATTGGCGGGTCCAAACAGACGGTCGGCGGTCTGCTTCATGAACATGAGATTGTCGAGCTCCGCACCGATGCCGCCGAGGATGCCGAAAATGAGCTGTACAAAGAAAGGCGGTTTGACCAGTCCGTTGTCCAGAAAATGTGCAAGATTGTACAGATGGCCGACGTCGTAGCATTCGTGTTCGAACTTCGTACCCGCGCCGGTCATGGTCTCCAAGATGTATTTGATGTCGCGAAAGGTATTTCGAAAAATGAAGTCATCGCTGTTGCGGACGTAACCTTCTTCCCAGGCATATTTCCACTGCTTGATGCGATTGGCCGCGGGGAAAATGGCGAAGTTCATCGAGCCCATGTTGAGCGAGCACATTTCGGGCTTGAAGCGGATCGCCGCGGCGAGCCTGTCCGCCACCGTCATGGTGGGACTGCCGCCTGTCGTCAAGTTGATCACGGCGGTGGTTTGACGGTGAATCTGCGGGAGAAACTGCGAATAGATCTCCGGTCTGCCCGTCGGCTCGCCGTCAGCCGGATTGCGCGCATGCAGATGAATAATGGCCGCGCCGGCATTGGCCGCCTCGATGGATTGCGCCGCAATCTGAGCCGGCGTGATGGGCAGCGCGTCCGACATGGTTGGCGTGTGCATGGCGCCGGTAATTGCGCACGAGATGATGACTTTGTTGTTCATGGTGAAACTTGCTCCGATGCCAGCGGCGCGCCGAGGCGATGGTCCTTGATTGCCAAACAAAGCAGAAAGCCCGCGGCCATGACCGCAATGGGCAGCCAAAGCACATGTTCGATGCCGAAGCGCTGCGCGACGTGCCCGACGAGGACGGGAGCCAGACCGCCGCCGAACAGCTCGCCTACCGCGATGACCAGTCCCGACGCCGTGGCCATCAGCGCAGTGGGCACAGCCTCCGAACACAGCGGCCCCACCGTCAAGGCAATGAGCGCGTTGTTGAAGAAATGAACGGAAAATAGGAGAGCGAACAACATGGCGACGCCGCTGCCGGTATTCGCCAGAAGCAAAAGCGATATCAATACACCAATGCTGGAGAACGCCATCACGGGTCTGCGGCCGACCTTGTCGGAGAGCCAGGGAAGCAAGAATGTGCCGGCGGTTGCACCGAGGCCGATGGCGGACATCACGACGCCCATTTGTTCGGGCGCGAGCTTCAGATGATCAACGAGATAATTCGGCATGAAGGCGCTGGTTGTTATCAGGCAGGTCAGCCAACACAGCATTAACAAGGCGGCAACTCTCACATTGGAATAGCTTAAGACCACTTTCCAATCGGACCAACTGTGGCGCTGCTCGGCTTTGCCCGGCGCCGAAATATTTGGAATGATCTTCCACACTGCGAATGCCAGCAGCAATCCGGGAATGACAAAAATCAGGAACACCAGGCGCCACTCAATGAAGCGCAGTACGCCCGCGACAAACAGCGGGGCCAGCCCCAGGCCAAACAGCGGCAGCATCATTTGCTGAATGCCGATATTCAGGCCGCGCCGGCTTGCCGGAGACGCCGCCAAGGTGCCGGCAATGCTCACCGGAGTGTACGCACCATCCGCAAAGCCCATGATGACGCGTACGGCAATCAAGGTGAGTAGTCCGGTCGCCAGACCGCTCGCGCCAATGAGCAGGGAGAACACAATCAGCGAGACGACGAGTACGCGCCGTCGACCGATCCTGTCCGACAAATTTCCCATGAATAATGCGGAAATTCCCCAGGCGATCGCCAGCGCGCCGGTGATGAGGCCGATGTCGCTATAGCTCAAGTGCAGATCACGCGCGATCACCGGGTACATCGTACTGATCAGAAAGCGATCGATGCCGACCAGACCGAAGCCCAAGGACAGCACGGCCACCGTACGAATTTCGACGGGTGTCGGCTTCACGGCCGAGGAGCCTTTCGTTGAGCCAACAAATGTGCGGCGAGCTTTTCGCGCAGGGCTTTCATTTCGTTCTCGGACCATGCGCGGAAGCCCTCGCCGGACTTGAAGCCCAGCCGGCCCGCCGCCACTTGCGCTTCGAGGTAGGGGCTGGGACCGTCGGAGCGATCCAACTCAGGAATGATGACTTTGTGGATATCGAGCGTCAGATCGAGGCCGACTAAGTCAGCGTTCTCCAGCGGACCTAAAACTGCCAGACGTAGGCCAAAACTGTTTTTCACGCAGGCATCGAGCGTGGCGGCGTCGCAGACGCCCGCAGCGACCATGGCGATGGCTTCGCGCCACAGGGCGTGCTGCAATCGATTGGCCACAAAGCCTGGCACGTCCTTGGTCACATGGGCGGGGGATTTTCCGACTGAGGTCAGCAGTTCCATGGTGCTATGAATCGTGGCGTCCGAGGTTTGCTGCGACTGAATGACTTCGACCAAGGGAATGAGCCCCGCGGGATTCCACCAGTGCGTTCCGACGATTCGCCCAGGAGTTGGCAGTCCGGCGGCGATGCGATGAATCGGAATGACCGAGGTGTTCGATGCCAATATCGTTCCCGCCGGACAGGTCTTGACCAGGTCGGCGAATATCTTCTGCTTGAGCTCGAGTTTTTCTGGTGCGGCTTCGGTGACGTAGTCCGCGCGCTCGACTGCTTGCGCGAAATCGCCGGTTACCGCAATGGCATCCGCCACACTTGCATCGAGACCATAAAGGCGCAAGGTCTCCGCAATGCGCGAACGGACAGTCGCACGAATGTCCGGGGCCGGCTCAAAGACGCTCACCGAATGACCGGCGACCGCGAAGACCTGCGCGATGCCCGCACCCATCAGGCCGCCGCCGACGATCGCGATTGATCGCGGTCGGATCATTTCCCTATCCCGCGGTATATCCGCCGTCCGCGTAGACGACGTGTCCAGTATGGAAATCCGAAGCGCGAGAACACAGGAACAACAAGGGACCGGCCAGATCTTCGGGTTCTCCCAGACGACCGATGGGAACTCGCGCGAGAAATCCGGCACGTACGTTGTTTGCTTTCTCGTTATCTTCGAACATCCACGCCGTGAGGGGAGAGCGGAATACGGTCGGTGCGATGGCATTGACGGTAATGCCGTACTTGCCCCATTCACAGCCCAGCGCCTTGGTCATGCCGTCAACGGCAGATTTGGAGGCACAGTAGGCTGAATATCCGGCCGGGTGGCCGAGCTTGCCGCGCGCAGAGGAAGTGAATACGACTTTTCCGCCGCGGGCCTGCGCGATCATCTGCCGTCCGACTGCGCGTGCAATGAGCCATGCTCCTTCGACGTTGGCCTGCATGACACGAGAGAAGCGCTCGGGCGCCATATCGACTATGGGGGATACGTCATTCATCCCAGAAGCGACGACCAATATATCCACGCCGCCATGGGCGGATACGGCCGCCTCGACGATCGCCGTCGCATCGGCTTCGCTGTTCGCGCGGCGCGAAATTGGATGCGAGTCAATTTTCTCACCCGCCAACTCGTTCATGAGTTTAGACAATTCCGCCGCGTTGCCCGCAGCGACCGTCAGCCGGGCTCCCGCCCCGCCCAAGGTGGCGCAGGCAACTTTGCCGAACGCGCCCGTTGCACCCACTATCAGCGCTGATTTGCCGCGCACGTCGAACAACGCAGCCGGATTGATGGCGGGCAGGCTCATGGCCGAGGTGCCGGGTGCGGCATGACGACCAGCATCGTGGCGATGGCGTTGCCTTGATTGCGGATCGAACGTGCCTCGCCGCCCGGGATGTGGCAGCTGTCGAGCGGCTTTAGAACGTGGAGAGTTCCATCGCCCAGCTCAATCGTCACTTCGCCCGCCAATACTACATAGATTTTCTCCAGCGGGCCGGCATCCATCTCCGCGCCCCCCTGGGGCAGAAAGTGCGACAGTCCCACCCAGGCGAACTTGGAAGCGCTGAGGTCGAATCCCTGTAATCGCAAGGAACGCATGTCGAAATGTTTCGGGGCGTCATAGCGGCGCGCATCGGCAAAGCGAGTTATCTGCATATCGGGTGACCTACTCTGAACTGCCGGTCTCTATGCGAAATTTGCCGCTCGGATCCGTAATCGCCACCAAACGCACGATGCAGCCGTCGCCCTTCTTCCAGCGCCAGGGGAAAGCCGCGAACGTCACGCGCTTTCCGGTGACCTTGTCGATATCGCCGCCGATATTTTCGAATCCGCAAATGCCTGCAGACAAAATTGCGTTGTGGCACGGCTCCCATTCCGGGAAATCCTCGATCACCTTGCGCCCCGTCGTGCGCTCGTATTCTTCATTGAGCCTGGGCAGCAGCCCATAGGGCGCCCCCGGCCCATGCGGCCCAATGGCGGTACCGAACGGATGGTCCAGTGCCTGCGTGTCGTTGCCGCACATTTTGACTTTGCGCTCAACGAACCATTCACCCGCTTCCTTATAGAATCCCGGTGAGTAGCCATAATAGTGCTGATTGTCGCCATAGTACTTGTGCCAACCCGTATTGACGATGGCGATGTCGCCAGGCCGTATTTTCGGGCGTGCATTCTCCAAGTCCTTGGCGGTGATCACTTCCCATTTCTTTTTGGGAATCGATACCACGACGCCGGTGCCGAAGAAGTAGGGTAGGGGAACTTCGTCCATGAACGGCGTTCCCGGTACGACATGCGCGGGCGCATCGATGTGCGTGCCGGAATGCATTACCGTGGTGATCCTCTGGGTGAGCACGCCTGATCTAGACATGTTATGCAGCCGCTCGATCTTGACGTCTTCGAAATATGGCCAACACGGTTGGCCAAGACCCCAGGGATGGCTCAAATCATAGAACTCGAGCCCCATTTTGTTGAGCATGTTCGACTCTTCGAACCTGCATAACTCTTCGTTGCGCCAATCGCCTTCTTGCCAGCCGGGCATACGTTTCTCCTACTACTTGAGTCTGTTCTGAATCTTGAGTAAACCGGCAGCCGCGCATAGTTCGTCCTGATGCCCGAAGGGCATGCCGGCCGCGCCGCTCACGCCGATGGCGCCGATGGTCTGGCCATTGACGATGATCGGCAGCGCTCCTCCCATCACAAACATGTTCGGTTTGATGCGAGCGAGCAGCGTTTTGTCGCTGGCCACCAGATCGGCGGCTTTCGCAGTCGGCATTTCCGTGGCCAACGCCGTCAGCGCTTTGCGCGTCGCCACGAATACGTGGCTGCCGTCAGCGCCGTCCGCGGTGATCATCGCGCGAGCCTCGCCAACCGAGTCAATGACGCTGACACCGATCCGATAGCCCTTGGTGCGGCACGACTCGATTGCGGCTTGAGCGGCCTCGAGCGCCAGTACCAACGAAGGACCGCGCGCTGTCGACTCGGGAGCCGCACCGGGTCCGTGGTGCAATCCCTCCGGCGGAAGAGAGGGGAGGGGCATCAGATTGCCCTGCGCATCCAACATTCGAAACGGCGGCAAATTGTCGGCCGGCAGGCTGCGCGGTGAGTCGGGTTTGTCGCCGAAGGGGCCGACCGCCGCCTGCGAGTAGCTGAAAAGGCTGGCCATGGCGATAAACAGAAACGGTGAAATAATTCGGGTGGTCTTCATGTCAAATTCCCGCAAGATATCTGCAGTTCGAATGATTATTTTGGTGATGCACCTATACCGTATCGCGGTACAGCGACCTTGGATCATAAGCCACCGAACTCGGCTTTGTACAGCGGCCGCGGCTCGGGCAATGGATCATCTGCTGGGTTGCGCGCAGGCAAAGCTTTCGGCGCGATTCAAATCGCCCGACCGGTATCGAGCAATCTTAGGATAGGGGCACAGCGGGCGGGTGCGGCCGGGCCATGGCGACATGGGGCCCGCCGTGGCGTTAATTTTATCAGGTGCCGTTCCGCCTTCGACCCAGTCGACCACTGCATGCAGTGCATCGTACTGATCGGTGGCCGGACCACCAGCACAGTGATTCATGCCGGGCACCGCAAAAACTCGTACGAAGCCGGCAGCCGCGCCGTGATTTGCGGCGTCGACCTTTCGCCACCAGTCGAGGGTGTCGTTGATTGAAAAGATGGGATCGGAACCACCGTGCGGGACCAGCAGCTTGCCGCCGTGCGCGCGAAATTGTGCGAGGTCCGTCGACTGTGCACCCACGAGCTCCCACCCCGAACGCGGAAACTCCGCGGTGTGAGCGAATATCTTGGGAGCGTCGCGGTCGAAGTTGAACTCGAGCTGATAGCGTAGCCCCGCCTCCGGCGCCGCCGAAACATCGACCGGCGGGGTGACGAAGAGCGCCGAGAGCGCCGGTGAGCCGAGCATCACATTGATCGAATCCATGCCTCCCGGAGCCCCGATCTTCCAAATGCGCCAGGTGTTGCTGCCGATGCCGATGTCCCACGGCCATTCGGCGTAGAGCGAATGGCCCTTTGAATCGCGCGGGCCGCCGAGTGAGCGTATCAGGGTGTCGACCTGGCCCCGGCTAATGCATGAGGCGTCCTTGGCGGCAGTGCAGGTTCGAGCCTCCAGGGCTGGACGAACCCTGCTTGTCGTGCACTGCGCCAGATCTTGAACCATCCCGTCTACCGCGCCATCCAAGGCGTCGCAGGCGCTGGCAACCGCCGCGGCGGCGATGGCAAAGTCCGCATCAGAAAAGGTCCGCACCAGATCCGGCAGTCCATTCTTTTGCTTGAGCCCTTCACGTACCGCGAGCGCCGCGAACGCCTGGGTGTCCCACGCTTCGGCAATCGCTGCCTTGGGGACGGCAAAGGCCGGCGCGGCCGCCACGATGCCATCGAACTGTTCGGGAAAGCGTTGCGCGAACACCATGCCTTCGCGGCCGCCATTGGAGCAACCAGCAAAGTAATTGTGCTGTGCGGCCCGTCCGTAGAAACTCTTGACGATTCGCTTGGCCGTGGTCGCGACGCTATCGAGCGCTTTCTCAGAATATTCCAAACGCGCCAAGTAGTCGTGTCCGAAAGCCACGGTGCCTTGTTTGGCGGCATCATTATTGACCATATTGTCGTGGCCGGTATCGGTGCTGACGACGGCATAGCCTGTTTCGAGAGCTGTTGGCATTCCGGGTTGCAGGGAACCGTTTGCCGCGCCCAACATACCGTTGGTGCCGCCGCCCCCCTGAAAGAGAAATCGCCCGTTCCAGTCGAGCGGCATGCGCAAATGATATTTCACTGCATAGTGCTGCCCGTCGGCGCCCGTGCGCTCGCGCATGACCCCGATCACTTCACAGTGTTCGGGCATGGCTGCGATTGGACCCATCCAGGGCGGTGCCGCCGGGTCGATGTGCGCCTCGGATCGCGCATTGAGCGTCGCCGTCAGAATGCGCGCCGTGGGTTCCCCGAGCGCCGTAGCTGATTCCTGGGTCAGCGCTGCGCATCGCTGCGCATCATCGGCGGTTTTTGCGGGGGTTGCGCCAGTCTGGGCCCACGTCTGTTGAACTATCAATATCAGGACGGCAACGGATCGGCCGAGGTGCATCCATTGAGGATTATTACCCATGTTCCCCCGAAATCCATAGTTCGTTTGCGGCCAGAGTAGTGAGCTGCCTAACGCTTGGGAACTCCGTTTTGCCGACAACAGCTTTCTGTGCGGCCGAACGATAAACAGCCGCGGGTTAAGGACGGGTACTGGGACCGAGCGTTTCGATTATCGAGGCTCGCGCGTTCAGCAACTCCTTGACCAGAGTGTTCTTCATTCGCTTGAACCGGGGGGTTGGGACGGGAATGGACAAGGCGATGCTTCGCCCCAAAGGATCCAGGAATGCCGTGCCGACTGCACAAATGCCTTCGGTGTGTTCTTCATCATCAAACGCTATCCCGGTCTTACGACTGGAGTCGATGGCGGCGCGCAACTCGTTGGGTTTGACAATGGTGGAGGGGGTCAATCTGGCCAGCGGCTCGCGCAAGAATCGCTCTAGATGATTTTCCGGCATGACGCTGAGCAACGCCTTGCCATTGGCAGTGCAGTGCAAAGGGAATGATTCGCCTACTGCCGATACCGCGCGAAGACGGTGCGCACCCTGAACTTGATCCGTGAAAATCGCGGAAAACCCCTTCAAGACCGACAGATCGACGGTCTCGCCGAGTTTTTGCGACAGGTCGACCATCAGAGGCCGGGTAATAAGGTCGAACTCAACGCTCGCGGACGCGGCGAGTCGGATTAGCGCCGGACCTAGGCGCACGCCCGATGTGGGCGTGGCAGCAATGACGAAGTGCTCGGCACGCAACGCATCGACGATTCTTTGCACCGTGGAGCGAGCCAGATTTACACGCTGAGCGATCTGCGCCAAGCTCAATCCGGATTGCTCGCCCTCAAGCGCCCGCAGAACGCTCGCGGCCCGGGCGATGACTTGTATGCTCTGTCCGCTGGGACGGCCTTCGAAGGGAACCGTTTCGGCCTTGGGTTTTTTTCGCATTGAGCGAATTCTACGCGTCCCGCCCTCAGCGCTCACCTTCCGCCTCCGCGCGTTGAAACTTTTGCGCGGATCCTTCCATCCCCGCCGCCAGCGCGCCGCTAGTTGGCGGTTGCATCTCGAACACTTCGCTGACGGCGGTGTACTCAAAGTACCCCAACCGTGCCAAGGGACGAAGACGGGCGATATCAATTCGCCCGTTGGTCAGTGCTGCATCGTCGATGTGGATGGCCAATACTCTGCCAAACACTATATCTACCGTACCGGCGTCGCTGTTGCCTGGAAGGCGCACTGTTTGCAGGTAAGCACATTCGAACTGTACGGGCGAGCGCGCAACGCGGGGTGGACGCACGATTCGCGACGCGGCCTTCGCAAGTCCCGCCCGCTCGAATTCGTCGACGGCCGGTGCAAATTCCTCGGAGGTTATATTGACCGCTTCGCGAAGCGCATAAGTAGCCATATTCCACACGAATTCGCCGCGCTGCTCCGCATTGACCACTGTGTCTTTGCGGCCCCCTCCGGCACGTTGATTGGCGATAAAGAGCACGGTGGGAGGATCGAACGTCACATTTTGGAATTGACTGAAAGGCGCGAGATTATCGATTCCGCCGGTGCTGGTCGTCGAAATCCAGCCGATGGGGCGGGGCACCACACAGGACTTGAAAGGATCGAACGGAAGCTGATGATCGGCGCGTCCCGGCTCAAAGTACATAAACGACTCCACGATCCGAGATTACACCAGTATCCACCCGTCATATTCTCGATGGATGATCTCCGAGCCGATGTCGTTGATCAACACCAGATCCTCAATATGCGTGGTGCCGTTGACGCCCGCGTTGAGCAGGGGGCAGTCGACACTCAAGATCATGCCCGCTTCCAGCGGCAGGTCTAGCGCGCCTCCCTGCACGTCTTTCAGAGGCTGATCCCAGTGCTGCAATCCCACCGAGTGGGGATGAAAGGCGTAGACAAATTTTGCGCCCAACGCCTTGACCGTGCGTTCGCCAATGGCGTGAATCTCAGAGAATTTGAGTCCGGGCTTGAGGCGCTCCCGGATTTCGCGCCAGGCGGTGATGCCGATATCGACGGCTTTGCGCATTTGCGGGTCGGGTTCGCCATAGCTGACGGTCCGGCCGAAGTCTCCCTGGTAGAACCCGTATTGACTCACGAAATCGATCATGAAGCATTGGCCTTCTCGAAATGTGCCGTCGGCCAACTCGCTCATCACCAAGTCGATGCTTCCATATACGCCGAGATTGCCCCGGGCCGCCGCCTCTTGGAAAAAGAGCTGCCGTAATGCCCAAATCCCCTCGACCTCCCGTGATGCCGCGGCCGTGGCAATTGCGGCCTCCACGTTGTTCGCGGCCGCCTTTCGCAGCAACTGTAGCTCTGCCGGCGTTTTAACCAAGCGAATATGCAGCATCAGATCACTTGCCGGGCGGCCCGTAGCGTGCGGGGCGACCTCCCGCAGCAACGCAGCCCCATACGCAGTATCAACACCGATGACACCGCGCGATAGCCGAAGGTCGAGCATGGCTTGGGAAGCGGCCTTAGAGATGCTTTCCTGAAATGGAGCTGCTCGTTCCAACGATTCGCGCCGCAAGCGTTCGCGTGCATCGAACGCGTAGTCGCCGATGTAGGGAAATGCTGGACTGGTGCGAGGGTCGGTCGAGGCGAAGCCTCCGCCCGAGAGATAAGGTTTCACGTCTCGCGCCAGAGCTGAATCCGATGACCCCGCGTAATATTCGAAACCGTCAGTGATGTACCCAATGGGCCGAGCAGGATCGGCCGGCACGACTGCGAACGCAGTATTGTCCGTGCTGAATCGACTCAAAACCGGCACGGCATTTGTGGCGTAGTAGACATTCAGCGGCGAAGTGAGGAACAGCGCATCTAGTCGCGCTTCCCTCATGATGCGAGTGGCTCTTTCGCGATTCAACAGCGCACCGAGCAGCTCGGGAGGATCTGCGCTCGGATGACGCTGCGCGGTTGCGCCACCGAGCGCTGCGCTGGAGGCAGTGCCGACAGAGGCCGCCAGAAATCCTCGTCGATTCATGCCCAGCCTCCAGGCGCCAGCGCGACGCCGTGCTTCCTCCGCGACCTACAACTTCGCTTCCAGCCGTATGCCGAAGTAGCGGTCGAAATCACGGGCGGGTTGCCCGACCACGGCGTTGCTATTCCACGGGCCGGACCAGAAGTCTTCCATGTCGACATAGTAGTGGTGATTGGTGACATTGTTGGAGAACGCCGTGACCGACCATTTGCCAGATTTGGGGCGCAGACCGACACTAAGGTCCAGGATTCCGAAGGATCCCTGGATCGTTTCCGGATTTTGATCGGGCTGAAACTGCGTCGTGGATCGATAGGCATAGTTGCCGCCGAGGACGCCCTCAAATCCACTGTCGCCAAGCGGCAGCCGTTGTTCGACGAACAGGGTTCCCTTGAACTTCGGTGCGTCCGGCATGGTGTCACCCGATACGTTTTGAGCGGTGCTGCTCGTCCCGGGCACAGGATTGCAGCCGAGCGCGGGTGTTTGCGTAACCCCATTGCCCCAGCAGGGAGCGCCCGTGTAAGAGACGAACTTCGCATTGATAAACGCAAGATCGAGGCCGATGCGCAGCAGCTGCGTCGCCGCATAGACGCTGTCGATTTCCAGACCCTCGGTCCGCGCCTCGCCGGCCGTGCTGAGACCCTCGATGGGCGCCACATTTCCCGGAATCGATTCAGTGATCTGCACCTGATAGTTCTTGTACAGCGTGTAGAAAGCCGCCGCGTTCACTTGCAAGCGATGATCGAAATATTCGCCCTTCGAGCCTATCTCATAATGATCGACGTGTTCCTGGCCGGTCACCGGCAGCGGTACCGTCGGCGCGCCAACGTTGCCGCCGCTGTAGATGCCCGTGTTGAACACATTCGGCGCATATCCTCGCGCATAGGTGGCATAGACCATCCAGTTGGGCGTGAATTTTTGCTGAAGGCTGATGTCGCCCACCACGATATCGGAGTTGTTGCTGTTTGCGGTAGAGATATTGCCGTTCCCACCGAGCTGCTGGTAGGAATAGCTGAGTTCGTCCTTGTTGTACCGCAGACCTGCGACCAGCGAGGTGGTCGGCAGGAATCTCCAAGTCGCGCGACCGTAGACATCGTAGGTCTTGGTGTCCGTATCGACGTTGTAATCGGTCTCGGCCGGAGTGAATGTGCGATCCGCCACCATGTCGACCGTTTGGTCCGAATAGAACAAGCCGGCCACGAAACTGACCGGCTGATCGAGCGAGGACACAACCTTGAATTCCTGGCTGGTCTGATTGACGAGGATATCCTGGGTTTGCTCGTTGTTGAAAGGGGCCCAAGTGCCAGGCGACCCAGGCGGCGGCGGTCCAGGCAAGAAAAGCGACGAAAAGGCAGCGCTGAAATTATTGGAGAAGAAGCTCGAGTTGACGAAAAGATCTTGGTAGTTGAACTGATGCTCGCGCAGGTACGCCGTGGTCGAGCTCAACGTCAGACCGCCGATGCGGTAGTCCAGATTGATCGAATAGATCTGGTCGGAAACATTGGCGCTCTCGGTGACCACGGTGTTGGCCGTGTTGTTGGTCATACTGGGGGTCACCCCGGCCAATACCGCGGCCTGGCTCAAGGTTCCCGTGACGAAAGGCGGCAGCGGCGGCGGACTCGTGCCGAACAACAAGTACGCGCCCGGTGTTATGTAGGTGTAAACGAAATTGGGCCCCTCGGATTTTGATTTCTGATAATCCGCCATCAAAGTGATGTCGAGTGCGTCGTTCGGCTTGATTACCAATTTGCCGCGAATACCGCTATTTTCCTGGTCAGAATCCGTGCCGGTGGCAATATTGTTTATCGGAAAATCGCGCTTGTTGCCGTACACCGAGACACTGCCGAGCACGCTCTCGGCGATCGGGCCGCCGACAAACCCGTTGAATCGATATTCATGATCGTTGGTGGCTGTCGTGCTGAGGTCAGCCGTGAGCTGATCGGTCGGACTGCGCGATACCATGTTGATGAGGCCGGCGGCGGCCGTGCGCCCGCCCAACGTTGCTTGAGGGCCTTTGAGGACCTCGATGTCCTTGATGTCCTCCAACTGGTTCGCCATGTCCGCATCGGAGGGAATGGGAATCCCGTCGATCATGATGCCGACGCCAGAAGCCAGGCCGACGGTCGCCTCGTTGGCATTGCTCGAGATGCCGCGAATGCCGTAGGGCACCCGACCGTTGAATGAGCCAACCAGGTCCACCGAAGGCACGAGCTTGTCCAGGTCGACGATGTCGCCGGCATTCATGCTGGCAAGCTCACTCGCGGATACCACCGATGCCGCGACGGGGACGTCGGACAATCTCTCGCTGCGCTTTTGCGCGGTAATCACGATTTCTTCCAACTGCGGACCGGAACTGCTGTCGGCAGGGCCTGGCGCGGCACTGTCAGCGGCGATCGCCGACAGCGCTAACGGCGCGCCTGATAGGGCGATTACGCCGGCAAGCAGCAGCTTATTCTTGTAGAACATGTTTCCCCCCAATGGTTGCGTCTTTCAGCGTGGTTGCCAGACAGCTTCACTATCTAGTGATTCACCATTACCACATCGTGGTACACCACCGGCGGATGATAAGCCACGGAAAGGAAGCTTGTACAGTGCGGCGTGGCCGCCGCCTGTCTGCGCGACCGGAAAGTCGGATATCGACCTCTAGATCACAGCGTGATACGTTCAAAAATAGTTGGAGCCAGTTTGAATGCCTAAATCTGCATCGTTGAAGCCGCTAACAATATTGGGTGCACTGTCGTTCTGCGGTTGGGCGGCCAGTGTAGAGGCGAAGATCGTCTATCTCGACATGGATGTCGAACTGGATCAAGTCGCGCCGGAGGACGCGAAGATGTTTCGCGTCGGCGGCCACGATTTGGATCGAATTGCCTATGATGACAGCACCGTGGACCCGGTCACGCACCAGGTCAGGCTTACCTACCTCGCGCATTTTATTATGGGCCGTTGGATGCCTACGACGCCAACCAACACCTCGACCCTCGATCTGAGCAGCCAACCTTACAAGCTTGATTTCGTCGCGGCAGCCAATCACGGTCAGCCGCTGTTGGTCGTATTCGAAGGCGCGACTCAAAGAATGGCGATTCTCGCCCGTCCCGACTTTCACATGCTGATCGCCGGTAAATATACGATCAGCGCCAAGCCCATCGAAGCGGCCGCGGCAGCCGAACCGCCCGCCAAGGCCAACGATCCTTCGACCATGCCGATGCGATCTGGCGCGCCGCCGCCGCCAAAGAATCCCTAGCGCATCTAGATCGAGGCCACGCCAATCGGAGTGTTGCGCTTCACGGACAGCGCCGCGGCTTCTGCAAGCACGAGCGACGCGACGCCGTCGCGATAGCCTGCGATCGGCGTCACGCCGTCCCGCAAAATATCCACGAAATGCCGCATTTCGCGGCGGTAGGCCTGCGCGTAACGCTCGAGGAAAAAATTCTGCAACGCATCGCTCGCTGATCCGCGTTCCGTGCTGGTTGTCACGGTACTCATCAGCACGTTGTCTGCACGCACCGTGCCGGCGGAACCGTATGCTTCGATGCGTTGGTCGTAACCATATCCTGAACGGCGAGTGTTGCTGATGACGCAGAGCCGACCGGATTCAGTGCGCAGCAGAGTTCGCGCCGTGTCAACATCACCGGCCGCGCCGATTGCGGGGTCAACGAGGCAGCTGGCGCTCGCAAAGACTTCCACTGGTTCCTCGCCCAGCAACCAGCGCGCCATATCGAAGTCATGAATTGCCATGTCCTTGAACAGGCCGCCGGAAGTGCGGATATAGGAAACCGGCGGCGGCGCGGGATCGTGACTGACGATGTTCAGACTCTCGAGTTTGCCGATGGCATTCGATTCAATTCTCGCTTTGAGCGCGGCGAAATGTGGATCAAAACGCCGGTTGAATCCCACCAGCATTCTTGCGAGGGACAATTGCGGAGCGGCACTGCGCGCGCGCGAGAGATCCAGATCCAATGGCTTCTCGCAGAAAATCGCCTTACCTGCTGCTGCCGCCAATAGGGCCTGATCCAAATGCGCATTCGTCGCACTCGCAATGATGACACCAGAAATGGAGCGGTCACTTAGGGCCGCATCGATGTCTACGACCTTGGCAGCGGTTTGGTGCGCGAGCGCATCGGCCGCGGCGCGGTTCGGATCAATAACATATTTGAGCGTCAGCTCAGGCTGTGCCGCGGCGTTGCGTGCATGAATTTGCCCGATCCGACCCGCCCCAAAGATCGCAACGTCGAACATTTGCCACTCCTCCAAATTGAATCGTTCGGCGCTCGATCGAACGATCTTTGCAGCGGAGTATAATGAAACGCTCACTACTCGTTGCGTGAGTTCCTTGAATCTTACGGATAAAACCATTGACCTGATTGCCATCGGCCGCTCGAGCGTGGACTTGTATGGCGAGCAGATCGGGGGCCGTCTCGAAGATATGGGGTCATTCGCCAAGTACGTCGGCGGCAGCCCGACCAATACCGCCATTGCCGCGGCAAGACTCGGATTGAGAGCGGGACTATTGACGCGAGTGGGCGCGGATCATATGGGGCGTTTCATTCGCGAGGAATTGGTGCGCGAGGGCGTAGATGTACGCGGCGTGCACACCGACCCTGCGCGCTTGACGGCCCTGGTCGTGCTCGGGATACGTAATCGCGAATCCTTTCCGCTGATTTTCTATCGCGAAAACTGCGCCGATATGGCGCTTTGCGAACAAGATCTCGATGATGCGTATCTCGCAACAGCCCGTGCGGTTCTCATCAACGGCACGCATCTCTCCGCGCGCGGCGTGTTCGCAGCGAGCCTAAGCGCGGCGCGGCAAGTCAAGGCGAACGGCGGGCGTGTGATCTTCGACGTGGACTACCGGCCGGTCCTTTGGGGACTGACAGCGAAGGATTTGGGCGAGAATCGCTTCGTATCCGACGCAGGGGTCACCGAGCGCCTGCAGGCGGCGCTGCCCTGGTGCGATTTGATCGTCGGCACGGAAGAAGAGCTTTGCATTTTGGGAGGATCGGAACAGCTAATCACCGCCATCAAAAATATAAGAGCGAAAACGGCGGCAATCTTGGTCTGCAAGCGCGGTGCGCAAGGCTGCGTCGCCTTCGCAGCAGCCATACCCGATGATATTGAATCGGGATTGGTCGTACCTGGGTTCAAGGTCAACGTTCTCAATGTGCTGGGGGCCGGTGATGCCTTTATGGGCGGCTTTCTGCGTGGCTGGCTGCGCGATGAAACTCTCGGGGAGAGCTGCCGCATGGGTAACGCCTGCGGCGCCATTGTGGTGTCGCGTCACGGCTGTGCGCCGGCGATGCCAACTTGGGCTGAGTTGCAATCAGTTCTGCGCACAGCAGGGGAGCTTCCTGAGGAATCGTTTATCCGCGAATTGGATCATGTGCACTGGGCAACTACCAGAGCACACGACTATCCTGAGTTGATGGTGCTGGCCATTGATCACCGCAGTCAGTTTGAAGACCCCGGGAATTTCGGTTCAGCCGACAAGGAGCGGATCGCAACCTTTAAGACCTTGGGGCTGCGTGCGCTGCACGCCGCCGCCCGTCAAGACAGTTGTTTTGGAGTCCTGCTCGATGGACGATATGGATTTGAGGCCTTGAGCGAGGCCGCCGATCTGCCTTATTGGGTGGGTCGTCCGATAGAAATTCCCCAATCTCGCCCGCTCGAGTTCGAAGGCTCCGCCGATGTCGCCGTCGAATTGTCGAGCTGGCCGCTCAATCAGGTGGTCAAATGTCTCGTGAGCTGCCATCCGGACGATGCGGCGGATCTCAAGAGACGCCAAGATCGCCAGCTAAAGCGCTTATTCGAAGCGTGCCGCAAGACGCGCCACGAATTGCTGCTTGAAATCATTCTACCGCGCGAGATGGCGCAAGATTCCAATACGATGGCGCGCGCACTGTCGCAGATTTATGCCCTGGACGTGCGGCCGGATTGGTGGAAACTTCCGCCGAGCGGCAGCGCCGCCCATTGGCAAGCCATTCAAGATACGATTGGACAGGAGGATCCGTTGTGTCGGGGTGTCCTGCTTCTGGGACTGTCGCAGCCTGAGGCTGAACTCATCGCATGCTTCGCCGCCGCGGCGCCATTCGCAATCATCAAGGGATTCGCAATCGGTAGGACAATCTTCCATGAAGTGGCTCGCGCCTGGTTCGCGGACGCAATGAGCGACGCAGCAGCCTGCGAGGCGATGGCCGCGAATCTCTCAAGGTTGGCGCAAGCGTGGCGAAGCGCGCGCGCGGCGGCTGCGGTATGAAGACAATTCGATGCACCGCGGCGCAAGCGGCGGTTCGATATCTGGTCGCCCAGCACGTCGAAGCCGCGTCGCAAGAAGTGCGCTACTTCGCGGGCGTGTGGGCTATATTCGGCCACGGCAATGTTGCCGGCCTCGGCGAGGCGCTGTACGCCGCTCGGGAACAGCTTCCAACCTTTCGGGCGCATAACGAACAGGCAATGGCCCATGCTGCCATCGCATATGCCAAGCAGCTGCGACGGCGGCGAGCCATGATTTGTACGAGTTCCATTGGACCGGGCGCGACCAACATGGTGACCGCGGCGGCTTTGGCCCATGCCAATCGATTGCCGGTGCTGTTCCTGCCGGGAGACACGTTTGCCACTCGCGGCCCCGATCCGGTGCTGCAGCAGATTGAGAGCTTCGCGGACGGAACCGTCACGGCCAACGATTGTTTTAGACCGGTTTCCCGCTACTTCGACCGCATCGTTCGCCCCGAACAATTGGTCGACGCGCTGCCGCGGGCCATGAACACGTTGTTGGATCCGGCCTCGTGCGGGCCGGTGACATTGGCTTTCTGTCAGGACGTACAAGCCGAGGCGTATGACTATCCGGAAGCGTTTTTTCGCCGCCGCGTGTGGAGCATTCGTCGTCCACAAGCAGATCGGCGCGAGATTGAGCATCTCGTGACGTGGCTGAAATCAGCCCGCGCACCATTGATCATCGCCGGCGGCGGTGTTCACAACAGCGGCGCGGAAGCGCTCCTGGCCGATTTCGCGACCCGCTTTCGGATTCCCGTCAGCGAAACTCAGGCGGGGAAGGGCGCGTTGCGGTGGGATCATCCTCTTAATCTCGGTGCCATCGGTGTTACGGGCAGCAGTTGCGCCAACGCTGCGGCGGCCAAAGCCGATTTGATTTTGGGTGTGGGTACGCGACTACAGGACTTTACGACCGGCTCGCGCGCGCTGTTTACTGCGCCGAATTGTCGCTTGGTGCAAATCAACGTTGCGCCCTATGACGCCGGCAAGCATGACGCTGCGACGGTGGTCGGTGATGCTCGCGAAGTGCTCACAGTGCTCACGGAGCGTCTGGCCGATTGGCGGCCCGATCGAGATGCGACAATGATCGGCGCGGAAGTCGCGCGCTGGAATCTCGCCTGGGGAGACGCAACCCGTGCGCCGAGTTCGGGTCTGCCCTCCGATGCGCAAGTCATCGGCGCCTTGTGGCGAAGCTGTTCGGACAGCGCGGTGGTTGTCTGCGCTGCGGGCGGATTGCCGGGAGAGCTGCACAAGCTATGGCGATCGAGAGCGCCGGATGACTATCACGTCGAGTACGGTTACTCCTGCATGGGCTATGAAATCGCGGGAGGCTTGGGCGTCAAAATGGCGCAGCCGCTTCGCGATGTTTACGTCCTGGTAGGGGATGGCAGTTATCTGATGCTCAATTCCGAACTGGCTACATCGGTGGCGTTGGGCTACCGATTGGTGGTCGTGGTGCTCAATAATCGGGGATTTGGCTGCATCAATCGCCTGCAACGAGCGACCGGCGGGGCGGCCTTCAACACACTGTGGGAAGATTCGGCGCACGCGGTTCTGACGGACATTGATTTTGTTGCACACGCGGCGAGCTTAGGCGCCATCGCCGAAAAGGCCGCCTCGATTGAAGCGCTGGAACAGGCATTGCAACGCGCGCGCCAATCCGAGCGCACCCACGTGATAGTGATCGACACTGATCCTGCCGTCACCACGGCGGCGGGCGGCGCCTGGTGGGATGTGGCCATACCTGAAGTCTCGTCCCGCGCCGCAGTCGATGCCGCTCGCGCGGCATCCTTGACCCAGCGCAAGAACCGACGGTTGGGAGATTGACGCATGAGCATCCGCTTTGGCGTAAGCCCCATCGCGTGGATCAATGATGACCTGCCCGCGCTTGGCGGTAATACGCCACTGGATTCCGTTCTCGACGAAGCCCGCGATGTTGGGTTTGCGGGCATCGAGCTCGGCGGAAAGTTTCCACGAGAGCCAAAGGTGCTCCAAGCCTTGCTGAAACGGCATCAACTGGTGTTGGTCGGCGGCTGGTACAGCGCAAGCCTGTTGACCCGTTCGGCCGCAGCGGAAATCCAGGCGTTGCAATCTCACTTAGGATTACTCAAGGCGATGGGCTGCAGCGTGTTCATTCTTGCCGAGACCAGCAACGCGATTCATTGCGATCAAACTCGCGCCCTGTCCGCGACACCGCGGCTCGCCGATTCGGCCTGGGATGAGTTTGGGCGAAAATTGACCGACGTCGCCGACTACCTCGCCCAGGCGGGCCTGCGCATGGCGTATCACCACCACTTGGGCACCGTGGTGGAATCGCAGCAGGATCTCGATCATTTCCTCAAATCCACCGGCCCAGCAGTCGGTCTGACCGTCGATACGGGTCATGCGGCGCTCGGTGGCGTCGACGCTTTGGCGCTCATTCGCAATCATCCGCTTAGGGTCGCGCACGTGCATTGCAAGGACATTCGCTCGCGTGTCTTTCATCAGGTCAAATCCGAGAGCAAGAGCTTCTTGAGCGGAGTGATCAGCGGAATGTTTACCGTTCCTGGCGACGGGGATCTTGAGTTCGCAGGCGTGATGCAAGCGCTCGCGAAAATTGGCTATGCTGGATGGATTATCGTCGAAGCGGAACAAGACCCGGCGGTGGCTACACCGAGAGTCTACGCGGCACTGGGGCTAAAAACGCTGCGCCGCGCGGCATCGGCAGCGAATTTGCACGAGATGGAGCCATCATGAGCAAGCTTCTGATTCGGTCCGGCACGCCAGATGCGGCGGGCTGCGTGCTTAACATCACACCGCAGAGCGCCGGCTGGCGGCACGTTGGATTTCAGGTGCATCGCCTTGCGCCCAAACAGGTCGTGCGCGGCGGTACGGCAGAGCGGGAAATATGCCTGGTGGTCCTCGCCGGAACCGCCGACATCGTCGTCGATGACGAACGTTTTGATGACATCGGGCATCGAGACTCGGTGTTCGACGATGCGGCGCCGGGCGCAGTGTATGCGCCTGCCGGCCGGAGCTATTCAGTGACCGCGAGGGACAATGTTGAATTGGCGGTATGCTCGGCGCCGGGCAAGCCGGGACGTTCGCCACGCGCAATTGCCGCCGCCGAAATGAGTAAAGAAGTTCGCGGCAGCGGCACCAATACCCGCTACGTCAGAAATATTCTTCCGCAAACCAAGGAGGCCGATAGCCTGCTGGTCGTGGAAGTCATCACGCCGGGAGGCCATTGGTCGAGCTATCCACCGCATAAGCACGATACGGCGGCTTTGGGAAAGGAAACTGTGCTGGAGGAGACGTACTATCATCGTCTAAAGCCCCCGCAAGGATTTGCTTTCCAGCGTGTGTACACCGATGAGCGTGATCTCGACGAAACGGTTTGCGTGCACGACGGCGATGTGGTCCTGGTGCCCCGGGGCTATCATCCCGTCGGCGCAGCTCACGGTTATGACCTGTACTACCTGAATGTCATGGCGGGTCCTGAACGTAATTGGGTTTTTCGCAACGATCCCGAGCATGCCTGGCTCGCCCTGCAGCCCAACTCGAAAGCACCGCACTGATGCGACCACACTGATGCGAATGAGATTCATAAAACTGAGCTGCGCTGGGTTGTCACTGCTTGCGGCAAGTGTGCTGCTCAGCAGCGCCGGCTGCTCGGGCAAGTCGGGCGGAAATTCGGTTCAGGTGGTCGCTAGTCTGCACGACATGACCGAGCCGTTCTTCGTCGCGGTGAAGCGCGAGTTGGATGCCGAGGCCGGGCGGCTGGGCGTCAGCGTTTCCGTGGAAGACGGCCAGTCAAATTCGGCCAAACAAACCGCAGACATCGAGGCCGCCATTACGGGAGGCGCGCAGGGCATCATTCTTGCGCCGAACGATGTGAACGCGCTCACTCCGGGTGTCGAAGAGGTAATCAAGGCGGGGATTCCAATCGTGACCTTGGATCGCAGAGTCGACAATACCAGCGCCAAAGTCCCGCATGTTGGGGCGGATAATGTTGCAGGCGGACGCATCATGGCGCAGTGGGTGATCGATTCCTTTCCGAACGGTGCGCGAGTTCTGCTGATCACCGGACAGCTGGGATCAAGCCCCTCGATCGATCGCACGCGCGGCATCAAAGAAACCCTGGCGGCCGCGGGTGCGAAATACACAATCGTTGCGGAGCAATCCGGCACGTGGAAGCGCGAGCAGGGTCTGACCGTTACCCAGAATGTGTTGACCTCGCTCGGCGCGCAGTCGCTGCAAGCCGTTGTGGCGGAAAGCGACGAGATGGCCCTCGGAGCCCTGGAAGCCTTGCGCTCCAGCGGCGTTTCCGGCGTCAAAGTCATCGGATTTGATGCGACGCCCGAGGCGTTGAAATTAGTGCGCAACGGCGAGATGGCGGCCACGATCGAGCAATCACCGATGAATCAGGCGCGAACCGCGCTTCAGCAACTGGTGGCACAGATCCGGCAACACACTCCGATGTCGGGCGCGAGTATTGCGCCGGTGCTCATTACGAAATCCAACGTCAATCAGGCCGAGCGCATTGGCGAAGTTCGGTAGTGGCGTGAGTCCAAAGCCGAATCTTTTGGATGTTCGCGACGTTTGCAAGCAATTTCCCGGCGTCAAGGCGCTGGACGGCGTTGAAATGCAGGTGCGCAAGGGGGAAGTGCACGCGCTGCTGGGCGAAAACGGCGCGGGTAAGTCCACGCTATTAAAAATACTGTCGGCAGCTCTGCGCGCGGATCGGGGCGAGGCCACGCTGGATGGAGTGACGCTCGAGCCGAGCGAGACGCCGCGCGAACGGCAACGCGCAGGGCTCGTTACGATTTATCAAGAATTCAATTTGTTGCCGTTCATGTCGATCGCGGAGAACCTTTATCTGGGCTGCGAGCCCGAACGCCGCGGATTCATCGATTGGGCTGCGATGCACGACAATTCGCGCGCCTTACTGACCAGCTTGGGGTTGAGCGTTGATCCAAGGCGGGACGTGCGCCATTTGAGCGTCGCCCATCAACAAATGATCGAAATCGGCCGTGCCGTTGCGCGACAAGCGAAACTCATTGTCATGGATGAGCCGACAGCCGCCTTGGGCAGCCGCGAAGTGGAAATTCTGCACGGCGTCATCGGCGGGCTAAAGGCGCGCGGTGTGAGCTTTATCTACGTTACGCACCGCTTGGATGAAGTGAAGATGGTCTGCGACAGTTTCACGGTATTGCGCGACGGCCGCTACGTTGCGCGCGGCGAGGTGAAAGCCGTGGAGACCTCGGATTTAGTGCGTCTCATGGTCGGTCGAGATGTGGAATTCTCGAAACGTGCGCGCACTGCACGCGTGGGCGAAACGGCTCTCGCAGTCATAGGCGTCGCGCGCGCGCGCGACTCGAGCGGCCGGCACGCCATTGCACTGAACGATCTGTCGATCGAAGTAAAGGCTGGCGAGATCTTGGGGTTCGCCGGCTTGGTGGGCGCCGGGCGCACGGAACTGGCGCGAATTATTTTCGGGGCTGATCATTGCGATCGCGGAGTGCTGTACCTCAACGGCTCCGAATTGCGTCCGTTGCGATCGCCCAAAGAGGCCATTCGCGCCGGGATTGCGCTGGTGCCCGAGGATCGAAAACAGCAGGGATGTTTTCTAGAGCAATCGATCAGTCAGAACATGACCCTGCCGAGCTTGAAGCGAATCGCGCGCTGGCGCATCTTTGTCAACGAAAAGCAGGAGCGCCAATTGGTCGAGAAATACCGGACGGCGCTGCGCATCAAGATGGCCAGCTCGGCTGTGGCGGTGGGTACCCTATCCGGAGGGAATCAACAGAAGGTCCTGCTGGCGCGCTGCATGGCCTTACAACCCAAAGTTTTGATCGTCGACGAGCCGACCCGGGGTATCGATATCGGCGCGAAGGCCGAGGTTCACCAATTGCTATTTGAAATGGCACAGAGCGGCATTGCGTTGATAATCATTTCCTCCGAGATGCCCGAGGTTTTAGCGCTCAGTGATCGGATTGCGGTGTTCCGCGAAGGCTGCATCAGCGGCTTTCTCGACGCGCGCGACGCGACGGAAAACAATCTGATGGAACTGATGGCCATTTCAACCCATGCTGCGCCTAAGCCAAGCGCAGTGCTATGACGGAACCGGAGCAGAGCGCGCCAAGCCGCCGCTTTGATGCGGTGAGTTGGCTGCGCCGCTACGGAACGTCGGTGTTTCTGCTCGCACTGATCGTGTTCTTCGCAGTGGAGAATTCGCGTTTTCTGTCGCTGCGCAATGTAAGCAACATTCTTACGGAGGTCTCGATTTACGGCATCATTGCGGTAGGCATGACTTTCGTCATTTTGACGGCGGGTGTGGACCTCGCCGTTGGGTCGCTGCTGGCGTTTGCGGGCATGTCGGGCGCCCTTGTCATGAAGGCACTGGGAGCGGATTCCTCATTAGGTTGGCTTGTGGCCCTCGCGACCGCGATAGCGGTCGGAAGCCTGGTTGGATATTTGCAGGGTAAGGCGGTGACCTTCTTCAGCGTTCCGCCTTTCATCGTGACCTTGGGCGGCATGACCATCTGGCGCGGCGCCACTCTGATCCTCAATGATGGCTCGCCGATCTCAGGCTTCGATGCCAGCTATCGTTGGTGGGGAACTGGATCGGTCGCCGGCATACCCGTGCCCATATTGATTTTTGGATTGATCGCGGCGGCGGGCCTTGTCACGGAACGCTACACGCGTTACGGACGCTATATTTATGCCGTCGGCGGCAATCCGGAGGCGGCGCGCCTCAATGGGCTGGACGTGCCGGCAATCATCACCAGTGTATATTTGATCGTGGGTGCGCTGTCGGGATTGGCGGGATTTTTATTATCCGCAAGGCTCGGCGCCGCTGAAGCGGTCGGCGGCATCGGTTATGAGCTGCGCGTGATTGCCTCGGTGGTGATCGGCGGCACCAGCCTTGCCGGCGGCCGAGGTGGAATTGGCGGTACCATTGTCGGTGCTTTATTGATCGGCGTGCTCACCAACGGGTTGGTGATCATGCACGTATCGTCCTATTGGCAGCAGGTGGTGATTGGCCTGATTATAGTCGCCGCCGTAGCGTTCGACGCGTACGCCAAGTCGCATCGTTAGCAGGCCGGAGAACTTCGATGAAGCTTTACTATTCCGCCACCTCGCCCTACGTGCGCAAATGCTTGGTGTGTGCACACGAGCTGGGATTGCGCGAGCGCATAGAGCTCGTGCCTGCCGCGCCTCATCCGGTCAATCGCGATCGCGCGCTCGTTGTATGCAACCCGCTGGGGAAGGTGCCGACGCTCGTTACCGAGGAAGGAACGGTGCTGTATGACAGCCGCGTGATCTGCGAATATCTGAACTCGCTGGGCGACGGACATTTGATGCCGAAGCAGGCTGCGGCGCGATGGTCAATCTATCGGGACGAGGCCTTGGCCGATGGAATTTTGGATGCCGCCGTGCTGGTGCGATACGAAACTTTCGCGCGTCCGGAATCTTTGCGCTGGAAGGATTGGATCGACGGTCAGATGGACAAGGTGACTTGCAGCCTGGCCGAGATCGAACCGCGCGCCGGCAGCCTCGATCAGCGGATCGATTTCGGGACGATCGCCATCGGCTGTGCACTGGGATATCTTGATTTTCGATTCGCCTCGCTCGGCTGGAAGAACACCTATCCCAAAACAGCGGCGTGGTTCGAGCGTTTTACCGCGCGCGAATCAATGCTGGCGACTCGCCCGCCCGCGAGTTGAGCGGAATCTCGCGCGCCATTGCGAAAAGGGGACGGCACGCGCCATCGCGAAACGGTCAGTTGAGTTCCCGAATCCAAATATTTCGGAAACTAATGGGTGCGGACGGATCCCCGTGCGCTTGCAGCTTGATCGCGGCGCGATCATACGGCCGATAGCTGGGCTGTCCGATGTAGCGGGTTTCGCCGGTCAGCTGAAAGTGGTTCTGGACCAGCACGCCATTGTGAAATACCGTCACATAGGCTGGCGTCTTGAGTGCTCCGCCCGTCTCAAACACCGGTGCGCTCCACACCACATCGTAGGTCTGCCACTCGCCCGGCGGGCGCATAGCGTCGACCAGCGGCGCCGACTGCTTGTAGATGCTCGCCGCTTGGCCATTGACGTACGTTTTATTTTTCCAAGAGTCCAGAATCTGCACTTCGTAGCCGTCGTCGCCGGGTCCGGTGGACGCCACGAACAGGCCGCTATTGCCGCGCAATTGACCCTCGCCGGTAATTCCCTTTGGAATTTGCCACTCAAGATGCAATTGATAATTTTTGAAGCGTTGTTTGGTCTCGATGTTGCCGACCGACTTGACGACCGTCATCACGCCCTGCGCCACCTTCCAGCCTGCCGGCGCATGATCATTGGTATTTACCCATCGATCCAAGTTTCGCCCGTCAAACAAGACGATGGCATCGGAGGGCGGTGCGCCCGAACTTGCGCCCGGAGTGACGACGGGTGGAACCGGTGCCCATTGTTCGGTGGCCTTCGGATCCCCTTGCGGGGTTTGCGCCGTGGCGGGTAGAAAAAAACCGGGCGCAACAGCGAGGGCCACTAGCGCCCCATACCGTGCAATCTGAACACGTCGAGTTTTCATTTCGCTTCTCTCACTTAACCTTGAATGGATACATTGCCGGCCGGTGCCGTGCGCAGTCATACCGTGCAAATCCGCAGCGCTTCGGCGAGCGATAAATATGGATCGCTACGGGTGGGTACGAATTCGTGCGCGACATAGCCTCGAAATTCAAGATCCGCGATCGCGGTGGCGATGGCGTGATAATTCAGCTCCTGGCTGTCATTGATTTCATGCCGGCCGGGGACGCCGCCGGTGTGAAAATGTCCGATCCAGTTGATGTTGTCGCGGATCGTACGGATGACATCGCCCTCCATGATCTGCATATGATAGATGTCGTATAGCAGTTTCACGCGCGGTGAATTCACGCCTCGCATAACCGCAACACCGAAGGCGGTATGGTCACCCTGATATCCGGGATGATCCACTTTGCTGTTGAGCAGTTCGACGCAGACGGTGACACCGTATTTTTCGGCGAGGGGCGCAATCTTGGCGAGACCGGCCACGCAGTTGGCGATGGCGGCAGGCTCATCGATGCCCGAAACGCGATTGCCGAACATGGCAATAAGATTTGTTACGCGCGCCTGCGCGGCCCGCGGCAGCGCCATTTCCAGTTCTCCCAGCAGCAGCGCATGATTGGCGGGATCGTTGAATCCGGTCGCGATGAACTTGTCGCGTCGACTGGCGTATCCCATGGATACAACGAGCCCGGTGTCGGCCGCGGCGGCCCATTCGTCCGGGAACAGCAGGTCGATCGCGGCAAATCCGATCTGACGGGTGCGGCGGCAGAAGTCTGGCAGCGATACCCGCGTGTAAGGCCAACGGCACACCGACTGATTGAGCCTTCCCGCGCCTGCTGAGCCCTCGCTCGATTCGGTGAGCGGCGCGCTGACCGCGCGCAATGAGCCGGCACCGGCGGCCGCGAGCGCTCCAACGCCGGCGGTGCGGGCGAGAAACTTTCTGCGCGATAATAAATCCATGTATCGATATCAGTGTTGCGGAATCGCGATAGAATAAGCCGAAAATTGACGTAAGGTACAACGATGTCTGTGTCTGTGCAGTACGACGCGATTGTAGTCGGCTCCGGTATTTCCGGGGGGTGGGCGGCAAAGGAGCTCACCGAGAAGGGCCTGCGGGTCTTGCTGTTGGAACGCGGCCGCAACGTCGAGCACGTCAAGGATTACGTCAACGCCACGAAGGGGCCGTGGGAATATTTGCATCGCGGCGGTCGAACCTACGCGATGGAGCAGGCCTATCCCGTCCTCAAGCGCGACTATCCTCTCAATGAGAAAAACCTGTCCTTCTGGGTCAACGAGAAAGACTCGCCGTATACGGAGATCAAGCGTTTCGACTGGTATCGGGGTTATCAGGTCGGCGGCCGCTCCCTGACATGGGGTCGCCAGAGTTATCGTTGGAGCGATTACGACTTCGAAGCCAACGCGAAAGAAGGCATCGCGATTGACTGGCCCATTCGCTATAACGAGCTTGCGCCGTGGTATGACCATGTGGAGCAGCACGCCGGGATCTCCGGGTCGCGCGATGGGCTGCCGCAGCTTCCCGACGGTCAGTTCCTGCCGCCCATGCCGCTCAACTGCGGCGAAGAACTCATGGCCGGGCGCCTGAAGAACGCATTTGGCGGTAAACGCCACATGATCATCGGCCGCGTCGCGAATGCGACCAAGCCGCTGGAAGGGCGCGCGCCGTGCCAATATCGGAATGCTTGTTGGCTCGGCTGCCCATATGGCGCCTACTTCAGCACGCAGTCCTCGACTCTGCCGGCGGCGGTGAAGACCGGGAAGCTCACGTTGAAGCCCTGGTCGATCGTCACCGAAGTGCTCTACGACAAGGATCTCAAGCGGGCCACGGGCGTCAGGGTGCTCGACGCGGTTTCAGAGCAGACGACCGACTATACGGCGAAGGTGATTTTCCTCTGCGCCTCGACGTTGAATTCAACCTGGCTGCTGATGCGATCAGCGACGGATGTCTGGCCTGGTGGGCTGGGCAGCAGCTCCGGCGAGTTGGGTCACAATCTGATGGATCACCATTTTCGTTGCGGCGCGGAAGGCAACCTACCGGGATTGGACGATAAGTACTACTACGGCCGGCGCCCCAACGGCATTTACATCCCTCGTTATCGCAATTTATTTGGCGACAAGCGCGAGTATTTGCGCGGCTTCGGCTACCAGGGAGCGGCGAGCCGCGAGGGATGGACGCGCGCCGTGAAGGAGTTGGGGCTGGGCGCGGAATTCAAGGACGAAATGACTTTGCCGGGTCCTTGGAAGTTTGGCGCCACGGCCTTTGGCGAGATGCTCCCCAATCATGCCAATAGCGTTGGCATCGACACCAAGAAGGATAAGTGGGGACTGCCGGTTCTCAAGATTGATTGCGCCACGGGCGAGAACGAACGTCTGATGCGCAAGGACATGATCGCCGACATGGCGGAAATGCTCGAACAAGCTGGGGCGAAAATGATAAAGACATTCGACCCGGGGTCCTTTCCGGGCATGGGTATCCACGAAATGGGCACGGCGCGCATGGGACGCGATCCCAAGACCTCGGTGCTGAATTCGCACAATCAGGTCTGGGATGCGCCAAACGTTTTCGTCACTGACGGGTCCTGCATGGTTTCGAGCGCCTGTCAGAATCCGTCGCTCACCTACATGGCGCTCACTGCCCGCGCCTCGGACTTTGCGGTGAACGAGCTCAATCGCCGTAACCTGTAACCTGATATGAACGACTCATATGAAGCAGAGCAATTGCAGCTGATCAATCGGCGCGAGGCGATTCGCCGCGTCAGCGCCTTGCTGGGCGGAGTCGCCTTCGTCGGCGGCAGCAGTCTATTGGCGGCAGTCGAAAAGGCGGATACCGCTGTCGAGCGGCCCCCGGGAAAGTTCAGCGCGCAAGATGTTGCCTACCTTGACGAGATTGCAGAAACGATTCTTCCTGCCACCAAGACACCGGGTGCGAAGGCGGCAAAAACCGGCGTGTTCATGGCGCTCATGGTCACCGATTGCTACAGCCCCGCGGAGCAGAAGGTTTTCCTGGACGGCATGCGCAAAGCGGACGAGGCGATGAGAAAGGCCAACAACGTATCGTTCATGAACGCGACCCCGGAGCAGCGCCTCGCGGTACTCACGACGCTCGATCATGAACAAAAGCGCGTAATGGACGCACGCGAAGCGGCCGATCGCAAGCGCAAGGGCCTGTCGCCGGTGGTGGGCGGCGATGCGACCGAAGCCAAGGCGGAGAATGTGCCAGGAGCACCCGAGGTCGTGGCGGAATCCACTGGCCCGCAACCCGCCCATTACTTTCGCATGATGAAGGAACTCGCGCTGCTAGGGTATTTCACTTCGAAGATTGGCTGTACACAGGCGTTACGCTACGTCGAAGCACCGGGCCGCTTCGATCCCTGTCTTCCCTACACGCCAGGCGAGCCCGCCTGGGCGTCGCACGCTTGATCAGTCCCAGAGGCAGGACAATTCAATTCCGTTGCCTATCGGCAGCAGCACGCTTTGTAAATTTCTCTTAGCCTTCACGGCGGCTCGGTAGGCTTCGGCATCCGCTCGTACCACTTCGGGAAACAACATGTTGTCCGCCACGATCACGGCGTTCTTCGCGAGTTTGCCGTAGAACAAGTCCAGGCAAGGGACGTACAAGTTCTTCCACAAATCGAGCAGTACAAAGTCAAACGGCCCTTCGAGAGTCTTCAGCATTTGCGTTGCATCGCCCAGCAGCCATTCAACCTGCGGCAGCAGGAGGGCCGCCTCGAGCTGCGTCCGCGCATACTGCTGTTTGTTGGCGGCGAGATCCATGGTGTAAACCCGGCCACCGGTCTGGCGGGCGGCATCGGCGAGAAAAGCGGTCGAATAGCCGTAGGATGTTCCCAATTCCAAGATGCGTTTGGCACCTCGCCCGATGATGAGCGCATGCAGCAGCCGGCCCACGTCGGGCCCAACCGCGAGAAGAAATTCGTCGCGCCGCCTGGAAACGCCCGCAGGATCGCTTTTCATCAGACGATCTTCGTCGGCCATGCGCGCGTGGTAGTGGTTCAGCAATGCCTGGAACCGGGTATCCACAGTGTCTTACCTTTTCAGTGAACCTTGAGATTTGAATTGAGCACGCGCAGAAAGTTGCCGCCCATGATTTTTGCCACTTCCTCATCGTGCATTCCGCGCGCGAGCAGCGCCGCCGGTATCAGGCTCCAGTCTCGGTAGCTGCGCAGCACGGGCTTGAAGTTCGCGTCCATGTCGGTGCCGATGGCCGCGTGATCTACGCCCACCGTATCGACCAGGCGTTGGATCGAGTCGATATAATCCGAAAAGCTCGTCTGCCCTATGCCTGAAGGCCACGACCCGATGATGCCGCCCGCGGAGGCCACCAGTTTGGCGTGCTCGACGCTGATCAGGCGTGGATGAGTCGCGCTTGCCGTGGCGATGTTCGTGTGGGAGATCATGATCGGCTTGCTCGATACGGAGAGAACATCCTTGGCCACCGCAAAAGTTGCATGTGCGAGATCCATGATGATCCCGGTCCGGTTCATTTCGGCGACGATGGATTTGCCGAGCGCCGTCAATCCGTTATGCACCGGCGCCTCAGTTTGAATGTCACCGATCTGATTGATGTGGTAGTGCACCAACGTGACCGCGCGCACGCCGTCGCGAAAAGCTTCGTGCACTCGGTCGAGGCGGTCTTCGATGAAATCTCCGCCTTCCACGCCGAAAACCGCGCCAGTCTTGCGGCGGCGATGTGCGGCCTGGATGTCGGCAGCAGTCAATCCCGGCGTGAGCGCGGGATTTGACAGCAGCGTCTTCAGCACGGCGAGTTGCCGCCGGTAGTCGGCTAACGCCTCTCCCGGCATCCAGTCCCGGCCCGCGCGCAGCCCTCCCGTCGGCGTCATCTCGATCAATCGCATATCGGCCACGGCACAAAATAGCGCGGCGCTGACATTTCCCGCCGACAGATCCGCGATCGCCTGATCTTCGAAGGGCTTACCGAACGCACGGGTCGTCGGCGTTTGCTGGGTAAGTCGCTCCAGAAAGAATCGGCCAGGATGACTATGCGTGTCGACGCTCGCGTGGCGCCGGAGGAACGCCACGCCTGCTGCGCGCTGTTCTGCGCTCAAATCCATGCCAAGATCGGTGAGTGGCTCGGCATCTCCCAACGGTGCCTTGATGTCTTTCGCCAGGCTGGTGCGAATGAATGCGGCTGCGCCGGCACAGGCCAAGAGACCGCCGAGAGTTTCGCGGCGCGAAACGGTCGCCATCGCGGGTTCAAGGTTGCGCTGCGGCGTTCGTTTCATTGGGCGCTCATTTGCTGCAAGTCCTCAGGCGGAGAACTGGGTTTGGCCGCCGACCACCGTGCGCACGATCTTGATGTCCTTGATCTTGGCAGGATCCACTGTATGCGGATCCTCCGCCAGCATGACGAAATCGGCAAGCTTGCCGCGCGTGATCGACCCCTTGATCGATTCCTCGCGCGTCGCGTAGGCGCCATTCAGCGTGTTGACGCGCAGCGCCTCATCCACGGTGATGCGCTGATTGGCGCCCCATACTTCGCCGTTCCATCCGGTGCGCGTCACCATGCCCTGGATCCCCATCAAGGGCGAGAAGGGGCCGGGATCGAAATCCGATCCCGCGGCCGCCGGCACGCCTGCATCGAGCAGCGTGCGGTAGGCCATGCATCGCTTCATCAGCTCTTCTCCATAGAAGTGAAATTTGTCCGGGTTGTAGTACGCGTATGAGGTAAAGAGCGCCGGCACGACGCCGATGGCCTTGATCCGACGCACCAAATCATCGGTGATGAGCGTGCAATGCGTAATTTTTGGTCGTGCATCGGCAACGGGTGTCAGGCGCAGGGCGCGCTCGTAGGCCGTGAGGACATGATCGATCGCGACATCGCCATTGGCATGGCAGTTCATTTGAATTCCGGCGCGATGCACCCGCTCGCACCATGCGTTAAGATCGTCTTGAGTTTCGGTCACATTGCCGCGGTAGCCGTTGCTGCCGGGATACGGGACGCTGATTGCCATGGTGCGTTCGGAGAACGATCCGTCCGCCGTGTGCTCGCATGTCGCGCCCAGCCGAATCCATTCATCGCCCAACCCGGTCGACATGCCGCCGCTCAACATGGCCGCGAGCTCCGGTCCCTCGGCCTCATAACTCACCCGATGCAACAGCGCGCCCCGCGCGTGCACCTGCTGCAACGCCTGCAAATTACCTGCCTCGTGGCAGACGCTGGTGAGCCCGTAGCGCACGAATTGCCTGGAGATAAAGGCGAGCCCATCTCGATCGCGACGCATGGCTTCCTCGCCGGCATAGGTCAGGTGCTTGCCCACCGTATCGAACACCTCTCGCGCCCGGTCGGTGACGCGGCCGGTGAGTTCGCCGTTCGCATCCCGATCAAAAGTGCCGCCCGCCGGATTAGGCGTGTCATTCTTGATGCCCGCCATTTGCAGCGCCCTGCTGTTGTAGAAGGCGGTGTGTCCGCCGCGATGCTGCACCATCACCGGCAGTTGCGTGGAGACCTGATCCAGATCTTGTCGGGTCAGCGCACGGTTGTCCTTGACCTTGGTGTCGTCGAAGAAATAGCCCTCGACCCAGGTGTCGGCCGGCGTCTTTTGTGCTTTGACGCGCAACTTGTCGATGATGCTGGCGATGGTAACGAACTCGACCTCATAAGGATTGCCGACCAGCACTTCGTACAGCAACTCATTGCCGGGCGCGTGATTGTGGCTGTCGATGAACCCGGGCACGACGGTCATCTGCTGCGCATCAATAGTTTGGGATTTGCCCGCCAAATCCTTCATGGCGCGCGTCGATCCCAGGGCGACAAAGCGTCCATCCTTGACGGCAAAGGCCTCAACTTGCGGCAGGCGCGGATCCATGGTGTAGATTTTGGCATTCAGCACCACGAAATCCGGGGCTACCCAGTCCGCCAGCGCACCCGCTGCGGCGCGCGCTGCGCGAAAACCCAGCAATGTCAGGCCGGCGCCGGCCATGCCGACGATCTGCCGGCGGTTTAGAGTTCGGATGGTCATGGAGGCACCTCGCTGGGAATCGCCGCTCTTATATTGCAATAGATTGGGTTGACCGTCATTGTCGTTGCCATGGGATCGCACTGTCGGCTTTTTTTGATATGTGTCGCGCTCTGCACGCCGGCGACGGCTGTTGCCCAGACGGCGGCCGCTTTTTCCGAGGCAGATCATCTGCGGGGCAGCTATGGCCCTTTTCGCGCCAACAACGATTTGCTGTACTACCACTTGGATGTGCGGGTTGATCCTGACAAGCAGTTCTTGAGCGGCAGGAACTCCATCCGCTTCAAAATGCTCAAGGACGGCAGCCGCATTCAACTCGATCTCGTGCCGGTGTTCCAAATCGATAAGATTCTATTGGAGCGGCCGAATGCTGCGCCGCTGCCACTCACCTTCGAGCGTGCTGCAGGCCGAACCGTTTACATCGATTTTCCGAAAAAGCTGCTCAAGGGCAGGATCTACACGATCGAGTTCTATTACTCCGGCCACCCGGTCGAAATGGGCCGCTTCGGCGGTTTTGTATTCCGCAAAGATCCGATGGGCCGTACGTTGGTGAACACAGCCTGCGAGGAAGAAGGCGCCAGTGTTTGGTGGCCCAACAAGGATCAGTGGCGCGACGAAGTGGAGAATATGGACATCACCGTCGAGGCGCCCAGCGACCTAGTAGAGGTATCGGGCGGGCGCTTCCAAGGCAAGGAGGATCTGCCCGACGGCTATACGCGTTGGAATTGGCATGTGAACTATCCGATCAACAATTACGACGTGTCGTTGAATATCGGCAAATACGTGCATTTCGCCGATCGCTACGGCGATCTGACGCTCGACTACTACGTATTTCCGGAGGATCTGGACAAGGCCAAGCGTCAATTTGTGCAAGTGAAGGACATGCTCAACGCATTCACGCACGATTTCGGCGATTACCCATTCCCCAAAGATGGCTACAAGCTGGTTCAGGCGTTGTATTCGGGGGTCGAGAATCAGACTGCCATCACTTACGGCAATCATTTCGAAAACGGCTATGTGGGTCATCCGGCCGAAGGCATCGCCGCTCGCTTCGATTTCATCATCGTGCATGAAAGCGCGCATGAATGGTTTGGCAACAGCATCACGGCGAAGGATCGCTCGGACATGTGGATCCATGAGGGATGGGCGAATTACAGCGAAGTGCTATTCGTCGAATACATGTGGGGAAAGAAAGACGCTCTCATCTATATCAACACCGGCAAAGACAAGGTCAAGAACGAATATCCGGTCATCTCCGAGGAAGGCGTTTTCAGCACGCCTCCGGCCGATCAGTACAAGAAGGGAGCGCTATTCTTGAATACGCTGCGCAGCGTCATCAACGATGACGACAAGTGGTATTCGCTGCTGCGGAATTATTATCAGCATTTCAAGTACCAGACGATCATGACCACCGACACGGTGGCGTTCTTCAATCAGCGAACAGGCCTGCAATTGCGTCCGATCTTTGACCAATACCTGAGGCACGCGGCGATACCAACCCTCGAATTGCGCTTCGATGCAGAGGCACGCGCGGTTTCTTATCGTTGGCAAGTTCAAGAAAAGCAGTTCGCCATGCCGGTGCGCGTAGGGCTCAAAAGCGACTGGCAAATCATCAAGCCCACAACCACGTGGCAACGCATGAGCACGAGCATTGGCAAGGACGATTTCGACGTGGCCACCGATCTTTATTACATTAACGTGAGTAAGCAGTAGGACGAATCATGGGAATCTCAGATACGCGATCGGCGGTGGCAGTGACGGCCATGCTGCTCAGCGGTTTGCCTGCGCATGGCGCCGCGGCGGCGAAACCGCCAACCTACCTTTCAGGGTATGCCGCCTTGGTGCAACTGTTCGAGCAATGGCGGGATTTCGAGCATCCTCTGATGCAGGGCAATGTCCCCGACTACGGTCCCGCCGCCATGGCAGCCAAGGCGGCGGCCTTGCCCACATGGCAGAAGAAACTCGCGGCCATCGACACGCAAGGCTGGCTGATTGCGCAGCTCAACGACTACAAACTGGTGCGCGCGGAAATGAACGGCTTCGACTTCAACTTGAGAGTCTTGAGGCCCTGGGCGCGCGATCCTGCCTTTTATGTGAGCGTGTGGCCGGCACGCACCGACGTTCCCTTGCGCGAAGCGCCGAACGTCTATCCAGAGATTGAACTCTATACCTACCGCTTTCCGCTCTCGAGCGGCGCGCAGCGCGAACTCAGCTCACGGATCGGAGCCATTCCTGCCCTGCTCAACCAAGCCAGGGAGAATCTCAAGGACAGCGATGCTCGGGACTTGTGGGTCTACGGGGCGCAGGAGCTGCGCGGTCAATCGCGCACGCTCGGCGCGTTGGCCGCGGGCACCCTGACGGTGAGCACCCTGGAGGGTAGTCAGCGCGCTGACATCGCCGCGGCTGCGCCGGAGCTCAAAGCGGCGATCAGCCGTGCGCAGAAAGCCACTGACGATTTCATCGCGTGGCTGGAGCGGGAGGCCCCGCGTAAATCAGGACCGTCGGGTGTCGGCAAGGCTGAATACACCTGGTATCAACAGAATGTGCACTTCGTGCCATTTACCTGGGATGAAGAAGTGGTGTTGCTGCGCCGCGAATTAGAGCGCGCGCAAGCCGCGTTGAAGCTCGAGGAGCACAACAATCGCAACCTGCCGCAGCTTCAGCCGGCGCGCGACGCGGCGGCCTTCGATCAACTTAAAGTAGCGCGGCTGAATAAGTTCGTGGAATTTCTCATTACGCAGGACATCATTCCCGACAAGCCGTATCTTAAGGCCGCGCTGATTCCGCAGCTGGGGCAGTTCGTACCGGAAGAGCAGCGCGTTTTCTTTACGCGGGTCACGCACCGCGAGCCCATGCTGCTGTTCTCGCACGACTACCATTGGTTCGATCTGTCGCGGATGCGCGATGAGCCGCACGCAAGCCCCATTCGGCGCCGCGCATCGCTGTCGAACATCTGGGACAATCGCGCGGA
>Ga0302326_10001767_pt1 | contig 54042 bp, 54 predicted proteins | sample Palsa_T0_3_FD_202264 | JGI IMG/M metagenome (GOLD analysis project Ga0302326, IMG submission 202264) | Peat permafrost microbial communities from Stordalen Mire near Abisko, Sweden - Palsa_T0_3 | ecosystem: Environmental > Terrestrial > Soil > Palsa > Peat permafrost | place: Sweden: Abisko...
AATTCACTCGCCGCCTTCCTGCTGGTGCGCGTCTTGCCCAGGCGTTTCGCGGTTTGGGTGATGGGCCGCGCCACCAAACAACTCTACGGATGACGCCCTTGGACGTCGCTGCGTCGACGGGTCGGGTTCAGGGCCGGCTCCGGGTGGCACTCGCCTATGCCGTCGCGCTGGGCGGGGCACTGGCCGTCGGCTGGGCCTTCCGCGAGCGCCACCCCATTGTCGTGGCGGCCATGGCCGACGTCGCCGCGACAGCGGTCGTCTTCGCCTTCAGCTGGCGGTACGACAACTCGAGCTTTTACGACCCCTATTGGAGTCTGGCGCCCATCCCTGTCGCCGTGTACTGGGCAAGCCTGAATCCCGACGTGCCCGAGGCGCGCCAGGGGCTGGCGCTGCTGCTGGTGACGGTGTGGGGAGTCCGGCTCACGGCCAACTGGGTGGAGCGCTGGCGGGGGACGGGCGACGAGGACTTTCGCTACCGGGAGATTCGAGAACGTACCGGGCGCTGGTACTGGCCAGCGAGTTTGCTTTCCATTCACCTCATGCCCACGGCTTGGGTCTTCCTCGGCGTGCTGCCGCTGTATCCGGCGCTGGCCAAACCCGCACCGGGCTTCGGGTGGCTCGACGCTCTGGCCACCGTCGTCACGGGCGCGGCAATCGCAATCGAGGCGGGGGCAGACGTCCAGCTGCGCCGCTTCCTCCGCACCCGCCTGGACGCCGAGACGGTGCTGGACAGCGGCCTCTGGGCATTGAGCCGGCACCCGAATTATTTCGGGGAGGTCCTCTTCTGGTGGGGCGTCTTCCTCTTCGGGCTGGCCGCTGGCCCGGGCTGGGCGTGGACGGCCATTGGGCCGGTCTCCATCACGCTTCTCTTCGTGCTGGTGAGCGTCCCCTGGATGGACCGCCGAATGCTGTCGCGGCATCCGGCGTGGGCCGAGCACCTGCGCTCGACCTCCTCGCTGTTGCCCTGGCCCAGCAAGAAACGCTGAGCCGGCCCGGACGGTCCAACCTCCGCAACGTTGCCACCCGACCCAATTGACAATAAAATTTGTCTAGACAATATACGTTGTCAGCTAACTCGAGGAGGAGCGACATGCAGCACCAGGCCGCGGTGCAGGTTCTCCAGTCATTGCGCAACGCCTCGGCGGTACTGGACCCAACGCGTCTGCGCATTCTCGCCGGGCTGCGCGAGCCGGAGTCCGCGGCGGGCGTGGCACGGGCCCTGGGGCTGCCTCGGCAGCGCGTCGGCTACCACGTGCGCGCGTTGGAGAAGGAGGGCTTGCTTCATCTTGTCGGCGAGCGGCGTAACCGCGGCACCCTCGAGCGCCTGTTGCAGGCCACCGCGCGCTCCTACGTCGTCTCGCCCGAGGCCCTCGGCGCGCTGGGAGCGACACGGGCGGAAGTGCAGGACCGCTTTTCGAGCGCATACCAGGTGGCCGCCACCGCACGGACGCTGCGGGACCTGGCCATCCTCCAGACGGCTGCGGCCAGGGCCGGCAAGAAGCTGCCGACGCTCACCTTGGAGACGGAGGTACGCTTTGCCTCCGTCGAGGAGCAGCGGGCCTTCGCCGCAGAACTCACCGAGGCGCTGACTCTTCTGGCCGCTCGCTACCACCGAGCCCAGGCGCCCGAGGGCCGAACCTTCCGCTTCGTCTTGGCCGGGCACCCCACTCTCTCCAGAGCCGTGGACACCGCGCCGCTTGAGCCACCCCCACGCCGGAGGAAGTCGTGACGCCCAGCAAACCCAAACCGCGGACGCTCGAGCTCGAAATGCGCATCGACGCGCCGCCAGAAGCCGTGTGGAGAGCCCTCACCGAAGCCTCGGAGCTGGCGCGCTGGTTTCCGCCCATCGCCGAGGGAAAGGCCGGCCTCGGTGAGGAACTCCTGCTGTCCTGGGGGCCACACATGGAGTGGCGAACGCAGGTGGTTGCCTTCGAGCCGGGCCGACACCTCGTGTGGCGGGACAAGCCACCGGCGCAGCTTGGAGTGTCCGAGGAGGGTACCTCATCGGAAGGAAAGCCCGAGGCTCTCTCACCCATGGCGGTCGACTGGACGCTGGAGTCCGTCGGGGGCCAGGTGGTGGTGCGCCTCGTCCAGTCCGGTTTTGGCGAGGGCGACGTCTGGGATGACTTCTACGACGGGACGGACTTCGGCTGGCGCTTCTTCCTCTATGCCCTCCGCCACTACCTGCAACGTCACCGCGGCGTGAAACGGGACATGGTTTCTATCCGGCGGCCCGCCCGGGGTGGACCTTCCATCCCCTGGAAGCGGGTGTGGAGCGCGGAGGGCTTCGCGCCAACCCCCGCCGCGGCACAGTTGACTGTCGGTGAGCCGTTCGAGCTGAAGCTCGGCCCGGAGCGACTCACCGGGACGGCAGGGTACGTCCGGGCGCCTCATGGCTTCTGGGGGACGCTCGGCAGTCTGAAGGACGCCACCCTGCTCGTGGAGATGGAGCCCGGGCGCGACCTGCTGCATTGCGGCATCTGGCTCTCCACCTATGGTTTGCCGCCCGAACGCGTCCAGGCCTTGCAGCGAGAGCTCACGGCGATGGCCGACCGGGCCTTCGCTGGCATGGACTGATGACTTCGAAGCACGGCGTCTCAGCGACTGGCCGTCCGCGGCGCCATCTGGCCAAAGAGGGCCCTTCGCGCCTCATCGGTGAGCACCATCGGAGAGGCGCTGACGGTTTCCCCCAGGGCGTAAGCCCGCTTCACCGCCGGCCGGACGGCCACCGTCGCGAACCAGCGCTGCACGTTGGGGAAGTCCTCCAGCTTCTGGCTCTGTCGCGCATACGAGGCAATCCACGGGTGACAGGCCATGTCGGCGATGGAATAGGTGCCGGCGATGAAGTCACGTCCTGCGAGCTGGGTGTCGAGAACGCGATAGAGGCGTGCTGTCTCCTTGACGTAGCGGTCGATGGCGTAGGGGATTTTTTCCGGTGCGTAATGCGCGAAGTGGTGGTTTTGGCCGAGCATCGGACCGAGCCCACCCATCTGCCAGAAGAGCCACTGCATCACCTCGACGCGCGCCCGTAGCTCTGTGGGCAGGAAGCTCCCGGTCTTCATCCCCAGGTATTCGAGAATTGCCCCGGATTCGAAGAGCGCCAGAGGAGCACCACCATCTGCGGGCGCATGGTCGACGATGGCCGGCATCTTGTTGTTCGGCGAGATGCGGAGGAATTCCGGCAGGAATTGCTCCCCCTTGGTGATGTTCACCGGGAGGAGACGGTACGGAAGCCCTGCCTCCTCTAGGAAAATGGTCACCTTGTGCCCGTTCGGCGTCGGCCAATAGGAGAGGTCAATCATGTGCGGGCCTCCGGAGTGAGCGTGGAATAGCCAGGGGCTTGAGCAGCCAGGCCCCCGAACAGCGCAAGCATCCGCTCGCGCCAGGCATGGACGGGGTCATCGGCGTCGACCAGCTGCACCGGAGAGGTACAGCGCGCCCACTGGAAGGCCCCGAAGACGATGTAGTCGGCGAGCCCTGGCACGCCGCTGAGGAAGGGCGTCACGGCCAGCGTCGCTCGCAGCGGGTCGAGCACCTTGCGCAAGCGCGTCAAGAGGGCCGGGCGGTCCGCCGCGAAGGCCTCGATGGTGGTCCCGATGCGCGCCTCCCGTGAAGCGCGGAAGTACTCCCGGTCCTTGGGGTGAAGGTGGGCGTACACGTCCGGGAGAATGATGGGCGAGATGGCCGCTTGCAGGCTGCGGTCGGTCCACTGGCGGATGAAGAGCGCGTGCGTCCACGCCTGGACACCTTCGGCGAGCGGTGGGGTATTCGGGTACGCACTCTCGAGGTACTGGCAGATGGCCCAGCTGTCGCTGACGACGCGGTCCCCATCCACCAGCACCGGCACCAGGCCCTGCGAGGAGAAGGCAATGACGTCCTTTTCAGTGAAGCGCCAGGGCACCGTCTGAAAGGCGAGCCCCTTGTGAGCGAGGGCCATCTTCACCCGCCAGCAGTAGGGGCTGAACCGGCGATTGTCCTCTGCACCGGCCAAGTCATAGAGCGTCCGAGCCACGGCTTTCTCCTCTAACGTGTCCTCCCCCCGAGGAGCAGCACAAAACATTCCACACTCCCCCGGCGCCCCCGTTCATGTCGTCGGAGAGGCCTGGAGGGCATCCTGACGCGGGCGACAGGCGCCTCTCACGGTGTCGAACCGGATTGCCGTGGTCTCCACCCGTCCCTATGCTTCTTCCCATCGCACGTTCTCTCCGAGTCGTCTCCATGCTCACTGCGCTCGTGCTTCCGGCCCTGGCACGCGCGGTGGAGGACCTCCCTCGCGCCGAGTCGGCGCCGGCGGGCATCGAGCTTCAGCCGGAGGTCGGTTCAGCTGAGGTGGCACGGATGGCGCAGGTTCTCACCTCACAGGTGCCCACCGCGAAGCTCTGGTACTGGGGATGGTCCGGTTTCTACGGGGCGGTCATCATCGGCGAGACCGTCATCAATGGGACATCGAGCGGGGGCACGCAGGTCAGCGCCGACGTCAACATCGTCACCAGCGTCTTCGGCCTCTTCTCCACGCTGCTCCTGCCGCCCCCGGTGACGTTTGACTGGGAGCCCATCGGGAACATGCCCGAGGGGAGCGCCGAGCAGCGTGCCGCCAAGTCCGCGGCCATCCGTGTGCTCTTCCAGCGCGAAGTTGCAAAGGAGCGCTTTTACCACTCGGCGCTGAATCACATCCTCGGGCTGGCAGTGAATGCCGGCGTCTGCGCGTACATGTTCTGGGGGCTACACATAGGAGGCCGCGCACTCCTCAACCTCTTCGCCGGAAGCCTCGTCTGGGAGGCCAACGTCTTCACCAGCCCGAATGCCTCGTTGCACCTTGCGGCCGAGCTTCCACGGACCAGCTCGCTGCAGCTGCAGATTGTTCCCATCGCCCTGGGACCGGCTGGCGCCGGCGTGGGGATGGTGGGGCATTTCTAGCAGGGCGGGCCAGATTCCACTCGAAACCAAGGCGGCACCCCTCGGAGGTTCCCCACTGTGCACGAACAAGAGCCTCGACGCCGTGGCCTGCACCGCGACTGGCGGACGTGGGCGGCGGTGGTGGTGCTTCTCATCGCCGCGGCAGCCTACGTCCTAAATCTCGACCGAATTGACGTCCCCGTCGCGGGCGGTCAGAAGCCAGCGGCGACGGCACCCGGAAAGCCCTGAGGGCCGCCCGGGGGGCTCAGGCTCTGGACCGCCTGGAACGGACGGCGATGGCTGCCGAGCGAATGCGCGCCATGCGCTGGGCGCGCTCGGGAGACAAAGGTTCGCAACGCGCACAATGTGCCACCAATGGGCCGCCGGGGCGCACCCACTGGTTGACCGGCTCACGGCAGCCCATACACCGGACCACCTTCCACCCATCAGGGACGGCGTTCATCGCGTACTCCTCCTGCCGTGGCGGGGGGGCCGCGGTGAGGCGCCACCCTACGCCTCTACCGAATTTCCTGCACGTCGCCGGCCCCCGGCCGGCCGCTGGCAGCGGACGCCGCTCTTAGAAGTGCAGTTCCGGACCGACCAGCAGTTGAACGGTGGAGACGTAGTTGTTGTCGATGAAGCCCGCCTCGAAGATGGCGTCGATGCCGATGCCAACCAGTGACTTGGGGAGAAACGAGGCGCCGATTCCGACCCGGGCCGCACCGCCGGTCGCATTGTAGGTGACGTTGCTAGCCGTCGGGCCGGTGTTCGCGTTCGTATTTTCGATGTAGAGCCCAGCGCCGAAGCGGACCCGCCCCTTCACCTGTCCGTAGCCCGGCAGCCCAATCAGGATGTCGACATGGGGCTCCCAGGTGGTGCTGTAGATTTGGTTCGAGTTGTTGAAGTTGGGATTGTAGGGGCCCCACATCACGTTGGCGCCGAGACTGATGCCGAGGTTCGGTCTGAACCAGATGTCAAAGTCGAGGTTGAGGTCCGGCCAGACGGCGGAGAAGCCAGCGCCGCACGAGTAGCCGGCTCCGTAATAGGTGTAGATGTATCCGCAGTAGTAGCCGTTGCTGGCGAAGGAGATGCCGCCGGAGGCGCGAATGGTGTAGTGCGTTTTCCCGTCCCACACCGGCTGCTGCGGGTAATAGACGGGGGGAGGCGGGGGGTAGTACTGCGGCGGCGGGGGCGGGTAGTACGCCGGCGGCGGCGGCGGGGGCGGCCCCGGCGGAGCCTGGGTGGGGTAGTACTGCGCCAGGGCGGGCGCTGCGAACAGCAACACTCCGGCGACGAGGACAGCTCCCGTTGCGGTCTTCATTGCGTGACACCCTCCCCGCGCCCCCGTTTCGGGAGCGACGGCACGAACCCCGGCCCACAGCAGAGGTTTAACCGATGGCTTGTCGCTTCAACAGTTTCATCCCCTGGATGAGCGCGCAGTCCGGGCACTGAGATAGGGACGGCTGGGCAACGTCGCAAATTCACGGCCGGCATGAGCCGGCAAGCAAGGGAGCTGCAGGGCATGAATGACCAAGAGCAGGGCGCCATCCTCACCATCGCCCTCATGGCTGCAGCCGCCGACGGTAGCCAGTCCGCGCAGGAGAAGTCCCAGCTCCAGGCCGTGGCCGCGCTGGGGGCGCCGGTCGACCTTGGAACCCTCAGCCAACGGCTGGCTGCCGGCCAGCTCACGCTGACGGATGTGGCCAAACAGCTGCCCGATGAGACCACGCGCCACCGCGCCTACGAGGTAGCGCTGCTGGTCTGCAATGCGGATGGCCCGGCGAACCCTGCCGAGGAGAGGTTCCTCGTCGAGCTGCGGACGGCCCTGGCGCTTTCCCCCTCCGCTCTCCAGCCGCTCGAGCATGGCACGCGCGCCCTTGCCACCGCTGCTGCGACTGTGCCGGCCCCGCACCCCGCCTCGGAACGGCCTTCATCCGACGCCATGCTCGACGATGTCATCCTCCAACAGGCCATGCTCACCGGGGCGCTGGAAGTCCTTCCGGACGGCCTGGCCAGCCTCGCCATCCTTCCCCTGCAGCTCCGGCTCGTCTACCAGGTGGGTCAGCACTACGGGCAGGAGCTCGACGCAAACCAGGTCAAGGATCTCGCCGGGACACTGGGAGTCGGCGCCGCTGCACAGATGGTCGAGGGCGTCGTCCGCAAAGTTCTCGGCGGCCTGGCCTCGGGAGTACTGGGCGGTCTTCTGGGGGGAGCCACCGGACTCGCCGCCGGGGCGGCCGTGTCCTTCGCCTCCACCTACGCGCTCGGTCACGCCGCCAAGCAGTACTACGCCCAGGGCCGAAGGCTCAGCTCGGACGACCTGCGCGCTCTCTTCGTCCGCTTTCAGGCAGAAGCGCAGGGCCTGCTGCCGAGAGTGCAGGGCCAGATTCAGAGCATGGCCGGCCGGTTGAACCTCCAGGACATCATCCAGCAGGTCCGGCTGTTTTGAGCCTGGCTCGGCTCCTGCGGCGCCCGGCCCTGCCCTGCGTCGCACCTGTCTTGGCGCGAAAGGCCGTCCTAGCTCAGTGCTCGCATCACGTCGTCCAGGACACTCCGCGGCGGACGGACGTCGTCAGCGGGAAGCGTCGCCAGCGGGAGCTCGGTCATGCCCAGCTGGTCGAGGAAGGTTGGCGCCTCGGTATTCACGTAGAGGACTCCGGTGAGGACTTCACCCTTGGCGTGCGCTTCGAGAAGGCGCACCACAGCCCGCACCTTGTCTCGCGGCTCGTAGCTCTCCTCCAGCTTGTGCAGCTGCAGGCGGGAGCCATCGTGAAGCCGGACCTCGACCGTGGTGCCCGCCCCATACTCCACGCCGATGTCCTCGAAGACCGGCACGAATGACAGCTCGTGTAACGGCTCATCGTGGTCCTTGGTGTAGGCGTAGGACTTGGTGGAGCCCTCGTGGTCATTGAAGGCGACGCAGGGGGAAATGACGTCAAGCACCGAGGTGCCCCGATGGGCAACGGCTGCCTTGAGCATCGTCGAGAGCTGCTTCTTGTCCCCGGAGAAGCTGCGACCGACGAAGGTGGCCCCAAGCTGGATGGCGAGCAGACAGGTGTCGATGGGCGGCAATTCGTTGGCCACGCCGGTCTTGAGCTTGGACCCCAGGTCGGCAGTGGCGCTGAACTGACCCTTGGTGAGCCCGTACACGCCATTGTCCTCGATGACGTAGACCAGCGGCAGGTTGCGGCGGACGAGATGGACGAATTGGCCGATGCCGATGGAGGCCGTGTCCCCGTCTCCGGAAACCCCGAGGGCAATGAGCGTGCGGTTGGCGAGAAGCGCCCCCGTGGCCACCGACGGCATCCGGCCGTGCAGGGTGTTGAAGCTGTGCGCCCGGCTCATGAAGTACGCCGGGCTCTTTGACGAACAGCCGATGCCGGACAGTTTCGCCACCCTTTCGGGCTTGATGCCGAGCTCGAACATGGTGCTCAGGAGGCGCTCGCTGATGGCGTTGTGGCCACAGCCCGCGCAGAGCGTGGATTTGCTCCCCTGGTAGTCGGCGAGCGTCAGTCCGATGCGGTTGGTCTTGGCGTCGGCCATTAACGTCCCTCCCGCGAGGCAATCTCTTCGGTGACGCTCCGTGCATCGAGCGGCAGGCCTGGAATGTGGGCCACGGAGCGCAACCGGGGAACGAGCTCTGCTGTGAGGTCGAGCCGCATCAGAGCGCCAAGCTGGCCGTCACGGTTCTGCTCAACCACATACACCCGCTCGTGGCCCTTCACGAAGCTTTCCACCTCGCGGCTGAGCGGGTAGGCGCGCACCCGCAGGTAGTCCGTCTCTATGCGCTTCTCGCTGCGCAGCTGTTCCCGCGCTTCGAGCACCGCGTGGTGGCTAGAGCCGTAGGCAACAATCCCCACCGGAGCTCCCTGGCCCTCCAGCACCGGGGCCGGGAGTGCGGCGCGCGCGTTGTCCACCTTGCGAGTCAGTCGGGCGAGGTTGCGCTCCCAGTCGTCGGAGCGCTCGGAGTACTGGGCCTTCTCGTTGTGCCCCGTCCCGCGGGCGAAGTACGCGGCCGCCGGATGGTCCGTGCCGGGCAGCGTCCGGTATCCAATCCCGTCTCCATCCACGTCCCGGTAGCGCTCGAACCCTCCTAGCCGGTCGAGGTCTTCCTTCGACAGCACCTTTCCCCGGCGGATGGGCTGCTCGGGGTAGCTGAAGGGTTCGGACATCCAGTTGTTCATCCCCAGGTCGAGGTCGGAGAGCACGAAGACTGGCGTCTGGAAGTGTTCGGCGATGTCGAACGCCTCCCACCCGAAGCGGAAGCACTCCTCCACCGTCGCCGGAAAGAGCAGGACGTGCCTCGTGTCGCCGTGCGAGAGAAAGGCCACCGAGAGCACGTCCCCCTGGGACGTTCGTGTGGGCAGCCCGGTGGATGGACCGACCCGCTGGACGTCCCAGATGACCGCCGGGACCTCGGCGAAATAGCCGAGCCCGACGAATTCGCTCATCAACGAGATGCCTGGACCGGCGGTTGCGGTCATGGCCCGAGCTCCGGCCCATCCCGCACCAATCACCATCCCGATGGCCGCCAGTTCATCTTCGGCCTGGACGATGGCGAAGGTGGCCCTGCCGTCGGGCCCCAGGCGGTACCGCTTCATGTAGGCAATGAGCGATTCGACCAGCGACGAGGAGGGAGTGATGGGATACCAGGTGACGACGGTGACGCCGCCGAACATCGCACCCAGCGCCGCCGCGGAATTGCCGTCGATGATGATTTTCCCCCGGTTCGCGCCCATGCGTTGAATGACGAAGGGGTCGTTCTTCTTGAGGTTGGTCCGGGCATAGTCGAAGCCGGCACGAGCCGCGGCCAGGTTGAGCTCGAGGGCCTTCGCTTTTTTCGCGAAATGCTTGCCGATGGCCCGCTCGACCTCGGGCATCTCCAGCTCGTAGAGCTGCGCCACCACGCCCACGTAAGCCATGTTGCGGAGAAGCTTCTTGGTCTTGGCATCACCGCCAACGGGCTGCACCAACTTGTCGAATGGCACCGGGTAGAAGGCAAGGTCCGAACGCAACGACGACAGGCCCAGCGGTTCATCGAAGATGACTGCCGAACCCGACCGGAGGTTGGCCACATCCTCTTTGGCGGATTCGGGGTTCATCGCCACCAGGACGTCGATTTCCTTCTTCCGAGCGACCCAGCCGTCGTGGTTGGCGCGGATGGTGTACCAGGTGGGTAGGCCGGCGATGTTGGAGGGGAAGAGGTTTTTCCCCGAAACCGGAACGCCCATCTGAAAAATGGCACGGAGCAGCACCGTGTTCGCGCTCTGAGAACCAGAGCCGTTCACCGTCGCCACTTGCAGGCTGACGTCGTTCACGACGGTCGCCATCGAATTCCTCCGCCCCGCGTTTCGAGCGTTGCACCAAGGCCCCGGCGCAGCAACTAAAGTCGTCCCCACTGTAGTGAGCACCGGAGATGTCCGGGGCATAAGCACTTAGAAATGTCCGCTCCCTGAGGCCGGACGACGCTCCATGTATGACGCTCTTGGAGCGACGCGACGTCCTTACACCCGCGGGCTGAGCGCGTTTCTCAAAATGCGTAGCCGATGCCAGCCAAGAGGTTCTGCTCGCCAAGGAAGCCTACCTCGACAAATGCCTCGAGATGAGCCGGCAGGCTGAAGCTCGAACCCGCGCTCAGCCGGTAGTGGTGCTGGTCTCCCCCGGTGAGCGAATTTCCTTGCGGAGCGAAGTACACCGGGCCTCCAAAAAACGCGACGCCCCCGTAGGGCAACCAGAAGCCGAAGAGGCGCTTGCCAACGACGGCCGAGAGCCGGAAGTCGAGCGCCGTGAATCGCGGTCGGTCGCTCGCGTTCGCCTCGTTGTAGGTGGCGGCGCTGGCCACACCCGCCGTCAGGCTCGCGCCGACGTAAGGCAAAGCTCCCGCCCCATCGAGAAAGGTGTAGCCCACCGAAACACTGCTCAGGACGCCTGGTAGAAGACGGTAGTTCCCGAGCTGTCCATCCAGGCTGCCGCCCAACACTGCACCCAGCGATGCCTGCAGCGACCACCGGGAGGGCCGGTAGGTGAAGGCCACTGCGCTGCTGACTTCGTCCAGCCGCTGGCTACTGCCGTCGAAGCTGAGGTTCGTCTTGAGTCCCCCGCCACTGAGGGCGACCTGAAAGGGCCGGTCACCCTCGAGCGTTTCACCGCAAGTGCCCGTGAGACCCACGGGCGGCGCCACGCCTCAGGCGCGCGCGACGCTTGGCGCCCAGACGCCCGCCAGCAGAGTTCCGGTTGTCAGAAGTGGCAGAAGCGCCCCGGGACGGACTCGGCGTCGTTGCGTCACGAGCCAGGACTAACCGCCTCCCTGAAAAGAAGCGACTCCCCCGTCGGGTTTCCGAGCCGCCCCCCCCGCGGGGGGGTGTAGGCAGGCCCCGGACGCCACTGCCCGGCCATACACGCCGTCCCTATGTTGCTAAGCGTGCGAAGACAGGGAACGAGCGGGGCGGCGGGCGTGCACCCCCCTGCAAGAAAGCTCCGCTGGTGGGTGCTGGGGCTCGGGGCGGTGAGCCTCCTGGTGGTGGGCGCACTCGCAGCAGCGCAACCGGTCGCGCGCTGGCAGACACGGCGGTGGATGCGCGGGCTGCGCGGCATCCAGGGCGAATTTCTTGATGCCCGTCTGGGTTTCTTCCCACTTGTCTACGGCGTGACGCACCTCAAGCTCAGTCAGCCGGGGCGGCAGACTCCGGAACCGCTCCTCTACGCCGATGACATCTCGCTGCAGTTGCTGTGGGGGCCACTTCTTCGAGGGCACCTGGTGGCCCGCGTCCAGGCTCGCGGTGTCAAGGTGGTCCTCGAGCAGCCCACGCCCGGGACACCCACGCGGCTCCCGGACCTCTCCACGCTCGTGCCACTGCGGATTCTGCTCGACCGGGTCCAGGCGAAGCAGGGAGAGGTCCTCTACGTCTGGGTGCACCAAAAGTACCGTCCGACGATGTGGTTTCACGACATCGAGGCGACGCTCGAGAACGTCGCCTCGCGTCCGCAGCTTCAGTCGGCCGAGATGACACTTGCCGCCACCGGCATCATCCAGCAACGAGGACGAATGTCGGTGGTCGTCCAGGCGGACCCCTACGCCATGCCTCTTTCCTTTCGCGGGCAGGCCTCCCTGGATGGCTTCGACGTTTCCCAGATGAACACGCTCATCGACAGTCAGAAGGGACTCAAACTTTCCCCGGGGGTGTTCTCGATGCGCATGACCTTCGAGTCGAAAGCGGGCCGGCTGAACGGACGCGTCGAGCCACTGCTGCAGGGTTCGAAAGTCGTCGCGCAGGATGAGACCCCGGGGAGCACTGTCACCGCCATCCTCGGTCGCATCTCGATGGTCGTCGCACCGCAGCCAGACGGCACGACCGCCAGCGGCGCCATCCTCGTCCACGACGAGCTCATCGAGCCGGACCGTCAGCTTCTTCCGAGCATGGAGAAGGTCGTGGAGAACGGCTTTCTTCTCGGGCTTCAGGAAAGCCTGAGGCGCGTCTACGCGCTGTCGACAGGGACCTCCGGCCATCCAGCCGATAAGCCAACCGAGCTACACACCGGAAAATGACAAGCGCCGGCGGTGTTTTCCGCGCGAGCTTCCCCAACCTGGCATTCTAGGACCATGCCCCCCCTTCCCTTCTCCAACTCCTGTCTGCCCTGTCGTGGAACAGTGGTCGCACTCGCTGTCCTCGGCCTTCTTGAGCCGATGTCCGCTGTTGCCCAGCCGCAACAGGTCCCGACCAGTGGCTACGGAATCGACGTTGCCGGAATGGACCGGGCGATAAAGCCCGGCAACGACTTCTACGGCTACGTCAACGGCGGCTGGGTGAAGGCCACCGAGATACCAAAGGACCGCAGCCGCTGGGGCGTCTTCTCCATCCTGGCCGAGGAGGCCACCCGACGGACGCGTACGCTGCTCGACGAGGCCGTCAAGATGGACGCCCCTGCGGGCTCTGAACTCCGCAAGGTCGCCGACTACTATGCAAGCAACCTCGACGAGGCTGGCATCGACGCCCGGGGCCTTGCGCCGCTACAGCCCACGCTCGGTCGCATCGCGGCGCTGCGCAACACCAAGGAGTTGGCACGCCTTCTGGGCGAACAACTTCGGGCCGACGTGGACCCATTGAACGCCACCAACTTTCACACCGACCGGCTCTTCGGGCTGTGGGTCTCTCCGGACATGAGTGCGCCGACCCGCTACCTCCCGTACCTCCTGCAAGGTGGTCTGGGCCTCCCCGACTGCGCCTACTACCTGGACGCGTCGCCGCGCATGGCCGACATCAGGGCCAAGTACCAAGCACACATTGCAGCCATCTTGAAACTCGCCGACATCGCGGACGGTGAGGCCAAGGCAGCGCGCATCTTCGCGCTGGAGACGAAGATGGCGCGAGTGCACGTCAGCCGCGAGGACTCCGCGAATGTCCTCAAAGCGAACAACCCCTGGAAGCGAGCCGAGTTTGCGACCCGCGCACCGGGCCTCGACTGGGCCAGCTTCTTCACAGCCGCGGGACTGAACAAGCAGCCGGTGGTTGTTGCTTGGCAGCCCACTGCCATCACCGGTCTTTCGGCCCTAGCCGTCAGCGAGCCTCTCTCGACATGGAAGGAGTACCTCGCGTTTCACGCCATCGACCGGCGCGCCGGAGTGCTGCCCAAGGCTTTCTTGGACGAGCGCTTCTCCTTCTATGGGAAGACGCTCGCCGGAACCCCGCAGCTGAGCGAGCGCTGGAAGCGCGCTGTGATTTCCACCGATGGCGCACTGGGGGACGCCGTGGGCCAGCTCTATGTGAAGCGCTACTTCCCGCCCGAAGCCAAGGCGCAACTCCAGGCGATGGTGAAAAACATCATCGCGGCCTTCGACCAGCGGATTGACCACCTCGACTGGATGGCACCGCAGACCAAGGTCAAGGCCAAGGAGAAGCTTTCTACCCTTTATGTCGGCGTCGGATATCCAGACCGATGGATTGACTATTCGGGATTGAGCGTCGTTCTCGGCGAAGCGCTGGGCAACGCCGAGCGTGCCGAGCTGTTCGCCTACCACCGCCGGTTGGCCGAGCTGGGGCAGCCGGTCGACCTTGGCGAATGGTGGATGACGCCTCAGACGGTAAACGCAGTGAACCTCCCCCTTCAGAACGCGCTCAACTTTCCAGCTGCCATTCTCCAGCCTCCATTCTTCGACCCGGGGGCAACGGCGGCGGTCAATTACGGTGGCATCGGCTCGACCATCGGCCACGAAATCAGCCACAGCTTCGATGACCAGGGCAGCCAGTTTGACGCTCATGGGCGCCTCGCCGACTGGTGGACGCCGGAGGACCTCGCTCACTTCAAGGCGTCGGGCGCACAGCTGGCGGCGCAGTTCGACACCTACCATCCCTTTCCGGACTTGACGGTGAATGGCAGGCAGACGTTGAGCGAAAACATTGCTGACCTGGCCGGCCTGTCCGCGACGCATGACGCTTGGCAACTCTCCCTCGGCGGCCAGGTGGCACCCATGTCCGAAGGCTTCACCGGGGAGCAGCAATTCTTTCTCAGCTTCGGGCAGGTCTGGCGAACCAAGACCAGGGAGCCGGCGCTCCGACAGCAAATCATCACCGATGGTCACGCTCCAGCTGAGTACCGGGCCGATACGGTGCGAAACCTCGACGCGTGGTACCCGGCATTCGACGTCAAGTCAGGTGAGACTCTGTACCTCTGGCCGAAGGACCGTGTTCGGGTCTGGTAGCCGCCGTCTGTCCACAAGGATTCGCCGGGGCCTCGGCAGCGAACGCCCACCTCACTGGAGCAAGAAAACAGTCCACCGCCTTGCTCGCGACGCGGCTCGCCTGCAGCCGCTCGGCCCGAGTGGATGCGAGTGCATGACTGGGTTAGATGTCGCTTCTCTCGAAAACCCCCCGGAGGTTTCCATGTCTAAAGCGAGCCCGTTCTTCGCCATCGCAGCATTGCTCCTGGCCACCGCCGCCCGTTCCGACGCACCGAAGCTCATGTCACCCGAAGACGGCCAGGTCGCTCACCTCAAGGATGCCCAGTGGGCCCCTCCGAAGGCAAAGGAGTTTCCGCCGGGCGCTATGGGAGCTCCCATCGCCGTCGACCCCCAGACGGGGGCATCGGTTGGCTACGGGAAGTTTCCGGGAGGAGCCTCGCTTCCCTCCCACTGGCATTCCTTCCCCGAATACACCGTCCTCCTGAGCGGAAAGGCGACATTCACCGTCGACGGCAAGTCAACCGACCTGTTGCCCGGCGACTACATCGTCATTCCCGCCAAGAGCCATCACCGCCTGTCGTGTGCCCCGGGGGCCGACTGCGTCTTGCTGGTTCGACGCGCTGGCGCAGTCGACTACCACTTCGACAGCTAGCAACGGGCGGCACCGGGCGCGGTTGGGACACGCGGTCGCGTTTCGCTCACGATTTCAAAACACCTGGTGGCGTCTAGCGCTCCTGGCAGCCCGCACCTACCTTGCTCCTTTGGACTCAAACCCGAGCCGCCGATGCTGGCCTGGCGCCTCTGAGATGAGCCTCGACGTCCTCCCAAAGGGACGTCCCATTGACGCTGGACCGAAGGGAGAAGAACCCATGGCAAAACTGGACAGTGAACAGCGCGAGGAGATTTCGACCCACACCTTCGCCTTCCCGAAGCATCGCAAAGAGCCGCTCGAGGACGCGAGTCACGTGCGGAATGCAATTTCTCGCTTCGACCAGGTCCAAGGCGTGACCGACACCGAGCGCGACGAAGCATGGACGCGCATCAAGGCCGCGGCCAAGAAGTTTGGCGTCGAGGTCAAAGAAGAGGGCTGGCGCGAGCTTGGCAAAGGGTCCAAGAAGTAGCTTGCCTCTGCATTGCTCGGTTGAGCCACCATGGTCCCGCTCCTCTTTCAGCACCCGGTGCTGTGGTGGCACGACCTTGCCGGAGTGGAAAAACTGGGCTTGTTTGCCGTGGCGATTGGTGTGGTCACCGTCATTGTCACGACCTGGATGGGCGTCCGTCGCTGGTGGAAGCGCTGGAAGAAGGAAAAGCTGCCCGACCAGATTTGAGCGCCCCCGGCCGTCTCCCCTAAGGAGCGATGGAACGGCGTCCCCTCAAGCGAGCATCCCGTCGCGCGCTGCGAGTCGTCGCCCATGGCCTCGCGTAGAGGTCAGTGAATGCTCGGGGCCGGTGTGGACTGCAGCAGGCCAGCCTCAATCGAGGCCCGAACCTCGGCGAGCCGAGCTTCGCTGGTGAGTGAACCTTCGAACTTCGTCACCACGGCGCCACCGCGGCCGACAACGTACGTCGTCGGAAGCAACCGATGTGGAAAGAGCTCGAGGATGGAGGCATTCCCCCACGCCACATAGTGGGAAAAGTACGCCGGTTGCATCCGCAGCCAGTCGGTTACCTGAAACCCAGCGGTCGACTGCGGCTGATAGTAAAGCGCCACGAAGACGACCTTGTCCCCGTACCCGTCCGCCATCTTGGCCAGCTCCGAAACCTCCAAGAGGCAGGGTTTGCACCACGTCGCCCAGAAGTTCAGCAGCAAGACGTGGCCCCGAAAGGCTTCCAGCGGAAATTCCTGCCCCGTGAGGTGGTGCTTCACAGCAGGCGGCCGCGGGGCGCTGGCACATCCCACCAGAAGCAGCAGCACTCACGCGACGACGAACACTCCGCAAGGCCGTACGCAGACGCGCGTTCGTGGCACCCACGGTGGTCTCACGCGGTCGACCCACGCAGAAGAGCGCCTCACGGGGGCACGTCGCGGACGTCGAGACGGCCGAACGATTTCACGGTTTTCGAGCCACGAGTCCTCCGGGGCGCAGACTCCCCCAGGTGAGGAGCGCCCAGAAGATTGCCGCCGCCGGATTTCCGATGCGGCGGATGTCGGTGAGGCCCCTGGACCGAAGCTCAGCTTCGTATTCGGGAAGGTGGCGGATGTCGTCGATGAGTACTTGCCCACCGGGGGCCAGAGCACGAGAAATCTCCGCCAGCGCCTTCCCGCGGTCTGCCCGATCGTAAAGGTTGTGAATCGCGGCTTTGGACACAATCACATCGAAGGAGCCATCGGGGAACGGCAGCGCTCGCATGTCCGCGGTCTCGATGCGAATACGGTCTTCAACGCCTTCGTGGCGCGCATTCTCGAGCGTGGCCTCAGGTTGATTGCCGGACAAATCCTCGGCCTGCCAAATATCTACACCGATTGCGCTGCCGGTCGTGAGTCGCCTTGCCGCTCCGATGAGCATCAACCCGCGGCCGCACCCAACGTCGAGCACACGCTCGCTTCCCTTGAGCGCGAGTCGGTCCAGGAGCCTGTCGCGTTCGGCGAGTTTTCCGAACTTGCTCGACCACGCCATGTAGACGGCCATTCCGACACAGCTGAGGCCTATGCCTAGAGCCATCAACGCAACGTCGAAGAAATTGCCCCCGCCGAGCGGTATCCGCCCAGGCCACAGACCGACGGCAACGCTGACGAAGATTGCGATTCCGGCGGCGCCGGCCACCACCAGGTTTCGGACCACGCCCGGAGCGTCCAGTCCGTAGTCTGCGCGCGATGCCATGGCTGCCCGAGGGTACAACAACCCGGCTTCCCCCAAGAGCGTCTTCACCTGGCGGCGCCCGGGAAAGTAGGCTCGGCCTTGGCCGACAGTGAGCGCTTGCACCGACGGGTGGGACGCGAACGGATTCGATACTGAACGAACACTGACAGTTGCGACTGCGGCCCTGACGCATCGGGTAGCACTGAGCGAAGATGACCCGACGCTCAACCGGAAACGGAGAAGGAGTCCATGAACCTCGAGACGCTCACAAATCCGACCGTCAAGGCCGCCATCGATGCGCTCCAGAAGGCCGACCGGCTTGCCTGGTCCTCCCTCTTCGAGCCAGATGCCAAGCTCTATGACGATGGCCGGCCTCGCAGTCTCGAGAAATTCACCCGAGATGCGCTGGGCCACGAACGGTTCATTTCCATCGAGCGCGCCGAAAACGACGGACTTGATTTGGTCGGTGCATTCCACTCGGACAAGTGGGGCAAGTTTCGGACCTACTTTAGGTTTCAGCTTTCCGCGGACGGCAAAATCAAGCGGCTCGACATCGGACAAGCGGCGTAGAAGCAGGGACAGATGCACACCGTGTTCGTCCTGCTCGTAGGCCTTGGAGCCCTCGGCGTCTGCGCCCTCCTGGGCCACGTCCCTGGCGGCGGTGCCGGCACCGCAAAGGCTGCGCTCGTCTTTCTTCCACTCTGGTTCAGCGGAGCGGGCATCAACATGTACCTGGGCGTCAAGAAGGCGGGTTACTCCATCTCCGACGAGGCCCCCATCTTTCTTCTCGTCTTCTAAATCCCAGCTGCAGGGGCGATGTTCCTCTATTGGAGGCTTCGCTGAGAGAAGCTTCTTTCATCCGCGCGCGTGCCGGATACGGCACCGGCACCTCGCTCAAGGCTCCATCACTTCCGGCTCGGACTTGGCCGGATCGAAGGGCAGCCAACAGTCTCAGGGTTCCTCTGGCATGTCGGGCTTGGGCATGGTCACCCAGCGCGCCACGACGAACACCACGGCCATCACCGCGTAGCCTGCAACCCAGGGCCATGCCGGCGTGAGCGAGAGCACGGTGTCCGCAGCTCCCCATCGGTAGGAGTGCATCAGCCCCAGGGCGGACAGCATCGCGCCGCCCATACACCACACGCCGGCCAGGACGAATTGCCGTTCGATGACCGCAACCGTGGCGGCCGCGAGGATCATGCTGCTCAGGATGAAGCCCTGCTCGAGCCTGAGCGCACCGTCAAACCAGATGTCCGTGCGCTCGAAGACACCGAGGAGCTGAGAGGAGAAGGGCCGGCCGCCCGGAGCGCCCACGCCGCCGGCACGGAGCCCCGCCTTGGCCATGTAGGCGCCCCACGCCGCGATGCTCGGCAAGAGCCCCACCACCACCGCGGGCGCATGGCGACGGGGTGTCGCCTGAAATGCCTGCGCGGCGATGACGATGCCAATCCACAGGACGATGGCCATGCCGGCATCGATTGGCACCGCCCAGGCAATCCAGCCGAGCGTGCCCGCAAAGCAAACAACACTCATGAAGGCGCCGTTCAGGACGGAGTACCCGGCACGCGCCCCCATCGCCTTCCAACCGGGGTGGCCAATGTACAGGGTGGTGGGAAAGCACGAGCCGAACGCACAGGCGGCGAGCGTCCCGAGGCCGTTCACCGCGAGCGAGCTGCGTACCGGGTAGATGTCGCCTGCAGCCCGGGCTGATTCGATGTTTTGCAATGAGCCGATGGTCGCAAAGAGCCCCATGGGAAGGATGACGGAGAAGTAGCTGAACAAGTAATGGCCACGAAGCGCTGTGAAGAGCTCGGGCAGCGCAGGCATTGGCGGGTGGAACGCCGGCGCTGCGGGAACCGGGCCCGTTGGTGCCAGTCCGCTCATCCAGGCGAACGCAACGCCTAGCGCCACGGCGACGAAGCCTCCCGGAAGCCCTCCTCGAAACGTCACCCGGCCAAAGTAGACGACGAAGATGACGGCCAGCGTGCCAAGCCCGATGACTGGCCGGGTGTATGTGCGGAACAGAAAACCGATGGCGATGAAGGTCAGCGCGATGCCCGCCAGCGTGGAGAGCAGCGCTGCACGTGGGGTAGACCTTCGGATGCGCTCGGCGACGGTGCTCCCGACGAGTTCGATGATTCCGGAACCGAAGCAGGCCACCAGCCCGGCGTGCCATGCGACCCGTGCTGGATCGGGATCGCCGGCCGCCTCGGCGACGAGCTTGGCCGGCAGCATGACCAGGAAGACGTAGGCGAAGAGGGACACCGTGTTGATGCCGTAAGGAAGGGCGCAGACGTCCGCACGTCCGGTGGAGCGGCCCAGCGCCATCGCCTGCCACGCATAAAAAAGGTTGCCGACGAGGAGCGAGACGGCAGCGCCGGGCAGGACGCGCCCAAATACCAGCGCCTCGGGAAAACCGAGCACGGTCCGGCACAGGGCCACCAGGACGAGCAGCTGGACGAGGTTGTCGAGCGCGAGACCGAAGAAGCCGTCCACGTCTCCGCGGACAAACCACCGCATCTGTGTCGGGACGGGGACGCTGGAGGTCATGCTTGAATTTCATCGGCGAGCATGCGGGAAAGCATGGCGCGCAGCCAGACTTCTGAACTGGGTCCTGGCATGCAAGGCCAACGAGTCACCACAGACTGGTCACCTCCTGCCGGAACCGACACGCCACGCCCCGCGACCCATGGAGTCCCTTGCGAGCTCGCTTGTGTTGGGAAGTGGCGCACTTTTCTGTAGAAGTGGCTTCATCTTCGGAGGCCCTGCATGAAGCTTCACCCTCTTCCGTCAGTGGCGCTCTTGTTGACTGCGGCAGCGTGTGCCCACGTCACCGAGCCCGCCCCGTCTCCCCCCGCCGAGGCACGCCCCACGGCGGCCACTCCGGCCCTCGTGGCGAAGCCCGTTGTCGAGCAACTGGCGGCCGATTCGCCGCGCACCACGGCAGCCGGAACCTCCTTCACCGGCCCTGACGGATGGTCCCTCACCAGTGCCGGTCCCTTGGTGGTGCTGCAGCCCCCGGAGACGGATTCGCACGTGGCCATCGTCGACGTCCACGGTGCCGATGCAGCTGCGGCCGTAGCCGCCGCGTGGGCAACGTACCGACCGGAAGCGAAGCGCCCGTTGCAGCTTGCGACGTCGCGTCCTGCGCACAACGGGTGGGACGAACGCCAGGTCTTCGCCTACGAGACATCACCGAACGAGCGGGCTGTCGTCGAGGCGGTGGCGCTCCGAAAGGGAGACGCGTGGACGGTGGTTGTCATCGACGGGAGCGAACCCACCTTCGAGAAGCGTGCCGCACCGCTCAACCTGGTTGTCCAGAGTCTGAGGCCGAAGGGTTACACCCGCGAATCCTTCGCAGGGCGAAAGGCCCATCCACTGGATGCGGAGCGGCTGGCACTCATGAAGGACTTCGTCCGCCAGTCCATGGAGCAACTCGGCATCCCGGGCGTTGGATTGGCCTTCATCGACGGCGGGAAGGTGGTCTGGGAGGGAGGGATGGGCGTGCGTGCGCTGGGCAAGGCTTCCCGCGTCAACGCCGACACGCTCTTCATGGCCGCGTCGAATACCAAGGGAATGAGCACGCTGCTCCTGGCCCGCCTCGTGGATGAGAAGAAGCTGCGCTGGGACGAGCCGGTGGTGAAAGCCTATCCGGCTTTCAAGCTTGGAGACCAGGCCGTCACTTCCACGGTGCTGGTGAAGCATTTGGTGTGCGCTTGCACCGGCCTGCCACGGCAAGACCTGGAATGGCTCTTCGAATTCAAGAAGGCCACCCCGGCATCCTCCATGGCGCTTCTGGGGACCGTGAAGCCGACGAGCAAGTTCGGCGAGGTGTTCCAGTACAGCAATCTGATGGCCGCCGCAGCCGGCTTCATCGCCGGGAGCCTCGAATACCCCCGGCGCGAGCTGGGCGCGGCCTACGACGCAGCGATGAAGGAGAAGGTGTTCGACCCGCTCGGAATGCGCTTCACCACCTTCGACATGCGTCAAGCCTTGAGGGGCAACCACGCCAGCCCGCACGGTGAGGATGTCGACGGCAAGCTTGCTTTAGGCAGCAACGCGCTCGACTACTCCATCGTCCCGCTACGCCCGGCGGGAGCCGTGTGGACCTCGCCGCACGACTTCATCCGCTACGTCCAGCTCGAGTTGTCACGTGGCAAACTTCCCAACGGGCGAGTGCTCGTCTCCGAGGAGAACCTGCTGGCGCGTCGAATTCCACAGGTCCCCATCGGCGAGGACCAGACCTACGGCATGGGATTGATTGTCGACACCACCTATGGCGTTCCCGTCGTCCACCATGGCGGTGACATGCCGGGGTACCACAGTGACTTCCTGGCGCTGCCAGACCAAGGAATTGGGGCGGTGCTCCTGACCAACTCGGACACCGGCTACATGATGCGGCGGGCCTTCATGCGGCGACTCCTCGAGGTCGTTTTCGACGGCAACCCCGAGGCGGCGGCCGACGTCGCCGGGCAGGCCGCGGTACACAAAGCAGAGGTAGCCAAGGACCGCGAGCGGCTGGTCGTCCCGGCCGACGGGGCTCTGACGGCCAATCTCGCCGTCCGCTACAAGAGCCCTGACCTTGGAGAGCTGACAGTTCGCCGGAAAGGGGCGGCCACCGTCTTCGATCTCGGTGAGTGGCAAAGCACCGTCGCTTCCCGGAAGAACGACGACGGCTCGGTGTCCTTCATCACCATCGACCCGAACAAGGCGGGGTTCGAATTCGTTGTCGGGGTGCGTGACGGGAAACGGGTGCTCACCATCCGCGACGGCCAACACGAATACGCTTTCGTCGAGGTGGGCTAAGGCGAATCAAGAGGCCACTAGGTCGCGGCTCCCGGCCAGACGGCGTCACCGCAGGCAGACTGCCTCGACATTGTTGCCGTCTGGATCGATGAGGAACGCGGCGTAGTAGTGGGCACCGTAGTCGGCCCGAACGCCCGGACTGCCATGCTCTTGGCCTCCGGCGTCGAGTCCGACCTTGTGAAACCTGTCGACAGCGGACCGCTCCGGTGCCCGGAAGGCGACGTGGATTCCGGGGCCAACCGAGCCCGTGACGAGGTAGAGCCAAAGGCCTGGCTCTCCCGGGGGACCGAAGCTTGCACTGGCCTCGTCCTGTGAGTGCAGCACATGGCCGAGGACGCCGAGCGCAGCGCGGTAGAAGCGCACGCTGGCCTCGAGGGACTTCACTTTCAACCCGATGTGGTCGTACACGGTTTGGTTCCACCCGTTGCCTAATGCTGACTTCGAGACCAAGCCAGCGAAAACGAAACTCACCGGACCTCCCGCCGCAGCCCGCAATCGCAGGCCTGGTCGAGCTCCATCCATCGAACAGCATCCCTGTGTGACGCGACGTCGGGGGCAGGCGTTTTCCGCTCGCGTTTCATCAGTTCCGTCAGAGCGCCCGAGTGAACCATTTCGTTTATGGGGCCGAGGAGTACCCCGCACGCACAGTGTGGAAGTGGGGCGAGGTGTTGGGGCAGGAGGCGCGGAAGTCCGAGGCGTCTCCGAAGGGGGAAACGATGGGCAGCGCAAAATCCTGGACGTTCCTGCTTGTCGCTGGATTGGTTCTTTCTGCCTGTAGTTCTGGCGGAAGCGCGGCGAACCCCAGCATCACCAGTTTCACGGCGACACCGGCGAGCCTCCCCATGGGCGGGGGCACAGTCACCCTCGCCTGGGCTGTCGCTGGTGCCACCTCGCTTTCCATCAGCCCGGGCGTCGGAGCAGTGACGCCTGTGACAACCGGCAGTGCGACGGCGTCGGTGACGACGTCCACCTCCTTCATGCTTTCGGCGACGAATGCTGCCGGGACGGTGACTCAGGCCGCGGCGGTATGTGTGCCTACCCGACCAGTGACGCTCGCGGTGACGACCCCGTCCTCCTACGTGTGCGACGTCGACTTTCAGGCGGCCTTCGCAGTGACGAATGGCTCGTGCGACCCCGTGACCGTCACGAACATCCAGCTCGTGGACGTTGTCTCCTCAGGCGGCTGCGCAGCTGCTGCGACGACCAGCGAGCCGCCGACGACGGGGACGGTCCCGGCCGGCGCGACGGTGACCGTCCTCGATTTTAGAGTGGGCCATTCTGCTGCGGGGGTCCTGGCCCGACATGTTCCGACTCGTGTGACGCGTACATCGACTACACGGTCACGACGTCGATTGGCCCGCTCACAACCGACGCTGGCTATGCCCTCAATTTGACCGACTGCGACCAGATTTGTAACTGACACCAGGCTTCGCCTTCGAGGACCGGTGCGAACGGTCGCGGCGTTGGTCGACGGACGCTCACCGGAATAAGGAATGGGGTCTCATCCCATCGTGAATGCGTCCGTCACTTCGGGGTGGGAGAACTTCTTCGTGGCCGAAGCCGGAGCGTCGGCCCGTTGCTCGCCACCACGCCAAGCAGGAAGACGCAGCCGCTCTTCCGCCGCACCCGGCTGAAAGACGCGCTGCATCAGGAATCTCGCGCTCCCGACGTCCGGAGAGTTGTCGCGCCGCATTCCGCACTCGGCCTTCTCGCCAGTGCGAGTCTCCTGTCCAAATCGCGAAGGTCCGCTCCGGCAGAGGAGTCGTCTACCGGACATCGCGGATGAGTTTCGGCCCTCGGGGCCATTCCGTCGCCGCATGACGAATGTCGAGGCAGAAACGAGGCTGAGCAGTGGGGGCCGGACAGGGCACAATTCAGAGGCTGCGGCGTTGAGTCTTCGAGGCGGCCCGCGTCACGTCAGCCGGCACAGGCTCTTCGAGCTGCCGGCCAACGGGCGGCCTCAAGTCCCAACGCACGAGAAGCCGGACGGGGACCTCATGCTCGATACGGCGGAGACGTTCCAAATGGTCGACGCACCGTGACAACGCGAGGCCCCTTGAAACCGGGAACGAGCGGCGCATATGTCGCGCGCGGGGGAGTCGTCTAGCCCGACACGGAAGCCTTCGCTCGGCCACATTTCTCGACCAACCGTCCTGCGGCCGCTCGCCGCATTCGCCAGGGAGACCTCAACATGAAGACGTCCGTCTCGTTCGTCCTCGCAGCCGCGGCCGCGCTCGCATTGGGCCAGCCGGCCCAGGCGCGAGTGACGAAAATCACTATCCTCACCGACACGTCGCCAGCCTTTTGCACGGGCACGCCGCCCGTTTGTCCCACGTTTGGAGCTGCTGGCGAGTACGAGGTCATCACCGGCCTGGCCGAGGGTGTCCTCGACCCGAGCGATCCTCTCAACGCCGTCATCACGGACGTCGAGTTGGGCAAGAGCGCTGACGGGAAGGTGCATTACACTTCCACTTTTCAGATCGTGAAGCCGGTCGACATGACCAAGGCGAGCGGTCTGATGTGGCACGACGTTCCGAACCGCGGCGGACGTATCACCATCGTTGCGACGGAGAGAGGCTTCGGCGATGTCGGCCTGAGCAGCGGCTGGCAGGGTGACAACTCGGGAAGCCCGACGGGACTCGGCACGTTGGTGACGGGGACCACGAACGAGTGGGTCATGGTGCCCATTGCCCATCATCACGACGGCTCCACGGTGACCGGCCCGGTGCAAGCGCGAATCGTCAATCGCAGCGGTCCTGGTTCACAGCTGCTGTTGGTCATGGCGAACCAGTTCCCGTACTCGGCAGCCACGCTTGACACGAGTCAAGCCACGATGACGGTCCACCTGCACGAGACCATGGACGGGAAGATAACGGTCCAGAAGATCATCCCCAGCACCGATTGGGCCTGGGCCACCTGCACCGACTGGGCGAACCAGACTCCGGACCCCAGGTCGATTTGTCTCAAGGACGGTTTCGACCCGAACGTGCTTTACCAGGTGCACTTCATCGCCAAGGACCCTTACGTTCTCGGGGTGGGCTTCGCGGCGTTCCGCGACCTTGGGTCTTTCTTCAAGCACGAAGCCAAGGACGATTTCGGCACTCCGAATCCCATTGCCCACAACATCCGCTGGTCCATCATGCGAGGTGTGTCGCAATCTGGGAATGCAACCCGGGCCTATATCCACCTCGGCTTCAACGAGGACGAACACGGACGCAAGGTTCACCAGGGCGCGTGGCCGATCATCGCCGGCCGACGAGTCGCCCTCGACTTCCGTTGGGCGCAGCCCGATGGAGTGGTCGAGCTCTACGAGTTTGGGAGCGAAGGCCCGCAGTGGTGGGCCGACTACGAAGACAACGTCCGTGATTTGCCGGCCCGAGGCATCCTCGACCGCTGCCGGCGGAGCGATACTTGCCCCAAAATCATCGAGCACTCCGGCGCCGCCGAAGTCTGGGAGCTCAAGCTTCCCATTGAGTGGGTAGGCACCGATGCCAAACATGACATCCCCATCCCCGAAAACGTGCGCCGCTACTACGTGCCAAGCACGACCCACGGCGGCGGGGCCGGCGGCTTCACGCAGACACCCACCGGTGTCGTCAATTGTCCAGGCAACAACTGGGGCCAGGGAACACTCATCTCCAACCCGGTCTCGGAGGCCGAGCCCCTCAACGCATTCCGGGTGTACATCCGCAACTGGGTGATGAACGGGACCCGCCCGCCGCCGAGCATGTACCCCACGCTGGGCCTCCATCCGGTGGTCGAGCGAGAAGACGGCCGCGGAGATGACCACCACGACCGTGGGGACGACCACGGCGGTAACCTGGTCGAGGCCACCAACGAGGCGATGGGATTCCCAGCCGGCATCCCAGGGCTACCCGCCACCGTTCCCGGTGCGTCCACCATCACCTCCTTGGACGGCACTCCGCTGGCAACGCCGATGATCGAGGTTCCTTTCATCAACCCAGTCCTCGACTACAAGTGGGGGCCGGACTTCGACGAGATTGATCAGACCGGCGTGCCGAGCGAATTCCCGCCGCGCATCGCTCACGTCATCAAGATGTTCGTTCCGAAAGTGGATGCAGATGGTAACGAATTGGGTGGAATCCCAGTTGTTCTCCGAGACGCACCGCTCGGCAGCTATTTCGGCTGGAACGTCACTGCGGCCGGATTCCACAAGGACCAGAACTGCAACTACATCGGTGGAATGGTCCCGTTCGCCATCACCCAGGCGCAGCGCGTGGCCAATGGCGACCCGCGACTCTCGCTCACGGAGCGGTATGTGGACCATGCCGGTTACGTCAGTGCCGTCACTGCCGCGGCCGACAACGCCCTGGCCAAGGGCTTCCTCCTCCAAGCCGACCACGACACGCTCATCGCTGAGGCAGCGGCGAGCAACGTCCTGGTCACGGGGCCCTAGCGAACCGCTGTAGTCGCCATCAAGTCACCCGCAGCGACGAAGCTCGCTGCGGGTGACCGTTCTGACGGGCCGGCCCCGTTGGGGGGGCCGTCCTCGGTCGGCACCTGTTGGCCGTTCACGAGCGCCCAACAGCTTAGAACGAGCATGGTAGGTGCCTTGAGACTCCGGGTTCTACCTGCTTCTCAGCTAGCTGTGTGAGGCGAGCAACGCGGGCGCGACCTGGGCTTGACGCACAGACACTGTCACGAAGCTCTCCCCTTCTCCTGTCACGAGTGCGTCCCGACTCTTAGCGTTTGGTGAAGCCGTCGGCGCTCCAGGCTTCGCTCCCGACGCCATGGTGCACAAAGAATAGGCCCGCGGGGTCGTACTTCTCTTTCACCGCCAACAGCCGTGCATAGTTTTCGCCCCAGAGAGCCTTCTGCCAGTCAGGCTCGAAGAAGTTGCTCTCCGACACGTAGGAGCCTGCATTCGGCTCAACACGTTCATGGCCCGGTGGATTGCTCCCGCGGGTTTGCGACCCAGCGCTCCGGTCACTTTGCCCCGATCCGTCGAGACTGCGAACATCAATCACCAGGCGCGCACGGACGGGCGCATGAAAGACGGGGTGCCGCCAGGACAGCATTGGGGCCTGCTGACTGACGGGCGTACCCGATTTCGCTGATGTCTGCGCCTCCGCTGGTGTGCTAGGCCGTCGGCTCATTCGCACCCAGCATCGGAGGTCCCATGGCTAGCTCACGAAGGACCCTTCTCAAGACCGCCAGCGTTGCCGCTGCGGGGACGGTGTTGTGGGGCAAGGCAGGAACCGCCGCACCCAAAAGCCTTGCGAAAGTCTCGCCCCGTGCCCTCTCGTACTGCACGCTCCGCACAAGCGCCGGGCAGAGCCTTGGCGTGAAGCAAGGAGAGCGCATCCTCGACGTGGCTCAGGCCGGCAAGCTGCTCGGCGTCAGGGTACCGGCGAGTACCGATGAAGTGATTGCAGGCCAGAACCTCGACGGGTTGTACAAAGTGCTCTCGTCTGCACCCTCTCTGAAGGGCGTCCTCCTGAACGAGAAAGAGGCCCAGTTCGGGCCGTGTGTCACGAGGCCCGAGAAGATCATCATGCTTGGCTTCAACTATCGCCGGCATGCAGCCGAAACGGGGACGCCCATCCCGAAGGTGCCGGTGCTCTTCAACAAATACAACAGTGCCCTTTCCGGTCACGGCGGCACCATCAAGCTCCCCGTCAAGATGGCCACCAAGTTCGACTACGAAGTCGAATTGCAGGTCGTCATCGGCAAAACGGCACACGAGGTAAGCGAGGCGGACGCGCTGGATTGCGTTTTCGGGTACGCCACGGGGAATGATTTTTCGGCCCGCGACCTGCAGTTCCGAGACGGAAAAGCGTCGCAGTTCATGATTGGCAAGACTCCCGACGGCTTCATGCCTGTCGGGCCCTGGCTGGTGGGGGCAGACCTAGTTGGGGATCCTCAGAAGCTCGCCATCGAATGCAGTGTTAACGGCGAGCGGCGACAGTCGTCGAACACCAGCGACATGATTTTCACCTGCGCGCAGATCATCAGCTATGCCTCACAGATCTTCACACTGAAGCCGGGCGACCTGATCTCCACGGGCACGCCGGAGGGTGTGATTGTGGGCAAGCCGGAAGCGGCGCAGGTTTGGCTCAAGGCTGGCGACAAGGTCACCTGCAGCGTCGAGAAACTAGGCGAGCTCCGGTTCGACCTGGCCTGAGTTGCACGGCTCGCATCGGAGCGACCAGACCCTGCACCGACGAGCGATCCGGTTGACTCGATGCTACCTCTCGCGCTAACTCGCCACTGCTGAGCCGTGCAGTGGACTCCAGCTCCGGGTTGCCTTTGTCTGTGCTTGCCTAGTCCGTTCAACAACATCCGTTCGAACGACAAGGTCGCGCTTCGTCTTTGAAGCAGCGGCAGTATTTGCCCTCCACTCGCTTTCTTTCCGGCCCGCTGGCCGCCTCGCGCCCGGGCTTCCGGAGCAGCCATGGAATCTGAATGGTATGAGTCGTTCTTCACGTCGCTCGCGCTCGATTTCTGGCGAGCCGCTGTTCCCACTGAGTCCACGTCAGCCGAAGTGGAATTTCTGGTGCAGGAGCTTGGCGTCTCGCCGCCATCGAGGCTCCTCGACCTACCTTCCGGTCCGGGGCGTCATGCTCTGGTTCTCGCCAGCCGCGCGTATGACGTCACGGGAGTCGACCTTTCCTCGCACGCCGTCTCCCTGGCCCAGAACGAAGCTCGCGCTCGTGGCGTGAGAGTGAGCTTCCTTCGCGGAGACATGCGCGACAGACGGCTCGATGGTCCCTTCGACGGCGCCTACTGCTTCGGCAACAGCTTCGGCTACCTCTCCGACGTCGACATGCGGCGCTTCGTCCGGAACATCCTCCACGCAGTGCGGCCAGGCGGTCGCTGGGCAATTGACACGGGTGCGGCGGCCGAGTGTCTGCTTCCGCACCTTGTCGAGGAGCGCACGCTCGAGGCCGGAGGAGTCACCTACAGCGTTCGAAATCGCTACGACGCTGCCGGGGGACGTCTCGTCCAGTCATGCACACTGGTGAGAGGCAATGAAAGTCAGGTCGCCGAAATCTCGCACGCCGTCTACAGCGTAGCGGAGCTGCATCGGCTGCTCGAGAGCGAGGGTTGGCAGGTGACTGCCACCCTTGGTTCCCTCGACGGTCGACCCTTCGAGCCCGGTGACCGCCGCCTGCTTCTGGTTGCACAGCGCCCGGGGTAATGGCTGCCTTGGTCGGCGGCAACCCATGGCCACGGGGCTCAACTTGGCGCTCGCTCCTGGTGCTCGAAGCCGCCGACATTCCCGCGCCGGCGTGCAGCCCATTTCGCACTCCGGTGACTGCGAATAATTCAGTGCCCGTGTTCTGCGGCGAACTGGATACCGCGCTGAACCTCGGTGATGGCATGCGCCACAAGTTCGAACGCTCTTTCGCGGTGACCGCCCTTGTTCGGCTCGGCTTGCTGCAACTCGCTCTGCGCGCTCTCCAGCGCCGCGAGCGCGTTCTGCATGTGCGGTTGATACGAGGGAGGGGGGCCGCTCGCGCAGCCAGCGGCAAAGGCTGTCACGACGGCCGCGCCCAGGAGCGCCTTCCGCAACCAGGCAGGAAATTGTGCGCGCATGGTCAGTTCCCCCCTGCGAACTTGATACCGGCTTGGACCTCGTTGATGGCCTCCGACACGAGGCCCAGCGCCCTCTCGCGGTGGCCGCCTTTGTTGGGTTCGGCTTGCTGCAGCTCGCTCTGGGCGTTCTGGAGAGCTCCGAGCGCGTTCTGCATATGAGGTTGGTAGGCGATGGCGCGACCCGCGATGAAAGCAACCCCGAGGGCTGCCAGCGCAAGCAAGGGACCGCGAAGCGGGGACGTGGTTTTCACGAAAGCCTCCTTTGGTCGAGTTTGGAAATCTACCGCAGTCAGGGGCAGTCCGGAACGCCGGCATCGGGCAAGGCCGATGACGCGGCGCGGGGGAGTGGCCGCGTCTCGCAGCCGACCAACAGCATGACATCGAGGTCCTGCTTGCCGTGGGTCCATCCATCGTGGACAACGCCGAGGGGCGAAAGCCAGAGTCCTTCGCCGGGCTCGAGGCGGACCCGCACGAGGGATTGCTGTGGAAAAGCGTCAAAATACCGCCGAACCAGCGCTGCGGGCGCGACACTCCGGAGCCCTTCCTCGCCCGCCGTCCGGAGACGGTGGGCAAGCGCCGCAGGCGGCAGCTCGAGGAGCACGACAAACGCCGTCTCGTCGCCAAAGTTGATACAGGCAACGGGTTGCTCGCCTGTGCTCTCCGCCGTCTGGGCAGCGTCACCAAATCCGAGCCCCTGCAACGCGCCCGCCGAACCGACCCGCGTCGAGGAAAGGCCAGGGACACTGACAGCCACCCTCAGGGTGACCCGCTCAGGAAGCGGGAGACGCTTGAACCGCAGAAATTCGACCACTTTCGAGAAGATGTCCTCGAAGCGTCTGTCCCCGGTAGGTGCAACCCCAGTCCGCTCCGCCTCAGCCCACCATTCGGCGCGGAGACGGTCTGGGACTTGGAGAAGACCCAGATGGGTCGGAGGGAGCACCGCGTCCCGTCCCGGGAGATCGCAGACGAGCGCGGCGATTTCCGTCGGTTCCAGCGGTCGCCAGTCGTCCTGAGGCTGTACGCGCTCTTCGTCGCAACGGACTCCGCCGTTTCGTTCGAGACGCCCCTCAAACCCCCGCGGAACGGAAAAGCGCGGCGCGACTGCGAAGCGATAGCGTGGCTCCGCGTCGAGCATGTCAGCCGACATTCGAGTCTCTCGTTTCCGGACGCCGCATCTTCGAGAGCACGACTTCGGCCAGGGCCTGCCGGTGAAGCCGGCAGAAGAGCGTCTCCGTCGAATCGAAAGACCCGTTCTCGAAATACTTATTCGCGGGGGCACCACCTCCGCAGAGGGCGAAGTACACGCAGCTCTCGCGGCATTTCGACACGCCCGCTGCGACGTCTGCAGCCATCGCACGGTAGCGAGCGGATTTTGCTGCCTCCGCGAAGGAGTGCTGGACCACGTTTCCAATTGCGAAGCCTGCGTAAGTCGCGCTCTGGAGGCCGAGGAGTTCCGGCGAGAAGGTGGAGAAGTTCCCGTCGCAGTCGACGGAGATGATGGCAAATGGAGCAGCTTCCTGGGACGGGACCCCGCGCTCGGGCCCCGCATAGAGTACGGCCGCGATCATGCTCTCGAATTCACGAACCTTAAGCTCGGGCTGATTTCCCATGGCAAGGTCGAAGAACCGCGACATGAAGGCCTGGTAGCGAAGTGTGGCGTTCTCGGCGGAGAGAGATGACGTCTTGTTCGGCCCTTCAATCTCCTCGACGTTGAACCCGACCTGTTCGACTCCGTGCTCCACGTAGAACGCGTAGAGCTCGTCGGGATAGTCGAGGGCTTCCTGGGTCAAGACGGTGATGACATGGAAGGGGATTTCGTATCGCCGGAGCAATTCGATGCCCGATAGGACCCGCACGAGTGTCCCCTTCCCGGCGCGAGTCCTTCGACGCGCGTCGTTGAGGAACGCGGGCCCATCCACGCTCACGCCGATACGGATGTCGTGCCGCCGAATGAGCTCACAGAAGTCAGCATCCACGAGGGTGCCGTTCGTCTGGAACGAATGGGTGATCTCGACACCCGGACGGGAGAAGCGAGCCGCGAGAGCGAACGCGCCCTCGTAGAAGGTCGGCGGGAGGACCAAGGGCTCGCCCGCGTGCCAGACCACGGTGTATGGCCGAGTGGCGAGGTCGCTCTCAGCGACCCGCTGGAAAGTCCGCTCCAGCGTCTCCTCGCTCATCCGGTGCTTGTTCGCGCGATCCGGCAGGTAGCAGTAGCTGCAGTCGAGGTTACAGAAGGGTGTTGGCTGGATGACCAGAAGATCCAGCGGACCGAGGCACGCGCTCATGGAGCCGACTAGAAGCGATCGCTACTCTGGATCACCAATTTCCCCAATTGTGCCAATTGTGCCAATTGTGCCAGTTCGGCCAATTGTGCCAGGCGGGGTGACCCCAACCGTTGCCCCAGCGATTGCCCCAAAAGGCGAGCTGGTCAAGGGAGGGGTGGTCTTCTTCGGGCAGCAAAAGGCCCCTGCGCAAAGACTCCCGGGCCTGTTGGACCTTGTCGCTCACCGACGCGGTGGAATCGAGCCGGGCCGCTTGCGCTGGGGGCGCGCTCACAACAGCCGCGGCGACGACGAGACTACCGGCGCCTGCCTGCAAGACCCGCAGCCAGGTCTGCTTGAGGCGAGAGTGAGGACGTTTCGATATATCTCGCACGACGCTACCCCCGGATCTCGGAGCGGGACACACCCGATCTTCTGCGGAAGGCTAGAGACCTGAGCACCCCCTGTCAACGGTCCAATCCGAAGTATAGTCGTGGGGTCGTTTTTCGGTCAGCGTTCGAATTGCCAGGAGGGATTCATGCGTCACTCTCTCGCCGCCCTGCTTGTTCTCGCCGCTCCGAGCTTCGCGCTCGCCCAGTCTCTGGATAGCACCCTCGATACCGTGGCAACGCGAGCCCTTCATGCGGCGCTGCCCGCGGGCGACCAGCCCGCCGCGGCGCAGCCCAAAGCCGGCGAAATGGTGAACAACCCGCCCTACGAGCAGTGGGCTCAGTTCAAGCCCGGCGCTTCTGTCACGGTGAAGGAGATCGACACGCAGGCCGACGGGACCGTGGCTGAGATCGTCATCACCTCGAAGCTCCTTTCCAAGAGCAAGAAGCAGGTGAAGGTCGAGACCGTCGTCACGCTCACTGGAGCGGGAAAGGCGTCGTCGGTCGCCGAAAGAACGAGCACGGTCGAGGAGTTCCCGGCAAAAGTCCCCTACGAGCAGTCCCAGAGTCCCACCACGGCGGGCTATGCCGTCACCGAGGGTAAGGAATCACTGCAGGTGAAGGGCAAGCCGGTCGAAGCCGAGTGGGTCGAATCGACACTGACCAACGGCGACGAGATTACTGTTGAGAAAGTTTGGACGGCCAACGACGTCCCCGGCGGTCTCGTCAAGCAAACCATGACCAGGACCCACGGTACGCAGGTCGTCAAAACCTCCACGGAGCTCGTCGACTACCACGGCAAGATGGAGAAGAAGAAGGCACCGTAGCGCCAGCGCGCAGAATCGCGCGCACCAGCTGCTGCAGCCTGCAGTCCCTGTAGCTGAACGCGCCTCCAGAAGCAGCCGGGGCCCGCGGCCACCTCGTCGAGTGACGCCGCTCTTGTTGGACCGACCCATCGTACGCGGGCATTTTGCGCCCAACGCGCCGCGCCCCTGCTGGAGTCAGCCAACGGCGGGCGCTACCTTGTGCTGACTGACGCTATCGCCGTCTTCTGCGCGCAGTCCGCGAAACACTGCTGCTGAGAGCACGGTCAGCCCTCCGAGGACGAGAAATGCCAGATGAATGCCATGAATCATTTGCGGCGGTGCAGAACGGAATCGGTCGGGAATGAAGAGTGCGGTCGTGAGCGATGCGGCTGCCACGCCGAAGCTCATCGACATCTGCTGCATGGTGCTGGCAATCGTGCTCGCCATGCTCGCATCGGCCTCGCTGACATCGGCGTAAACCAGGGTGTTCATGCTTGTGAATTGCATAGACGAAAGGAACCCGAAAGCCAGTGCCTGAACGCCGATGATTAGGGCCGACGTGCGCGGGCCGATCGTGGCGAAGAGACCAATGAGGAGTCCCAGGAGAACCGTATTCGCGAGCAGCACGCGGCGGTAGCCGAATCGCTTCAGGATCGTGGGCATGCTCGTCTTGAAACTGATGGCAGCGATCGACTGCGGCAGGATGAGCAGTCCAGACTCGATCGGTGAGTAGCCGAGACCCACCTGATATAGAAGAGGGAGCAAGAATGGCATTCCGCCGATGCCGAGTCGCGTGACGAAGCTGCCGCTGACTGCGATGCGGAGCGTCCGGATGCGAAAGAGCGCAAGCCGGAGCAGTGGGTGCAGGGCGTGCGTCGCGTGCCACCCGTAGCCGAGTAGCAATAGCGTCGCAATGACCAGAAGACCGCAGACCGCAACCGCACCCAGCGTGTGGTCCCCGAAGATCTCCAGCACGTACGACAGGAGTGCAACGCCGGAGCCGAAGAGAAGCAATCCTACCCAATCCAACTCGGCGGTCTCCTCCGCGCGGAAGTCGGGCAGGTGTCGGTAAACGAGGAAGAGTCCCAGCAGGCCAATCGGCAAGTTGACGAAGAAGATCACCCGCCAGTGGAAGAGCCCGACGATGAGCCCACCTGCCAACGGGCCAATCATTGGACCGATCAGCGCCGGAATTGCAACGAAGCTCATCGCCCGAACCAACTCCGACTTCGCGAAGGCATGCACCATCGTCAGACGGCCGACCGGGACCATCATCGCTCCGCCGCCCCCCTGTAGAATCCGGCACGCGACTAGGACGTGAAGATTGCTGGACAGGCCGCACAGCAGCGACCCGAGCGTGAAGATGCCAATTGCCGACGAAAAGACCACACGGGTTCCAAACCGATCAGCCACCCAGCCACTCACCGGGATGAATACGGCGAGGCTCAGCGTGTAGCTGGTCAGCACCGCCTTCATACTGAGCGGGACGACGTGCAGTGCAGTGGCCATGGACGGCAGTGCCGTGTTGAGGATGGTGGTGTCGAGCGACTCCATAAAGAACGCCACCGCTACCAGCCACGGCAGGATGCGCTTCACCGATGCGGTCAATACGGGCTCGGGCAAGACCGACCGAGAGTACCCTCGTTCCTTCGCTACAATCCGTTCCTTTCGTCCTCACCACATCGGGAGTGGAGACGAAAAGGACTTAACCCACCCGGGCGCGCGACGCGCGCGCGCAGTGGAAGGCCCCCACACTACAGAGGAACAGAAATGAACAAGACACGCAGGGCGGCGATTGGCACCTCGACTTTCCTGAGCTTGTCCCGGGTGCGGTCGCCGGACTGGTCCCCTGGTGGCTCACCGGACGGGGCGTCTCAACTCCCCTGCCTCACTGGGCGCCGCTGCGGATGGTGGGGGGATTGGCCTTCTTCGGTGCGGGGATCATCGCGCTGCTTTTGGCATTCGTTCGCTTCGTCGTAGAGGGAGTGGGAACACCCGCGCCCATCGCCCCGACCGAGCATCTCGCCGGCCTTCACGGGTCGAAAAGAAAAAGGCGCTCCCGAAAACACCGACTGGGGTCCATTCAGCCCTATTTCAGAAACTTGGCGAGTGGTTCCCAATAGTGCGATTTCCATCCGTGGGCGAGATTGTCAAACTCGCCTTCGGGAAAGCCCGTGTGGTCAAGAACGATCAGCGTCTGTGGACCGTCCGGCTTTAAGTCAAATCTGACGATGGAGTAGATGCCCGGGTTCCAATGCGTGGGTCGCCAGGCCTGGACAATCCGCTGAGTGGGGACGAGCTCGACATTTCGCCCAACAATCAGCCCGCCGAACATCGAAAAAGCTCCCCCGGCTGTGGCGTCAATTTCTGCAGGCGCGCCGCTGAAGGCGGTGAACTGCTTTGAGCTCAACAGCACCTCATAGAGGCGCTGAGCGCTGCCTCTGAAGCTAGATTCCTGATGGAGAGAAGTGCGCGTCAGCGTTGCTGAACTTGGGTTCTCCTTCATCGCCTGTTGCGCTCGGCCCCAGACCTTGGAACCAACTGCGAGGCTGCCGAAAATGATGGCAGCGCCGGACATCAATTGCCGGCGCGTCGATGGGTTGCCCAGCAGGGTTGGCTTCTGATTTTCGCTCACGGGTAGCCTCCTGAAATCGGTTTCATTTGCTTCAGCGTCGACGGTATGCGGCTGAGCTGCGGCCCGGCTTGAGGGCAGCCGTGGACTTGCATCGTTTAACCATGTGGTTTACTGTTTGAAGACAATGACGTCAAGGGCGATTGCAACCTCGGAAGACGAACGACTTGATCGCGTCTTTCACGCTCTCGCGCACCGCACGCGGCGCTTGCTTCTGAGACGCTTGTCGCGCGGACCCGCCATGGTGACAGAGCTTGCAGAGCCCCTTCCCATGTCGCTTCCGGCGGTGTCCAAGCACCTCCGCGTCTTGGAGCGAGCCAGACTCGTCTCTCGAAAGATTGATGGGCGCGTGCACCGGTGCTCCCTGGATACCGATGCACTCAACGAAGTCGAAGGATGGTTGCGCGAGCGCCGCGCCTTCTGGGAGCGAACCCTCGACGCACTGGCAGCGCAATTCGAGAACCACCACACCTGACGGCGGAGAATTCTAAGGATGTCGCCTCGCGCAAGCAAAGCTATTCCTGAAGGCGCCTTGCGACTGGTTGTCCGCCGCATCATCGAGGCCCCGCCCGAACGGCTTTTCCGCGCTTGGACCGAGCCCGAGCAGCTGATGAAATGGTGGGGACCTCCGCCAGCGCGGTGTCCTCAGGCAGAGGTCGACTTGCGAGTCGGCGGCAAGTACCGCATCGCCAACGCCTTCCCGGACGGAAGCGTCATCTGGATTTCCGGCGAGTTCGAGAGCATTTCGCCCCCTCGCGAGCTCATCTACAGCTGGCGACTCGAAGGTTCCGAAGGTGGAACCGAGCGCGTGACGGTCCGCTTTAAAGGCAGCGGAAATCGGACCGAAGTCGTCGTCATCCATGAGCGGATCGTCAGCACCGAAACCCGCGACCGCCATGAGAAGGGCTGGAACGGGTGCCTTGATGGTCTGGCGCGATACGCTTCCGCTCGTCCATGAGCGTTCTTGTTCTCGAGCAGCATTGTGCCCGGGCCTCTGGGCCACGGCCGCTCTGACGCACTGCCTTATGTCTCAACGTTGTGTCTTTGAAGGGAACGCAGAAGCACCCTTAGGCGACCCTTAGGCGGCGATGGGCTCGCAAACGCGTGCTGGGCGCAGCTCGCTCCGAGCGTCGTCACGGCCTGACCGAGCGCGTCGCAAACCTGCTCGGGACTACGCACTGCGCAACAAGGAACGGCTTGCCCCGATCACCAGATGGGTGTCTCTTCCGCACGACGCGCAGCTCGAGCGGTGAGCGGTCCGCCACGCTGCGTCAGCTCGAAGCCCAACCGGAGGTTCGACATGCTGCGACTCGGCCGCGCAATGGCGTTCGTCTCTCTCGCACTTTTGGTAGCACCGCTCCAGGCGAAGGCTTGGGACCGAGGCGCAGTGAAGACCTTTGCTGTGCTTCCGGAGGGCTCGTCCGGTCCAGAAGGCTTGGAGGTGGACTCCGCCGGAAATGTGTACGCGACCACCTTTGGCTTCACGGCTGCCGGGGCCGTATCGGGCGAGGGACAGCTCTTCGTCTTCGATGCGCATGGCCGATTGCTACGACAACTCTCCGTTGCCGGGTCGAGCCCCCACCTTCTCGGTCTTCGTTTTCATCCGATAACTGGGGCACTTCTTGTCAACGACTTTGGTGCAGGTCAGGTGCTCGAAGTAAATCCCCACACCGGAGCCTCGACGGTCTTTATGACGTTGCCCGCGCTGCCCCATCCAGGGGGGGCGGGACTCAACGACATCACCTTCGACGCGGCGGGGAACGTCTACGTCTCCGACTCATTTCAAGGCATCGTCTGGATGACTCCCGCTCAGGGCGGCGTGGCCACCGCTTGGGTGGACACCGGGCTGCTCCGGACGACCGGGGTTCCCCCCTTCGGAGCGAACGGCCTCCGGTTTAACCGTCACGAGACAGCACTCTTCGTGCTCAACACGGGCGATGACACGGTCATCAAGATTCCTGTCGTAGGAACCGCTCCAGGCACCGCAGGGACTCCGGTAACCTTCGCGAACAGCATCAACGGCGCCGACGGGTTGCTCATCGACGAGAATGACAACCTCTGGGTGGCGGCCAACCAGGCTGACGAGATCGTGATCGTCGACCCGACGGGCCGGGCCATTGCCAAGCTGGGCGACTTTGGCGGCGTGACCCGTTCGGGCACCCCGATCCAGATGCTCTTCCCGGCGAGCCTTCGCTTCAGCGGGAAGCATCTCCTGGTCACGAACCTGGCACTCGATCTACGGGTCTTCAGCCCCACGTACGTCAGCGTCGACTCGGAATGGGCGGCGAAGGTGTCGCATTACACCATTGTCAAGTTGCGCGCGCACATTCCATTCGAGCCAGGCGTGCCCGGAAGCGACCGCGACGACTCCGACGGCGACGACGACTGAGTCGCCTCCGCCTTACCCAGAGCAGGACTTCAAGTACTTCGTGGCGCCTGGTGACGCCGGCTACGGGTGTTTCTCCACGCTACGGGCCAGGAGCAACGGACCTGCGGCACAGCCCTGTCGCAAGGAACCTCTGAGCTTCCGAGCGGGAGTTGTGGGAAGCCGACGGAGCACCGGATGCCAGGGCTTCTGGGCCTTGCGCGCGACTCGTCGGTGGGCTCTAGCTCGGTTACCAGCCCCGAATGGAGTACGAAGCGGAGGACCGACGCTTCGAGGCAGCTCGCGCATTTTCTCCAGAACGGCCAAGCCTCAATGCGTCACTTTCGGACGTGGGCGGGGAGACAACGCGTGAAGGTTCTCGTCCTCACTCACCGCGAAATCGAGCAGCTGATGCCGGTGGACGCATGCATCGGCGTGATGGCCCAGGCGCTGGAGGCACTGGCCCGCGGCGATGTGTACCAGCCGCTGCGCATGGTTATCCACCCACCCAACGCCCCTGGCCTCATGGGGCTCATGCCAGCCGTACTTTCCGGGACAGGCCGGAAACCGGCCTATGGGCTGAAGGTGGTGTGCTTGTTCGCGGACAATTCGGCGCGCGGCAAGGACATGCACCAAGGTAGCGTGCTGTTGTTCGACGGCACGACCGGCGAACTGCTCGCGCTAATGAACGCCTCGGCCATTACTGCCATCCGGACTGCGGCCGTCTCCGGCCTCGCGACTCGCTTGCTCGCGCGCGGCGACGCTGGGGACTTGGCCATCATCGGCGCTGGCGTGCAGGCGCGCACGCACCTCCTCGCCATGGCGGCCGTCCGAACTCTGCGCCGGGTCCGGGTGGCGAGCCGGAACATCGAGCGGGCGCGCACCCTGGCGCTGGAAATGCAGAGCCAAGTCGCTTGTGAAATCGAGCCAATGCCAAGCGCTGCACAAGCGATGCGGGGCGCCGACCTCGTGGTTACCGCAACCACCTCCACCGAACCCGTCATCGATCGCTCGTGGGTCGCGCCCGGAGCCCATCTGAACATCGTGGGCGCCAGTTTGCCGCGTGCCCGCGAGGTCGACAGCGCGACCATGGCAGCAGCAGCAGTCTTCGTCGACCGACGAGAATCGACGCTCGCAGAGTCAGGCGACTACCTTCTCGCCGTTGCAGAGGGCGTCATCGGCCCCGACCACATCCGCGCCGAGCTCGGCGAGCTCTTGACCGGGGAGCGCCAGGGCCGCCGCTCGCCGGAGGAGATCACTCTGTTCAAATCGCTGGGTCTGGCGGTGGAGGATCTGGCTTCGGCCGAGTTCCTGCACCAGCGCGCTCAGGACGTTGGCGTTGGAACGTGGGTGGAGTTTTGAGCGGCAACGTCCTACCAACGCTGGTGGAGGTGGAAGCTGCGCGCAGTCGCATCGCGGGCTCTGCCCTTCGCACGCCCCTCGTCCGCCTCAACGCCGACGTCGCCGGCGGCCCGGAGATTTATCTCAAGCTCGAGAACCTTCAGCCCATAGGATCATTCAAGATTCGAGGGGCCACCAATGCGCTTGCCCGTCTCTCCCGCGAGGCTTTAAAGCGGGGCGTATTGACGGCGTCAGCCGGAAATATGGCACAGGGGGTCGCCTTCGCCGCGCGGCGACTGGGAGTCCAATGCACTGTTGTCACGCCCGACACCGCGCCAGCGACCAAGCTGGCCGCGGTCGAGCGCCTGGGTGGACGCATCATCAAGGTTTCCTTCGACCGCTGGTGGCAGACCTTCCAGGAGCGCACCTACCCCGGAGTGGAGGGGACGTTCATTCACGCCTTTGACGACCTGGACGTGATGGCGGGAAACGGGACCATCGGGGTTGAGATCGTCGAGGACCTTCCCGAAGTCGACGCCGTCGTCGTGCCATGGGGCGGCGGCGGCCTTGCCTGCGGAATCGCCGCGACCTTGCACGCCCTGCGGCCGAACTGCCGTGTCTGGGCGGCAGAGGTCGCCTCCGCCGCGCCGCTCTCGCCATCGTGGGCGGCCGGCGAGCCTCGGACGGTCGAGTACCTGGCCTCGTTTGTCGACGGCATCGGCAGTCGCACGGTTTTCCCTCAGATGCTCGCCCGGGCCCGGTCCGTACTCGACGGAGTCTTAGTAGCAACGGTCGACGAAGTCGGGGCTGCCTTGCGCCTCCTCGCCGAGCGGAACCGCGTCATCGCCGAGGGCGCTGGAGCCTGCGCCCTCGCATGCGCGCTTACCGGAGCCGCCGGCCGCGGCCGCATCGCTTGCATCGTCTCCGGCGGAAACATCGACGCAACTAAGCTGGGCGCCATCCTCACCGCGGCAAACTAGTCGAACCAGCTCGCGCTCTCGCGGCGCGCGTTACACCATCGATTCGGCGGGTGCTTCGGACGTCGCCTTCATTCGCTTTGCCGGCTCACGAAGCTAAGGACGACTCGGACCACGGCGGTAATTCAAAAGCGACTCTGGCGCCTCTATTCCAGCCTGCAGCCTTGGATCGGGAACGGGGGGAAGCGGCTGAAGCCGGAGTGGTAACTCTCCGGCCCAACAACCGAGTGCGTAGTCTGACGCCTCGTCGATTGGGGGTCCGCGTCGAATCTTGGCCGAGGCCTCCGAGAGGGGCAACGCCAAGACCAAGACGGCAGCAAGCTCTCGGTCGTTCGGCTCCCGGACCTGACCACTACGGCCGGGCATCACGTGATCGACCAACGCACTTAGAACGCGTCGCTTTTCTGCCGGGTCGGTCACTGCTTGCGCACGCCCGAGCACTACCACCGACCGGTAGTTCATCGAGTGTTTGAAAGCGGATCGAGCCAGCACCAGGCCGTCAAGGAGCGTGACGGTGACGCAGGCATCCACTCCACCCGCGAGAGTATTGAGCATCCGGTTGGCGCCGGCACCATGAACGTAGAGATTGTCGCCCAGGCGAACGTAGGTCGTCGGCAGGACGAATGGCTGCCCATCCACCACAAATCCGACATGGCAAACCAACCCTTCATCGAGGATTGCCGCGATGGTGTCGTCGTCGTAAGCACCCCGATTGGGGAAACGCTGAACTCTCGTACGGGCAGACGGCGCTGATTTCTCCATTTGTCCCATCTCCGTCGCGCGAACCGATTGGCATGGCGAACTGGGCCAAGCGCCGATATGCGCGCTTAGGGTAGTCCACTCTAATCCACCGCCGCGCCGTCGGTCCGCTGGTCTTTCGGCAGCCGCTCTCTCGTGAGTGGCGAACCTCAAAGGTCCCGGCGAGGAAGTAAACCGTGGGGTCGCGGCGAACCAGCCAAGGCCCTCGCTGCCGCCCTGCCGCCCGACGAACGCGACGAACGCGGTTCAGCGAAGTTCCCTCCCCTTCTTGCGATCCGGCTTCTTCGACCTGGACCGAGAACCGGCAGCCCACACAGCCGGGACAGCGCTGGCACCCGCAGGCGCTGCGGTCGTTCCGCGGAAAAGGCATCTGCTGGCGTAAGGACGAGGCTCTCGGTGAATGACCTGCTAGATGATACATTTGCACGAGATGGTGGACGTCGACATCACTTCGAGCGAGGTCATCCTTCGCCCGCGTGGATTCCACAAGTTGTGGGCGTTTAAGCGCGAAGTGCGAATACCACGAGCCCAGCTCAAGAGAGTGGAGGGCGGCGTCTCGCCAGACGCACGGGCCCGGCTGTCGCGTAGCTTGCGGATGCCCGGAACCTCTGTGCCGTCGCTCATTACCGCGGGCTCCTACCGCTCCAAAGGGCAATGGGCGTTCTGGGACGTGGTCGGCCGCGGCGAGAGAGCGTTGACGCTTTCGATGGAAGGTCACCGATACGGGGAGGTGATTGTCGACGTGGCTGAGCCGACAGCCACGTTGGCCGCCCTGCAGCGCGTGATTGGGCTGACGCTGGTTACGGCACGGCCCTGAGGGCCGTGGGAGACGCCGCATTCTTTTCGTCGCGGACGGACTGCTCAGCCTTCCGACGGCACTCGCACAAACAGGTGTCCACGACAATCGAGCACGCACTCGCATCCCCCTCATTACCAAGCCGCGCAGTCTCATCGCGAGGCAAGGAATCTAGAGAAGAGGTCTCATCGTGGGGCTTCCATTTAGGGGAGGACTACGCATGCGACGCCCGCTGACGATAGTCGCCGCAGTGGCTGCTCTCGCAGCGTGGCTGGACTTCAGCCGGTTACAGGAGAGCCACCACGCCGACAGCCTGGTGCCTGTGCTCACCGGGCTGACCGCTTGGACACCTTTCTTCTGGGGGCAGGACCGCTTTGGGATGCTGATCCCGCTGCTGGCGCTCCCGGTGCGTGACCCTGCGGCGAACCTCTTGCTCCAGGGGTTTCTCGTCATCGGGCTGTCAGTTTGGGGTCTCGTTCTCCTGGTCCGCGCGCTGCTCCCTCCAGAGTCCTCTTGGATCCCGCCGGCAGCCTTGCTTCTCATCCTGCTCCTCCTCCTCGCTCCGGACGACCAGCGCTTCAACATTCTCTGGGTGCAGCCCTACACGCTTTCCTTCAGTCTCGGGCTGTCGGCGGTCGAGCTCTTGCGCCGCACTGGCGCGCTGCGCCTGCTAGGGGCCGCACTACTCTTCCTCGCCGCCGCCTGGGTCAACATTGGCGTCGCAGTGCTGGTGGCACCGCTGGTGGTCTGGCGCGCGTGCTTCATCGACGCGGGACGCTCGGGCTTGGCCCGATGGCGCTTCCTCCTCGTCGGCGGTGCGCTCTTGGTACTGGCCACCTTCCTTTCCGGGCGCCTTTCGCAGGCGGTAGCGGTTCCTCACACGGTCTTCGAGGCACTTCCTCTCGCAGCTTGGCGAGGAGCAGCGACCGAACTGTTGCGCGGCGCCTGGATGAATGCCGACATCCGGGCGTGGGTGGGCGTTGCCGTCGTGCTCGCAGCGTTGGGCGCTCTGTCCCTGGCCTCGGCACGGGTGCGCGCGGAAGCCAGACCGTCGCTGCTGGCGGCAGCCGGTCTCGTCTTAACTGCCACCGTTCCCTTCGCTGCCGCCGCGACGTCGAGGTGGGTCGCAAGCAATGGCTACTCCCTGCGGTACCTAACTCCGCCACTGCTTCTCCTCGAAGCGGCATGTTGCCTCCTCGCCACGCTTCCCCTCCTTGCGGTGCCTTCGGACCGCCGGGGTGCAGTCCGCTGGGTCTCCGCTGGGGCCTTGGGCCTCGCCGTCCTGCTGGCTGTTGGGCCGCCGAGCCGCCAGGTGGTGATGCGAGCCTTCGAGTCGCGCTGGGGAGCCGCGGCTCGAGACGTCATCGCTGCACGCGCGACGCACGTCACCGGCGACTACTGGAAGGTGTGGCCCACCGTCTTCTACGCAACCTGGCTCTTGGGCACGCCCCGGCGTCCTGACTGGCCGTACGGCATCACTGACCGGAGCGTCGCCACGCTGAAGGAGTCACGCGCTGCACCTCATCCCCGGGTTGCTGCCCTCGATGGCCGCACGATGTGGCTCGGCCTCCTGGGGCCGCACCACTGGTCGGTAGCGGAGCGTCGCCCCACCTGTCTCATCCTCACCGCTCCCTAAGAAGAAAACGATCGCCGCGAAACGTCGGCGCTTGGGAGGAATAGCGTGGGTTTCACCTTGTGCTCTGAACGCTTGGAGCACAATGCTCCGTCGCGTTGAAGATGACCGACCCCCAATGGTGGACCGTGCGCGATCCCGTGTGGGGCGCACCGCTTTGGGCACGTGCTCTCCTGGTCACTGTCGCGGTCGGTCTCCTTGGCTTGCGCTTCGCCGACCGGGACTTAGTCCCCTACATTCTCGACGAGCCCAAGTTTCAGGACGTTGCGCAACGCAGCGTCCAGAGCGGCACTTGGCCCTCCATCAGCCCCGTCGTCGCCAGCCTCGGCGCTCCCTACGGACCGGGCCCGGTCTACTTTTACACTGCAGTCCACTACGTCGTCGGGCCGCGCCCGGAGCGCAATGCACTGGCCGCGACGCTCTTCCTTTCCCTCACGCAGCTCGCCCTGGCTGCGGCGCTGGCGAGGGCGCTGCACGGCGGAGCCATCCTCTTCGCCACTCTCACCGCGCTCCTCGCCGGCTCTCCATTCCTCTTCTTCTGGTCCCGGCCGGCCTGGGATGTCCTCGCGGGCTACACTGCCGCCGCCGTCGCACTCGCGGCAATGGACCGGCCCGTTTCCATGGCGCGCGGACTTCTCATCGGCGCCCTGTTGGGGCTCGCGCTGGCGAGCCATCCGATGACGGTTCCGCTGGTGCTCGCCACACTCATCCTCTTGGGCTGGGAAGTGGCGCGCCGGAGCGCGCACGCCCGCGGTCTCCTGTCACTGGTGGCGGCACTTGTCCTGGTGAATCTCCCCTACATGGTGGCAGTCCTCCACGAAACGCGGCAACCAGCGCTGCCCGGAGAGCATGGCTTCCTCGCGCGAATGCTGGATGTACCCGGACGCCTCGTCGACCAGCTGCTCGAGCCGGCCCGCGTCCTCACCACCACGGGAGTGGCGTACTTTTTTGACGCCGCATGGCCGGACTTCCGGACCTGGCTGGGGGCACCCAGGGCGCTCTTGGCAGCTGGCCCAGTCCTCACTATCGCCCTGGCGCTCACGGGCATTTCAGGTCTTTTCTGGGCCGCACGGCGCGGTGGCCCGGGTGTCCGACGTGTGGCCCGCATCGGCCTCTTGGCCTGGTTCGGTCTCGCCGTGCTGCTCTCGTTCCTGGGACTCGCCGTCCAGCCGCACTACCAACTCGCAGCCTGGTGGCTTATCCCGGCCGGCATCGGCGCTTTGACCATGGCCCTTCTGCCCCGGCACCCACGCCTGGCCCGAGGTCTCCTTGCTTGCGTCTGGGTAGTGGCCCTCGCTGAGGCAACCTTCAACCAGGCATGGATGCGGTGGGTGCGCGAGCGCGGCGGTACGGCCGGAATCCATTACTCGGTGCCCATGGCCGCCCAGCGCGCTCTCCTGCAGGCCGCGTGCTCCACCGACCGGCCGCAGGTGGCGCTCGCCAATCGCACCTACCTCTTTCCCGAGAGCCTGCTTAGCCTTGCGCAGACGGAGCCCGCTTGCACCGGTAAACGCATTGCAGTCTGCCGGGGGAATTGCCCTGCCTTGGACGCCCAATGGAGGGTGGTGTCCCTGCGCTACGTCGCCCCGCCCGGTGGGCGCCTTGCGCCGCTCGTCCGCCAATAAACCGTTGGCCTCTTCGAGAGACTTCAAGGTACGAAGCGAGAAGCGGACAATCACATCCCCATCGCGCGACGGAAGTGGCGGAGTCTTGTCCCCTCTGGAAAAACCTTGTACCTGCGCTCTTCTAACCGAACACCCCGCAGGGCAACGCGGTCTGCGTCAGCTCGTTCGCCCCTCCCCTACGCCACCCGCTCAGGCGGACTGGTCGAACATGGGCGGCAGGTCGCCCAAGAAGTCCAGCTTGCCGATTTCTACACCGCCGGCGCGCAGCAGCGCGTAAGCGATCATCACGTGGAAGAAGAAGTTCGGGATCGAGCGCGCGAGCAGCGCATCGTCGGCGTACATCGCCTTGCCCGGCGGATTCAGGAGTTTGATCTTCGTCTTCGCGGTTACGGCGATGAAATCCCCGGCGCGGAATGTGGCGAGATAGGCCAGACATTTCTGTATTCGCTCGTGGAGCTGCGCCATCGTCTGCTCGGTATCCTCGTGTACGGGGCCTTCCTTGCCGGCGAGGCTAGCTGCGACCCGCTTGGCCGAGTCGCAGGCAATCTGGATCTGCCGACTGAAGGGAAGCATGTCCGGGGCCAGCCGAGCTGTGCAGAAGTTGTCGGGGTCGAACTTCTTCGTCTCGGCGTGGAGGACGGCCTTGCCGAGAATGGCGTCGAGCGCGCGGAGAGTCCGCTGGAACTGCTGGACGATGGCGAAATACATGCGTCTCGTTCCTGTCGGTTGGGTCCTTCGATGGCGACAGTGTGCCTTCAGCGATAGGGACGCGCAACCCACCTCCGGGCTCGACTCTGTACCCTGCACGTCCTGTCTTGGCGACGGGTTGAACCAAGACGGGGGCCAACAACACGCGCTGCTCCCAAGTCGACAGCCAGGTGACTCCGCCTCCGTAACCGTTCGGCCATGACGCGCCGACAAGGCGCGTTCACGAAGCCTAGAACTTGGTCAAATGAGCGCATCCCGCGCCAGGACCCGTCTGCAGACGACATCGAATGCGCCTGACGTCGCCGGTGTGAGAATTTGTTGAGGTCGGCCGCTTTGCGCTCGCCGGACTTGCGCCCTCGACACTCGCTGACTCCCGTGCTCGCGAGGCGAGTTGCTGGCAAACTGCGTGGCGTTTCCCCGACTAAGCGCCAAGCATCCGGCACCCGTCTCGTCGTTCCCCCTGGGGTTGGCATCCATGTCCCAGTTTGAAATCGAAGGTTTGAGTACGTCTCCGAAGACTTGCGAGATGCTGACCGAGCTTCTGATTGAAGTAGTGGCCAACGGTGGATCCGTCAGCTTCATGCACCCGCTGAAGCCGGAAACGGCGAGAGCGTTTTGGAATGACGCCCTGGCAGCAGCATCCCGGGACGAACGAATTGTGCTAGGCGCTTGGGATGGCGAAGTCTTGGCCGGCACAGTCACCCTGCTGCTCGATTGTCCGCCCAATCAGCCGCACCGGGCCGAAATCGCCAAGCTGATGACCCGGCTTAGTCACCGCGGCCGAGGCGTGGCTGCGGCTTTGATGCGGGCGGCCGAGAGCTTGGCCGTGGAGAGGGCGCGCACACTCTTGGTCCTCGACACCGCGACCGACGGCGGGGCATCGGGGCTGTATGAGGGGCTGGGGTTCACTCTGGCTGGAGAGATCCCAGACTATGCGCTGAAGCCTCACGGAGGGTTGACCGGGACACTGATCTATTGGAAACGGATCGGAAGGGCGGCATCCGGCGATCGCACCATTCACGTGCAGGCGCCCACGCAGGTCTAGCCGTTTTCGTTGGCAGCCAGAATGTCCTTCACCATTTTGTTCGTCTCGTCCATGACGCTCTGGCGGATGATTTCTTTGATCTCGATCTTGTCTTTCTTGTTGGTCTTGCACCGAGCGCCTAGAGTCCCGTCGGTCCAAAGGTCGCCCATAATCAGCTTCTTCGTGCTGACGAGGTTCGCGCCAGTCTTCAGGGAGAGGTGGATACTGTAGGCGACACAGCCATCCGGCAGTGGCAGCACGCTCATCTGAAGGTAGACGTAGGGGAGAATTCCGGCAATCTCGGTGACCCTGATGCCGGCCTTGCGCAGGCTTGCCTCGATTTCCGCTTGGACAAGGTTCGGGTCAAGTCCAATCTTGTCGGCGCCGGGGACATTCTCAACAATGACTCTCATGCTCGTGACGCCCTTGAGATTCTCGGGCTCAAAAGTCGCGGACAGCGCGAGTGTCACGAAAAGCGCGAGGTGCATTGCTCGATCTTACTCCGTGAAGTCGAAGTCGACATTGCCTTACAGACACCACCTCTCGGCCGGTATGGCGAAGCCGCCCTAGTTGCGGCCCAACGCGGCTCATTCATGGCGCGGGCGTGTCGCAGCCAACTTCATCAAAACGGGCTCCCCGTGTAGCAGCACGACCTGTTGGCAATGCCGCAGGAGCTTCTGGATTTCGGTCAGCCGGCTTCCCTTCGCCCGGATAATTCCGAGGTAAGTCGCGTCGGCCTGCGGTGTTTCCGGCATGGACATCGACCCAGCGGACGTGAAGTCTTCCCAGTCGCTTGGCCAGAGGCACGACGTCGCTCTCTTCACCCGAGTGACGGCAATGTGGATGTAGTCAGCCTTCCGTGCGACGAAGGCCACGCTAAGGGCGCCGCTTGAGTAGCTGCAGCCAGCGGGCGTATCGACGGTGCCAGCCGCCACCATTGTAAGGGTACTGTCGTTCAAGGTCGCGTGCGCAAAGCTGTACGTGAAAGCAGCGGAAGAGCAGCCCTTAACAGGGATGGCCGAGCAAGAAAGGTTGCCCTCCCAGGCAGCGGAGTTGTTCGCGCCCGTTGCGGTCAGCGTCCCGCCGCTTACTGGGCAAAAGTCATCCACCTCAACAGACCGTCCATCCACGGCGACAGTCACCTCCCCCGAGAAGGAGCCAACAACAGTGCCTCTGAAGGTGAAGGTGCCATCCCAGATACCGGCCAGATCGGCGAGTCGTCGCTCGGTGGCGTGCGACGCCATGTCCACGTGCCGGGTTTCGCTCTCGACCGGTGGCGGAGCTGCTGGCCCTCGCGATGACGCGGGGCTTCCTGAGTCGGCGGGCGCCACCGCGCCGGGCGAGGCGCTCGGCGTTTCTTCGGGCTCCGCGGCCACCACGGGGGTAGGGTCGATCTCGTGTTGCAGCTCCACCTCCACCTCCGCATCCCTCCGGTGTCCACCGACGACCCAGGGCGAGGGTCGGGCCGTGTCGGAGGGTGAAAACGCGCCGGGGGGTGGGGCCGCGCCGGCCGCGGAGTCGTTCAAGGGATCCGCTACAAACTCCGGCTTGATTGCGAAAGGAAGAGGGCCGGGCGAGTCGTCCCTTACCGTAACTGGATGGTCCGTGTTGAAGGAGGTGGACCTCGTCGCCACCATGCGCTCCACACGAATGGCACAGAGCCCTGCGTCGATGCGCTGACCAAAGATGCGGTACGTGACGAGGGTGTCGCCTGCGCCGCCCTGCCAGTTTAACACGAGCGCGTCACCAGCCCGTTTGACTGTCCAACCCCTTTTCTGCATCAGCGTCGTCGTCTGCGCGAGGACGTTGTCCAGGGGGAGGGGGTAGATGTGGCTCCGGACATTCTCGGGAGGCTTGGTGTTTGTTGTGTTTCCAGCCGCGCAACCAACCAGGAGCAGACAGCTCACAAGTCGAGCCCTACGCATCACGCGACTCCTGCTCCCTGCTCGAACGGTACCGTCTTGTCGCTGAGCGGACGAGACATCCCGGCTCCGCATCGAAAAAGACCACGAAAAAGAGTTAGCGCCTGCTTCGACCTGGACTAAACCAGAAGCGGGCCGGCCTGCACAAGTGTGCGACATCATCGAAGATTTTACGATCGGAGCCGATGACCTTAGAGAGCCGGACACTCAGAGGGGCCGCGTTACTGTCCGCGAGCTTTTTCCATCTGCCCGCCTCGCGAATGATCATGCCCCAGACCCTAGAGCAGCCCGTCTCCACCCCTCCGGTCCAGCGGGTTGGTCCGATGTTGCGAGCGAAATCGCCTTCAATGTCGACGCGCTGATGTTCGGGACTTTCAACTCTTGCTCGCGCTCGCCCTTGGGCGGCTCTTCCATCTCAATCACGTCGCCGTCCCTTCTCGGCCTCGGATTCCGTTCTCCCCTGACGCCTGTCATCCTTTCTGCTAACCCCCCAAGCCGGGGCGCTGGTCCGGGGTGGCCACTGGCTTGGAATCGAGCCTTTCGGGGGAGCATGCGAAAGTTGTCCTCGCCAACCTGGTCATCGAAATGCTCCTAGGCTCAGCGCTGCTGGGCGGCCCGCTCGCCATCCTGCTTGGGACGATAGGCGCTCTTGGACTTTGGTGGTCCAGAGGAACTAGGTCGCTGGAGAAGCGATTTACGCCGGAGCAGTGGGCGCAGCTTCGGGCGCGTTTGCGAGTCCTGCCGAAGTCCACCAGATCGTACGCACATTGGAAGTTGCGGTTGGATCCAGTCTACGCATTGGTTCTCACCGAACTTCCGTTGAAGGGGGAGTTGGTGGACCTCGGAACGGGCATCGGATTGCTTCCGGTGATGCTAGGGCTAACGAGACCCTCGCTTCGAATTCGAGGAGTAGAATGGGACGCTCGCAAGGCCGAGATGGCGCGGCAACTGCTAAGGGGCCTGCCCTGCGTAAGCGTCGAGGAGGCGGATGCACGTGCATATCCAATCGGGTCGCCCAGTGCCATCACCATGCTGGACATCCTTCACTACAGTCCTCTTCCAGACGCTCAGCGTTTGCTCGCCGTTTGCGCTGGCGCGCTGGCGCCGGGAGGCGCGCTGCTGATACGGGATTTGGAGCCTTCCCCCTGGGCAATCGCGCCGTGGCTGGAGCGCGTCTGGGTGCGCTCGAGGTGGAGCCGTGGCGGCGGCGTCCATCCCCGTTCCTCTTCCGAGCTTGCGCAGGAATTGAGGGGTTTCGGCCTGACGGTGGTACGTCGCCAAGCCGGCTCGGGTCTGTTTCGCGCGAATACCCTCATCCTTGCTCGCCGCCCGACGTCGTCGCTTGGAAACTAACGTATTGATGATTGGTGCTGGACACGCCGGAAGCGTCGACCACGGCGGGACATCAATCGGTTGTCGCAGCGTTGAAGGCAGGCGCCGCTCCTCGTGTCCACCCATGGTGGCGTTCTTTCTTCGCGGAGCGAGTCGATAGGCTCCCGCCGATTCTCGTAGGAGGGCGCCAGAGAGGATCGAGCCGGGGAGAGGTCAGCGGCAGCGCTACGCAAGGTCGGAGGCGTCCGCTGAGGCCCAGAAATCATCCGACGCAACGCCCCGACGCTCCATCAGCAACCCGGGTTGCGCCCAACCTCAACCCGCTGCCCATCTTGGAAGCTCAACTTCGGCTCAGCCCATCTCGTCGCACTTCACTATTGGTGCGAACGCGTCGCGGCAAGCTTCATCAAGACGGGCTGCCCATGGAGTAGGACAACCTGACGGCAATGCCGCAGCAGCCGCTGGATTTCAGTCAGTCGACTTCCCTTCGCCCGGATGATTCCGAGGTAGGCCGCGTCCTCCAGCGGCGCATCTGGCATGGCCATCGACCCGCTGGACGCGAAGTCTTCCCAGTCTCTTGGCCAAACGCACTCCGTCGCTCTTTTTGCCCTGGTAACGGCGATGTGAACGTAGTCGGCCTTCCGGGCGATGAACGTGACGCTCAGTTCGCCGCCGACGCCGAGTTCGCCGCCGGAATCGATGCATCTGCCGCCGGTGCCCACGTTGCCAGAGGCGACCAGGGTCAGCGTGCCGTCGTTCAGCGTCGCGTTTAGGGACTCGTATACGAAGGTCGCGGAAGGGCAGGCCCTCAGGCGTATGGCCGGGCAGGCGAGTTTGCCCCGCCAGCCAGCGGAATCGCCGGAGCCCAGGGCGCTCAGCGTCCCGCCACTTTCGGGGCAGAAGTCATCTATCTCAACGGAGTCGCCATCCACGGCGACCGTTACCTCGCCAGAAAAGGAACCCGTGACTTTGCCTCTGAAGGTGAAGGTGCCATCCCAAATTCCGGCGAGGGTGCTGGGCCGACGCTCTCCGACGAGTGGCGCGCCAACACCGACGCGCGGCTCACGGTCGAGGCGCTGGACCGGAGTCGTTGTTTGCTCGGGCACCACGGAGACCCGGGCGTCGGCCGGTGCGTCTGCTGTGGCTGCGAGCGCCAGTGCATCTGCTTGCTTGGGTGCAGCGACGAGGGGGTCAATCTGCTCCTGGAGCGCCAGTTCCAGCGTCTTGTCGTGTCCCTGTTGGCTCACGACCATTCCGGAAGGCACGCCCGTGGTCGGAGATTCGTTCGGCAAGTCCTCTTCAAATTCGAAGGGCGACATCAGTGTGCGGTTCACGTTGTGTACTGCGGTCGGGTCGCGCGCGCCCGAAGTGGTGGTTTGTTCAACCTGGTGGCCACCCTTCTTCTGTCCAAAGTCTAGAGTCGACGGCGTTGCCACCAGGCGCTCGACGCGGATGGTGCAATATCCCGTGTCGATGCGCTCCCCAAAGACACGGTACCCGACGAGAGAACCGGCGACGCTCGCTCCTTCAGCTTGGTATTGCTGGGGCGACGACCGAGTCTCGGAATCGACCCAGTTCGTGACGAGAACGTCTCCGGAGCGTTGCACTTGCCAACCCTTTTGGACGAGCAGCGATGCCGCCTGCGCGAGGACACTGTCGAGCGGGAGAGGATAGACGTGACTCGGAGCGGCCTCCGGCTGCGCGGTTGTCGTCTTCGTTCCGGTGGCGCAACCGGCCAGGAGCAGAATAGTCGCCAGACGCGCCACCGGGTTGCAACCCCTGGTCCCACCGGACCAATTGCGCTGAATGAACGGAATATCGCGCCTTCGCATCGGGCACATACGGATTACTGCAAGCGAGCGCTTCCAACTCACGCTGAATTGAATCAGAGCTGACCAGTTCGGCGCAAGCCTGCAGTTCCGCCGTCCCCGAGAGCCAAACGGCGAGCGGAGCAGCTGCCGGTGAGCGCGCCCGCATTGCCGGGGCTATAGAGCATGGTATCTCTCGGTGGACCACCGGACGAGCGTGACGCGGCGTGACTAAGCCGTCTTTCGGCACTCGGCCGTCAAGCGTGTGAGGTCCTGCGGGTCTGACTACGGGTGCCGAACTCCATTCGGAATCACCCCGACGACTGCTCGCTTACGTCTCGCCGCACTGAGCGCTTAAGTTGGTCGAGGAATCGTCGATCAAGACGGCGGTGCGAGGTTTCAATTCCCTCCCTTGGCCCACGTCTCGCCAGGGCCGGTCCCCCCAGAGACGTGCCCACTGGGAAAAGCAGCCTTGAGCGCAAGGTTATCGAACTTCACTGCGGGGAAAGCTTTCCCCGGCCTGGCAAATAGATATCCTTGAAAGACGTCGCACCCAAGACCAACGAGCATGTCTAGCTCCTCGGAGGTCTCAACACCTTCCGTGATGACGAGCATCCCCAGTTCTCCACAGATCGCTGCCATGCCTCGGATTAGTTTTTGCTTCGTTGGCTCCTTTTCGACCCCCCTGACTAAAGACATATCAAGTTTGACTACTTCCGGTTGGATCTTCGCAAACGAAGTTAGCCCAGCGTACCCTGCCCCCAAATCGTCCAGGGCCAAGCGGTAACCAAATTGGCGCAGCGTGCTGAGACGCGCTTGAATGTCGATGATCTCGTCGATCGAGGCTCGCTCAGTAATCTCCAAAACGACGCGTGCCGCGATCTCCGCTAGCGGTGATTCACGTGAGTACAGCTCCTCATCGCCGAGCTCGAGAGGGTGAACATTTACGAATACGCACTTGGCCGAAGTGACGACTTCAGTTGTACGCGCAACGCTCCGTCTTATTGCTCGGCCGAGGTCATTAGTTCGGCCGAGCACCTCAGCGGCGGCGAAAAGATCGTCTGGGCGACATAAAGTCGCCGAGTGCGTACGGACGAGCGCCTCATAGCCAATTACGGTTCGATCGGACCAGCGAACGACGGGTTGATACGCCATGTACAGCGTCGCCAAGGCTGTCTCGAAGCGGGATCGGAGCCGCGTTAGGTGAGCTTCCTTTTGCGCGGCAATTCCATAGAACTCAGCGGCCATGCGTTTTAACTTCGCAACCTGCCGTAGGCGAACTGCATCCTCCGCGAGCTTGCAGAGAAGCGAAGCAGCGACGGGCTTCATGAGATAACGGAGCGCTCCATGCTCAACCGCTTTGACCGCCGTCTTAAGCTCTGCACCCGCGGTCATCAGTATGACGGGTAGGTCCGAATCTCGCTTGCGGACCGCCTCTAGGATCTGAATTCCATCCATTCCGGGCAAGCCGATGTCGCTCATGACGAGGTCAAAATCGTTCTCCTCAAGGGCCCTCATAGCCATGCTGCCATCAGAAACCTCCTCGACCGCGAAGCCCGACTCTCGAAGGACCCGGGCATAAGCCTTAAGCAACCCCAAGTCATCATCTACGAGAAGGACGTGACCCTTGGTTTGCGGTAGTACGGAGAGCGCACCCTTGGGCTCATCCATCAAGTACCTCCCTCACCTTCCGCGCGAGGGCTTCAGGTGCAAAAGGCTTCTGGATAAAGTTCATGCCGATCTGGAGTGCGTCATCTCGTAGAACGGCATGGTCGGTGTACCCCGACATGAATAAAGCCTTTGTCCTTGCACACTTCTCTCGTATCAAACCTACGACCTCAGGCCCGGTCAGGCCGGGCATGATGACGTCGGTCAAGATCAAGTCGACGTCGTTTCCGTGGGTCTTAGAGATGGAAAGGGCTTCT
>Ga0302326_10001768_pt1 | contig 54024 bp, 48 predicted proteins | sample Palsa_T0_3_FD_202264 | JGI IMG/M metagenome (GOLD analysis project Ga0302326, IMG submission 202264) | Peat permafrost microbial communities from Stordalen Mire near Abisko, Sweden - Palsa_T0_3 | ecosystem: Environmental > Terrestrial > Soil > Palsa > Peat permafrost | place: Sweden: Abisko...
GCCGCCCCCGCCGCCCCCGCCCCCTGCTCCGCCGACGCAAGCGACGCCGCCGTGGCAGCCGCAACTGCCACCGTCACTACCGCCGTGGCAGCAACCACCGCCCCCGTGGCAGCAGCCCCTGCCACCACCGCAGCCCCCGCCCCCGCCCGACCCCGGGCCGAGGGTCACGGTCGACGGCCAGCCGAAGGAGCCCAACCGGACCGGCCGGCTGGTGCTGATCGGCGGGGTGGTTGCGGCAGTGGCGGCCGTTGTCGTGGTGGCCGTGCTCGTCTTGCATCCCGGTGGCCCGGGCATCCCCGCCGCCTCGAACACGACCACGTCGAGCCCAAGCTCGTCCAGTACCCCCGCCGCCACGACCACCAGCGTCGGGTCGAGTACCAGCACCGGCGTGTCGGCCGCAGCGGTCCAAGAGGCGCAGTCGATCAACCAATTGCTGTCGCAGAGCTCCAGCGACCGCAGCGCCATCGTCGCCGCGGTGGCGGACATCTCGAAATGCGGCGACGTGGCGCAGGACCAGGAGACCCTGCAGACGGCGGCCCAGTCGAGGCAGGCGCTGTTGACCCAGTTGTCCCAACTCACCGTGACCGATATTCCCAACGTGGCCCCGATGTTGTCGGACCTGACCCAAGCGTGGCAGGCGTCGCTCCAGGCGGACACCGCCTATGGCGCCTGGGCGGGCGACGTGTTGCAGTCGGGTTGCGGGGGCCCGCCGTCGTCCGACGCCAACTTTGCCGCAGCCGGGACGGCGGACATGCAGGCGACGACGGCAAAAGAGGCCTTCGTGGCGGCGTGGAACCAGATAGCCGGCACCTACGGGCTTCCCCAATACACCCAAGCCCAGATTTGACCCCGATACGCTGCGCCGCCGTCGTCGCCCTGGCGTGTTTGGTCATGGTCGGTTGTGGCGGCGGCGGGCGGTCGGCCAACCCACCGGGCATAGCCAGCGTCGTGCCCACGACGTCGAAACCGTCGGACACGGTTGCGACGAAACCGTCCACCACCATCGGCCCGACCTCGACCACCGCCGCCTCGGTGGCCTCGGTCTTTGCCGGGTTGAGCACCTATCTGGCCGGGAGATCGGGTCTGGTGACGGCGGCGGTGTACGACGAGCGAAGCGGCAACACCTGGACGCTCAATCCCGGTGCCGCCGCCCAGGACACGGCGAGCATCGTGAAGGTCGAGATCATGGGTGCTGCGCTCCAGCAGGCGCAGGCCAAACACGCGCCGCTCCCTGCCTCGCAGGCCTCGCTGATGTCCCCGATGATCGAGAACAGCGACAACCAGTCGGCCACCACGTTGCTGGCCGACGTCGGCGGCCCGAGTGCCCTGGCCGCTTTTGATCGCTCGGCCGGGATGACCGACACGACGCCGTCCACGCTGGCCTTCATCCCGGGAACCACGTTGCCTGGTTGGGGCCTGACAACGACTACGGCGCGCGACGAGGTCAAGCTGATGTCGACGTTCGCCTTCTCCAACGATGTTCTCGACGACGCCTCACGGTCCTACGGCCTGTCACTGATGGAGAACGTCGAGGCGGATCAAAACTGGGGGGTCTCGGGCGGCGTCCCGGCCGGCACCGTCATCGCCCTCAAGAACGGATGGCTTCCCCTGAACTCGGTGGCCGAGTCCGACTGGCAGGTCAACAGCATCGGGTGGATCTCCGGTTCGGGGCGCAACTACGTACTGGCCGTGCTCACCACTGGTAGCCCGACCGAGGCGTACGGCATCGCCACCATCGACGCGATCGCGAGCAGCGTGTTCACCAAGCTCGGCTGAGCGTCACACCCTCTCGGTACCATGACTGCTGTGAAGACGGTGGTGCTGGGCCCGCTCTCTCCCGAGTTCGAGGCCATCTTGGCGCGACGCCGCGCCCTTGGTCAGGACTTGTTCGATGAGATCTGGGGAGGTGAGTACCACATGGCACCGGCGGCGCATCCATGGCATGGATATCTCGAGTTCACTCTGGGCGGCCTCCTTGGCCCCTTGGCGCGAGGGGTCGGCTTGGTCGGGACAGGGCCGTTCAACCTCGGCCAACCTGATGACTACCGGGTGCCCGACCTCGGGCTTCACCGCGCCGTGCCGTCGCAGGTCTGGGTGCCGACCGCGGCGATGGTGGTGGAGGTGGTTTCTCCCGACGACGAGACATGGGAGAAGTTCGACTTCTACGGCCGCCATGGCGTCGACGAGATCTGCGTTGCCGATCCAGTGACGGCTCAGCTGTCCTGGTTTCGCCGTGATGGGATGGTCTATCGAGAAACGGAGTCCAGCCCGCTTCTCGGCGTCACCGTCGCCGAGCTTGCCGGCCAGATCGAATGGCCCCGCTGACCTTCGGTCACGACCCCGTTTGAGTGAAGCGCCGCATCCGGTTCCTAGGATCGCTCGCCACGATGCGAGGCCACCAGTCTCGCAAGTCGGCCCCCAGGACCGCAGGGAGGCCGGCGCAGGTCGAAGAAGCCAATCCGGGATCGAACATACGTACGGGCTACCCTCCCACCTGGTTGATTTCCTTGCTCGGCTCCCAAAGCAGCTTGTGCGCGACGCAATCAGCGGCGAGTTGGCAAGACATGGCCTGGGGCACCTTCCCGCAGAACTGCCGAGCTACCAAGAGATGCCGGTCCGAATCTTCCGACTCGGGACGCCTATTGCTGACGCTGTCAACGCAGTGTTGAGCCCCAGCACCGGCGGTGATCAGGTCCTAAGACATATTGCTGCGGCCCCAGGGCAGGATATTTTGAAGAAAATACGTGAACTCGTATGCGAATAACGATAAGTCCAACGAATGTAAACAACTACTGACGGATCGTTGGTGAAGTTAAGGCACCGTCGGGGCGGGCGGAGCGGGCGGTGCGGGAGCGGGGACCGCCGCCTTGGGTAGCGACAACCAGAACACGGCGCACAGGCCGGTCTCGGTCAGGAGGAACGAGATGGCGGCACCCCGGATCCCGAACAGCGGAACCAGGGCCAAATTGGCGACGATGTTGGCGACCAGGCCGATGGCGGTCCAGCGCACCACCAGGCGGCGGCGGGCCAGCAGGACGATCGGCGTGATCACGACCAGTACCGCCCCTGGCAGCGCCGAGGCGAGCAGCAGCACCAGCGTCACCGCGTCGCGGCCGTAGCTCTTGCCGAACACGGCGGACAGCACCGTTTGGGCGGCAATGGCGACGATGATGACCAGGGGCACCGTGATCATCAGGGTGCGGCGAATGAGGTCCTTGGCCACCGCCCGGCCGTTGGTCAGGATGTCCCGCCCGGCCGCCGCGATGGCCGAGGCGGCAATGGCCTTGGCCGGCAGCAACACGGTGTCGTACAGCTTGTACGCCACGACGTAGCTGGCTACGGCGGCCGTCCCTTTGAGCACCCCCAGCAGCGCGATGTCGATGCGTTCGTAGGCGTTGCCCAGTATCTCGGCCGTGACCAGCGGCAGGGTGGCGCGCAGGGCGAGGGCCGAGCGCTCCTCGGGCGCGATGGTGTCCTCGACCTTGAGGTAGCCGCCGGCCACGATGGGGACCGCTATCGCCCCGATGGCGTCGACCGCTACGTAGGCGATGATCACCCCGTACAGTCCGGCACCCAGTTGCAGCGCCAGCAAGGCCAACCCGGCCAGGGCGACCTGGCTGGCCAGCTGGTAACCGGCCTCCACGATCCCGATGGCGCGTCCTCGCAGGGCCGCCAGCGCCGAGCTGGTCACGGTGGTCACGATCACCGACACGCCGTAGATGACCGCCAACCACCAGTGGGCCGAGTGCTTTCCCGAGGACCACACCACGATGAGGAGGATGGCGGCCAGCCAGCCCGCAGTGAGGCGGCGGGCCACGGCGGCGTACACCGCCCCTCGGTCCAGGCTTTCGTTGTCGCAGCTGACCTTGGCCAGGGCCAGCGGTACGCCCAGGTCGGTGCCCAACCCGACCAGGCCGCCCAGCGTCACGATATAGGTCAGGTCACCGATCTGGTTCTTGGTCAGCTCGTGCGCCGCGATGGCCAACCACCCCACCGTGACCAGGCCGCCCACGACCTGGGCCGCCCCCAGCTCAAGGCTCATTCGCTTGGCGTCGCCGTGCGGATGCTCGTGCTTGATGCCGTCGCCGTCGTGGGCGCCCAGGCGCTGGAGGGGGTGTTCCCACCGTCCCCCGCCCGTGATGAAGTCCATCGCTGCTGTCCTAGCCCGGGCCGCTAGGCATCGGGGGTCTCGCCTGCCAGCACCCGGGCGAAAACATCCGAGTCGATGTTGCCGCCGGTTTGGATCACGGCCACCCGCTGCCCGTCGCATCGGCGGTCATCGGCCAGCAGCCCGGCCAGGGCAAGGGCACCCGCCGGTTCGGCCGCGTTGTGCGTGGTGGCGAACAACAGCCGCATGGCGTCGGCACACGCCGCCTCGCTGACCTCGACGATGCGCGCTGCGCCCTGGCAGATCGTGGCGATGGCGTCGCCGTCGGGCACCCGGCACGCCACCCCGTCGATGAACGTGGCAGCCGAGTCGGTGGTCACCACGCGCCCCGCGGCGAACGACCGCGCCGTGGCGGGAGCCTGCTCAGCCACCACGCCGACGATCTCGGTGTTCAGGCCCAACAGGTCGCGAACGCCGATCAGGCCGCAGATCCCGGTGCCCATGCCGACGGGAACATAGACGGCGTCAAGCCCATCGACCGCTTCGAACAGCTCGCGGGCGTACGTTGCCACCCCCAGGACCAGATCGGGGTGAAACGGCGCCACCGCCTCCAACTGGCGTTGCGCCGCCAACTCGACCGAATGTTCCCGAGCCGCCTGGTAGTCGTGGCCGAATTCCACCAACTCGGCGCCGAAGCCGCGCATGGCGGCGTTCTTGTCCCGGCTGTTGCCATGGGGGACCACGATGGTCACGCTCAAACCGGTGGCTGCCCCGGCGAAGGCCAGGCTCTGGCCGTGGTTGCCCCGCGTGGCCGAGACGATGCCCTTTACCTCAGGGCGCTGCGAGCGCAGGCGGTCGGCGTACACCAGGCCGCCCCGCACCTTGAACGCCCCGGTGGGCGTGTGGTTCTCGTGCTTGACCCAGACCTCGGTCCCTACCGCGTGCCCCAGCAGGGGCCAGGCGTACTGCGGAGTGGGCGGCATCCACCGACGAACCAGGTCCGTCGCCTGGTCCAGCTCGCCCCCCGTGAATGGCACCGGAAGAGTGTGCCAGGCCAAGCCAGAAGGGGCGGGGAAAAGGAGCTCGGGACCGCTCGGGCGCCGCGGTGGCGGTCTGGCCGAGCCGATATGGACCGGCCGGCCGGTTGGGTCTCGGGTCCTCAGGCGCCTGCCTGGGCCGTGGCGGTGGCGCCCGCCCCGTTGGAGTTGGGCTGCTCCGTGGTGGTGGCGGCGTCCGTGGCGGGCGTTGCCTCGGCCGGTGGCTGGGCGGCGCGCTGGCGCCGGGTCCGGATGACCGCGGCCGCGCTGTATGCGGTCAGGGCCGCCGCGCCCAGCACGTTGAGTCGCAGCAGCGCCTTGGGCAGCTTGCGTCCTGACAGGGCGTCGAGGCTGTAACGGCCGGGGCCGGTGGCGGCCAGGGCCACCGCCGCCGCCAGGTTGGTCAACGCCAGCTCGTAACCACCCTTCTGCGACATCGGGCCTTTGTCGCCGTGCACGATGGACGCCACCGTCATGGCGCCCGCCAGGGCCACGGGGCCCACCGGGCTGGCCAGGCCAGCCGCCGTCAGTAGCCCGCCCACAAACTCTGACCCGCCGGCCAAGGCCGCCATGGCCTGACCCGGGCGAAGCCCCATACTGTCGAAGCCCGCCGCCACCGGTTTGAGCCCGGGGCCGTCCAGGGCGCCGAACAACTTCTGGGCGCCATGGGCTGCCAGGTAGCCGCCGAGAGTGAGGCGTAGGCCGAGGAGGCCGGCATCGTGCATGGTCTGCATCTCCTGTGGGTTTTGGTTCTAGCTATCCTTACACAAGGAACTAAACTTTTTCAAGTGCTATGCTTGGGGCGTGCTTGACGGGGGTCATGAGCCGAGTCGGTGCCAGGCGTTGACGCCCGTGTTCACGTTGTTGGGTAAGCGGTGGACCGGCCTGATCATCGGGACGCTGCTCCAGGGGCCGACCCGCTTCGCCGAGCTGTGCCGGCTGGTGCCCGGGGTGAGCGAGCGGATGGTGTCGGGACGGCTCAACGAGCTGATCGAGGCCGGCCTGGTGGAGCGGCGGGTGCTGAGCGGGCCGCCGGTGGGTGTCGAGTACCGCCTGACCGCCCGTGGCGAGGCGTTGCGGCCCGCGCTGGACGAGCTTGGCCGGTGGGCGACGGAGCACCTCTTCCCAGCCACGCCTTAGTGGTCTGTTTCGGATGCTGTCTCGTCGCCCAGGAGGGGACACCATGGCGGTCGAGGAGTTCGGTTGTCTCGCCCCGAACTGCGGCGGATCTATTGCGCCATCGCCTTGAAATCGACCCTTCTGGGCGAGGTCTGCACGTTTGGGCGTGTCAAACCCCCGGATACGGGGCGTCGGCACGCCCAAAGACTCAAATCACGCCCGGTTTGCAACGCAAAGTACGGCCCGGCCCAGGCACTATGGCGCGCTGACTCGGCGAGGCGCGGCTACCACCTCAGGGGGCTTCGCAGCACGTCGGTGTTGTTGATGTTGGGGATGATGACGACGATAAAAATGATGACGAGGAGAAGGCCGATGGAGCCGAGGATGATCCCCGCGATGGCCATACCTTTGCCCGACTGAGTGCCCTGGGATCGTTTGATCTGTGACAGCCCGACCAGGCCGAAGATCAGCCCAAGCACCGAACCGACCCCGAAGAGAGGCCAGATTCCGGCGATGCCCAGGACCAGGGCGGCAACGGAAAAACCATTGGTGTGGGGGCGGGCCGGGTAGGCGTAGCCGCCGTAGGCGGGCGGGGGCGGGGGCGGCGGGTACTGCCAGGCTGCGGGACCGCCCGCCGGCGCGCCTGCCGGCCAGCCCGGGACCTGGTCGAAGCCGTCCGGTCCCGGGGCGGCGGGGGATGGGCCCTCCAGGTTCCACTGCATTGGCCTCGTCGCAGGTCCCCCGGGGGGCGGCGGCGGTGGCGGAAAGCCAGGGGCAGGCGGTGGCGCGAAGGCAGGCGGCGGCGGGAAGGCGGGACCGGGCGGCGATGGAGCGAAGGCAGGCGGCGGCGGGAAGGCGGGACCGGGCGGCGATGGAGCGAAGGCAGGCGGCGGCGGGAAGGCGGGACCGGGCGCGAAGGCGGGACCGGGCGGCGATGGCGCGAAGGCGGACGGTGGCGGTGGCGGTGGCGGTGGCGGTGGCGGTGGCGGTGGCGGTGGCGGTGGCGGTGGCGGTGGCGGTGGCGGTGGCGGTGGCGGTGGCGGTGGAAAGCCTGGGGCGGTGGGACGCGCCGGGAAGGCGGGGGCGCTGCGCTGGCCAAGCTGCACGGTCGGCTGGCTGACCGGGCGTCCGGCCAGCGGGACGATCGGACCGGGCGGTGGCGGTGGCGGCGCAAAGCCGGGGACGGTGGGCGCGGCGGTGGGCGCGGATGCAGCCGCCCCGGAGTCGGTCAACGAAATGCGATACGTCCGCAGGCCCCGCATCTCGCGGGTGATCGTCCGGTTGATCTCCATTTGTCCCAAGAGGACGCTCAACGTGGCGGGATTGGTCACCCCAAGTTCTCGCGCCATCTCGTCGGTCAGCCCGCGGCCGGTGGCGTCTTCCACGCTTCCCCCGCGTCCGGCCAGATAGGTCCGGATGCTTTCTTCGCTTGCCGGGTTACCGTCCACCATGTCGCCCCCCGGAAAGCCTCGGTTTTTCCGCCCCTCATCATACTGCCGGGTGAGCGGGGGCTGAACTTGGTTGCGGATGTCAACGGTGACAATGGCGCCCGGCATTCCGATGGGAGCGAACGCTGTCCCTTCTGGCACTCTTTGCATCATCTGCGCCATGTTGGCGTCTCTAGGCCATGAAACATGCGATGCGGTTCCTCATCCTTCCGGCGGCGGCGCTCCTCATCGTCGGCTGCTCCAGCGCCCACAAGACGCCCGTGGCGGTGACTCCGTCCACCACCATCGCCCCGGTGACCACGACCACCGTGGCGACCACGACCACCACGTTGGCGCCCGCCACCACGTCGACCAGCGTCTCGACCACCTCGAGCACCGATGACAACGGTTCGGGTAAGCAAGGGGCGGACGATCAGGCCCAGGCGGCAAGTGACTTCGCCGCAGCCAAGGAGCAGTGGCAGGAGGGGGCCACGGTGGACGCGGCGGACCAGGGCCTGAACTGGTCCCGGGCTGCCACCGACCTGACCAATGCCGTAGCCGCCAGTGCCACCGGCACCGTTGGTTATGCCACCGCAGCCGCCGAGTTGAAGCAACTGGCCTCGCTGCCCGACGCCATGCAGACCCCGGCCCAAATGGCCGAGTCCATCAGCGACGTGGCCGCCCTCAACACGTTTTTCGGTACGCCCGGCCTGTATAGCTGACCGGCGGTGATGCCAGGACGCTGAACTTTGGTGATTCTAGTGTTCTTTAGTGACTTGTTGCTCCTTTAGAGCAATAAGTCACCATTGTTCACTGGGATCCCCAAAGTTCGCCGGGGCCCGGAGTTCAGAGCTAACTCCCAGACTCGGCTCAGCCTGTTCTCAGGCGCTCCTCGGAGAATGTGCCTCAGCCGGTAGCGACGCCGCCCACCGGCTTTAGGTCTCCAGGAGTGTTCTGATGGCGGACTGCCTCTCGTCGCCCAAATTTCTGTCTTCAACGCGCCTTGCGAGGTGCCCATCGTGCTGAAGACGCTCAAACGCGCGGTTCGCCGCCCCATCGTCATCGCCCCGGTGGTGGTGCTGGTCGCGGTGGGCGGGTGGTTGGGCTATCGCTCGACCCATCATCCCGCCGCCGCCGCGGCGTCCACCGTCGACCGCAACGTGACGATCTCGACGGGCACCATCCGCCAGACCGTCGAGGTGTCGGGAACATTGGAACCGGCCGAGACCGAGGACCTCAACTTCGGGGTATCGGGCCAGGTCACGGCGGTCAACGTCAAGGCGGGGCAGACGGTGACAGCCGGTACGGTTTTGGCCACGGTCAGCTCGGCCACCTTGCAGAGCCAAGTGGCTCAGGCCCAGGCGACCGTGGCCCAGGACGAGGCCAAGGTCAACTCGGATACCACGTCTGACGCCTCGGCGGCCCAAACGGTGGCCGACCAGGCCAACCTCACCGCGGCCAACGGGGCGCTGTCGACGGCCCAGCAGAGCTTGTCCGACGCCTCGCTCACCTCACCCATCGCGGGCACCGTGTCGGTCGTCAACCTGACGGCTGGCGAACAGCTGGGGAGCAGCGGCGGTGGCGGGGTGAACCTCCAGGGTTCGGGTACCGGGTCGGGCCTGTCGGCCGACTCGTCGTCCTCGTCCAGTAGCTCGTCGCCCCAGGTCGAGGTCATCAGCACCGGCAGCTACGTGGTCAACCTGAGCGTGGACGACACCCAGATCGGCCGGCTCAAGGTCGGGCAGGCCGCAACCATCGCGCCTTCCACCTCGTCCACCGGCACCACGTCGACCCGGGCCGGCCGCGGCACCGCAACGGGCGCAACACCAACCGGCGCGGGCGCAACAGCAAGCAACGCGGGCACGGGTGCCACCGCTAGTGGCGCGGGAGCGGGCGGATTCGGCGGCGGCGCAGGCGGATTCGGCGGCGGCGGCGGTGCGGGCGGGGCCACGGGGAGCGTGACTTCGGTGGGAACAGTGGCCACGGCCACCGACGGCGTCGCCTCGTTCCCCGTCACCGTGACCGTGAACGGCACCCCCACCGGCCTCTATACCGGGGACACGGTTGAAGTGGCCATCACCTATCAGGAGCTGGACAACGTACTGGTCGTGCCGACCGAGGCCATCACCACCAAGGGCGGGCAGTCCACGGTCACCCTGGTCGCGACAAATGGCAGCAAGAAGACCCAGACGATCACCACCGGTCAGACCTCGGGCGCCGAGACCCAGGTTCTCAGCGGCCTGTCGTCTGGTGGCCAGGTGCAGATCGTCACCGTTGTGGCCGCCGGATCCAAGTCGACCACTGGTTCCGCCAGCACGGGGGGCGGCGCAGGTGGCTTCGGCGGCGGAGGCTTCGGCGGAGGCGGCGGCTTTGGTGGCGGAGGCGGCGGCTTTGGTGGCGGGGGCGGCGGCTTCACCCGGACCGGGGCAGCAGGATGACCGACCCGAGCGGACCGGTCATCGAGCTGAGTGGCGTCAACAAGGTCTACAAGTCCGGCTCCCTCGAGGTGGCGGCGCTGGTCGACGTGAACCTGACCATCGACCAGGGCGAATTCGTGGCCGTGGTCGGCCCATCGGGGTCGGGCAAGTCGACCCTGATGCACATCCTGGGCTGCCTCGACGTTCCCACCAGCGGTGAGTACCGGCTGGCGGGCGAGGACGTCAGCACGCTGAGCGAGGACGAACTGGCCGACATCCGCAACGAGCGCATCGGTTTCGTGTTCCAGCAGTTCAACCTCCTGCCCTCGCTCACGGCGCAGCGCAACGTGGAATTGCCGCTGGCCTACGCCGGCTACACCCGGGCCGAGCGCAAAGTTCTCGCCTCCGACGCCCTGGCCCGGGTGGGCTTGGCCGATCGGGTGGGCCACCGGCCGGGCGAACTGTCCGGGGGGCAACAACAACGCGTCGCCGTGGCCCGAGCCCTGGTCACCGAACCGGCGCTGATCCTGGCCGACGAACCGACAGGCAACCTTGACTCCACCGCCACCGCCGACATGCTCGGCCTACTGCAGGAGCTGCACACCGCCGGACGCACGATCGTGCTAATCACCCACGAGCCGGCCGTAGCCGCCGTGGCCAGCCGCACCGTGCATTTCCTGGACGGACGCATCGCCCAGCCGACACGCTTACAAGAGGTCGTCATATGACCTGGCTCGACACCATCAGCACGGGGATCGAGGCCATTCGCACCCATCGGCTGCGCAGCGGCCTGACCATGCTGGGCATCCTGATCGGAATTGCGGCGGTGATCCTGACCGTCGGGTTGGGCGAAGGGGCCCAGCAACAAGTCAAGAGCCAGATCAACGCGCTGGGGACCAACCTGCTCATCATTTCCCCCGGTAGTTCCACCAGCAGCTCGGGCATCCGGGGCGGCTTCGGTTCGGCCTCCACCCTGACCACATCCGACGCCGCGGCGCTCGCCTCCAAGATCGTGGCCCCCGATATCGCGGCGGTGGCCCCCACCACGTCCTCCTCGGCCACGTTGGTGGCGGGCAGCTCCAACTGGACGACCTCGGTGGTGGGAACAACCCCGGCCTGGCTCCAGGTCCGGGCCCGCACGGTGAGCCAGGGCCGATTCCTGACCCAGGCGGACAACACCAACACCGCCGCGGTCACCGTCCTCGGCGCCACCACGGCCCAGGAGCTGTTCAACGGTGTCAACCCGGTGGGCCAGAGCGTCACCGTCAACGGCGTGCCATTGCAGGTGGTGGGGGTGCTCACCAGTTCCGGGTCCTCCGGGTCGACCGACGAGGACGACATGGCGCTGGTGCCCTATTCCACCGCGGCCGAGCGCCTGATCGGGGGGACCAGCCGCACCTCGGTCAGTGATATCTACGTGGAGGCCACCTCGTCAAAAACGCTCAGCGCGGCCTATCAGGAGGCCAATAACGAGCTGCTCAACACCCACGCCATCACCACCGCCACCGCCGCCGATTTCACCATCACGACCCAGCAATCGTTGCTTACCGCCGCCACCTCGGTGGACAAGACGCTGACCATTTTGCTGGCCGGTATTGCCGCCATTTCGCTGATCGTGGGTGGCATCGGCGTCATGAACATCATGCTGGTCTCGGTCACGGAACGCATTCGTGAAATCGGATTGCGAAAGGCGCTGGGGGCAAGGCCCCGGGTCATTCGCCGCCAATTCCTGGTCGAGGCGTCGGTGCTGGGGTTAGCGGGCGGCTTATTGGGTGCCGCGGCGGGCGTGGTGGGTGCCAAGGTGCTACCCCATTTCATTTCCTCGCCCGTTGCCCTGTCCCCGACCGCGTCGGCCGGCGCCATAGGCATCGCCATCGTGATCGGGCTGGTGTTCGGGGTGTACCCCGCTTCGCGCGCCGCTCGATTGGCCCCCATCGACGCCCTACGCAGCGAGTGAGTCAATGATGCTGAAGCGAACACGCCAACCGGAACAACCAGAGCAACCAGAGACAGCAGGGCGCCGACGCCCCCGTCCCCGTAGGCGGGGCCGAGCGGTAGCGGCCGGTCTCACCGCCGTCGTGGTCCTGGCCGCCGTCGGGGTGGGAACAGCCCACGCCCTTCAGAGCTCGCCCGATGCCGCCTATCGCACCGCCGTGGTGACCAAGAGCAGTGTGGATGAGACGCTGGAACGCAGCGGCACGATCGAGCCGGTGGCGCAGGCCAGCGTCGCCTTTCCCCTGTCGGGCACCGTTGCCACCGTCGCCGTGACGGGGGGCGCCACCGTCACCACCGGCGAGGTGCTGGCCACGCTCCAGACCACCAGCGCCGAGGCCGACCTCACGTCCAAGCAGGCGACCCTGGCGCAGGACCAGTTGACGGTCAGCCAAGCCGTCACCGCCGCCTCCACCGTGACCGTCTCCACCACCAAGAGCACGTCATCGAGCACCTCGGCTCGCTCCAACGCTTCGACCAGCAAGAGCGGCTCGACCGGCTCGACCACCACCTCCACCACGACCCCGTCGGGCCCGCAGACCCAGGTCGACCCCTCGCTCCTCCAGCAGGCCACGGCTGTGACCACGGCGCAGCAGACGGTCGACGCGGCGCTCGTGCAGGCCACCGCCGTGGTACACGCCGCCACCCAGACGTGCACCATCGCGTTGGCCAGTTCGGCGGGCAATGCCGCCTGTGCTGCGGCCGAGCAGGCGGCGTTGACGGTACAGCAGCAGTTGGCGGCGGCCGAGTCCAACCTGGCTACGGCCGAGGCAACCTTGCAGGGCGCGCTCAACGCCACCGGTCTCAAGTCCACCGCCCTCAACACCAACGCCCCGTCGGGGTCGAGCGCCACCGTCACCGCGCCCACCACGACACCGCCCGCCCACACCACCGCCGCCACCACGGGGCACGCCACCGCAGCAACCTTCACCGCCGCTATCACGACCGCCGCGGGTACGGGCAGTGCGGGCGGCGTCGGTGCCAGCACGGGCACCCCCAGCGCGGCCGACTTGGTGGCCGACCAGGCCGCGGTCGACGCCGACCAGGCTGCGGTCACGGCGGCGCAACAAAACCTGGCCCAAGCCACCATCGTCAGCCCCATCAACGGCACGGTCGCATCGATCGGCCTCTCGGTGGGCCAAGCGGTTAGCGCCCAATCCTCGACCGAAGACATCATCGTGGTGGGCACCGGCGGGTGGGAGGTGGCGACCACCGTTCCCGTCGCCAACATCGCAAATGTGTCGGTGGGCGACCAGGCCGCTATCCAGGCCGACGGCATTTCGCAATCCCTTGACGGCAAGGTGGTCCAGATAGGGGTGGCGGCCACGACTAGCGGCACCACCACCTCCTACCCCGTGATTGTCGGGTTCACCGGCGACCCGGCGGGGCTGGGAAATGGTGCCTCGGCCACCGCCACCATCAGCACGGCCCAGGCCACTCAAGTGCTGACCGTTCCCACCTCGTCGGTGCACTCGGCGGGCGGGTTCCACTATGTCACCACCCTGGCGGAGGGCAAGCTGACCAACACGGCGGTGCAGATCGGGGCCATGGGCGACGACCGCACCGAGATCGACAGTGGCTTGCAAGCCGGACAGGTCGTCGTGCTGGCCGACCTGAATGCCGCCCTTCCGGCGTCCAACACCACCTCCTCCGGCACCGGCCTGGGCGCGGCCACCGCGGTTCGGGTGAGCGGTTTGGGAGGCCGAGGTGCCGGGGGCTGATGGGAAAGGCACGGGGGGGAAATGCGCAGCGATGACGCCAGGTGGCGCGACGCTGCGCATTTTCCCAGCGTGGCTCTTCGACCGTCAGTGATAAGAACCGCTGAAATGGTAGGAACGGTCTTTTCGGAGCCCGGTTTCGGGCTGGACTAGATTTGTGCCGACTTGGTTCCCTACCCGAGCCACGACTCAACTCGCACTCGCCGGCGCCAAAGGCGTCAATTCCGGTCGCTGGCCCAGTTCGTCGCGATCCTGCTGACCTTGATGGCGGTGGCGCTCGGGGTCCCCTCCCACGCTGGTCCCGAGGTGGTGAGTGCCCGGGGCGATGCCACCACGACGACGTCCACCAGTCTGGCGCGCCAAGCGACCAAGACCAAGGCCGTCCCCCAAACCACCACGTTGCCCGCGGCGACGACGGTTCCGACGACGGTGGCGGCCACCGGGGCGGTCGGCGTCCTGTCCCTCCCGTCGGTCGTGAAATACCTCAAAGGACGGGAAGGCAATATCACCGCGGCGGTGTATGACGTGTCGACGCAAACGATGTCGGTGTGGCGCACAGGGGTAGAGGAACAAACGGCAAGTATCGAAAAGGTCGACATCCTGGCCTCGCTGCTCCAGGACTATCAAGAGCAAGGCAATCCGATTTCGTCCGCCGATCAGGCGATTGCCACCGGAATGATCGAACAAAGCAACAATAACGATGCCAATGCCCTGTGGGCCGAGGTGGGCCAACAAGACGGCGTGGCCCTTTTCAACCGCCAAATTGCCATGACAGCCACCACGCTCGGGACGCAGGGTCTGTGGGGTGTGACCACGACCACGGCGGCGGATCAGATAAAGCTGCTGCAGACGGTTGCTCTGCCCAACGCGATTCTTGCTCCCGCCTCCCAGACCTATGAATTGGGCCTCATGGAGCACGTTTCCTCCAGTCAGGACTGGGGTGTCTCGGCCGGCGTGCTGCCCGGTGCCACCATCGCTCTGAAGAATGGCTGGCTCCCCCTGGACGAGGATGACTGGCAGGTGAACAGCATCGGCTGGATTAACGGCGACGGACGCAATTACCTCATTGCCGTTCTCACCGATCAGGAAGACACCGAATATGACGGGATCCAGACCATCCAAGGCCTGTCGTCCCTGGTCTGGGCCAACGAGGGCGTGAGCTGAGGGCCCGGGCTTCCTGAGCGCTTCAGTCGCCCGTTCGGGCCATGGGGGAGTGACGTTGGCGGGGTGCCTCGCTCGACGCACGGATGGCCAGCTCGGGCTCGAAGGCCACCCGGCGGTGCTGGTGTGCCGCCCGGCCCCGGATCTCATCGAGCAGGAGCTCGGTGGCGGTGCGGCCGATCAACTCGCCCGGTTGGCGAACCGACGACAGGGGTACGGCGGCGGCGTAATCGATGTCGTCGTACCCCACGACGGCCACGTCGTCCGGCACGGCAATCCCGTGGCGGGCCAGGGCGTGGATGACACCCAAGGCCACCAGGTCGCTGGCGCAGAACACGGCGGTGGGCCGATCGTTCGCATTTAGCCCGGCGATCCGCTCGCCCGCCACCTGGCCCGCGCTGGCAGTGAGCGAGCTGGTTTCGAACACCGTCAGCGTGGCGCCACCATCGGGCGCCTCAGCCAATGCCCTGACCGCTCCTTGGTGGCGCTGCTGCACCTGATGCAGCGTGAGTGGGCCTCCGACGAAGCCTATGGTGCGATGGCCCCGTTCGATCAGGTGGCCGATGGCGAGGCTGCCGCCTCGCCGGTCGCCGGTCGCCACCGAACAGCGGTCGGGATGGTCGACCACGCCGTCCACCACCACGACCGGTGTGCCCCGCTGCGCCAGCCGGTCCAGGCGTGGGTTGTCCCTGGCCGCGGGCATGATCAGCAGGCCCTGCACCCGTTGCTCCTCCAGCAGGTCGAGATAGCGCGCCTCGCGGTCGGGGTCGTGTCCGCTGTTGCACAGCATTATGACGGCGCCGTTTTCGTTGGCGCAGATCTCGGCACCGTGGATGACGTCGGTAAAAAACGGATTCGAAATGTCGAGCACGACCAAGCCGATCGTCCGACTCCGACCGGCTCGCAGCTGGCGCGCCGACTCGTTGCGCACAAAGCCCAGTTCATCGATCGCGTCCAATACCTGCTGGCGCGTCGAGGGTGCCACCCGGTCGGGTCGATTGACCACATTGCTAACCGTTCCCACTGACACGCCTGCCCGACGTGCCACGTCCTTCATGCCGGCACTCACCAGCGGAGCACCCTCCCATCGAGTCTTTGCCCAGAAGACAACTCGGACAATAGTACATTAGATAGGCTCGGCTAGCGGGAGGAGGAGTCGGCGCCGGTGGCTCGCCAGTCGATCCAACTGCCGTGCTGGTGCACGAAGCCCAGCAGGTGCGGGCGATACTCGCCCCCCTCGAAGATCACCGCCCCGAGCACGTTGGCGTCGGTGTGGTCATGCTGGGGCACCACGGTACGAGCAACGGCATCGGCCAATGGACTCACGGTGCCGATGCCTTCGGCGCTCAGCCAGGCCACGGTCCGGTGGTGCGATTCGGCTTCCAGCAGCCGCAGGAAACCGCCTCGCTGCTCGATGCTGAGATAGGCGAAGGCCCAGGTGGTGACCACGACCGCTACCGCGCCCGCGGGCAAGGCTCGTAGTACCGCGGGCAGCGCCTCGTTGACGTCGCCTGCCACCACCACCGGGAGGTCCTGTTGGGCCAGGCGGATGGCGGCCTCGGTGCGTCCCAGACGGCCCGTGTCCGGCCACACGCAGGCCAGCAGCCAGCGGGCGTCGTCGGGATTGGTCAGGTCGACGGGCGAGCGATCGACTCCCATGCGGGCCACCAACGGGGGGAGCATGGCTGCGATGGGCGGGTCTCCGCCCACCACGCGGCAGTCGATCTTGACCGTCGACTGCGCTGGACCGGTGGCGCCCCGCTCGCCGTAGTCGAGGTGGTAGCGATCGCACACCAGGTTGAGGCCGGCGCTGGCGCCCGCATCGACCAGCGCCAACGGGCGGTCGAACGACGATGCAAGCCACGTGAGCGCGGGACCGAGCACGGCGCTGCGTCCGCATTCGTTGGTCTGGGTGTGCCGTGTCGCCAGCAACGCCGCCATGTCGTCCCGCCGCCGTTGGCACAGGTCCAGGAACAACGGCGCGGGGTCGGCGTGGTAGCGCCCGGCGTAGACCTCAGCCAGGGGGTGTTGATACCCCTGAAGGAGGAGGAAATGGGCGGCCGCCAGCAGCACCAGGGGTAGATGGGCGGCGGGGGGCGCGGCGCGAACAAGGTCGAGCAGTTCGTCGTCGTCGGCCACGGCTTCGGCAATGCGCTGGTAGATGGGCGAGTAGCCCCGGAATTGATTTTGGGCAAACCACCGCCACAGGTCGGCCAATTCCCGGTTCCTAGCGTCGCGCGGCCCGACGACTTTTGTCACAGAGTGGGCCTACCAGGTGGGTATCGGAAGGGTCGACCAGGCCTCCGACAACAGTTCCAGGCTGCGGAACCGGGCGTCCAGGCCGTAGGCCACCGTGCTGACCATGATCTCGTCCGCCCCGGTGACCGCGACCAGCTGGTCCAGCGTCTCCACCACCGGCTCCGGGGCGCCCACAATGCGCTGCGTGGGCTTGGCCCGGGCCGCCCCGGCGCTCGGGTGGGCGGCTGCCTCGTCGGGCGGCAACAAGGGGGAAAAACGCCCCGCCCGGATTTCGTAGAACATCACCCGGCCCGGGCCCGCCTCCCATTGCGCCACCTCGTCGGACTCTGCCACCAGCACATTGGCGGTCACGATGACATGCGGCTCGCTCAGCACGGGCGACGGCCGGAACGACTGGCGGTACATGTCGACCGCTTCCATCGTGCCCCCGGTGTCGAAATGATGGGCGAAGGCGTAGGGCAAGCCGAGGAAGCCGGCCAGCTGCGCGCTGTAGCCGCTCGACCCGAGCAGGAGGATCTGGGGCGACGAGGTGGCGGCGGGGGTGGCCACGAAGCGCTGCCACAGGCCGCCCTCGCCCCGGGGGTCGCCCAACAGCCCCATGAGGTCGAGCACGTCGCGGGGGTAGTCCTCGGGCCCAAATGGGTCGGCGCGGCCCCGGATGGCCATGGCCGTGGCCGGGTCGGTGCCGGGCGCTCGTCCCAGGCCCAGGTCGATGCGCCCCGGGTGGAGGGCTTCCAGCGCCGCGATGTGCTCGGCCACCACCAGGGGGGTGTGGTTGGGCAGCATGATCCCACCGGAGCCGATGCGGATACGCTCGGTGCTCGCCGCCAGGTGCGCCATCAGAACGGGCGGTGTGGTGCTGGCCACCGACGGCATGTTGTGGTGCTCGGCCACCCAGAACCGGTGGTAGCCCAGGCTCTCGGCCTTCTGCGCGAGTTTGGTCGTCCCAGCCAGCGCCTGGGCCGAGGACCCGCCGGCGTTGACCATGGCCAGGTCGAGTACTGAAAGGGGCGGGCGGGTGGTTGTCGAATTCGTTGTCACACCAGCGTCAACACCGCGCCGGCGTCACCGCTTCCCTGTGGATCTCAGGTTCGGTTGGATATCAGGCGTCGCGGCGCACCAGCATGGCGCCCGCCACCGCCAGGGCGGCAATGGCCCACAGACAGAACACGCCGAAGCCGACCCAGGGCGACAGCTGGGTGGCGCTCTGGTTGCCGCCGTTGATCAAGGCCTGGCCGGCGTTGCTGGGCAGGAACTTCTGCACCACGTCCATGGAGCTGGGTAGCAGCTTGGCCAAGCCCGGGAGCACGAACAGGATTCCCACCACGGCGGTGATGCCCCCCGCCGTCTTGCGGATGATCGTGCCCAGGGCGAGGGCCAACAGCCCGAGCACCGCCATGTACATGCCGTTGCCCACCACGATGCGCAGGGCGTTGTCCGCTCCCAGGCCGACGCCGATGCCCTGGGTCCCCAAGATGGCCTCGCCCGCGAAGAAGGCGACGAGGCAGGCACTGGTCGTCACCACCAAGGCCACGGCGGCGAACACGGCCGCCTTGGCGCCCAGTACGATCAGTCGTTGAGGCACGGCGGAAAAGGTCGCCCGGATCATCCCCGTGCTGTACTCGCTGGTGATGACCAGGACGCCCAGCACGGCGATTGCCAGCTGCGCCAGGAACGCCCCGTTCATGGTGGACTGCACGGGATCGAAGTTGGCCTTGGTCTTCGCCGTGGCGGTGGCCCATTGGGCCGCGATGACGGCGGTCACCAGCACCGAGAACCCGATCGTCATCAGGGCGGCCGCCAGGAGTGTCCAGTAGGTCGATCGGACGGTGCGCAACTTGGCCCATTCCGATCGCAGCACGTCACCGATGAGCGGCCCGTCGGGCTGCGGCAGCCGAGCGGGTGGGGCGATCGGCATTTGGGTCACAGTCGGCATTTGCGTCACCGTCATGGTCAGGCCACCTTCCCTGCGGGCTGCGGACTTTCGGTCCGGTATTCGACGCTGTTATGGGTCAGTTCCATGTATGCCTCTTCCAGCGACGCCTCTTGGGGCGACAATTCATGCAGGACAATGCCGTTGGCGCCCGCCAGGTCGCCGATAGCCGATGCGCCCAGCCCGGTGACGGCGAGCGCGCCGTCTGATTCCGGGTGACTCGATCCACCCGAGGTGGCGATCAGGGCGGCCAGCTTGGCGTCGGCCAACGACCGCACCCGCACATAGTTCTGCGAACTGCCCTGGATGAGTTCGTCGACGCTCGCCTCGGCGATCAGGCGGCCCCGTCCGATGACAATGACGTGGTCAGCGGTCAAGGCCATCTCAGCCATCAGATGGCTGGAGACGAACACCGTCCGTCCCTCGCCCGCCAGGGATTTCATGAGGGTCCGAATCCATACGATTCCGTCGGGGTCAAGACCGTTGACCGGCTCGTCGAAAATGAGCACGCCGGGGTCGCCCAGCAGGGCCACACCGATGCCCAGCCGTTGGCCCATGCCCAGGGAAAACAGGCCCGCCCGCTTCTTGGCCACACTCGTCAGTCCCACCATCTCGAGCACTTGGTCGACCCTACGAGCGCGGATCCCGTTGCTCTTGGCCAGGCACAGCAGATGGTTGTACGCGCTGCGCCCCTCGTGGAGTGCCTTGGCGTCGAGCATGGCTCCGACCTCGAACAGGGGCCGCCGCAGCGAGGAATAGGGGTGGCCGTCGATGGTGACGGTTCCCTCGGTGGGGTTGTCGAGGCCCATGACCATCCGAAGCGTCGTTGACTTGCCGGCCCCGTTCGGACCGAGGAATCCGGTGACCTGACCTGACTGGACCTCGAACGAAAGGTTGTCGACAGCCACCGTCGATCCATACCGCTTGGTCAACCCGCGGGCCTCGATCATGGACGGACCTTGCCCCGCGCGATTGCTTTCTTTGTCGGGGCGGTATTTGTGGACACACGTTGCCTTTCTGAAGGCGGGAGGCGTGAGCCCGTATGGGCGACAACCGAGCGATCGTCCTGCCCGAACCAAGCGTCTCTCGAAGTCTGCGTAGGGATTTCAGCGGCTGACGGCGGTGACAGTCCACAGCGGCATCCGTCACGGTAGGAATATCTACCGTGCCAATTCATGGTGTACCCCCCATTTCGGACAACCAAACGCAGACGATCAACATCCGAATAGGGCGAAATGGCGTTGCTGGCCCCCTGCCGTAGACTGGGCTCAGCCCATCGACCGCCTCGTCGTTAGCCCGATCGAGGCCCCTTGCTCCAATCAGGAGACTGAGTGCCCCCTGCGACGCCGTCATTGTCCTTGCTCGACCTGGGATGGGACGACAGCTGGGCCGCCGCGCTGGCCGCCCAATCGGACGGCTCGCTCACGCCCGGCCGGGTGTCGCGCATCGACCGGGGGATTTCGACGGTCCTGATCGCAGGGGGTCCGGTCCGAGTGGCGGCGGTGGCCGACCTCCAGCTGGCGGTCGGCGATTGGGTCACCCTCACTCTGGACCCCACGACAGGCGCTCTGGACCCCACGACAGGCGCCCTGGACCCCACGACGGGGGATTGGGTCCTGGCCGGGATCCTTCCCCGGCGATGTGCCTTCCGGCGGGTGACCGACGGTCCGGCGGCGCGCCAACAGGTGGTGGCGGCGAACATTGACACCGTCTTCCTGGTCGACGCCATCGACGGTCAGCTGAGTGTCCGCCACCTCGAGCGTTACGTCGTTCTGGCCCTGCAAAGTGGGGCCCAGCCGGTCATCGTCGTGACCAAGTCCGACCTGGCATCACCGGAACAGGTGTCCGAGCATCTGGCCCAGGTGGCGCAGGCCGCATCGGGTGCGCCCGTACATGTCGTCAGCGCGGCCACCGACCAAGGAGTTGACGCCTTGGCGCCCTACCTGGGTCCCGGCCGCACGGTGGCGCTGCTCGGTCTTTCCGGCGCCGGCAAGTCCACGCTGGTCAACTTGCTGGTGGGCGCCCAGGTGCTGGCCACCGGTGCGGTCAGAAGCGACGGCAAGGGCCGCCACACCACGACCTATCGGGAGCTCGTCGCCATTCCCGGAGGAGGGCTCTTGATTGACACGCCGGGAATGCGGGCTCTCTCGGTCGCCACCGCCACCGAGGGTGTCGCCCTGGTGTTCGCCGACATCGAGGAGTTGGAGACACGTTGCCGGTTCCCTGACTGTTCCCACACCACCGAGGCGGGGTGCGCCGTCATGGAAGCCGTGGCCACCGGTGATCTCAGCGCGGAACGATTGGCCAGCTGGCGTCAGTTGCGCAGCGAGACGCCGCCCGAGGATCCGGCGGCGGCGCGGGTGCGCGTGGCGGTGCGCAAACGCGACAAGGCGTCGGCCAAAGCCACCCGAGCCCAGTCGCGGGCAACGCAACGCAAACTGGCCTTGCCACCCCCTACCTAGCGTCGCCCCACCTGGGCGTCCGCCGCCCGCGCCTGGGGCCGGCTGACCACCGGCCGCGGCGCGATGATTGGCCGGTGCGCGAGGTTGGTATCCGGGACGACATGATTCGCTTGGGGCAGCTCCTGAAGCTGGCCGGCGCGGTCGACTCCGGGGGCGACGTGAAGTCGGTGCTCGGCGCGGGCGTGGTGTCGGTCAACGGTGAAGTCGAGACCAGGCGGGGTCGCCAGCTGCACAAGGGCGACGTGGTGGCGCTCAACGGCGAGCAAGTCCGGGTGGTCTGATCTCGCTTGGCCCGCCCCGGGTGGCGGTGACCACGCTTCCGGTCGAAGCGTGCATCGAACAGATCGGCGAGGCGTTGGCCGGCCCCGGTGTCGCCGTGCTCCACGCGCCGCCCGGGGCAGGCAAGACCACTCTGGTGCCGCTGCGCCTGCTCGACCAGCCGTGGCTGGCGGGGCGGCGGATCGTGATGCTGGAACCGCGACGACTGGCGACGCGCGCCGCGGCCACTCGCATGGCGTCGCTGCTCCGCCAGCCGGTCGGGGCGACGGTTGGCTACCGGACACGAGACGAGCAGCGGGTGGGCCCAGCAACGCGGGTCGAGGTGGTCACCGAGGGCATCCTGACGCGACGACTCCAGCATGATCCGGCGCTTCCCGGGGTAGGCCTGGTCATCTTCGACGAGGTGCACGAGCGCAACCTGCAAAGCGACCTGGCGCTGGCCTTCGCCCTCGACGTTCGCTCCGGCCTGCGCCCCGACCTGCGGCTCATGGCGATGTCGGCCACGGTCGACACCGAAGGCATCGCTGCGCTGCTCGGCGTGGGCCGTGGTGCCCCCGCCCCGGTCGTGGTGAGTCACGGGCGGCAACACCCCGTGGAGATTCGTTGGTCGCCACCATCACCGCATCGCCGCCCGGATGAGGCCATGGCGGCTGCCGTGCTGCGCGCGGTGGCGGACGACCCGGGTGACGTCCTGGTCTTCCTGCCCGGTGCGGCCGACATCGGGCGGGTGCGCACCAAGTTGGCGGGCGCCCTGCCCGAGGGTGTTGACCTGCTCCCGCTCTTCGGAGCGCTGCCCTCGGCCCAACAGGATCTGGCCTTGGCACCATCCCGACCGGGCGGGCGACGAGTGGTGCTGGCAACCGACATCGCCGAGACGAGCCTCACCGTCAACGGTGTCCGGGTGGTGGTCGACGGCGGCCAGGTCCGCTCGCCTCGCTACGACCCGGGTACCGGGCTGACGCGGCTGCATACCGGGGCGGCGTCGCGCTCGTCGGCCGATCAACGTGCCGGGCGGGCCGGCCGTGAGGCTCCGGGCGTGGCCTACCGACTGTGGTCCGAGGTGGAACACGTTCGCCGGCCCCTTTTTGCCAAGTCGGAGATGGCCTCGGTCGACCTGGCGGGATTGGTCCTGGAGCTGGCGGTGTGGGGGGCGGCACCCGATCAGCTGCTATTCCTGGAACGACCGCCGGAGGCCGCCCTGGCCGACGGCCGAGCCCTGCTGGTCGGCCTGGGTGCGCTGGACGAGCCGGATGGGCGACCGACGGCACGGGGCCGGCGCATGGCCGATTTACCCCTGCATCCCCGCTTGGCCCGGATGGTGGTCGACGCCGTCCCGCTCGGGCTGGGGTGGGTGGCGTGCGCGTTGGCCGCTCTGCTGGAGGACCGGGACATCCTGCGTGGCCGACCGGAGGACGTTGGAGCCGACGTGGCGGAACGGGTCGCGCTCATCACCGATGCCCAGGGTCGCCACCATCTGGTTGACCAGGCGGCCCGGGCGTCGGCCCGCCGGCGGGCCGATCAGCTGGCCCGTCGGGTCGACGTGCGCGTGGCGCCGGTCGACATCGGCGACTGTGGCCGGGTGCTGGTCCTCGCCTACCCCGACCGTCTCGCCCAGGCCCGCATCGCCCGCCCCACCAGCGCGTCCCGTGCCGCCGGCACCGCAGGCCCGGCCGGGGTGGGCGGGGGCCGGCCCAGCGCCGCCCGCTCGGCCAGTGCGGGAGCCGGAGCGGGCGCCAGCGCGAGGGGTGGGGCCGGCGGCCCGGCCCGCTTTCGCCTGCGTAACGGATCCGGAGCCTGGCTGCCCGGGTCCGACCCTTTGGCCCGGGAAAATTTCCTCGTCGTCGGCCAGCTCGATCCTGACCAGGGCGACGACCGCATTCGCCTGGCGGCCGCGCTCGACGAGGCCGACCTGGAGTCAGCCGCCGGCGCGTCGGTGACCACGAGCACCGAACTGACCTGGGATGAGGACCGCGCCGACCTGCGGGCGACCCAGACTCGTCGACTGGACCACCTCGTCCTCAGTACGACCGAGCGAAAGGCACCACCCGGCGCTCAGGCCACGGCGGCGGTGCTGGGCCACGTGCGTGCCACCGAGTTGGCCGCTCTCTCCTGGACCCAAGGCGCCCGGCTGTTCCAGCGACGCGTGATGTTCCTACGCCGCACCTTCGGTGACCCGTGGCCGGACCTGTCGGATCCCGCGCTGCTGGCCAGCATCGACAGCTGGTTGGCGCCGCGCCTATCGGCGGCGATGGTGAGCGACCGGGCCGGGCTGGAACGGCTCGACCTCACCGGGGTCCTACGGGGCCTGGTGGGTTCACCCGGCTTGGCGCAGATGGACGCGCTGGCCCCCACCTCGCTGCCCGCGGGCAACGGTCGCCGGCTCCGTGTCGACTACCACGACGATGCGCCCAGCGCGGCGGTGAAGGTGCAGGAACTGTTCGGCGTGACCCGCCATCCCGCAATCGCGGGCGGCCGAGTCCCGCTGGTCCTGCATCTGCTCTCGCCCGCCGGCCGGCCCATCCAGGTGACCGCCGATCTGCCCGGTTTCTGGGCCGGCAGCTACGCCGCCGTGCGCAAGGACATGGCGGGCCGCTACCCCCGCCACGCCTGGCCCGGCGATCCGGCCACGGCGGAGGTGCCGACCGGGCGCCGATCACGCACCACCTGAGCCCGTCAACCTGGCCCCCAGGGCGACGTCATGTCACAGCGGCCCGGTATCGTCGCGCTTGGACACCGTCAACGATTGCGGGCCCGTCTATCGACACCCAAAGTTGCCTACGGCTCCGTAGAACGACCACGTGAGTCCATGCCCAGGGAGATGTCAATGCCTCACGAGTTGCACGACCCAGACGCCGCCGCCGACCTCGTGTCACCCGCTGTTCCCCTGAGGGGGGCCCTGGAGCGCAGCGAACGTTTCCATCGGGACTCGCTGATCGGTGGCATGTTCCACTGGGGCAAGGCCTCGTTCCGGGAGTTGGCGCCCACCGACGCGGTGCACATCACCATTGACGGGAATCGCATCTCGGCCCATGTCGACGACGTATCGCCCGTCAAGCGGGGGGCCGACGGTCGGACCCGGTACTCCGCGCCGAGGGTTGTGGCCCACAACCTGTTCGGTTTGGCCACCGACGTCGTTCGGCGGGTCCGGGGCCAGCACGGCGAGCAGCGTTGCAACCTCGAATGCGAGATCGTCTGGGTGGACGAGCCGACGGCCACCGTGGTGGAAGTGACGTGTGAGGAGACCGGATGCCCTACGAGTTCAGGTGAAAAGACACCGCCTACGCCTGCAGTTGGCATGGCACCGCTGCTACCGAGGAGGCACTGCTAGCCCAGATCGTTGAGCACGTGAAGCAAAGGCATCACGTGACGGCGACGGCTAGCATCGCCAGTTTCTTGAAGAAGAGGATCCGCCCGACCTGACGCGTTCGCGCGTCAGTACCGGGACAGAAGCTAATGGCCGGCAAAGGCCCGTCCCCGATATTCTCGAGGCCGTGCGCTTCGCCCGACCGACGGGTGGCGGGAGAATTGGTGCGCCGCTTCTAAGCCGGTGCGAATTGGCCAAGGTGGATGAAGGTCCCAACACGAGCAAATGCACGCTCGGTCGCGTCGAGAAATGCATATCGTCTCTCGACAGGTGGCCCGAAATGCGCTACCCTCAGGTCGGTGGGTTTGAAGTGGCGAGCAGCGTCACCTGAATGTGCGTGACGCGAGGCGGGGGTCGAGCGATGGGCCAAGACATTTGTGGGGTCCGTGGCAGCAACACACGGACGCGATCGGTGAGCCCGCGGTTATGACAGACCAGATGCCCGACCGAGATCACGATTCCCTTCGGCTGCCTGGGCCGTCGATCATCCGCAACTCGGAACTGCACGATGTGTGGGTCGCGGTGGCCGAGTATTCCCAGCCCACCTACGGCGCGACTGTTTCGGCCGAGGCGATGGCCGACCTGATGCATTACCTGGACGACTGGCAGCCATCGGGTTTATGGAGCGCCGATCGCTATGCGATTCAGTTGCAGATACCAGCCCAGTCCCCCGACCAGGCCCTGCACTGGGCCCTGAACTATCACGAGCAGGCGGCCCGGGCGGCCGGATTCCCGCCGGTGACCCTCCTGCGTATCGAGGTCTTGACCTCCGACGAATATGAAAAGGCATTCGAGATGGCCGAGCCTGCGGGTACCGACATCGCAGAAAAGGTCGGCCGTAGCCTATTCTACGACGAGCTGTATTTCGCCACCCGGAGCCTGCACGCGGCGTCGACCCCGGCCGAGTTGAACGATGTCGTGACCGGCTTCGTCACGGCCTTCGGTGGTCGCATCGAGCCAGGAGTTGCCCGCAGTCAATCTGAGACGCTGGAAATCGACGTGTGCGTCGGGGGCGAGCGCCAGGTTCATGCCACGGCAGAGACATTCAGCGTGGCTGGTCTCATGATGGAGCAGGCGCTTCCGACTCTCCTGGCCGACGCCCGCTTCGCCCTCAGCCGGCTCCGTCAGACGCCCTCTCGCAGCTGAGAAGCCGAGAACCTGAGAACACGCAGCCGCTTTCTGGTATTTATATTCCTGACGCCGTCGGTTTGGTGAGGATCTGGGCTCGCACCATCGATCGTTGGGCCGGCCCCGAAGGCAAACTTGTGCCGTGCTGACTCTCGAGGACGTTCGTGACCTGGCCGGCGGGCTCCCCCGGTCGTACGAGGCGCTGGTCCGGGACTGCGTGAAGTTCCGGGTCGGTCGAATCGTGTACCTCGCCTTCTCCCGCGACGAGACCATCATGGGCTTCGCCTTCCCCAAGGAGGAGCGCGAGGCCTTGGTGGCAGCCGAACCTCATAAGTTTCTGATGCCCGCGGCGTCGGATCTTCGGTACAACTGGGTCCGGGTGCGCCTCGACGCAATCGAGCCGGGCGAGATGCACGAGCTCGTAGTCGAGGCGTGGACCATGGTCGTGCCCAAGAGCGTGGCCGCCGCCTACCTGTCATCGGCGTCGCCCGGCTGATCAGCGGCCACCGCTAAAGTGTGGGGGTCCCTGCGAATAGGGAGCGCCGTGACCACAACCGAGAGGCTGCTTGACGCCGTCGTGGCCCGAGTCGTAGCTACCTGGCGGACAGCCACGACAATGTTTGTGGGCGCTCGGGGTGGGGTACTCCGAGCGACACCCATATGGCCCCCTCTCCACCAGTGGAAGGAGCAGCTGCCGTGAGCACTATCGGCGACTATTCTCCCTTCGACCAACCACCGGCCGTGCCGACGGCGCCCTTTGTGGTGGAGGCGCTGAAGTCGGTCGCCCTGGCCGGCGCGGTCATGACCGAGGTGTCGGCGCCAGGGGTACCGGGGGGCGACAGCGTGTCGTCCGCGGCCGAGCGTTACCTGGCCATCATCGCTCCCGTGAACCAGGTGGTGGCGATGTTCAATGCCGCCTCGGAGGACGGTTTCAAGGCCCGCGTCATCCGGGCCCTGGCCATCGTGCTCGACCTGGTCACGACCGAGATCGAGAGCATCGAATGGCCTCCCGAGGCGCTGGGCGCGGTGCGGGACCTGGTGGCGGCCACCGACGCCGCCAGCGCCGCCGCCGACCTGCTGGTATCCAATCTGACCGACCACGCCTCAGCTGTGTTTGCCGCCGAGGTGGACACCCTGGCCGAGGCGTCGTCCCAGATGCGAGCCGTACTCGGCCTACCCAGCGCCCGGGGGTGAAGAGAGGTCAGCTGGGCCCGTCGGAGCGCTCGACCAGCGCGGCGAGTTCATTGGTGATCCGGGCCAGGCGTTGTTGGATGGAACGAATGGCGTCGCCCAGCGCCGCGTCCGCCGGCGTGGTCACCTCGTCCGGCTCGTCCGCCGAGGCCGTAGACTCAGCGAGCTCCTCGGCGATGATTTCCGTGCTCAGGTCGATGCATTCATTGCAGATGTAGACCCCTGGTCCGGCAATGATCTTCTTCACCTGCTTTTGCGACTTGCCGCAGAACGAGCATTTGACCAGGTCCACCGGTTCTGCCCCACTTGTCATCAGGACCTCCCACGCCCCGGCCAGCCTACCGCCGACCCCAACCCGGTCCCAGGTATTGTAAACGGAGGCGCCACCTCGCCCCTGCTGGCAGGGCCTAACAGAGGAGAGAGACATGGAGCAACGGAAACTGGGAAACGAAGGTCTGGCCGTATCGGCCCTGGGGCTGGGCTGCATGGGCATGTCACAGGCCTATGGCCCGGCCGACGAGGGCGAATCGCTGGCCACCCTGCACCGGGCCATGGAGCTGGGCGTGACGTTGTTCGACACCGCCAATGCCTACGGCGTTGGTCACAACGAGCGGCTGCTCGGGCAGGTGCTGACCGATCACCGCGATCAGATGGTGCTGGCCACCAAATTCGGCATCGCCGGTCGTTCCGAGGGCGGCCGCATGGTGATCGACGGCCGGCCGGAGTACGCCAAGACGTGTTGCGACGAGTCGTTGCAGCGGCTGGGCATCGACACCATCGACCTGTACTACCTCCACCGGGTAGACCCGGCGGTGCCCATCGAGGAGACGGTGGGCGCCATGGCGGACCTGGTGGCCGCGGGCAAGGTCCGCTACCTCGGTTTGTCCGAAGCCTCTCCCGCCACCATCCGGCGCGCCCATGGGGTGCATCCGATCAGCGCGCTACAAAGCGAATGGTCCCTTTTCCATCGTGAGCCGGAGGAATCGGTGCTGCCCACGCTGCGCCAGCTGGGTATCGGTTTCGTGCCCTTCAGCCCGCTCGGCCGGGGATTTCTCACCGGCGAGATCACCACGCCGGACGATTTCGCGCCCGACGATTTCCGCCGCCACAATCCGCGATTTCAGGGGGAGAACTTCACCCGCAACGTGCAACTCGTCAACCGGGTCATCACGATGGCGGCGGAGAAGGGTTGCACGCCTGGTCAGCTGGCGTTGGCGTGGCTGGTGGCGCAGGGCGACGACATCGTGCCCATTCCCGGGACCAAGCGCCGGACCTACCTGGAAGAGAATGTGGCGGCCTTGGAGGTGACGCTCGACCCGGGTGACCTGGCCCAGATCGACGAGTTGCTACCGGTGGACGCCGCTTCCGGCCCTCGCTACCAGGACATGAGCCACATCGACCGCTCGACCTGACGAGCGGCCGGCCGCTCAAAGCGAGGCCCGAGGGTCGATGATGCGATAGCCGACATTGGGGACGTTTTCGATGATCGGGGGGTCGCCCAGTTTTCGCCTCAGGCGGCTGATGGTGACAAAGACGGTATTGGTGAACGGGTCGGCGCGTTCGTCCCATACCTGCTCGAGCAGTTGCTCGGCGCTCATATAGCCGTCCTGTGCCCGAAGCAGTGCTTCCAGCAGCCCGAACTCCTTGATCGACAGGTCGAGTCGCCGCCCGTCGCGTACCGCGGTGCGACGCAAGGGATCGAGCTCGATGCCCGCCCCGCGGTACGTCCGGTCGCGGGCGCCGGGTTGGCGGCGGGCCAGGGAACGCACCCGGAGGACCAGCTCGGGGAAATGGAACGGTTTGGTCAGGTAGTCGTCTGCCCCCAGGCTGAGCCCGGCGCAGCGGTCGCCCGGTGATCCCGCGGCCGTCAACATGAGCACCATCACCCGGTTGTCGCCTTCGGTGATCATGCGGCACAGCGTGTCGCCGTGCAGCCCGGGGAGGTCACGGTCGAGGACGACCACGTCGTAGGTGTTGACATCCAGCTTGGTGGCACCTTCGCGGCCGTCATAGGCGACGTCGACCGCCATGCCCTGGTCGCGCAGGCCCTCGGCCACGACATCGGCCAGGCGCGGGGAGTCTTCGATCACCAGCACCCTCACGCCGAGGCTCCGACCAGGGCGCCTACGGCGAGCGGCAACTCGATCACGACCCGAAGGCCGCCGCCGCTCAGGGCGTCCAGCTCCAATCGGCCCCCGTGGGCCTCGGCCACCGCGGCCACGATCGACAGCCCGAGGCCGGAGCCGTCATCCGATCCGGTGCGCGCCACGCCGAGGCGGCGAAACGGTTGCGCCAGCTGGCCCACGCTGTCGATGTCGATCACCGGGCCGCCGTTTTCCACGATGAGACGCCCGACGCGGCCCGTGCATTCGGTCCTGACCTTGACCCATCCGCCATGGGTGTTGTGCTTGACGGCATTGTCGATCATGTTGTCGGCCATGCGGAACAACAGCGTCTCGCTGCCCGAAACCGACGCCTCGGGGCATTCGGTCTGCTCGACCGTCAGGCCTCGTTGGGCGATGGCCCAGGAATGGCCCTCGATTCCGGCTGACGCCAAGTCGGCGAGGGAGAGTGTCGCCGTGTCGTCGTCGGAGCCTCGCTGCGCCCGGGCCAGGGCGAGCAGGCTCTCGAGGAGCCGGTCGATGTGATCAAGCTCGTCGCGCAGCCGGTCGGCCAGCGTGATCATGTGCTCGGGCACCGGGCCCGGCTTGCCCGCGGCCACGTCGAGCGAGGCCCGCATGGTGGCCAGCGGGGTGCGCAGCTCATGGGAGGCGTTGGCCACGAACTGGCGTTGGGCCTGGAAGGATCCCTCCAGCCGTTCGAGCAGGCCGTCGAACGTGTCGCCCAACTCCTTGAGCTCGTCGTCGGGACCGCTCAGGGCCAGGCGTTCGTGCAGATTGGTCACCGAGATGTCGCGCGCGGCGCTGGTGATCGTTCGCAGCGGCCGCAGGACCCGGCCCGCCATGAGCCAACCGAGCACGACGGCGAGCAGGGCCATGACTGCGATGGCGAGGGCGGAGAAAACGATCAGCAGGTGGAGGTCGGCGTGGTGTTGCTGCAGGGCCACGATTCGAAGTTGGACTCCCGCGCTGCGTAGCTGGGCCGGGGTCGGGCCCAGCGGGCCCAGAAAGACTTGCGCAGGCCCCGGGGCGGGCCGGAGCACGCCGAACACGGGCCCACCACCGTGCAGGCTCCACAGGACCTGGTTTGCCACCACCGGTGAGACGCTCTCCCGGCCAACCGTGGCATTTCTCCACAGAAGGTCGGTGATGGTCAGCACGACGGCGCCCGATGCCAGGAACAGGCTCCCGTACAACAAGGTGAGGCGGAGCCGCACCGAACGCCGGGGAACGTGAAGCCAGCGAGGTGACTTGATGGCCGGAGGCATGCCGCCCAGGATGCCCGATAGCACCTAACAACGGGTTAACAGCCACGGTTAAGCCAGTGTTATCTGCGTTGGCGTACAACGCCGGCATGAACGACTGCATTCGAAAACGGCGGCGAGCCGGTGTTCTTTGCGGCGCCATGGCCGGTGTCGTCCTGCTAGCCGCCTGTAACGGTGGGTCGGCCGCACCCGGCGTGGCCAGCCTCGGCTCGACGACCACCATCAATGCAGCCACCGCGGCGGCGGCCGGCGGGGGCGGGGTCAACCTGCAAAAGGCGTATACAGAGGAGCTGGCATATTCCGAGTGCATGCGCAAGCACGGGGAGCCGAACTATCCCGACCCGGTGCTCAAGGACCACAACCTCCAAACCGGGGGTGGCAACATCGACCAGAACTCGCCCACCTACGTCAAGGCCAACAGCACCTGCAAGAAGCTGGTCCCCGATGGCGGCCCGCCCACGGCGGCGCAGATGCAACAGGCGGTCGCCGCCGCCTTGAAGCATGCCGAATGCATGCGGGCGCATGGCGTTGCCGACTTCCCTGACCCCGTCGTGAGCGGCGACGGCGTCAGCATTCGCATTCCCTTCAACAACTCGCCCCAGTTCCAGGCGGCCCAGAAGACCTGCCAGAAGCTGGCGCCGATGGCCGCACCGGGGTGACCGGGCCGATGAGCAGCACCGACACGTACCAATCCGACACGTACCAATCCGGGACGTACCAATCCGGGACGTACCAAGCAGGGACCTACCAAACCGGGTCGGAACCGGTTCCGCCCCGCCGCCGGCGTCGGACCGTGATTGCCGCTTTGGTGGTCGTGGTGCTCGTCGCCGCCGGGGTCGGGGTGGCGGTGGCGGACCCCTTCGGGGCCACGAAATCGGAAGGCTCGGGTGTGGTCGATAACGCCGACCCCACGTCCACCGCCACGGTGACCCAACAGTCGTTGGCGTCGCAGATCCAGGTGCAGGCCACGTTGGGCTTCGCCGGTAGCTACAACGTGATCAACCAGGCTCCGGGCACGGTCACCGCCCTGCCCTCGGTGGGCCAGGTGATCTCGCAGGGCCAGGTCGTGTACCAGGTGGACGGCAGCCCGGTCGTGCTGCTGTACGGGCCAACGCCGGCCTTCCGGGGTCTGGCCGAGGGCGCCACGGGCAGCGCCGTGACCGGCCCCGACGTGCAGGAACTCAACGCCGACCTGGTGGCGTTGGGTTATGTCACCGGCGTCGAGTTGAGCCCCACGTCGGACCAGTTCGGCTTCTGGACCAAGGTCGGGGTGGAGCGGCTCCAGACGCATGTGGGCGTCACAGTGAACGGGGCACTGGCGATGGGCCAGGTGGTGTTCCTGCCCACCGCGGCCCGGGTGAGCGCGATCTCGGCCACCCTGGGCGGCCCGGCTCAGCCCGGCGGGCCGGTGCTGGACGCCACGTCGACCACCCGGGTGGTCACCATCGGCCTCGACGCCACCCAACAGTCGGAGGTGGCGGTGGGCGATCCCGTCACGATCACGCTGCCCAACAACCAGACCACGCCGGGCGTCGTTTCCTCCGTGGGCAGCGTGGCCGTCGCCCCGCCTTCGGATGGTGGGGGCGATGGTTCCGACGGCAACCCGACCATCACCGTCGAGGTCACTCCGAGCGACCCGACCGCCACCGGCAGCCTGGACCAGGCCCCGGTCAGCGTGTCGATCACCACCGCCAGCGTCGCCAACGCCCTGGTGGTGCCCGTGGCCGCGTTGTTGGCGCTGGCTAGCAGCGGCTATGCGGTGGAAGTCGTATCGGCCACGGGGGTGCATTCCCTGGTGGCGGTGTCCCTCGGGCTGTTCGACGACGCCGACGGGCTGGTCCAGGTCACCGGGTCGGGCGTGGCGGCGGGGGAGACGATCGTGGTGCCGGCGTCATGAGCACGCCGAGTGCGGCGCCCCCGGTGCTGGAGCTCGACGCCGTGACCAAGACCTATCCCAGCGAGCCGCCCGTGACGGCATTGCGGGGCGTGAGCTTCGCCGTGCGGGCCGGTGAGCTGTTGGCCATCGTCGGTCCCTCGGGGTCGGGCAAGTCAACTCTGCTTCATCTGATGGGCACCCTTGATCGACCGACCACGGGCCGGGTGCGCATCACCGGCTTCGATGCCGCCCAGATGTCCGACCGGGAGCTTTCTGCCCTGCGGGCCACCCGCATCGGCTTCGTGTTTCAGCAGTTCTTCCTGTCCGAGCACGCCACGGCGCTGGAGAATGTTGCCGACGGCCTGTTCTATGCCGGCGTCGGCCTGGCCGAGCGGCGGCGCCGGGCCGCCGAGGCGCTGGCTCGGGTGGGCCTGGGCCACCGCCGGACCGCTCGCCCGACCCAGCTGTCGGGGGGTGAACGCCAACGTGTGGCAATTGCCCGGGCGCTGGTAGGCAGGCCCGCCATCGTGCTGGCGGACGAGCCCACCGGCAATCTGGACAGCGCCACCGGTCAGGCGATCCTGGCGCTGATCGACGAGCTGCACGCCGAGGGGGCGACCATCATCGTGATCACCCACGACCGCGACATCGCCTCCCGGCTGCCCCGCCAGATCGAGATGCTGGACGGGCTGGTGGTGGCTGACACCGCGGCCGGGCACCCGGCGCCTCCGGCGGCAAGCCGGAGCAGGGCGAGCGAGGCTGCGCCATGACCGGCGGCGCCGTACTCGGGCCGAAGAAGCTGCGCCCCGCCGACCTGGCCCGTCTGGCCGCGGTGGGGTTGCGCACCCGCAAGCTTCGGGCCGCGCTGTCTGCGCTCGGCATCGCCATCGGAGTGGCCGCTATCGTGGCCGTGCTCGGGCTCTCGGCGTCGTCCTCGGCTGGGTTGTTGGCCGAGATCAACCGGTTGGGCACCAACCTGTTGACGGTGGAAAACGGCCAGAGCCCCTTCGGCGCCACCGCCGAGCTCCCGATCGCGGCGCCCGCCATGATCGCCCGGATCGGGCCGGTCACGGCGGTGCAGGAGACCGGGTTGATCACCGACGGCGTCTTTCGCACCCCGCTCATCCCCGCCATCGACACCAACGCCCTGAGCGTTGAGCCGGCCAGCCTCGGCCTGCTGGGCGCGGTGGGCACCACGGTGGCCCAGGGCAGCTACCTCAATGCCGCCACCGCCACCGAACCCGTCGCCGTGCTCGGGGCGGCGGCGGCCCAGCGCCTGGGGATCGATCGCATCTTCACCGGCGAGAGGATCTGGCTGGACAACCAATGGTTCTACCTGGTGGGGATCCTCAACCCCGCCGTACTGGTCCCGACTATCGACGGTGCCGTCCTGGTGGGCTTCCCCGCGGCTGAGAAATACCTGGGATTCGACGGCCACCCGTCCACCATTTTTGTCCGATCCCGGACCGACGAAGTCAACGCCGTCGATTCGGTGCTGGGTGCGACCGCCAATCCCGAGTCACCGAGCGAGGTGGACGTCAGCCAGCCGTCGGCTGCGTTGGTGGCCCAGGCCGACGCCCAGGGTGCCTTCGACGATCTCTTCCTGGGGCTGGGGGCGGTCGCCCTGCTGGTCGGGGCGGTGGGGGTCGCCAACATCATGGTGATCTCGGTGCTGGAGCGGCGGTCGGAGATCGGCCTGCGTCGCGCCCTGGGGGCGACCAAGGGCCACATCCGGGTGCAGTTCCTGTCCGAGGCCATTCTCCTGGCCATGGTGGGCGGCGTGGTCGGCGTGGGTGCAGGCGCCTTGTCCACTGCCATCTATGCGTCCACCAAGGGGTGGTCGATCGTCATTCCCCCCCTTGCCTGGGGTGGCGGGTTTGGGGCCGCGCTGCTCATCGGCGCCGTGGCCGGCCTTCTCCCGGCGCTGCGCGCCGCCCGCATGTCACCCACCGAAGCCCTCTGGACGGTGTAGGTGGCTGGCTGACGGTGCGGGCGGCTGCAAGGCGGGTGGGATCTATTGTGTGCAATTTTCGATCATATCCGTATACAAATTGCACACAATGGGACCTCGTCGTCGGAACCTCCTCGATAGGTCGGCAAGGGTTTCGTTGTCCGTAATGAGTCGTCGCCGAGGGATTCGTTACCCTGACGCTCCGCCTGGTCGTGGGCTCGACCATCCTGGCCCAGACGGCACTGGAGGACGACTCCGACAAGCCGTCGACCGTGGCCATCGACCTGACAACGGGACAACAGCGCTGGCTGGTCGCCACCCGGGTGGTGAAGTCGGGCGACAGCCAGGAGTTGGTCGTCACCTCGGGCAACCCGGTCATCGTCTCGTGCAACAGCGATGCCGACACCTGCTTGTTCGAGGCGGTGGACCTCCAGGCCGGGACCATCAAGGGGTCGTCGCACGTGCAAGCCGAACCGGGGTCGACCGACGAGGTCCACGTCACCGTCACACCCACGTCGCTCGAAGCGGTGGTGGGGTGGGATCACGTGGTGGGCTTCGATCCCACCACGGCCGCAGTGCAGTGGCGGTGGCCCAGCTGACCTGACCGCCCGGCGCCGGAGGGCCGGTAGCGTGGCCGTCGTGCCCATCGTCGCGTACCAAGGGGAGTCGGGGGCGTACTCGGAGCAGGCGTGCATGGCATTGTTCCCTGACTACGAGCACCAACCGATCGTGTCCATCCGCCAGGTGTTCGAAGCGGTGGAGGTGGGCCGGGTCGATCTGGGCCTGGTGCCCATGGACAACTCGCAGGCGGGCAGCATCAACGAGACGTACGACCTGTTCCTGCGCCACGGCCTGCACCTGGTGGGCGAGGTGGCGGTGCCCGTCGACCACTGCCTCATGGGACTGCCCGGGGTGCTGCTGGACGAGTTGACCGAGGTGCTTTCCCACCCCCAGGCGCTGGCGCAGTGCGAGGAGTTCCTCAGCTCGCTCAGCGCGTTGGCCAAAGCGGATTACGACACGGCGGGCGCGGCCAAGCGAATCTCGGAGGAGAAGCTGCGTACCACGGCCGCTATTGCCAGCCGGCGGGCCGCCGACCTGTACGGGCTCACCATCCTGGCCGAGCGGATCCAGACCTACCCGGACAACTCGACCCGTTTCGGTGTGCTGTCCAAGGATCCAGCATCGCTGGGCGAGGCGGACAAGACCTCGATCGTGTTCGGCGTGGGCCACGTGCCCGGGTGCCTGTACCGCTGCATCGGGGCGTTCGCCCAGCGCCACCTCAACCTGGTCAAGTTGGAGTCGCGGCCGAAAGCGGGGCGACCGTGGGAGTACATCTTCTACGCCGACCTTGAGGCGCCCGCGGCCAGCCCGGCGATGGTCGACGCGCTGACCGAGCTGAGCCGCCACGCCACTTTTACCCGCGTCCTCGGTACCTACGCCTCCGGCATCAAGAGCCGCTAGCGCAGTGCCCCCCCGTCCCCGGAGGAACGGCGCGGTTCGGGCGGGCTAGTCAGATCGAGTCATTTGTCCCGTAGGCGGAACCGCCGCTCAAGCTAAGCGCCGGGGCGTGCCGAAATAACGAAGTGACTATGTCACCGACCACCGCGGCTGGCCCACTCAAGCGCGACGCGGCGGTGGTGGGCCACGTGCTGGTCATCGAGGACGACCATGTTATGCGGATGCTGGAATGCATCGCCCTGCGCGACAAGGGCTGGACCGTGTCCGAGGCGACGACGGGTACTGAGGGCGTGGCCCTGGCCCGGGCGCTGCTCCCCGAGGTCATCATCTGCGACCGCCGGTTGCCCGATGTGGACGGCATCCAGGTCATCGAATCGCTGGCCGCCGACCCTTCGACCGCCTCCATCCCGGTGGTGCTCGTCACCGGGATGGGCGAGACCGACGACATCGTGGCCGGCATCAATGCCGGGGCCCACGACTACCTGGTCAAGCCGTTCAAGATGATCGAGCTCGAGGTCCGGTGCCGGGCCGCCCTGCGGGTGAGCCGGCAACATCGCCTTGTGGTCGAGTCCGAGACCGCCTACCGCCGCATCGTCGACTTGGCCGCCGAAGGTGTCTGGGTGATCGACGCGGCGCAGACCATCACCTTTGCCAATCGTCGCATGGGCCAGCTCCTCGGTGTCGAGCACACGGCGTTGGTAGGCCGACCAGCCACCGACTTCATGGACCAAGAGGGCAAGGACCTGGCCACGGCCCGCATGGACCAGCGTCGGGCCGGGCTGAGCGGATCGGGAGACTTCAGGTTCGTGCGGGCCGACGGCACCTCGGTCTGGACAGCGTTCAATGCCGCGCCGATCCTCGACGAGGAGGGGGCGTTCCAGGGGGCAATCGCCCTGATCAGCGATGTCACGCTGCGCCACGAGCACGAGGAGGCGCTGGCCCGCAGCGAGGCCCGCTACCGCGCCCTGCTCGACCACCTGCCCGATACCGTGGCCATCGTTTACGACGAGAACCTGCGAGCCGCCGTGGTGACGGGCCAAGGACTGAACTCTCGGGGCGTGGGCGGCGCCGACATGGTGGGCAAACGATTCGACCAGATCGTGGCGGCGGCGGACGTTCCCACCCTTGAGCACCTGTATCGGGCGGCGCTGGGCGGCGTGGCTACGTCGGTGGAATTCCAGTCGCACCTGACCGGCCTGGACAACCTGTTGGACGTTGTTCCCATCTCCACCCAGGGCGGGGCGCCGTCGGAGATCTTGGTCGTGGCTCGCAACATTGGCCCACTCAAGGATCGCGAGCGTGCGCTCAGCGCGGCCGAACAACGGTGGCGCGCGGCGTTCGATCGGGCGCCGGTGGGCATGGCCCAGGTGGGCGTCGACGGCCGGTTCCTCCGGGTCAACCCGGCGTTGTGCGCCATGGTCGGCTACTCCGCCGAGCGGTTGGAAAAGTTGACACCGGTGGACATCAGCCACCCCGACGACGCGGCGAGGGCCCGCCAGGCGATCCAGGACGTGGGCAACAACACCCTCCAGCACTTCCGCGACGAGAAGCGCTACATCCACGCCCGGGGCCACATCGTGTGGTGCGCCGTGAGCGCCGTCCCCGTGCATGGCCGCGACGGGCGGGTCGACTACATGTTGGTGCACTATCTCGACATCTCCGAGCTCAAGCGGGTGGCGGACGAGTTGCGACAACTGGCGGTCCACGACCCGCTCACCGGCCTGCTCAATCGGCGCGGATTTTCCGAGGCGCTCGACCGACATGTGGCCCAGGTGCAGCGGTACGGGCCAGCCGGGGCCCTCCTCATCGTCGACCTGGACGGGCTCAAGTTCGTCAACGACACCCAGGGCCACGAGGCGGGGGACCAGGTGATCGCCACGACGGCCGACATCCTTCGCCGCCGCCTGCGCAGCACCGACACGGTGGCACGGCTCGGGGGCGACGAGTTCGCCATCATCCTCAGCCGGGTTGATCCAGAGCAGGTTGGGCGGGTGGCCGACGCCCTGGTGCGCCGGGTCCGCCGCACGTTCTCGTCCGGCACCGTGGGTCGGTCGGTCACCGCCTCGGTGGGCGTCGCCTTCTTCGACCCGGCCTGTTTCGACCCGCCAGGCGTGACGGCGGGCGGCACGCCGGGCGTGACGGCGGAGGAGGTGCTGGTGGCGGCCGACCGCGCCATGTACGACGCCAAGATCGCCGGGCGCGACCGCTACGCCATGGCTCGCCCCGATCAGCTCACCGCATCAAACGGGTAGTTACCCCGTCGCACCACCCTGTTGGTTGGTGACGGTGAGAATGGTCTGAGAGGCGATGTTGCCGTGGACGACGGTCACCACCGCCGTCTGGGTGGCCAGGTCACACGACACCAGGTCGCCCGCGGGGATCGTGGTGCACCCGGTCATGACCCAGCCCGGCGTCGCCACCTCGGTCACCGTGACCTGTCCCGACGCAACGGCGATGGCGGGCGAACAGGCGCCCGCGGGCACCGAGATCGTCTGGCCCTGCACCTTGAAGCGGAAGGAGGTGGAAAAAGGTGCGGCTGCCGTCTTGCAGATCTCCAGGTACCCAATGGCGCTGTCGGTGTAGGTCGCTTCGGTGACGCCGGCGCCGATCGTCACCGTATCGGTCCCGTTGGGCAGGCTGATCGTCCCGCCGCCCGGCACATTGACAATTGAGAACACTCCGTCGCCCGCCGGCACCGCCTCGCTGATGGTGACCGACGATCCGACCAGGTACGACCCGACCACCTCGCAGTAGCCGTCGGGGGCGGGCCCGGCCGGAACGGTGATGGTGGTGGGAGGCGTGCCCGAGACGGTGAAGGTAAAGGGGGTGAGGACCTTGACACCCGAGCCTGCCACCTTGCAGATCTTGAGCGTGCCGTAGGTGCACGGCGTGTAGGTGATGGTGGCGGTGAAATCCAATGCCGTCTCAGCAATGCTGTGATCCTCGACCAGGAAATCGACCACGTTGGTGGTACCGAGCAGGAACGGGGCGGTGGCGGAGAACGCCGTCGGCGTGCTGGAGTTGGTGCCCGGCCCGCCGTTGAGCGTCGACTGGGCTCCGATCAGGGTGTTGTTGAGATAGCCGGCCGCCGCGTTGTCGGCCAGCATCGAACCGGTTATCGACGGCTTCACCACGCACGAGGGCATCTGGAACTCGGTGTCGTAGATGTAGAACCGGTTGTTGCTCTCGTTGCCCGGGGGTGGGTTGGCACTGTCGCTGCAATGGAGCCCGGTGTCGATGCCGACCCAGCTTGCTCCGGGAATGCTGGCGCCATAGCCGCACGGGTCGGTTCCGGGCGCGCCTTGCGCCACGGCGTTGGTCAGGGCGGCGAGCTTGGCCGGAGCCACGCAGGTGTGGGTGGTGCTCGAGCTGCTGTAGGCGGTCAGGTCGAGGGTTGACGGTGGTGCGGCCCCATCGCCCCACGTCGCCTTCTCGGTGATACCGGAGGGATTGACGCACAGGGAGTTGGAGCCGCTGCTGACAATCGTCTGGCTGACGACGGCCGGCGGCTTCGCCTTGGGGGTAGCAATTGCGCTCGTCTGGGCCTGGGCGATACCCGGCGTCGCCAGCACCCCGGCGAAGAGGGCCGCCGCCAGGACAATCCTCGGACGAACCCACCCAGCGGCCCCTGATCGCGACAAGAACATCATGCCCCAACCTCCTCCTCGATGGTCCCCGCCCGGCTGACCGAGTCGTAACGGCTCGACCGATGCGCATTCTGCACGACGAATGCGATCGGAATGCTAGCCGCCATGATCCAGGCGCGTCGTCTCTATTCCACGCTCCAGGCGGTCCAGGCGGTCCAGGCGTTCAGGTGGTTCAGGCGGGCGAACCGACGGTCATCTCGACCCGCTCGGGGTAGAAGCACATGAGGCCGGCGATCGCCTCGCGTCCCTCGTTGGGCGTCTCGTAGCTCCAGACGAGGCCGTCGTGCACCTCGCCATCGAGGTCGAGGGACCAATAGGACGCCTGGCCCTTGAAGGGACAGGTCGTCTGGAAGCTCGTGGCCCGCAACAGTTCGGTACGAACGTCCTCGCGGGGCAGGTAGTACCGGGTCGGCAACCCGGTCTCGTCCAGCAGCACCGGGCGGTCGGACTTGGCCAGGGTCGTGCCGTTGACCACGACCTCGACATGCTCGGTCGAGGGGGTGATGGTGATCGTGTGACCGGGTGCCATGCCCGGAGTCTAAGCAGGGCGCAGCCCATGCCGTGTCCGCGCAGTGTCCGCAGTTTCGTACAAAGAGACATGAAACGGAGTTTGCCGATCGTTGCATGTGTGCGATTGGCGAGATTTGTGTACGTTTACATATTCGCTGTTTCAGGTTGGCGGTCAGGGGCCGATGTTGACCATAGAAGGCGCCAACCCAAGGAGTTCCGAAACCCGACGTCTGGCGGCGTCTGAAAGGTGGAGTGAGTCATGAGTGATACCAACTACCAGGACCAGGTGTTCCATGACGAGTATCTGGCGCCCGGAGAGGTCGCCCGTCGCCTGCATGTATCACCCAAGACGATCAACCGCTGGGCCAACGATGGTCGGATTCCCTGCATCGTGACCTTGGGCGGTCACCGACGCTTCCGGCGCGACGACATCGACGCCGTGGTGGCGACCATGTCTGCCCTGGGCGCCGCCCTGTCGCGCTAGATGACGGGTAGCCGTGGCGTCGCGGAGGTCCCCCACGGCGAGAGCGCGGTCGCGGCCGGCGAACTAGTCCTGGCGGGCCAGCAACACCAAGGTTCGTCGGGCGTCGTCGACCAGCTGCGGAAGCCAGCGCTCGATGAGCAGGCCGGCCACGCTGAAGCTCTCCGCCGTGGCTTGCAGCTCCTCACCCGGGCCGTCGGCCAGGTCGATCGAGGTGATCCCGGGGAGGTGCCGAGCCCGACCGACCGAGACCCGGCCACCGACGGTCAACACGAAGTGCACCAGGATGTCGGTGACCTCGGCTGCGGTTGAGGCGGCGAGCAGATCCCGGGTCGCCTCGTACACCTCGATCGAGGTGAGAGCGGCCGACTTTTTCCATGGCCGCGGGTTGCCATCGGACGCCTCCAGGTGCCACATCTCCTCGAATTCGGCCACCGTGAGCACCTCGGCCCGGGTGAAAGAACCGCCCACACTCGTCGCCTCGGCCGCCCAATCGTGCTGTGACGTGGCGATGTGCAGCGCCTCGTCGGCCCCCGACGCGCTCACGTTCAGTTGGATGGCATAGCGGTCGGGGTGGAAGAGGCCGGTCGGCTGCCATTCCCGCAGCTGCTCGATCAAATCCTGGACCGCGCTCAACTCAAATGGGCCGTCGCCCGAGGCGACTGTGCTGAACTCGATGACGACAACCCAGTCGGTCAATCCGGTTCCTTGCTCGGCCCGCTTGGCGGGTGCCGCGAGACGTGTGCTACCCAAAGTCGACCTGACCGAATCGGTGACTAAGCCAAAGCGAGAAATTTCTCGGTTCCTGGGCCAGGCGGACAAAACAGAGAAATTGCGGAAACGGCCTGGGTGTCGACGTGTTCATTGGTCGAAGAAGAATGCGACGGCGTCACCTCTTCATCGGAGTCCGCTGCCTGTTTCGGCTAGTGAGTCGGGCGCTTCGCCGCTCCGACGATGCGGGCGAGGGGAGCGCGCAGCCGTGGACGATCCGACGAATGAACCAAACGAGGACGACGACGACCGATCCCCGACCTCGATCATGCCGGAGCAGCTAGCCCGTCGCATCGTGTCGTGGGACCGAACGATTCAGCGATGGGGCCGCAGCCGACCGTCGCTGCTCCTTGCTCAGCGACCAGAGCGTGCGACGTGTGACACCGCACGACGTGGCCGAAGCCAGGGACCAGATCCGCTCGGCGAACTAGACCGTCGGACCGCCGGCGGGCGAGGCGGCCCGGCGTGACGCAGCGGTCGTACCGGGTGCTGCGATGACCTCTTCTGGGCGAGTCGTACAGTGGTGGGTGGCGCAACGTGGTCCGCGGCTGACGGCCACGGGTAAGGACGGTTGAACGAATGCCTGAAGCGGCAGTGCGTCCCTCCGGGGGCCAGAAGATCGAGGCGCGGCACCTGACCAAGCGCTATGGCGCCACGGTGGCGGTGAACGACCTGAGCTTCGACGTCAACCCGGGAATGGTCACCGGCTTCATCGGGCCCAACGGCGCGGGCAAGACGACCACCATGCGCCTCATCCTGGGGCTCGACCGTCCGACCGAGGGTCAGGTGACCATCGGGGGGAAGCGGTACAGCGACCTGCCGGCGCCCATGCACGAGGTCGGCGCCTTGCTCGACGCCAAGGCGGTCCACCCCAGCCGCTCCGCCTATAACCACCTCCTGAGCCTGGCCCAGAGCAACCACATCCCGACCCGTCGGGTGCACGACGTTCTCGGACAGGTCGGCCTGGAATCGGTGGCGGGACGAAAGGTGGGCAGCTTCTCGCTCGGCATGGGCCAGCGCCTGGGGATCGCGGCGGCGCTGCTGGGCGACCCTCCCGTGCTGATGTTCGACGAGCCGGTCAACGGCCTCGATCCCGAGGGCATCGTGTGGATCCGGGGCTTCATGCGCCACCTGGCGGGCGAAGGTCGCACCGTGTTTGTGTCCAGCCACCTCATGAGCGAGATGGCGCTCACCGCCGACCACCTGATCGTGATCGGCCAGGGCAAGGTGCTGCGCGACGAAGGCGTGACCGAGTTCGTGGATTCCAGCTCGCAACGCCGGGTTCTGGTGCGCTCGCCCAAGCTGGCCGAACTTTCGGGCGCATTGGTGGCGGCCGGGGCGTCGGTCCAGCCGGGAACCGATGACAGCATCGAGGTTATGGGCCTGGACAGCCGGGCCATCGGGGATCTCGCCTTTGCCCAGGGGTTGCCGCTGCACGAACTCGCCACCCAGGGGGCGTCCCTGGAGGACGCCTTCATGGAGATGACCCACGACAGCGTGGAGTACCGGGGCAACGAGGTGGCCCAATGACCAATATCGTGCTGCCCTCGACCGCCATCACCGGCCCTCCCACCGGTTACCGACCGGCCAATTTCACCGACGCCGTGCGGGCCGAATGGACCAAGATCCGAACCGTCCGCTCGACGCTGTGGACACTGCTGGTGGCGGTTGTGCTGGCCGTGGGGCTGGGGGCGCTGATCAGCGCCCTGGCCGCGAATGGCTACGCCCAGGGCCGGGGGAACATCCGGACGTCGTGGGACCCGACCGGCGTGAGCATGTCCGGCCTCACCTTCGCCCAGCTGGCCATAGCCGTGCTGGCCATCATCTTCATCACCTCGGAGTACTCGTCGCGCGCCATTGGGACCAGCCTCACCGCCGTTCCCCGCCGCAGCCGCTTCCTGGCCGCCAAGGCGGTGGTGATCGGCGGGATCTGCCTGGTGTTCACCGAGATCCTGTCTTTCGTGGCCTTCTTCGTCGGCCAGGCTCTGATCTCGGGCCACGCTCCCACCGCCAACCTCAGCCAGCCCAACGTGCTGCGCGCCATGATCGGCGGCGGCCTGTACGCCGTGCTGCTCGGGCTGATCAGCCTCAGCCTGGGCGCCATGTTGCGCAACGCGGCGGGCGCCATCGCCGTGATCGTCGCCCTGTTGTTCGTGTTGCCCGTGGTGGCGGCCGCCCTGCCCAGCTCCATCGAGCACACGGTGGAGGAGTGGTGGCCGACTCAGGCGGGCGGCCAGGTGACCAACGTCATCCGGGGCTCGCACACCCTGTCGCCGTGGGAAGGCTTCGCCGTGATGTGCGCGTTCACCGCCATCCTGCTGGCCGGCGCCTTCGCCGCCATAAACCGCCGCGACGCGTAAGCGTTGCCGGCGGTCCGGCTCGTGGCGCCTGGGGACCAGACTGAACGCCATGGATGTCCTAGTCCTGGGCGGCACAGCGTGGGTTGGGCGGCAGGTGGCAATCGAGGCGGTCGAGCGCGGGCATACCGTGACCTGCCTGGCCCGAGGCGTGAGCGGACAGGTAGCGCCGGGGAGCACCCTGATCCCGGTCGACCGCAGCCAGCCAGATGCCTATGACGCGGTGAGGGGCCGTCGCTGGGACGCCGTGATCGAGGTGTCGTGGCAGCCCGGTTTCGTGCGCGCCGCCCTGGCCGCGCTGGCAGCTGACACCGGGCACTGGACCTACATCTCGTCGGGCAACGTGTATGCCGAACACGGCGCGCTGGGTGCGGACGAGGGTGCGGCGCTCATGCCTGCCACCGAGCTCGACGTGGTCGACCGGGCGCAGTACGGCGAGGCCAAAGCAGCATGCGAGGAGGCGTCGCGGCACTCGATTGGGGAGCGGCTCCTGGTGGCCCGATGCGGTCTGATCGGCGGCCCCGGGGACCACACCGGGCGGAGTGGCTATTGGGTGGCCCGGGCTGCCCGCGACCAACACGGTCCCATGCTGGTGCCCGACGCGGGTGACCAACCGACGCAGGTCATCGATGTCCGTGACCTAGTGGCCTGGGTGCTGGATGGCGCGGCGGAGGGCACGACCGGGACCTACGACGCAGTAGGCCCGCCGGTCGCCTTCGATCAATGGATCGAGTTGTGTCGCTCCGTGGGCGGCCATGACGGGCCGGTCGTCCTCGCCCCGTCGGCGTGGCTGGCGCAACAGGGGGTGCCCGAGTTCATGGGCCCCGAGTCGCTACCGCTGTGGTTGGTCGAGACGGGGTGGGAGGGATTCATGGCTCGTTCCGGAGCTGCGGGCCGAGCTGCTGGTCTGACCCATCGGCCCCGCCACGACATGCTGGCCGACGTCCTGGCCTGGGAACGCGTTGAGGGCCTCGATCGTTCCCGTGCGGCCGGAATGAGCCCAACTCGAGAACGCGAACTGCTGGCGTTAGGACCTGAGAGAGCCGGTGACTAGATCGTCGAGCGTCGGCGCCGCTGCACGACTACCAGCACGGTACCGGCACCGATCAGGCCGAGGGCGATCAGCACCAACTCGGCCACGTTGGCACCGGTCAGAGGAAGGCCGCCACTCGATGTCGTGGAGGAGGTGCAGTCAATGGTGAAGGTCCCCGTGGAGGTACCCGGCGTGCCGGTACCCGTGGCCACGACGGTGTTGGTACCGCACACTGCGGCTGCGTCGGCGTCGACCGCCAAGACCGATTGGGATACAACCGTGACGACAACGACCACGGCACCGTTGACCGCCGTCTTGGTCGCCACGACGACACCATTGACCTTGACCGGGATCTGCGCTCCTGGGTCGAAGCCGCCACACAGGGTGAACGTGACAGTCTGGCCGACCGCCACGACCCCGACGGTCACATTGCCCGGGGTACAGGCGGGAACGGTGGTCGGTGGGGGATAGCCGCCCACTTGGGCCGACGCCACGCCTCCCAGCAAGAAGACCGAGCCGAACAGGGTGAAGGCTGCGACGAGGGCCGCCATCTTGTGCCCTAACGAACGCACCGTGGTCTCCTCCTACCTAGTCGTGGCCAGAACAGTACAGCACGCCGCTATAGGCAGCACAACAGCGTCGTCCGAGGATCGCCGGTTCAGCCTGATCGGCCAGGAAACCCACCCCTCTCGTGATCTTTCACGTGATCTGACCGCCTTAGCGCGACGATATAGATCCGAAAGAAACTGCCCGTCGGCATGACAACGACCGTGGTCCTCGTTGATCGGAATCAACCAAATGACCGCAACCTGTCGGAGGTAGCTTGGTCCGGTAGGATCGTTTTGCCGTGGGCTTCTGTACTGAGTTTGGACCTCACATCCGGGACAACTGCGACGGGCCCACGGTGGCCGGCTATGACGCGTGGCTCCCGTTCGCGCCACCCCGCCTTCAGCCCGACGTGTGACGGTGACCAGTGGGCTGCCGCGAATGCATGGCTGACGTAGCCAATCCTCGCTTTCGACTGACGAGGCAACTTGCGCCCCAGGTCAGTATTGACTGCCTGGTGTGGGCCGCGGCCATGGCCATGGCCGTAGTCATGCGCTTCGAGTTTGATGTGCGCTCCGTCGACTGGGTGGGGCTTATCTTGTTTCTCCCAATTGTCTTTCTTGCTCAGGTGCTGGCAGGGCTGTGGTTCGGCCTGTACGTCGGTCGCTGGCGCTATGGCAGCTTCGAAGAGATTGCTGCGGTGGGCAAGGCGGTCGTGGTCGCGGTGGTATCGCTGGTCGTGCTCGACACGCTGGCGCACCACCCGCGACTGGTTCCATTGAGCACACCCCTCATCGGGGGTTTCATCGCCCTGGTCTTCATGGGGGCGGTTCGCTACGCCGGGCGCCTGCAGCGCGAGCGACGCAAGCGCCCCTCCGACGAGGCGGCGGAGCGCATCGTGGTCGTCGGCGCCGGTGAGGGGGGCGTGAAGGTCATCTCGGCCATGCTCCACGACCCCGACAGCCCCTATGTGCCGGTGGCGTTACTGGATGACGATCCGATGAAGCGCAACCTCCGGATCATGGGTGTGCCGGTGGAGGGGACCCGCGCTCGGTTGGCCGAGGTGGCGGCGGCACACGGGGCCAAGTCGGTGCTGATCGCCATCCCCAGTGCCGGCTCATCGGTCGTCGGGTCGCTCAGTCGCATCGTGGCCGAGGCCGGCCTGCACACCAAGGTGCTGCCGGCCACGTCGGAGTTGTTCGAAGACCGGATCGAACTGGGCGACATTCGTGATGTCACGCCCTCTGACCTGTTGGGTCGTCACGAGATCAAGACTGACCTGGCCAGCATCGCCGGCTATCTGACGGGTCGGAAGGTGATAGTCACTGGTGCCGGCGGGTCGATCGGCTCCGAGTTGTGTCGCCAGATCCACCTCTTTGCACCGGCCGAGTTGATCATGGTCGACCGGGACGAGTCGGCGTTGCACGCCGTCAAGCTGTCCATCGACGGTCGAGCACTCCTCGATACCCCCGACACGGTGTTGACCTGCATCCGTGACCGCGAGGCGGTCTATCGATTGATGACGAACTGCCGCCCTGACGTCGTCTTTCATGCCGCCGCGCTCAAGCACCTGCCACTGCTCGAGCAATATCCGGGCGAGGCATTTCTCACCAATGTTCTTGGCACGCTCAACCTCCTGGAAGCGGCCGCGGCAGCCGGGGTAGGGCGGTTTGTCAACATCTCGACCGACAAGGCGGCTGACCCCATCAGCGTGCTCGGCTATACCAAGCGTTTGAGCGAGCGCCTGACCGCCTGGATGGCGGAACAGGCCGACGGCGTCTTCCTGAGCGTCCGCTTTGGCAATGTGCTGGGCAGCCGGGGCTCGGTCCTCACGTCGTTTCAGGCCCAGGTGGCGGCAGGCGGCCCGATTACGGTCACCCATCCCGACGTGACCCGCTATTTCATGACGGTCGTGGAGGCGGTGGAGCTGGTCATCCAGGCGGGCGCCATCGGGCGAAGCGGCGAGGCCCTGGTCTTTGACATGGGCGAGCCGGTCCGCATCGACGACGTGGCCCGCTTCATCGCCAGCCGAGGGGATCGACCAATCGAGATTGTGTACACCGGTCTCAGGCCGGGGGAGAAGCTGGACGAGGTGCTGCTGGGCCATCACGAAACCGATGAGCGCCCGCTGCATCCGTTGATCTCCCAGGTGCCGGTGCCGCCCCTGCATCCTGAGCTGCTCACCCTCATCGACCGCAATGCGCCCCGGTCCGACTTGATCGAGACGTTGAGCCGCGTGTCGGAAGCGTCGTTGCATCGTCGCGGCGTCTGAACGCTTTCCGCCGCGGCGGGCGTTCTCTACACTGACAATCTTGTTCCACGCCCCGTTCGGCCACTCCTAGCGGTGCCGAGTCGATCCCGGCGTCGACGCCGGGCCCGCAGGAAGCTGATCGGGCTGCTGGTGGGCGGTGCCCTCGTGCTGGTGGTGGTGATGCTGGCAGCGGGAGCCCGTGACCTGCTCGACGCCCGCGATCGCCTGGTCTCGGCCAAGACCACGTTGGACGAGATCGTGAGCAACCCGTCGGTGCTCAACACCGTGGCCGGGCGGGCCACGACCTCGCAACAGCTCTCCGTGGCCATCGACGAGGTGGCGGCGGCTCGCCAGATCATCACATCGTCCTTTGCCTTGAAAATTGCGCAATTCGTCCCGCTGGCGTCGGCCCAGGGATCCGGAGTCCTGCACTTGGCGGACGACTCGAATACCGCCCTCACGATCGGTAATGACCTGATCGCGCAGGCGGATCAACTGGTGGCCCAGGGCAAGGTCAGTGCGGCGCAGGTTCCGATCGCGTCACTGGCCACCTTCGAGACCGATCTGCGATCGGCCGGCACCACCATTTCCCGCCTCGATCGCTCCAGCCGCGGCCTGTTGGGGCCGCTTGGCCAGGCCCGCCGCCAGTTCAACACGCTGGCCAGTAGCACCGGAACCCGGCTGCTCAACGACGCCGATGCGGTCGACGTGGGGGAGAGCCTGTTGGGCTCGGGGGGGGTGCGCCACTATTTCCTGGCGTTGGAGAACAACGCGGAAATGCGCGACCAGGGCGCCATCTTGTCCTATGCCCTGCTCACCGTGACCAACGGGCATGTGCAGGTCACCGAGCACGGGCCCATCGACACACCGATCCAGGTGCCCGGAGCGGGGGCCAGCAAAGGGCTCATGCTGACCAAGGCCGCCCCTGTCGCCATCCCGCCGGGGACGGAGTCGGTGTTCGGCGATATCGACCCCACCGAGACGTGGCAGTCGGTCAACGCCAGCGCCGATTTCGACTTCACCGGCCGGGCCATCCAAGCCATGTTCCATCAGGCGACGGGGCAGAGCGTGGACGGCGTGATCGCGCTCGATGTCCCTGCGCTGGCCTCGCTACTCAGCGTGGTCGGCCCGGTCACCGTTCCCGACATCAATGAGGTGGTCACGGCGACCAACGCGGGCACGGTGTTGCTGCACGATCTGTACGACTCCTTCTCCGACAACCAGCAGGTGGCACGCAAGGAAGTGCTGTCCGAGGTGGTGACCCAGGTGGTGAGCCGCTTGTCAGCCGGTTCGTTCGACCCGCTGCCCCTGGCCCAGCAGCTGGCCAGCGCGGCGGCCGGGGGCCACATGCGGATCTGGAGCGACGTGGGCCACGAGGAGGCGACGCTGGAACGCGTCGGCTTGGGTGGCGGCCCCGACACCTCGATGGCCAACCGCACCTTCCACGTGTCGGTGGAGAACGCCACCGCCACCAAGCTCGATTACTACGTGCAAACGGCGACCAGGCAGCAGGTGGACATCACCGCCAACGGGACTGCGATCGTGCACACCACGATCGTGATCGCCAATGGCGCTCCGGTGGGCGCCGCCCCGTCCTATCAACTGGGCCCCGACCACATCGGCACCACGCAACCGGGCGAATATTTTGCCTGGGTGCTGTTGTGGGGGCCGGCGGGCTCGCAGCAGGGGCTCTCGGTGTCGGAATCCGGATTGCGCCTGAGCGACACCGTCCTGCCCGCCCTGTACGCCGGCCAGACCCAACAGATCGAATACGACACCGTCATCCCCGAGGCTGTGCAACACGGGCAGTTGAACCTGCGTTACGTTCCTCAGCCCCGGCTGGTGCCGCCCGCGCTGAGTGTGACGGTCTCGGCCCCGGGATGGAGGATCGGGGGGCTAAGTCCGACGTGGGCCGGGAGTTGGACCCGGACCATGACGCTGACCTGGAACCTGAAGCGCACCTAAGGAGCGAGTCGGCCGCCACCTTTGCGCGGTCAAGCTTTCTCTACACTGACGCCATCTTGCTCGCGCACTCTGCTCGCCTCTGTCTGAGTGCTCCTCTCTGTCTGAGTGCTCCTCTCTGACCATGCCGGGCCGAAGTCGCCGTCGACGGGCGCGTCGAAGGATGATCCTGCTCATCGCGGGCGGTGTTTTCGTCATTGGCGTCCTGGTCCTGGCCGCCGCTTGGCGCGACCTGTTGGCCGCTCGATCCCACCTGGTGTCGGCCAAGACGACGCTTGATCAGGTGGTGAGCCACCAATCGACGCTCAATACCCCCGAGGGTCGGGCGGCGACTACCCAGCAGCTCCAGTACGCCATCGACGATGTTGCCATTGCCCGCCAGATCATCGTCGGGTCGTTCCCCCTGAAGCTGGCCGGGTTCCTTCCCATCGCCTCGTCCCAGCGCTCGGGTTTGTTGCGCTTGGTCGACGACTCCAACACCGCTTTGGCTACGGGCAACACTCTGGTCAACCAGGCGGACCAATTGGTGGCCCAGGGCAAGATCACCGGGGCCCAGGTTCCCATCGCCTCCTTGGCCACGTTTGAAACCGATTTGCGCACCGCCGGCACCGCCATCGCGGGGCTCAACCACCCGGGTGGCGGACTGCTGGGGCCGTTGTCCAAGGCGCGCACCGAGTTCAACGCCCTGGCCCAGAGCACCTCCACCCGGTTGCTCAACGACGCCAACGCAGTCGACGTGGCACAAGGCCTGCTCGGGTCGCACGGACCGCGCACCTATTTCATCGCCCTGGAGAACAACGCCGAGATGCGCGACCAGGGCGCCATTTTGTCCTACGCCCTGCTCACGGTGGACGACGGCCACCTGCAAATCACCCAACACGGGTCGTTGCTCACGCCGCTCCAGGTGCCCGGTCAGGGAGTCAGCGAACCCCTGCTGCTCAAGAGCCCGGCGCCCGTGGCGCTCCCCGCGGGTACGGCCAGCGTCTTTGGCAGCATTGACCCGACGCAGACCTGGGCGTCGGTGAATGCCACGGCCGATTTCGATCTCACCGCCCGGGACATCCAAGCGATGTACCACCAGGCGACGGGAAAAAACGTCGACGGCGTGATCGCGCTTGATGTGCCGGCACTGGCGTCGTTGCTGGCCGCGGTCGGGCCGGTCACCGTGCCCGACATCAATGTCCTGGTCACGGCGAGCGACGCGGGCACCGTCCTGCTGCACGATCTGTACAACTCGTTTCCCGACAACCAGCAGGTCGTGCGCAAGGAACTGCTGTCGGAGGTGGTGACCGAGGTGGTCACCACGATGCAGGCCGGGTCCTTCGATCCGCTGCCCCTGGCCCAAGGGTTGGCCAACGACGCGGCGGGCGGGCATATGCGGGTGTGGAGCGACGTGGCCTCCGAGGAAGCCACGCTGGAACAGGTCGGCCTGGGCGGCGGACCCGCCACCACAATGGCCAATCGCACGTTTCACCTGGCGGTGGAAAACCGCGATGCCACCAAGGTCGACTATTACGTCCAGACGGCGGCCGAGCAGCAGATCACCATCACGGCCAATGGGACGGCCATCATTCGCACCACGGTGATCGTGCACAACGGAGCCCCGGTGGGCGCCGCGCCCTCCTACCAACTAGGCCCCGACCACATCACCACCACCCAGCCAGGGGAGTATTGGGCCTGGGTCTTGCTGTGGGGGCCGGCCGGCTCGAACCAACCGCTTTCCGTGCCCGAGTCGGGTTTGCAGCTGACCCAGACCGTCCTGCCTCACATCTACGCCGGCCAAACCTCCGAGGTCGTCCTGGATACCGTGATCCCCTACGCGGTGCAGGACGGCAAACTAAACCTGCGTTACGTGCCCCAGGCCCGATTGACGCCGCCCGGGTTGAGCGTGACTGTCTCGGCCCCGGGGTGGAAGATGAGCAGCAAGGCGACCTGGGCCGGGAGTTGGAATCGGACCATGGTGCTGACTTGGAGCCTCCACCGCTAAGACAAAGGGCGGGGCTGGATTGCAGCCCCGCCCTCTGCTTACCGTAACAGCAGTGCTTACCGAAACAAGCTAGCTGGCCGGGGTGGATGTGGCCTTGCGAGCGGCGCGCTTGCGGGCCGGGGCCGCCTTGCGGCCACCGCGCTTGCGCGTCGGTGCGGCCGCCGGTGCTGCCTCTTCGGCCGCCGGTGCCTCGGCTCCGGCGTGGGCCGCGTCGTACGCCTCCAAAAGGGAACCGGGGATGCGGCCACGGGCGCTTACGCCGATACCGGTCTCGCGAGCCCAGGCGCGAACAGCAGCCAAATCAGTCCGCTTGTCCGTGCTCGGCGCAGCCGCCGGGGCGCTCGTGCGACGGGCACGAGCCTTCTTGGGCGTGGTCGCGACGGTGGTGGCGGGAGCGCTTTCCGCCGCCGCAACCGGCTCGTCGACCGGGGCGGGAGCGCTATTGGCGGCGTCGTACGCCTCCAACAAGGAGGCGGGAACCCGACCCCGCTCGCTCACACTGAGGCCGCTTTGCCGGGCCCAGGCCCGAACAGCACCCAGATCGCCCCGCTTGGGCGCGGTCGCAGCGGTGGCAGCTGAGGCACCAGAACGGCGGGCCCGTGATGCCTTGGGTGCCGAAGCGGCCGCCGCACCACCGGGCTTACGGCCACGGCGACCGGACGCCCGCTGCCCAGCGGCGACAAAGTTCTTGAGCTGAGCGAGGATATCGTCCAACTCGACGGCGTGGGTGGAACACACGTCGACCAGATAGTCGCTGCCCTCCCAGCTGAACTTGTGAGTCGCGCTGTCGCCGTCCGACTCGGGGATCGTGCCTCCGCACACATCACAGGTGTAGTTGTAACTCACGACTTGGCGTTTGGCCATCGAACTCCCTTACATGACAGGACTTAACGGGAACACATTACGGCACGGCGCGGCCATTCGCATAACCGAAGTCCCAGTTTTCTGGGAGATCTTGATGCGCGGCCGTGTTCCAGTCTCGCGCATGGGACTGCGCCCGGTCGATCTACAACGTATGTCGGCAATGTCTTCGGGGAAAGCCGAACACTTCGGCGGGGAACTGATCGGGCATTCCCGGGATATGTCCCCCTGCGATCGACGCTTCTTCCTGCGATATCGGGCAGCACGGACGCCGCCGCGCCACCGTTTCCTCGCCCAAAGGGGATGATGCCGGATGGCATGTATCGCGTCCGCGGGACGGTTGTTTGCATCCGCAAATGCCTCCCGCCTGCACCGATGGAGTCCGCGGCTGAGGGCTCCGGGCGCGAGCAGGCGACCGATCGACGTCGGGTTGCGGTACCGGGTATGTCGGCCGCGCTGTTGGTCTCAGGCGCGACCGGGTTTCGTGGCCGCGTGGAGCCACGGACCTACAATGCCCGCTTTCCCCGGTCCTTAATCGTCGTATGCGGGACTGCGGCGCACCGAGACGACAGCGTCGCGCACTGGATCGTCGCGCACCGCCGGCCGCTTAGGCTGGCCCGCCGGTTGGAATCGGTCCACTGCTACCTCGGCATCAAGTCGCATTTGTGCGACGGCTGTCGCATATCATGAACGAGCCATGGGAAGCCGTCAAGCCCCTGATCGGACGAATCAGAAGGATCGGACAAGGAAGGCCCTGAGTGAAGCGGCGGCCGACATGATGCGACGCGGCATCAATCCGACCGTGGCAGAGGCGGCGGAGGCGGCCGGGGTGCATCGGGCAACGGCCTATCGTTACTTCCCCACTGCCCGGACGCTGTTGGCGGAGGCGGCCCTGGCGGTATCCGATCTTGACACCGAGAAGGTGTACGCCGACGCCCCGTCGCGCGATCCGCTAACCCTCATCGACATGGCGGTGGTGGCGGTGTGCGACTTGATGTTCGCCGAGGAGTCCTTGTTCCGGCGCAATCTGGTGGAGGCGCTGGAAGGCTGGTTCGTGCGCCAAGAAGAGGGAACGGTCGACGAGTTCCCGTTTCGGTCGACCCGCCGATTCATGTGGATTGATCCTTGTCTCGAGCCGTTGGCCGACGTTTTGAATCCCGCCCAACTCCGGCGCCTGCGCAACGGCCTGGCCCTCACCTTTGGGTCGGAGGCCGTGGTCGTCACCCGCGACGTGTGCCGCATTGCGCCGGACGAGGCGACCGAGACTATGCGTTGGGCCGCGGCGTCATTGATCCGGACCGCAGTTGCCGAAGCGCAGGCTGGCATCTCGCCTGTTTCGGCCGAGGACGAAGC
>Ga0302326_10001769_pt1 | contig 54022 bp, 47 predicted proteins | sample Palsa_T0_3_FD_202264 | JGI IMG/M metagenome (GOLD analysis project Ga0302326, IMG submission 202264) | Peat permafrost microbial communities from Stordalen Mire near Abisko, Sweden - Palsa_T0_3 | ecosystem: Environmental > Terrestrial > Soil > Palsa > Peat permafrost | place: Sweden: Abisko...
CCGCGTTGGTCTTCACCGTGTCGACGAGTGGCGCCAACACGCTGCTGAAAGATGTTGTCAGCCCGTCGGCGCCAGTTTCAACGAATGTGTCGCCATCGGCAACGTCATACCCGACAAATGCCATCACGGCGCCTCCCGCGACGCCGATGCCGACAAATCTGCCTGACAAGCAGTGACCGATTTCAAGATCGTTTGAATCAGGCGGATTCCGTTTGCGTCCATGGATGTGGACGGACACGTTGCCTCGTGAATTCCTTGGGAAACACGTTGACGGGCCGGGAGGGTGCGTTTAAGAATCCGCATGGTGAAAGTTCTGTTTCGTTTGTTCGTGCGCCTCATCGTGGTGCTGGTAGTTTTGACAGTACTGTCGCTGGGCTACCTCCACTTCTTTGGGTTTCCCGGCTTCCTCAAGGAATTTCTCGTCGGTGAACTGCGCAAAGCGGGGTACGCGGCACAATTCAGTTCTATTCGACTCGATCTGTTTCGCGGGGTTGTGGCGACAGACACGACCTTCGCGGATGCCAGAACGCCGGAACAGCCGCTCGCGCAAATTGACGAACTCGAATTGCGATTCAACCTGGGATGGTTGCTCCATACGAAACAGAATCCCCTGCGCGCCATTCATATTGCCAACGCCACCATTGCCATCCCTACGCCGCCGGACGAATATGGCCCCGCGAAATTCACGGCCTCGGACGCCTACGCCACCTTTGTCTTTGACGATGACGGCTCCGTTCGCGTGGACCAACTCAGGGGCGTGTATTGCGGTGTGCGCTTGAAAGTATCAGGCTCCATCAAACGCAGCGCACCGTCCGCGTTGCCGGCCCAAGGGGCGGCGCAACCGCCCGCCGTCAAGGGCCGGTTTCTGTTTTTGACAAGAGGCGTGCGGGAACTCAACCGGATCCAGGTGACACTGCCTCCGCAACTGGATTTGGACTTTGATCTCGATCTGGGGCAACCGCTCGCGAGTTGGGTTCTGGCGAAATTTCGCGGAGACCGCCTCCAGTATCGCGACCTGCTCTTGGATTCTGCGAGCGTGGACGTTGAGATGCGCGATGGCGCAGTCGTGGTGCGGCGTTGCGAAGCCTCCCTCTATGGGGGGGATGTCGCGGTTCAGGGACGTTATGACATCGCCATGGGGCAGTTTGACGCGACCTTCTCCAGCACGACCGACCCCGCGGCCATCGTCCCCTTGTTCATCAAAGACGCGGGACCGGTTCTCCGCGACCTGCGGGTTGAGGAAAACCCCAGGATCACCGCGCGGTATCGCCTCAGTCCCGAGACAGGGAGCCTGCCGGAACTGACCGGCACGGTACAGACAGGAGGACTGCGTTTCCGCGGTGTGGAATTTCGCTCCATCAAGTTCGCCTTTGAGGATCGCGGCCCTCAAGTTACGTTGCATGATGTCGAAGTCGTGACACCCGAGGGGCGCGTGGTGGGGCACGGCCAGTACCACATCGAAAGCAGCGACTTTACCTACGAGTTCGATAGCACGGTGGATCCGACGCGGCTGCTGCCTCTGATGATCGGGAGCGTGCGGCAGATTGTCGAGCCAGCGTGGTTCGCAACGCCGCCGCACATCGTTGCCAAGGTCAGCGGCGATTTCGTCGATCCTGACGCGTTCGCCTATGATGCTGAGATCTCCGCGGATCGCTGCAGCTACCGCGGGGTCGGATTGGAAGGCGCGTCGGGGAAACTGCGGCTCCGTCGCAGCCAGCTCGATGTCCAGAGTCTGTTGCTGCGACGGCGCGAGGGAGACGTGCAGGGGACGGTCTTTGCCGACTTTAACGCCCACCGTGTGAACTTCGACCTCGCTGTTGGAGCAAACCCGTCGGAGATCGCCGGCCTGCTGGGAGAAAAGGCGGCCAGGATCATGAAGCCGTACCAGTTTGGCCCGCGTACTGACGCCAACATTCGGGGGCTGGTCGATTTTGACAACCCGAATGCCACGGCGTGGATGGCACACGTGGTCAACGAGGGCTTCTCGTACTGGAAACTGGCCGCGACCCGCGCGGAAACAGCGCTCGTGTTCACCAACAATACGCTCCAATTTAGCGATTTCGACGCCGACTTCTACGGTGGAAAACTGCGCGGCCACGCCTTGTTCACGTTCTCCGACGTTGACCCGACATACGACTTTGATTTCTCCGTCAACAACGCGGATATCCAAACCCTCCTGAGCGCAGTGCACAAGCGCCCGAGCAACGTAACGGGATCGCTGACAGGACACGCGGTAATCAGCGGGAGCGGGGCTGACCTCGCAGCCATAAAGGGTAACGGCGAGCTTTCGGTGGCTGATGGCGTTCTCTGGGAGGCGCCCATATTTGGTATTTTCTCAGAGGTTCTGGGCAAAACGAAAGCGACGCAGGCGCAAGCTTCATTCACAATCTCCAACCAGATGGTGCGCACGGATGATATGCAAATCGCCGCCGGCATGTTTACCGCCAGGAGTTGGGGACAGGTCGGGTTCGACGGCAAGATGGATTTTCGCGTTCAGGCTCAATTCCTTCGTGATTGGCTCGGGATCGGCTGGATCGGGCGTGTGCTCGGGCAAATCCTCGAATACAAAGTAGGCGGCACGGTTGGCAGCCCAAGCTACCGTCCCGTAAACTTGCCGAAGGAACTCCTGCCCAGCAAGTGACCGTTACGGCGTCGTTTGACTTTGCCCAACCACTTGGCTACGCTCGCTCGCGTGAGGGTCGAACTCATCAATACCGGCAGCGAACTGATGCTCGGCTTCACCCTGAATTCTCACCTCAGCTACATCGCCCGTAAACTGGCCTCCATTGGTCTGCGGCTTGACCGTCAGACCACCGTGTCCGACGACCGCGCGGAGATGCGCGCGGCGGTTGAAGAAGCATTGTCACGCAGCGATGTGTTGATTATCACCGGCGGACTTGGTCCGACGTCCGACGATTTTACACGCGATGTTGTCGCCGAGTTGCTGGGACGAAAGCTCGTTCGCGACGAAGGCGTGGTGGCGCACATCGCCGAGCGCATCAGCAAGCGCAAGATGCGGTTGCCAGAACAGATTTACGTGCAGGCGCTCGTCCCCGTCGGGGCACAAGTGCTGCCCAACCGCAATGGAACGGCGCCCGGTCTGGCCATTGACCATGAAGGACGGCTGGTATTGCTGCTGCCCGGGCCGCCCCGCGAACTGAAGCCGATGTTTGAGGAATATGTCCTGCCGGTGCTGGAGAAACATTTTGGGTCGCAGCCGCGCTTTGATTGCCGCACGTTCAAGGTTGTTGGCCTGGCGGAATCGATTGTCGAAGAACGGGTCGCGCCCGGCTTGGCTGACCTGAAAGACCTGGAACTGGGCTATAGCGCCAAAATGGGCGAGGTCGAAGTCCGGATTATCTCCCACCTGAAATCAACTTCCGACGAGGCCGAAAACCGGATTCGTGCTGCGTTGGGCGACAATATCTACGGGACGGGTGATGATCGGTTGGAAGAGATCGTGGTCAGGATGTTGACCGCCGCCCACAAGACCATCGCCGTCGCCGAGTCTTGCACAGGTGGCGCGATTGCCAATCGCATTACCAATGTCAGCGGCTCCAGTGAAGTGTTTGTCAACGGTTGTGTCACGTATTCCAACGAGTCAAAAGTCCGCTTGCTGGGCGTCCGCGAAGAGACGCTGAAAGATCACGGCGCGGTGAGCAAGGAAGTCGCCCAAGAAATGGCCGAAGGCGTCCGCACGGGCGGCAAAACGGATTTCGGCATCAGTACGACAGGAATTGCCGGTCCCACCGGCGGCGCACCCGAAAAACCCGTCGGCCTTGTATACATTGGGTTGGCCATGCCAGACCGCGCGGAGGTCCAACGCCACGTCCTGACTTTTGACCGCGAAACCTTCAAGTTCTTCGTCTCGCAGTATGCACTCGATGCTGTTCGTCGAAGGCTCCTCTAGAAATGATTCGTGCCTTTATCGCCATCGATATTCCTGACGATGTGCAGGCGGCCATCAGCGAAGCACAGGCGCGGCTGAAACGGGTGCCTGCGGGGGTGAAAGTGTCATGGACGGGAATCGATAACCTCCACATAACGCTGCAATTCCTTGGCTCGGTTGCGGAAACAGTTGTCGATGGCATCAAATCAGCGATCCAGACGGTGACCGCAAAGAATCAGACGTTCGAGTTGTCCGTGCGCGGCGTAGGAGCGTTTCCGAATGAGCATCGGCCGCGTGTTCTCTGGGTCGGTTGTGATGACACCCATGGCAGGCTGAAGGCTTTGGCGCAGGCGGTGCACGGGGTGACGCGGCCTCTTGGATTTGAAACGGAACATCGCGAATTCTCGGCGCATTTGACGCTCGGACGGATCAAATATCCACGGCCCGACGTTGCGTTGACAAGCGCCCTTGATTCCCTTAAAGATAGCACCTTCGGGACGTTGCGGGTGGAGGCTATTCATCTCGTGGAGAGCCAGCTTCATCCCAATGGCTCGATATACACAAAGCTTTCGTCGCATAGGCTGGAAGCGCAGAATCAATAAGGAGATTTACCATGCCGTCAAAAGTTGAGCCGAAAGAAAAGGACGCCGCCAAGGCCGGCGCGCTGAAGGACAAGAATCTGCAGGCCGCGCTCGATGCCATCGAAAAACAGTATGGCTCCGGCTCCATCATGCGGCTGGGCGACGAAACGGCGCGTGTGAATATCCCCGTGATTCCCACGGGCGCGTTGTCCCTTGACCTCGCGCTCGGTGTGGGTGGTATCCCGCGCGGGCGCATCACGGAAGTCTTTGGCCCTGAAAGCAGCGGCAAGACGACTCTCATGCTCAGCGTCATCGCCAGCGCGCAGCGCGCAGGCGGTCTCGCCGCGTTTGTCGACGCCGAGCACGCGGTCGATGCCTCGTACGCGAAACGCATTGGTGTCAATCTCGACGACCTGTTGATCAGCCAGCCCGACAGCGGTGAGGAAGCGTTGACGATTGCCGAGACGCTCATCCGGAGCAATGCGGTGGATGTGGTCGTCATCGATTCAGTCGCGGCGCTTGTACCCCGCGCGGAATTGGAAGGCCAGATGGGCGATGCGACAGTCGGCGCGCAGGCCCGCTTGATGAGCCAGGCGATGCGCAAGTTGACCTCGTGCATTCACAAGGCCAAGACGGCGTGCATCTTCACCAACCAGATTCGCGAAAAAATCGGCGTGATGTTTGGCAACCCGGAAACGACGTCCGGTGGTCGCGCCCTGAAGTTTTACTCCAGCGTCCGCATCGATATGCGCCGCATCAACGTCATCAAGGACAGCATGGGCAAGGTCGTCGGCAGCCACGTGCGCGCCAAAGTGGTCAAGAACAAGGTCGCGCCGCCGTTCACCGAGTCCGAGTTTGACATCATGTACGACGTCGGCATTTCGAAGGAAGGTTCGGTCATCGATGTCGCTACCGAGCTGGCCGTGTTGGAGAAAAAAGGCTCGTGGCTGGCGTTCGATGGCCAGCAAATCGGCCAGGGCCGTGAATCGGCCAAAGATTACCTGCGTGAGAACGGCCAGATGCTGGACGCCATCATCGCCGCCGTCCGCGGGAAGATCGCAGCCGGCGCGCCCGTCCCGAAGAAGATCGGCGCTATGGCGGAGTAGGTGGTTTTGCTCGTGGGAGCGACATTCGTGCCGCGACCAGTCGGGGTAGGAATGCCCCTCGCATGGCAGAATGGACTATTGAACTCATGACCTCAAACGAACTGCGCCAGAGTTTTCTCGATTTCTTCCGCGAGAAACAGCACACCATTGTGCCGTCGAGTTCGCTGCTGCCCGATGCGCCGAACTTGCTGTTCACCAACGCGGGCATGAACCAGTTCGTGCCGATTTTCCTCGGCCAGCGCCCACCCGACGTGGACAAGTGGCCGGGTGCCATTCCTGCCTTGCCCGTGCGCGCCGCTGACACCCAGAAGTGCATCCGCGCCGGCGGCAAACACAACGACCTCGAAGACGTGGGCTTCGACACGTATCACCACACGTTTTTCGAGATGCTCGGCAACTGGAGTTTTGGCGATTATTTCAAGAAGGAAGCCATCGACTGGGCCTGGGAACTCGTTGTCGAACGCTGGCATTTCCCCAAGGAACGGCTGTACGCGACGTATTTTCAGGGCGATGACAAGACGCCCGCCGATACGGAAGCACGGGACTTGTGGAGGCGTTATTTACCCGAAGATCACATCGTCCCCGGCAACCGCAAAGACAATTTCTGGATGATGGGCGACACCGGCCCGTGTGGTCCGAACAGCGAGATGCATTTCGACCTGACGTCGAACGGAGACGGTGGCGCGAAGATCGTCAATTCCGGCAGCGACCAATGCATCGAAATCTGGAACCTCGTGTTCATCCAGTACAACGCGAACCCCGACGACTCACTCACGCCCCTACCAGCAAAGCACGTCGACACCGGCATGGGTTTCGAACGCGTCTGCTCCATGATCCAATGCACCAACGGCTTCAAGGATTTCAAGCGGCGCGTCTCGAATTACGAAACCGACTGCTTTCATCCAATCTTTCGCGAGTTGGAGAAACTAAGCGGCAAAAAGTACGGCAGCACCCTGCCGTCTGACAAATCTATCTCCGGTGAAGACCAAATCAAAATCGACATGGCTTTCCGCGTGATCGCGGACCATATCCGCTGCCTATCCTTCGCAATTGCTGACGGAATCCAACCGTCCAACGAAGGTCGCGGCTACGTCCTGCGCCGCATCCTACGCCGGGCTGTGCGCTACGGTCGCGACCTCGGTTTCCATGAGCCATTTTTCTACAAACTAGTGGGCGTCGTCGCCGCGAACTTCGGTGATGTCTTCCCGGAATTACGGCGCAACAAAACCAAGATTCAATCCAACCTCAAAGCAGAGGAAGAGAGCTTTAACCGGACGCTGGATCGAGGGATTGAGATCTTTGATGGTGTGGCTAAAGCCATCGAGGAGATTGCTCAATTCTTGAGGGCGGCTAAGTCTAAAGCTTTAAAGCTAGAAGCAGAAATTGATGCCGCACTGGATAGCGAGAAGGGCATCAGCGCTCAGCAAGGCCAGCAATTCTCGGGTCGCCTGCTCGAGTTGACTGGCATTCCGGCGGGGTTTGATGAAGCAGAACGCCGTCTTGTTGGAGATGATCCGGCGACCAGCCGAGGGGTTAGTGCCTACAGAGACATTATCAGCAACTGGAACGGACGGTGGCTATCGCATACGTGGGGGCTTTACGACATCTGCAATGATTGGGCAAACAACGGTTACAAGTCGGATTTCCTATACGAGAATCTTTATCGATTCAAAGATGGGCTTGCCCGTGTCGAGGTGGAAGCGGGTCGGTCAAAGAAACAGTCGCATGTATTTCCTCGCGATGAGGCCTTCATGCTCTACGACACTTACGGCTTCCCCATCGACCTTACGGAATTAATGGCACGCGAACGGGGTTTGACGGTTGATGTTGCCGGTTTTGAAAAACTGATGGATGAGCAACGACAGCGTGGCCGAGAGGATCACGGCAAGAAGAAGACGGTGATCGAGGTGGAAGAAGTTGTATTGCCGGTTAGAGATGGTGGCGATGTGCCCGTACCCATAGCGACGAAGTTCGTTGGTTATGAAACCTTGGAGGCGGATGCTGTTTTAGAAATGGTGATGAAGGACAAGTCTGGAGAGGGGTTCGGCCTAATCCTAGATCGCACACCTTTTTACGCGGAAATGGGCGGTCAGGTCGGAGACACAGGAGTGATTCATATCCACGTTCCAGGGTCATCGGGTAGTTCTAGATTGCAAGTGTTCGATACGCAGAAGCGGGACAACGTACATGTGCATTTTGCGAGGCTATCTGAAGGACGAGAGCCAAATCCAGACGAAGCGGTGCGTGTAGTGGTAGATGCCGCTCGTCGCTCCAACATCCAGCGTCATCACACGGTGACGCACCTGTTCCACTGGGCGTTGCATGAGGTGGTAAGCCGGGACGCGCGGCAGTGCGGGTCGCTGGTGGCGCCGGACCGATTTCGTTTCGATTTCAATCATCCGGAACGGCTCACTGATCATCAGATCGCCGACATCGAAAAGCTGGTGAACGAGCGTATCCGGGAAAACGCGGCGGTGTATTGGTTCGAGATGCCATACGCGGACGTGCGTGGCAAGGCGAACGTCATGCAGTTCTTCGGCGACAAGTATGGTGACATCGTCCGCATCGTGCAGATTGGCGGACGTGACAAGTCGCTGGACGGATTCTCGATGGAGTTATGCGGTGGAACGCATACGAAGACGACGGGGGAGATTGGTCTGTTCAAGATCATGCACGAATCATCCACGGCGGCGGGGATTCGGCGCATTGAGGCGGTCTGCGGGCAGTTTGCTCAGGAGTTCATCGCGAAACAAGGCGACCAGGAGAAGGCCGAAGCCGAGAAGGCGAAGGCACGTGAGCTTGAAAAGGAGCTGGCCAAGCAACGTCAGGCGGCGACGCAGTTGCAAGCTCCAGCAATTGCAGAGCAATTGCTCGGTAGGGCGCGACCGCCGGGCGCGCCGCTGGTCAGTGAGGTGCCTGGCGCAACCGCCGAGTTGCTACGGGCCGTTGTTGATGTCTTGAAAACGAAGCTGACCAGTGCGGTGGTGGTGCTGGGCGGCGCGGTCGACGGCAAGGTCTCGCTGATTTGTTACGTGACCGCCGATCTCGTGAAGGAAGGCAAGCACGCCGGCAAAATCGTCGGTGAACTGGCGAAGATTTGCGGCGGCGGCGGTGGTGGCAAACCTGATCTCGCGCAAGCCGGCGGGAAACAACCCGAAAAGCTGGCCGATGCGCTGGCGGCGGTGCCCCGAATAGTGGGTTCGTAACAAAAAGAACCCCTCACCCTCGAGGGGAGAGGGGATATGTCGGATGTGCATCGTGTAGGTGTTCCTCCTCTCCCTTTGGGGGAGAGGATTGAGGTGAGGGGTAGTCGTTGCTTGCTCTGGCAGGCACATCACTTTATCATCCCTTCCCATGCTCGACATCAAACTCATTCGGGAAAAACCAGACTTCGTGCGCGAACGTCTCGCCACGCGCGGGCGCGGGGACGAAGCGCGCATCGCGGAAATTGCCGCGCTGGATGAGCAGCGTCGCAAGCTGCTGATCGAAGGCGACAACCTCAAGGCCGAGCGCAACAAGGTCAGCAAGGAAATCGGCGCGCTGAAATCGAAAGGGCAGGACGCCAGCGCGCAGATGTCGGCGATGAAGCAAGTCGGGGAACGGATCGCCGCGATTGATGCCGAAGTGGCAGGTGCGGATGAGAAATTGCAGCAAATCCTCTTGGTGATCCCAAACCTACCGCATCAGGATGTCGCGGTCGGGAAGGACTCAGCCGACAATCCCGAAATACGGCGCTGGGGTGAAGCGCCAAAATTCGCGTTTTCACCGAAAGCGCATTGGGACATCGGCGAACAACTGGGGATGTTGGATTTCGCGCGGGCGGCGAAGATTTCCGGCAGCGGATTCATTCTCTACAAGGGCGCGGGTGCACGCCTGGAGCGAGCGCTGATCAATTGGCTGCTCGATTTGCACACCCGCGAGCACGGCTTCACCGAAGTATTTCCGCCGTTCGTCGTCAACCGCGCCGCGATGATTGGCACGGGGCAGTTGCCGAAGTTCGAGGAAGACATGTATCGCCTGCGAGACGAGGAAATGTATCTCGCGCCGACCGCCGAGGTGCCGGTGGCGAACATCCACCGTGAGGAGATCCTGCGCGAGGACCAGTTGCCGATTTACTACTGTGCGTACACCCCTTGTTTCCGACGCGAAGCGGGCGCGGCAGGCAAGCAGACGCGTGGGATGATTCGCGTGCACCAGTTCGACAAGGTCGAAATGATCAAGTTCGTGAAGCCCGAAACAAGCTACGATGAACTGGAGAAGATGACGGCGAACGCCGAGCGTGTGTTGCAATTGCTCGGGCTTCATTTCCGTACTGTGCTGTTGTGCACGGGCGACATGGGGTTTGCCAGTGCCAAGACGTACGACATCGAGGTCTGGGCACCGGGGCAAAACGCGTATCTCGAGGTGTCGAGTTGCTCGAATTGCGAAGATTTCCAGGCGCGGCGCGCGAATATTCGCTTCAAAGGCGCGGACGGCAAGAATCGTTTCGTCCACATTCTAAACGGCAGCGGCACCGCATTGCCGCGGCTGTACGTGGCATTGTTAGAGACGTATCAACAGGCCGATGGCAGTGTGAAACTTCCTGACGTTTTGGTGCCGTACATGGGCGGGCTGACCGAAATACGACCGGCATAACCTGTCCTTCTGAGCGGAGCGAAGAATCTTACCCGCATCCGAGCCAGACCCTTCGCTCCGCTCAGGGTGACAACAGCAGGAAGCATGTTTTCCAACGTCCAACTCGCGCTTGCCAGGATGCTCGCACCGAGCGAGCCGCTTCTCGTCGGTGTGTCGGGGGGGCCAGATTCTGTCGCGCTCTTGGACGCTCTCGTCAAATCTGGCTGGCGCCCGCATGTCTGTCACCTCAACCACCAACTTCGCGGCGCGGACAGCGATGCCGATGCTGAGTTTGTGCGACAACTCGCGGCACAATTCGATCTAGCCTGCACGATTGAATCTATCAAGGTCGCGGGCGATGAGGATAGCGCGCGTCGCGCCCGTCACGATTTCTTTGCCCGTGTGGCCGAGCGCATAGACATCAAGAAGCTGGCGCTGGCGCATACGGCGGACGATCAGGTGGAGACCTTCCTCCTGCGATTGCTGCGGGGCGCGGGCGTGCCGGGTCTGGTCGGCATCTGGCCCGAGCGCCAGCTTGGGGCATTACGTGTGATCCGCCCAATGCTGAAAGTGCGCAGGAGTGAAGTGCTGGAGTATCTGAGCTCCCAAGGCCTGAAATATCGTGAGGATTTCTCGAATGCCGACACGCGATTTGCGCGGAACCGCATTCGCCACGAGTTGCTGCCGTTGCTGGAACGCGAATACAACCCCGCCATCCGTGACGTGTTACTCAACACCGCCGAGATTCTGCGGGACGAAGATTTCTACCTGCTGCACCACGTGGCGCAGCGATTCTACATGGCAATCTGCCAACGAGACGCCGTAAATGTGAAGGCTCTGGCGAATTCTCCAATTGCCATTCAACGTCGCGTACTCCGCTTCTGGCTCGGGGGCGACTCCGAGAATGGACCGTGTTTCACATTCGACCAAATTGAGGCGGTACGGTACGCGGCGTTGGGCGAGTCGCCGAGTGCTCAAATTGATTTGCCAAACGATTTGGTCGCGTACCGCGAATACGAATGGCTGCAAAAGGCGCTTCGTAAAGAGCTTGAGCCGGTCCGCGGTCGCTGGCCGTTGAGCCTGTCTGGAGAGACGTTGATTGGCGAACTCGGCGTCAAGTTTGTTGTGGGTGAAGCAGGCGAGCGTCTTGATGTGGACGCACTCGGAGACATATTCGTGCGCACGTGGGAGAATGGTGACCGGTTCCAGCCCTTGGGGATGAGCGGCGAGAAGAAGCTGCAGGATTTCTTCGTGGACGAAAAAGTGCCACGACGTCGCCGGGGTCGCGTGCCCTTGGTGTGCGCGGCGGACGGGCGCATTGCGTGGGTTGTCGGCCACCGAATCGCGGAGCCGTTCAAGGTTACGGAACGTACGCGCCGCATCGTGCATCTGAGAGCCGAGATGATTCAAGGTTGACAAGGCTCTGCGGGGCGGGTTGTAATCTGCGACAATTCCATGGATTCCACGAAAACAGGAGCATTGCAGCGAGTGCGCGTCGAATTGGGCGAGCGCAGTTACGACATTTTGATCGGTAAAGGCTTGCTCTCTCACGCCGCAGAGTATCTGCAACCGCTGAAGCTCGGCAAACGTGGTGTCATTATTACTGACACCAATGTTGAGTCGCGTTATGGCGGCGTTTTGAGCGATGCGTTGAGCAAGGGGGGAATCACGGCGGAGATACTGAGCGTGCCGGCGGGAGAAGCATCGAAATCGTTGCGCCAGGCCCATCGACTTTTCGAGAAGCTCCCATCACTTGGGCTGGATCGACAATCTTTCGTCATCGCCCTGGGCGGCGGTGTGGTCGGCGATCTGGCCGGCTACGTGGCAGCCTGTTATTTGCGCGGCGTGGCGCTCGTGCAAATCCCGACGAGCTTGTTGGCGCAGGTGGATAGCTCCGTGGGCGGCAAGACGGGCGTCAACCTGCCACAAGGAAAGAATCTGGTCGGTGCGTTCCATCAACCACGGCTCGTGCTCGCGGACATTGACACGCTGGGGACGTTGCCCGAACGCGAATTGCGTTCCGGCTTCGCAGAGGTGATCAAGCACGGGGCGATTCGAGACGCCGCATTCTTCGAGTGGTTGGAGCACGAATACAAGCACGTGTTCAACCTCAATCCGGATGCGGTGACCCATGTGGTACGGCGTTGCTGTGAGATCAAGGCCGAGGTGGTCAGCGCCGACGAACGCGAGTCAGGACTGCGCGCCATTCTGAATTTCGGGCACACGGTCGGCCACGCGATGGAGGCACTGTCGGAATACGTCGGCTTGTTGCATGGAGAGGCGATCGCCATGGGCATGTGTTGCTCGGCGCGACTGTCTGTGAAGCGCGGCGGTTTGAGCGAGGCGGAGGCCAGGCGATTGACCGATCTGATCGTCGCAAGCGGTCTGCCGACGAAGCTGGGAACGAAGTTCAAGCTGGAGGAGCTACTGGCCGCGGCGCGTCTCGACAAGAAAGCGCGCAACGGCAAGCTACGCTTCGTGTTGCTGAAGCGGCTGGGGGAAGCGGTCGTTTCCGATGCGATCGTGGATGCCGACCTTCAGGAGGTCGTGAATGTCTGCCGTTGACGAAGGGATCGTCCGCGAGTTTTTCGAGTTGCATGGCTTTCTGGTGTGTCAGCGGCGCAAGTATATCGTGCAGTCGCGGCACAAGAGCGCGGATGAGGAAGTGGATTTGATCGTGCTGAATCCCGCCGCGCCCGCCGAGGTTGCCCCGGCGGAGTTTGAGATTCCACCGAAAGCCTTGTCGCAGGTGTCGCGGGCAATCGTGGCGGTGAAAGGATGGCACACGGAGATTTTTGCGCCGGGCGTGCTGACGCGTCAGCCGAAAATTTTTCGATTCGTGGAGAAGCGGGCAATTGAGGAGGCGCAGCGGCTCGTGGGGAGTGAGGGCCTGATGAAGATTCTGGTTGTGCCGGGGTTGCCGCGCGATGTAAAGACGCGGCAGCGCAGCATTGAGTTGTTGCGGTCGAAAGGCGTGGATGGCGTGATTTCGTTCCGCATGATTTTGCAGGCGTTGGTCGCGAGCGTGGCGACGAACCGCAACTACCAGAAATCGGATTTGCTGCAAACGCTGCGGTTGCTCAAGAACTATGGATTGCTGAAGGAACCGCAACTGGAGTTCGGCTGGAAGCGGCGCGGCAAGAAGGCCGCTGCCTAAACGGGCGGCAGGATCATTGGTGACAGAAGCGCGTATGACTTCGCGCGAAGCGTACATTGCACTCAACATGGTTGACGGCGTCGGACCGATTCGTGTCCGCGCGCTGTTAGACCGTTTCGCCGAACCGCAGGCGATATTGGCTGCATCGAAGAGCGAACTCATGCAGGTCGACGGTGTGGGGGAGGAAGTGGCGCGGAGCGTCACGACCTGGCGGGAACAAGTGGATCTCGACGCGGAATTGCAGCGGATCGAGAAGGGGGGCGTACAAGTTGTCACACGGGACGACGCGGAATATCCGAAGAACCTGCGGGAAGTTTATGACCCGCCGCTCGTCTTATATGTGAAGGGGGGAATGTCCGAACGTGATGGGCTGGCGATTGCGGTTGTCGGTTCGCGGCGCACGACGTTGTACGGGCAGGAGATGGCGCGGAAGCTGGCGTTTCAGTTGGCGCGTGTCGGCGTGGTGGTTGTGAGCGGCCTGGCGCGGGGGATCGATACGGCGGCGCACAATGGTGCGCTGCAAGCGAAAGGGCGGACGGTGGCGGTAATCGGATGTGGCATCGACATTATGTATCCGACAGAGAACCAGAAGCTGGCAGATGAGATCGTGGAGAAGGGCGGCGCGGTCGTGACCGAGTTTCCGTTTGGCGTGAAGCCCGACAAGCAGAATTTTCCGATGCGGAATCGCATCATCAGTGGATGGTCGCTGGGCACGGTGGTGGTCGAGGCGAACTTGAAGAGTGGGGCGTTGATCACGGCGAACCAGGCGGCGGAGCAGGGACGGCAGGTGTTCGCGGTGCCGGGGCGGGCGGATTCAATTTTGTCCAGGGGGACGAACAAATTGATCAAGGACGGTGCAAAATTGACCGAGGACGCGGAGGATATTCTCGGCGAATTTGAGTATTTGTTGCCGAAAAGGGCCATGGAGAGCTTGGGGGAAGCGGGTGCGGACGGCGGAGGAACCAAACCTGCTTTGAAGTTGAGTGAAACGGAGAAAAAAGTGATCGCGCACTTGAGCCAGGAGGAAATGGCCATTGACGACATCATTCGCGCCAGCGGTTTGACAACGGCCTGTGTTTCCGCAACCTTGTTGTCATTGGAAATGAAGCGGCTGGTGCGGCAATTGCCCGGGAAGCAATACGTGCGCAACCCCGCGTTGGGAATGTAATCACGGCAAAATAAGAAGCTATGGCGAAAAAACTGGTCATCGTAGAATCGCCCGCGAAAGCGAAGACGATCAACAAGTATTTGGGGTCGGACTTCAACGTGAAGGCATCCATGGGCCATGTCCGCGATCTGCCCGAACGCAAGTTCGGCGTCGAGATCGAGAACGATTTCAAACCCACCTATCAAGTGTCCGCCAAACGCAAAACGCTGGTCACCGAATTGCAAAAGAACGCGCACGACGCCGAACAGGTGTACCTCGCCACCGACCCAGACCGGGAAGGCGAGGCGATCGCCTGGCATCTGCAGGAAATCCTGAAGAGCAAAAAGAATGGTCCGGCATTCTTCCGTGTCCAGTTCAACGAGATCACCAAGAATGCGGTGCGAGCGGCATTTGACCATCCTGCGCAAGTGGACATGAAGCTGGTCGATTCGCAGCAAGCCCGGCGCATTCTGGACCGGATCGTGGGATACAAGATTTCGCCGTTGTTGAACAAGCGTGTGGCGCGCGGATTGAGCGCCGGGCGCGTCCAGTCAGTCGCGGTGCGGCTGGTCGTGGAACGGGAACGGGAGATTCGCGCTTTCAAGGCGCAGGAGTATTGGTCGGTGGAAGCGGAACTGCGCAAGCTCGTCGATCCGAAGGACCATTTCCTTGCGCGGTTGATTCAGGTCGGTGACAAGAAGGTCAGGTCTCCGAACGGTGAGGCCAGCAAGGCCGATATCATGATCATCGACAGCAAAGATCAGGCAGACGCGATTTTGGCTGACCTCCAGCAGTGCGAGTACAAAGTCGCGAAGATTGATATCAAACCGAAGAAACGGAGCGCTCCGCCGCCATTCACGACAAGCACGCTACAGCAGTCTTCGGCGAAAGCGCTGGGCATGGGCACGTCGAAGACGATGCTCGTGGCGCAGCAGTTGTACGAAGGCATGGATATTGGTGACGAGGGTTCCGTCGGCTTGATCACCTACATGCGTACGGATTCCTTCAACGTGTCGAAAGAAGCGCAGGCGGAAGCGTTGGCATTCATCCGCGAAACGATTGGTGCGGACTATGCGCCGGAAACGCCGAATTTCTACAAGTCAAAGAAGGACTCGCAGGGCGCGCATGAAGCGGTTCGCCCCTCCTCGGTGCGGCGCACTCCGGAGAGCGTGCGGTCTTACCTGGATAACGATCAATTCCGGCTCTACAAGCTGATTTGGGAGCGCTTCGTGGCAAGCCAGATGACGCCGGCGGAAATGAAAGTGACAAGTATCGATATCGATGCGCGGCATGAGGCCAAGACTTTTGTCTTTCGGGCGACGGCGACGGAAGTTGTATTTGCGGGCTGGCTGAAAATCTACGGTGTCGAGGAAGAGGCCGAGAAGAAGGCCGAGGCGGAAAAGCCGTCTGAAGAAGAGGAGAACAAGAAGCTCCCGCCGCTAACTGAAAGCGAGCGGTTGCATCTGGTCAAATTGCTCCCCGAACAGCACTTCACGGAGCCGCCCCCGCGCTTCAGCGAGGCGACGCTGGTCAAGGCGCTGGAGGAATTGGGTATTGGGCGACCGAGCACGTACGCGCCGACCATTGCGACGATCCAGAAGCGGCGCTATGTGAACAAGGACAAAGGGCGCCTCTCGCCGACGCAATTGGGCGAAATCACGACGGATGTGTTGGTGAAGCATTTTTCAAAGTTGCTCGACGTGCAGTTCACGGCCCAGATGGAAGAGTCGCTCGATGAGATTGAAGAGGGCAAGCTCGAGTGGCACAAGATGCTCGGGGGTTTTTACAAGGATTTCGAGCCGACACTGAAGGCCGCGACGGAAAACATGGAGGATGTCCGACCCAAACCGATTCCGACGGATATCAAATGCGAACTGTGCGGCGAGATACTGGTGATCCGCCCCGGCAAGAATGGCGAATTCATCGCGTGCTCGGCGTATCCGAAATGCAAGAACACGAAGAACTTCAAACGCGGCGAAGATGGGAGCATTCAAGTCGTGGAAAAAGAAGAGACAGGCATCAAGTGTGAAAAATGCGGATTGCCCCTGGTGATCAAAGCCGGCAAGCGTGGCGAGTTTCTGGCTTGCTCGGGGTATCCCGAGTGCAAGAACGCCAAATCGTTCACGCGGGACGCCCAAGGCAAGATCACGGTCATCGAGAAGCCGGCGCCGGTCACCACAGACATCAAGTGCGAGAAGTGCGGTTCACCGATGCTGATCCGCAACAGCCGTCGTGGACCGTTCCTGGCTTGCTCCGGTTATCCGAAGTGCCGCAATGCCAAGCCGCTGCCGGATGAATTGAAGGATAAGGCCCCGCCACCGCCGCCGAAGGAAGAGCCGGTCATGACCGATGAGAAGTGCGAAAAGTGCGGTTCGCCGATGGCGAAGCGGCGCGGGCGATTCGGCGAGTTCCTCGGCTGCTCGGCGTATCCGAAGTGCAAGAACATCAAAAAAATACTGCCATCGGCCGCGTAGCGGACACGCTGGTCGGGGGTTTTCTGGATTACTTGCGCGCCGAGCGCGACGCCTCCCCGCTGACCATCCGTAATTATTTCGCCGGTATCGCCGAGTTCGCCGCCTGGTTCGAACAGAAGTACAGGCAGAGATGCGATTGGCTGCACGTCGATTCGTTCCACGCTCGCGCCTATCTGGTTCACCTTACGGAAAAACGGCTCAATCGCGCGACGATTCATTTGAAGATGTCGGCGCTGCGAAGTTTGTTCAAATGGTTGGTACGCGCCGAGCGCGTGAAGCACAATCCGCTGGTCGGGCTGACGCTTCCCAAGAAGGCCCAACGTCTTCCGAAGTTTCTCACCATTCAGCAGATTGAGGCTCTCCTGGAAGCGCCGTTGAAGGCTGCATCTGGAGGGCGAGCCTCCCGGCGAGCCGAATTCGAGGCCAACGGCTCGGCCGGAGCCTCGCCCTCCAACGACTTCGCAGTATGGCGTGACAAGGCGATTCTGGAAACTCTCTATAGCGCCGGACTGCGCATCCACGAACTTGTTCAGCTCAACGACGACGACTTGGACATCCTCGGTGAAGTCGTGCGTGTTCGCGGCAAAGGCAAGAAGGAGCGTCTGGGAGCGCTCGGCGGGCCGGCGGTGGAGACGCTGCAGAAGTACCTCGAATTGCGCGTGCGGCAATCACGCGGGCCGTTGTTCGTGAACAAATTCGACGGACGCATGACGGCCCGCAGCGTCCAGCGAATGCTAAAGAAATACCTGATCGCCGCCGGACTCGACCCGTCCCTGACACCGCACAAACTGCGGCACAGCTTCGCCACGCATATGCTGGACGCCGGCGCTGATCTGCGTAGTGTCCAGGAACTTCTCGGCCATGCCAACCTTTCCACCACGCAAATCTACACGCACATCACGCCCGAACGCCTGAAGAAGGTGTACGAGAAGGCTCATCCGAGGGCGTGACTGCGCTTATACTACACCGGCGCGAGACTCTAGCGCATAGGTGCGGAGTTCTGGATGAAGATTCGGGTTCTCCTCTAAGAATCGATCAATAATCGCGGTCGCTTCAGCAGGGCAATAATCTCGCCAATGTCCCAAACCATGAAGAGCGCTCCGCCTGCACGCGTCATGGTTCAGTTTCAAGATTCTCTCCAGTGTCAGCAGTACCTCGGAATCCATGTCACTGCCGACTCGACCGTCTGGACTGTCGGCGTGATGGTGAAGTAAATCCCACCACATGTAACAGGACATGTTCAACGGATTTTCGTTTGGCCCATCAGCATCCGACACGCGTGGCGTACACCGGACTGCAAAGTATTGCTCGAAAAGTACATAGATTGAACGGAGGCACCGCTCGCGTTGCGAGCGCAAAACACCCTCCTCCCAAAGGGTGGACAAACCTTGGTCGAAGTATCCGAAAGCTAGGAACCATAGACCTTGATCCGCTTGTGCATCTGAGAATACGACGAGGCGTGCTGGAGACTCTTCGAATAAGCGCGTGATGTTGTTAAGCACAACCACGGGGGAAGCCGCCCAACGTTCGGCGTTCTGATCCTGATACCATGCTGGCTCGGTGACTGGATGGTTGAAAACCCAATCGACCCAACCTTCGAATGTTGCGTCGTCGGTTGAGCTGCCTGCCACGAAGATCTCCTCCGGCTAAAGAGTCGCAGCTTACGCCCGATTGAGGTACTTACCCGTCCGGGTGTCAACGCGGATGGAGTCGCCGGGGTTGATGAAGATGGGGACGGCGACTTCGATGCCAGTTTCGACTTTGGCAGGCTTCGTGACGTTGGTGGCGGTGTCGCCACGGATGCCGGGCGGCGCTTCGAGGACCTTGAGTTCGACGGCCGGTGGCAGCTCGAGTTCAGCCACTTTGCCTTCAACTTCGGTCAGGGTGCAGCGCAGGTTTTCGGTAAGATAGTTCTTGTTCTCGCCGACGAATTCTTCGTTGAGTGTGGTCGTCTCGTACGTTTCGGGGTCCATGAAATGGTAGCCGGCTTGATCCTTGAAGCTGAAATCCACGGGTTTCGTGGTCTTGGAGACGGCCACGATCGACTCGGTTGAGGCGAAGCGGACATTGGACGACTTACCGGTCTTCAAGCTGCGCAAGGTGGCCTGCACAAAGGCGCGCAGGTTGCCCGGCGTGCGGTGCTGCATGTCCAGCACGACGCACACGTCGTTGTTGTACTTGATGGCCATTCCTTTTCGGAGATCGTTGGCTGACGGCATTTTTGAAACCTCTTTCTTTCCTAATTTGTCATTCCGACTACAGCGACAAATCTCTCTTGTTCGATGCGAGACCCTTCGCTTCGCTCAGGGTGACGCCGGCGGTGTCACATGATTTTGAATTTCGGCAGGTCTTGGGAATCGACGATGCCGACAGGGTGCTTATTCTCGTCTACGACAATCAAATCGTCAATCTGTCGTTGCTCGAAAATCTTGAGGGCCTCCACTGCCAGAGCATCTTGACGGATGGTGATGGGGTTGGGCGTCATGACGGTCCGGATCGTCGCCTGGAGCACCTCGGGGCCGCGCGCAATGTGGCGGCGAAAATCCCCGTCCGTGAACACGCCGGCAACACGCCCCTGTTTGTTTACGACGCTGATGGTTCCGGATTTGGCTTTGGTCATGGCGAGCAGTGCGTCTTTCACGCTCCGATAATCGGCAATCACGGCATTGCGGTTGCCCGTGCGCATGATGTCCTTGATCTGGACCAGCATGGTGCGGCCGATGGCACCGGCAGGGTGCAGCCGCGCGTAATCGGACTTCTTGAAGCCGCGGGCCTCCAGCACGCACATGGCCAGCGCGTCGCCCAAGGCCAGCATCGCAGTGGTGCTGGACGTGGGCGCGAGATTGAACGGACAGGCTTCCTTCTTCACGTTTACCCGCAACACGATGTCGCTATGACGAGCGAGACTGGATTTCGCATGCGAGGTCATCGAGATGACGGTGACATCGAACCGCTTGATCGCCGGGAGAACACGGCCCAGTTCCTCGGTTTCCCCAGAGTAGCTCAAGGCGAGCACGCAATCGCCATCGTTGATCACGCCGAGGTCGCCATGCAACGCGTCCACAGAGTTTAGGACAACACTGGTGGCGCCAGTGCTGGTGAGCGTGGCGGCGATTTTGTGGCCGATATTGCCCGACTTGCCGACGCCGGTGACAACGACCTTGCCGCGATTGGCGAGGCATTTCACAATCGTCTCTACGGCCTTCGAAAAATTCGCGTCGAGGCAGGCACGCGTTCGGCGCAAGCCATCGATCTCGATGTCGAAGACACTCTTTGCCAATGTTACGTAACTCATGGGAGCACGGGAGAGGCGAGAATACTGGATGGAGGAGTGTTTGGCAAGGACAGGACAGTGGATGGCAGATGGCCAATCTACTGCCAGATCAAGGGAAGGCGGATCAGAGGGAATTCACCCTGGGACGGCCACAGAGGACGGGTGGGATGGAGAGGGACGGGCAGGCGCAGGATCTGGCCCGATGCGTAAAGCGGCAGACCCTGGGTGAGTGGGGGATCTCACGAGAGAGGCGAAACTGGCGCGCCGTCACGTCGCGCTGGCGGCACAACGCCTTGCCCCGCGAGAGTTGCTGAGGTATTGGCCCATGGTATCGGCAGAATCAGCTTGCGGGCCAGTAAGCCTAGAAAAGAAAAGCCACAAAGCGGTCACGGTTTTACTGAATTGTCCTCGTACCACCGGATCGTCTCCCGGAGGCCGTCTTCGAACTTCGTCGTGGTGCGGAAGTCAAACTCACGAGCGGCTTTCTCAACGTCCAGACAGCGTCGCGGCTGGCCATCCGGCTTGGTCGCATCCCACCGGATCTCCCCGGAGAACCGCGTGAGCCTGACCACAAGGTTGACCAACTCGCGAATCGAAATCTCCTGCCCGCTTCCCAAATTGATCGGATCGGGCTTGTTGTAGCGTTCGGCGGCGAGCAGAATGCCCTCCGCCGCATCCTTGACGTACATGAATTCCCGTGTGGCGCTGCCCGTGCCCCAGCACTCGATAAACGCGTCTCCTCGCACGCGCGCATCCACGCATTTTTTGATAAGCGCGGGGATCACATGGGAAGAACGCGGATCAAAATTGTCGCGCGGCCCGTAGAGATTGACCGGCAGGAGATACACGGCGTTCAAACCGTATTCCTGCCGATACGCCTGACACTGCATGAGCAGCGCTTTTTTCGCAATGCCATAGGGGGCGTTGGTCTCTTCCGGATAGCCGGTCCACAGGTCTTCTTCTTTGAACGGCACCGGCGTGAACTTTGGGTACGCACAGATGGTCCCGATAACCAGGAGTTTGGGGACTTGAAACTGGCGGGCTTGTTCAATCAACTCGATGCCCATGATGGCATTTTCATAGAAAAACTTTCCCGGATGCTCGCGATTGGCGCCGATGCCGCCGACGACAGCGGCGAGGTGGAGAACCACCGTCGGCCGCGCGTCCTTGAAGAGACGGGCGATGGCGTCGCGATCCCGTAAATCATACGCGCGGCTTCGCGGGGAGAAAATGGTGGTACAACCCCGCTCCTTAAGTTTTTCCACCACGAACGAACCCAGGAAACCGGCGCCACCGGTGACAACGACTCGTTGCTCCTGCCAAAAATTCATCGCTTGTTCCTGTCCTCCCGGCTTCGAATTCAGTGCTGTCCCATGTCCACCTTGGCAACCCGTCCGGATAGTTGGTCTTGCAACACCTTGATGTCCGCGTCCACCATCAACTTGACCAGGTCTTTGAATCGCGTTGTGGGTTGCCAGCCCAGGATTTTTTTCGCTTTCGAGGCATCGCCAATCAGCACGTCCACTTCTGCGGGACGATAGTACAATTTATCGATTTCAACGTGCTTGCGCCAGTCCAGCCCGGCGTGTCCAAAGGCTTCTTCACAGAACTCTTGCACGGAGTGGGTTTCTCCCGTGGCGATGACGTAGTCGTCCGGCTGATCTTGCTGCAGGATCAGCCACATCGCCTCGACGTACTCCGGAGCATATCCCCAGTCGCGCTTGGCATCAAGGTTGCCGAGGTATATCTTGTCCTGCAACCCGAGTTTGATGTGCGCCACCGCCCGGGTGATTTTGCGTGTGACAAATGTTTCTCCTCGGCGCGGTGATTCATGGTTGAATAGTATCCCATTGCACGCAAACAAATTATAGCTCTCGCGGTAGTTGACCGTCGCCCAGTAGGCAAAGACTTTTGAGACTGCGTAGGGACTGCGCGGGTGAAAAGGAGTCGTCTCTCGCTGCGGGATTTCCGCGACCTTGCCGTACATCTCGCTGGACGAGGCCTGGTAAAACCGCGGGTTGCCTTTGGTCTCACGAATCGCTTCCAGAATGCGAATTGTTCCCACAGCCGTGATGTCGGAAGTGTACTCCGGAATATCGAAACTGACCCGCACATGGCTCTGGGCGCCCAGGTGATAGATCTCATCGGGCTTCAGATCATACAACATTTTCACCAGATTCACCGTATCGCTAAGATCACCGTAATGTAAAAACAATTTTACTCCACGGGTGTGGCGGTCCTGGTAGAGGTGATCGATCCGGCTGGTGTTGATGCTGCTGGCCCGGCGGATGATCCCGTGAACCTCATAGTCCTTCTTTAGCAGAAGCTCCGCGAGGTACGATCCGTCCTGCCCGGTAATGCCCGTGATAAGCGCGCGTTTCATGCAGTCTTTATTATGCTATTTGGTTCGTGTCGTCACGCTGATTCTCGCCGCGGCCATGTGACGGCTGGTGGATCGCCCAGGATCTGCTCTAAAAAGTCCGTCTCGCACGAGTTTTGGGCCATTTGAAGATGATGAATGTGACAGGAGATCGCACGAAAGTCTGCTTCAGCGCTTCGCGGAGGGTTATGTCAACAACGCGTGGTCCGCCAACGCATCCGCGGCCTTACGAATGAGGCCGAACTCGATCGCCGAACGCTCGGCGATGTCCAGCAGCGAATGTGTGCCATCGGAGAGATTCAGCACCCAGAGCATCGCCAATTCAAACTGGCGGGAGTCCGTTTGGCCACCGATGGTTTGGTACAACCCACGCGAGCCGAGTTGCGGTTCGCATTTTGGGTTGAGGTTCACGTAGGTGCGATTGCCTTCGAGGATTGCCAGGATGGCAAGGCATTTCCGGAACGAGTCGGCGAGGGAGTCCGGCTTTACGAAATCGAGGTTATCGGCCGAGGTATGATACTCGGGGTATTGGCCGTTCGGCGTGCGCATGAAGCAGCCGACGGGCAGGTTGAAGCCGGGCGAGCAGTACTGGCGTTCATCGTACCCGTAGGGAGTGAACTCATTTATCTCATAGTCTGAGCCTGAGTGCTTCAGTACGTGGGTGACGACGCGGTCGATCTCTGCGTCGCCCCGCCGGCTCTTCTTGTAGTGCGATTTTCCCACGTCGCCCACACAGGTAATGACGAGGCCGTGCTTGATGTTGGCCACTTTCGGTTCGTTGCGCGCCAGCCAGGTAATGGAGCCGATGGTGCCGGGGATGAACAGGAAGCGATACGAGTAACGCGGAGAAAGTTCCCTGACGTGCCTGGCCAGAAATGTCGTCAGGGCAATTCCCGAGAGATTGTCATTGGCCAGTGAGGGATGACAGGCGTGGCACGAGAGGAGAATCTCCTCCGAAGACTGTCCCGGCACATAGAGTTCACCATAGGTAAGGTGGCCATTTTCCAGCGTGGAGTCGATGTTGACTTCGTACGTGTCGTCCTTCAGCGCGAGAAGCTGGTTGTGGCTCACGCAGAAACCCCAGCGCTCGGCATAGTACGAGGTGCGGTAGGGGATCCAGTCGGGATGATCCGGGAGCGAATACAGATGTGGCTTCAGTTCCGCGAGCGACATCTTCGCGCGAACGGGGATGCTGTAATTCAGAACATGCAGATTGGATTTCTGGAAGTCGATGACGCGTTGACCCTTGCTGTTCTTGACGCAGGCGTCGCGGATGTTCCATTCCTTGGGGACCGTCCAGTCGAATACCTTCGTCCCGCTGGCAACCTCGTGGATTTCGAGGGGAATGTGGCCGCCGATCACCTGCAACGTTTCGCGAAAGCCGTTGCCCGTAATGCTCCGGCAAAGCGGGTACAACTCGGCAACGAGCCGGTGCATCCGCAGGCCGATATCATCGGTCATCATGATGTGAAGTCAGGATAATTACCGTCGCGGGCGGCGATCAGGGTCACGTCGCCCGGCCACCGAATGTCGAACGCGGGGTCGTTCCAGCGGACACCGGCCCCGTGGTTCGGCGCGTAGTACGCCGACATTTGATAGGATACCTCCGCGTTGTCCGTGAGCGTCAGGTACCCGTGAGCGCAGCCCGGCGGGATGACGAGCATCTCCCGGTTTTCCGCGGTCAGCGGCGCGCCGACCCATTGCTTGAACGTGGGCGAGTCGCGCCGCAAGTCCACGGCCACATCGAAGACGGCGCCCATCGTGCATCGCACGATCTTGGTCTCTTCATAGGGCGCGCGCTGGTAATGCATCCCACGCAGCGTGCCTTTGCGGGGGTTGAATGAGAGGTTGCACTGGACCACGCGTGAGTCGATTCCGTGTTCGGTAAACTCGGTCTGGCACCACATGCGAGCGAAGAAGCCCCGGTCGTCAGTGATGCGCTCCGGTTCGAGAAGATATACTCCGGCGATTTTTGTGTTTTTGAAGATCATAGAAGAAGCGCCTTGTGGCAGTAAAATGCTTCCGCGTACTTGCTCGGGGAATTGGACTCGATGCCGCGAAGCCGCAACAGCGCCAGGAACGTGTCCTCGCTGAACCACTGCTTCGTTGTTTGCGTCTGAAACTGCTCGCAAATGTGCCGCACCTTCTGTTGGGCCACGTCTTTGGTGAGATGCACGTAGGCGTTGGGCGCGCCCATGTCTCCGTCGTACTTCGGGATCTCGTATTCGAGGATCAGATGGTTGCGAAACGTATTCCAGGTCAACTCGGCCAGCAGGCGATGGTCCTGATGCAGGTCTTTGCGATGGTGGGTGAAAATGAGGTCCGGCGACACATCCCGGCCCAATTGCGCGACAAATTTCTTGATCCGGTCGCCCATGAACGGGAAGTAACTGTCACGAAAGTTTTTGATGACCACATTTTTCGCCGCGGCGCCTTTCAGGAAGATACCGGCGCTGCGCTTGGCTTCACGGGCGCGCGGCGGCGTCGCGCTGAAAACAACCCAGTGAACGATGATGTCGGGACGTTGCTCGATCAGCTTCAACAGCGTGCCGCCACAGCCGATCTCGATGTCGTCCGCGTGGGCGCCCAGGCAGAGAACGATGAGCGGGCCGGCGGTGCGACGAGTTAGGTTGAGGCTGATCATAAGAAACTCGGGGTGGGAGCGTCACACGTTTATGGAGGCGGCCGGAGTATTCTTCCAGACCTCCCAGGGTGCATCGTCGTGCGTGTGCATCTCTTCCAACTGCTGTTTGTCCTTGAACGTATCCATCGACGCCCAGAAGCCGTCGTAGTGGTAGGCGCTGAGTTGATTGTTCTTGGCGAGTCGTTGGAAGGGGACCGGGAGGAGTTCTTCACTTTCCTTAATATAGTCGAAAATCCCCTGTTTGAAAACGTAAAACCCGCCGTTGATGCGGATGTGGGAACCCTGGATATCGGTGATATCGGTGACGGTGCCGTTGTCGTTGGTCGAGATAAAGTGATACGACAGGTTCGGTTTGACGGTCAGGAACGTGGCAATGGTGTCTTGTTTTTGCGCAAAGCGAATCATCTCGCGCAGGGGCAGGTCGGAAAGACCATCGGTATAATTTGCCAGGAACATTTCGTCACCGGCGACGTGGCGGCGGACGGCCTTCAACCGTTGGCCGATGTTGGAATGCAAGCCGGTGTCCACGAAGGTGATCTTCCAGTCCTTGGTGTCATCGTGATCCAGCAATTCAACGTCCCGGCCGCCGTTGCTCAACACGAAATCATTTACGATCAGCTCGTTATGATTGAGAAAGTGTTGTTTGATCAACTCCGCCCTATAGCCGAGGCAGAGAATGAACTCCTTGTGACCGAAGTGGGCGTAGTACTTCATCACGTGCCGCAGTATGGGCATATTGCCAATCCTCACGAGAGGCTTGGGGAGGCTCTCTTCGTCCTCCCGCAGCCTCATGCCGAGACCGCCGCAGAATAACACGACTTTCATAGTTTCATTCCTTTTGAGATGGAATTGTCACGACTGCTGATGTCAAGGGCTGGCTGGAGCAGGACAAACCCTGACTTCCGGTATCGGCACCACGAATTGCCCGCCCCATTCCCGGATGAACGACATCTGCTGCATGATTTCGTCTTTGATGTTCCAGGGCAGAATGAGAACGTAATCGGGCTTCGTTTCCCGAATCTTGTCGGGATGGTGAATGGGAATACGCGTGCCGGGCAAGAACAGGTTCTGCTTGTGCGGACTGCGATCCACCGTGTAGTCGATAAAGTCGGTCCGCGCGCCGCAATAGTTGAGCAGCGTATTGCCTTTCGCGGGCGCACCGTAGCCGACGATTGTTTTGCCGCCACGTTTGGCCGTGATGAGGAATTCCAGCAACTTGCGTTTCGTCTCCTTCACGCCTTCGGTAAAGGACAAGTAGGTTTTGAGATGATCGTAGCCGGCGTTCTGTTCACGCTGCCGCAACTCTTCGACGCGGGACGTGCGCGCCTTCGATTCATCGTGGGTGTGCCGAGCGTAAATACGCAGTGAGCCGCCGTGCGTGGGCAGTTCCTCGACATCGAACACGGTCAACCCGTGTGTCCCGAAGATTTTCTCAACCACCAGGAGGGACAGATACTGGTAGTGCTCGTGGTAGATCGTGTCGAATTGGTTTTCCGACATCAACCGCAGCAGGTGCGGGAATTCCATCGTCAGCACGCCGGTCGGCTTGAGGAGAATGTGCAAGCCTTCGACAAAGTCGTTGATATCGGGGACGTGAGCGAGCACGTTGTTGCCGATGAGCAGGTCGGCCTGGCGCCCGGCTTTGGCCAAATCCTGCGCGGTGTCTTCCCCGAGGAATTTCACGACAGTCGGGATGCCTTTCTTGGTGGCGGCCTCGGCCGTATTGGCTGTCGGCTCGATTCCGAGTACGGGAATGCCCTTGGCGACGAAGTACTGCAACAGGTACCCGTCGTTGCAGGCTACTTCGATCACGTGATGGTGCTTTCCGAGCGCGAGTCGTGTGGTGATCATCTCGACGTACGTTTTGGCGTGGGCCAGCCAGCTATCCGAGAACGACGAGAAATACGCGTAGTGCTCGCCAAAAATCTGTCGAGCGCTGATGCAGTCAGCAACCTGGACGAGGAAGCAGTCACCGCAGACCTTTACGTGGAGGGGATAGAACGGCTCCATCTGGCTGAGTTGCGCGGCGGTCAGGTAATCGTTGGGAATGGGCGCCGCGCCCAGGTCGACGAATGTATGCCGCAACGGAGCGCCACAGAACCGGCACTGGCCCGGCGTGATCATGAATTTCTCCAGTAAAAGCGCTCGTCGAGTTGCGCGGTGCCCAGCAGGTGCTCGAGTTGCTTGAGCCGCGTGAACGCGCGAAACTCGAAGATCTCACGCGTCATCTTGATTCTCTCGAAGATGCCGCGTAACTCCTTGGCGCCGGTCAGCGCGTCGCGCTGGCAACGGAACCCGGGTAATCCTGAGTTGATCTTGTCGAAGTTCACGCGATAGCTGCGATTATCGGCCGAGTTCGCGCCGAAGCTGAGGGCGCAACCCGGGAACACGCCGGCGACAATTTCGGCGATTTCCCGCACGCGATAGTTCTGGCCATTGTCACCCACGTTGAACACCTGGTTGTGCACGATCTCGCGCGGCGCATCGAGCGCGCACCCGACGGCATCGCAAATGTCGAGGATGTGAACGAGCGGCCGCCACGGCGTGCCATCGCTGGTCATCTTGATTTCCTTCGTGGTCCAAGCGAGTCCCGCCAGATTGTTCAGCACGATGTCGAAGCGCATCCGCGGCGAGGCGCCGAATGCCGTGGCATTGCGCAGAAACGTTGGAGAGAATTGATCGGTGGCGAGGGCCGAGACGTCGCGCTCAACGAGCACCTTGCATTTGGCATAGGCGGTCTGGGGATTTGTCGGGGATGCTTCGGTGACATTTTCACTCGATGCCACGCCATACACGCTGCACGAGGACGTGTAGACGAACCGCGTGATGCCAACTTCCCGGCACTTGCTGGCCAGCGCCACGCTGCCGAGATGGTTGATTTCGAAGGTCAATTCCGGATTGTGCTGGCCGAGGGGATCGTTGGACAGTTCTGCCAGATGCACAACGGCGTCGTAGCCGCGCAGGTCATCCTGCGTGATGCGGCGAATGTCCTTCTGGATTGAGCGGGCGGGAGGCTTGATCCCCTCGTAGAGCAGGCCGTCGCGATAGTAACCCGCATCAAGTCCGGTGACCTGGTGACCGCGCTTGGTAAGCACGTCAGCCAGCAGCACGCCGATGTAGCCGTCAGTTCCTGTAACCAATAATTTCATGTTGTTTCAATTCCTCACTGTGTTCCAGATGAGCACCGTTCCGCGAATGCTCGCGAATTTCGTGGTTCCACAGCCTGATCTCTGCAGCCAGTTCGATAAAGCCCTGCTCCTTGCGGAGCCGTGCCACAAGGTCAACAGGTAAATCGTGGAAACCGCCGTGGTCAAGAAAAGACTTCATCCGCTGCTCGCGCCTCGTAAGGTGCGCAGGCTAAAGCGGGCGACCACAGAACCAAGCTGCGAAATCGGCTCTGACAAAACACTAGGACGCGTCTATGAGCTGCGACCGGCTGACGATCATCCGCGCCTGACAACCCAATGTTGACAGCAAGACGCTGACACGATCGCGGTCGCTCATCTCTTGCAGGACGACTGCCTGCAGACCGCGCAACGGGCCGTCGGCGACCTCGACGAGATCACCGGGCTGAAAGCCCGGGCGCACTGTCACGAGGTCAACGGCCTCGCCCGCCCATTGCCTGAGCTGGTCAACGATCGCGTCATCGACCTGGGTCGGGCGACCGCCAAAATTGACGACGCCGATGACCTGGGGGGCGTATTGCACCGCCCGGAAATTCTGGGCCAGATTCAGGCGCGCAAAAAAATAGCGGGGGAACAGGGGGCCAACGACCCAGCGTTTGACGCGGCGGATGGTTTTGAGGCGCTTGAGCCGGGGATAATAGGTGTCCAGCCCGAGCACCTCGCGGCAGTATCGTTCCGCGCCTGACTCGCGGCGCGGGCGTGTGTGGACGCAGAGCCAGCGAGTGACATTGGGCAGGGGATCGCCCTGATCGGCACTATCACGGTGTGTCGAAACGTTGTTCACCAAGTCAATCATCACGCAAACCACGTCATTTGTACAGTCCGGGCAAGCTGCCGCCATTCCGGTGCATTCCCATTCCGTGGAAATGTACCGTCCAATCTCATCCGCCCGTTTCTTGTTGACTGCCGACCATCGCCGCACGGCCCTACGGGATGGGCTCTACCCGGCGTCGTCGCCGTTTTGCTTTTTGTGGTAGGAGGAGTGTTTGCACGGGCGGTAGTGCGCATGCAGTTGCAGCGCGATGTCGTTCATGACCACATCGACCAAGAAGTCATGGGATAAAGTCATGAGATTATGTCCTGCCAATGGCGCGTTCTTTTCGTGCTCCCTTATCGACAAACAAACTGCGTGGTGTCGCTCTCGCAGGAGTCAGTTTGCCGATTGCCCAATTGAAGCCGATGGTCACCATTTTCAAGTCACATAAAACAAAATCTAGTCCGCATGATTTACTCGGCACGCAGTGCAACACTGGGTTTGAGAGCGCGCCGCGTGCCAGAAGTAGGACGTGGCCTGGCAAGCGCGGTATGTCAGGGAGGACGGATGCACATACGTTTCAGAATGGCGGTTGATCATTGCGAAGCGGTAACTCATCGCGGAACCACCACATTACGAGGCGTTTAAGCAGTCGAAATATCGCCAATCTGGTCAGTAGCGTAGGAGGGCATCAAGGGTGGCGACGTTCTCATAGAACGAAAACTGACTGTCGGTTGAGTGGTCCCATTGGTAATGGTATAGCACTCCCAGTTCGAGCCACTTTGTCGCGATGTACCTGAGCCCGACGTGCGCTTGCCACAGGTTGTCGGAGCGGGTAACTCTCGGTGACAGCGATACTGGCTGATCGTAGTCATCGCGCTCATACGAGCCGCCGGCCGTCGCCAGAAATTTCTCGTAAAAGAGTTTTTGGGTGACCGTGAATTCGACGCGGGTCGCGGTATACGAGTCGTTTGTGACCGTGACGGAAGGATTGATTAGGCGCGACACGACGAAGTCCGCGGAAGTGTGTCGCGTAAAGTCTCCGTGCAGAGAAACGGTGCTGGACACCGCGTCCACGGCGGGAGTGGAACCGGAGTAGTCCACAGTTTCATAACCGACGCCGATCTGGCCCGTGATCTTGCCGGTAATCTTTCCGCGGATCCCCAAGTTGACGTTTGCCAGCCGCCGGTCCTCTCCAATTTGCTCATCGACCCACCCGTAATCGAACTCGCCAAAGATATCAGCCTTCGGCAACGCGTGGTAATACAAGGCCACGCCCGGTTGGTACAAACTGTAATCAATCTGCCCGGGCGTGACGTAATGATGATATTCCTGTTGAAACAGCAAGCCGGCGGAGAAGTACTTGTTCAGGAGATACTCCGTACTGAGCCGCGCGATATTTCGATCTTCCTCGATGCGCGTCCCGATCTGGACGTTGGCCGCTTTCTCGTCGGCAAACTCGTCCTGGAGTTGCAATGTGAGGTGGCCAAAGCTGAAGCCGCTCTTAAAATCAACGTAGTTATTGAAAGCGTCCTGACTGCCATGGTTCACGTAGGTCTCGATTCCCGCCGTGTAATTAAGCGACAGGAAATTGCGGGTCACGTCGCCATAGTCCAACTCCAGCCCCGGTCGCACCGTGAAGATGACGTCGCCGAGTCTGTTGGTGTGGGAGATGAGGATGTTGTCGTCGTACGTCGCCGCCAGGTCGAGATGCGGATGGAATTTTACCGGCCAGTCATCCATGAGGGCGGCCCGGCTGCTATGGCCGGCCAGCAGCGCTGCCGCAATCACCAGGATTGAGATTGCCGTTGCCAGTGGTGAGAACCGTGGCCGTTCAGGTTTATTCATGGTCTTGGCCCTTCGCGGTCTGGTCTGCGCATCTGCGCAGTGTAGAGTCAATGACGGGGGCCGACAAGCGGGAAGCTCCGAAAACCGCCGGCAGCCGGTGGCGTACGGGCGCCCCGGTAAAGTGTTTATCGCATGTATGACGTACCGACATTGTGCCTTGGAATTGGCATGGAATCAGCAGGCATGATGCCGGTACAGGCAATCCGGCCCAACTGGGCAGATTCGCATTACTTATCCAAATGAAACACGTTGTCGGGTTCGCCACCGGCGGCAGAAGCACGCGGTCGGCGGCGTTCATATTTGTTACGGTAACAGTTTTGTTCTCGCTCGCAGCGGTGGCGACCGTCCGCACGTTGCCCAACGATAAAACGAATCCTGTGACCTGCGAGGTGATTGGGAATTGGGCTTGGAGCTTGACCGTCTCCTCGGTTTCGGGATACCACTGCCTCGGAAGGAGCGGCAAGAACGGCCGGCGATGAAGGTGAAGATTTGTGGCTAGGATTGGCTTCGGGTTGTGCATTCTGTACGTTCTTATCAAGACCGGCGTCCGCTTTTGGCTGTTTCGTCCCGTGCATGCGCGTCCCGCATTGGTGCGCGGCAATGAAGTGCTCCGCCTGCTTGATCTCGCGGCGATTATGGCGTTGATCGGTGCGTTCTTCATGCTGGTTGACCAGATGCCCTTGGCGAGGGCCGGTGCGTTGGTCGCGATCTTGGTGGTCTACGATCTGGTCATCCACCGCTGCTTCCTGGAGATTGAAGTACGGCGGTTACGCGCCAAATCTGAGAAGTGGAGCTATCGTGGCGCGATGCGCCATATCCGTCGCCGGGCGCAGTCCCCGATGTTTCACTAACCGGGTTCGCTCACTCTTTTGCGGAATACTTCTGTAGAAGCAATTTCAGCTTCTTGCGGGTGGCTGGGCGCATGGCTTTCGACTGCGTCATGATCGCCGAGGCAAGGGCGTGCTGGCAGGAACAATCCACTTTCGCGTCAAGCGCCGCTGTCGCGCGACGAATAATTTCCTGGGCCGTCGCCGAGTTCTTCATGAGATTCGCGACGACCATTTCCACCGTGACGGCCTCGTGCGCTTCGTGCCAGCAGTCGTAGTCCGTCACCATCGCCAGTGTCGCGTAGCAAATCTCCGCTTCGCGAGCGCAGCGCGCTTCGCCGTAGTTCGTCATTCCAATCACGTCCCAACCCATCTGCCGGTGAAAATGTGATTCCGCCCGTGTCGAAAAAGCGGGCCCTTCCATGTTGACGTACGTGCCTCCCATGTGGACAGTGGCGCCGGCGCGCTGGGCGCAACCGGCCAGCACCTGTCGCAATCGTCCACAGAGCGGGTCCGCAAACGTAATGTGGGCCACGACGCCGTCGCCGAAAAAAGTGAGGTCCCGGCTGCGCTTCGTGCGGTCGAAAAACTGGTTAACGATGACGAGGTCCGTCGGCTGGTACTTTTCCTTGAGCGAACCGACGGCGCTGACGCTGATAATCTGGTCAACCCCCAGTTTTTTCATGCCATAGATGTTGGCGCGATGATTCAGTTCGCTGGGAAGAATCGTATGGCCGCGACCATGGCGGGGAAGAAAGACTACGTCGCGATCGCCGATGCGACCGAGCAGATACTGGTCGGAAGGTTTGCCAAACGGGGTCGTCACGCGCACCCAGCGTTTCTGCTGGATGCCGTCCATTTGGTACAGCCCGCTGCCGCCGATGACACCAATTCTCATGATCACCTCGGGTTGCCGACAGGAATGTGCCCGCGCCGCATCGCCTCCCGAATACGTAATTTGGGAGGGAAGGGCAAGACGATTCACATCGGCAGCGGGTGGCCTGTACCGGCGACGGGACCACAGGTGGAGGCGCCAACTGACCTGTTAGACGGATTCAGCTTTCGGCGGACCGATGATTTCGGCGGCAATGATGATGTTCCGGATGTTCTGCCGATCGCGGAGCGCCTCCATCCACTGTGAGTTGCTTGAACGAAGCTGCGGTGCCGGAGCACCCGCAATCGTTTGTGGGATTGTAGTAGCGCTCGCGGTGGGTTCGGGCGTTGACGGCGGAAGGGGAGTCTCGGCCCTGGCAACGGGCGCAGATGGGACAGGAACTGGAGGTGGAAGCTGGGGTTTGCCGCCCAAATCCTCGACAAAACGGCGAATCTGCTCGGCATCCACATTCCGTTCACCACGCATTGGCGCCGGGGCGCGTGAAGGCGTCGCTTGTGGTAGGACTGGCTGTTGCGGGCGGGCGGCAGGACGAGCTGTTGGCGGTGCAACGGGCCGAGGCTGCAGCCGTGGCCGTGGCGGCGAAACGCGCGGTCTCGGGGGAACCAATGGCGGCTCATCCGCATCGGATGAATCGTCGGCGGTCGACTGTTGCAGTTTGCTCCAGCCCTTGGCGATGGCGACCACCACGAAGATGATCAACCAGATCAGCGGCTCGATATCAGCGAGTTTCACGTTGTTAACTGGTGGGACCAGATTTTCCAACATCCTCGCCCGCGATTGACTGGCGCATGCGTGAATCGGACTGGATGTTCTGCATCCGGTAATAATCCATCACGCCAAGGTGCCCGCTGCGAAACGCCTCCGCCATGGCCATGGGAATCTGTGCTTCGGCCTCAACGACCTTGGCGCGCATCTCCTGCGTCCTGGCTTTCATTTCCTGTTCATTGGCGGCGGCGAGAGCGCGGCGTGTTTCGGCGCTGGCGATTGCCATCTGCTTATTGGCTTCGGCCTGTTCGGTTTGAAGCCGGGCGCCGATGTTGTCGCCAACATCAACGTCCGCAATATCAATGGACATGATGCCGAACGCAGTGCTGGCATCGAGTCCTTTTTCCAACACGCGCTTGGAGATCGTGTCGGGATTCTCGAGCACGTCCTTGTACGAATCGGCCGAACCGATGGCGGTCACAATGCCCTCACCAACACGGGCGATGATGGTTTCTTCCGTCGCGCCGCCGACGAACCGGTCCAGATGGGTGCGTACGGTCACGCGCGCCTTGACCTGCAGTTGGATGCCGTCCTTGGCGACGGCGGTGATGAACTGCTTGCCGCTGGCCGGGTTGGGACAATCGATGACCTTTGGGTTCACCGAGGTCATCACCGCCTCGAACACGCTCTTGCCGCTTTGGTGCGTGGCGAGGTCGATGGCCGCGGCCTGATTGAAGCCGAGATTGAGGTTCGCTTTCTCGGCGGCGATGAGAGCGCGGACAACCTGGTTTACGTCGCCACCCGCCAGATAATGCGCTTCGAGTTGGTCGGTCGTGAGGGGTAACCCGGCTTTCACCGCCGTGATGCGGCTCTGGACAACGAGGCCGATGGGCACCCGTCGCAACCGCATGCTCAACAGCGTCAGAAACGACACGGGCGCGCCGGTCATGCGGGCCTGGATCCAGATATTGATAAACGAAATGACCACGAAGATGACGATCAAACAGACAACTGCAACACACAGACCGAGTGCCAAGAGGATGAGTTCGCCAGGGTTCATGAAACTGTCTCCTTTAACTGAGTTTTCGTACCACGAGTCGATTGTCCTGCACCGCCACAACTGTAATGGGACTGCCGCCTTCAATCATGTCCGATTCGGCGACCACGTCGAGCCGTTTGCCATCGATCAATGCCGCCCCCGCGGGCCGCAACACCGTTTGCGCCACACCGGTGCGTCCAACCCAATTGCCGGCATGTTGCGACTGGGCGCGTACGCCGGTTTGCGCCTCCACCAGAACCATCTTCTTACCGGTGGCGGTCTTCGGAAAGTACTTGATGGACGCGTACCCTACACCTATTCCGAGCGCCACTTCGACGATAAACACGATGATGGTCTTGTCAAAACTGCCGCTGCCGCCGTAATAGAGGAACGTTGCCGCCAACATCAATACAATGCCAATGGTCCCGAGCACGAAAGTCGGCAAATAGAAATCGACGGCGATAAACACCAACCCCGTAACCGTCAGAATGACAATCGTCGTCCAGTTCATGACCACTCGTCAGGCAACGCACTTCACCACGACACGGCTGCCCTGCACTTCCACAATGGTAATCAGTTTGCCGCGCTCGATCAAATCGCCCTCCGTCACCACATCGACCAGCTTGTCGCCAAAGCGGCCCTTGCCGGAGGGGCGCAGATTCGTCTCGGCGACGCCCGTCGCGCCGAGCAGCGCCTTCGCTTCACCCAAACTGGAGGAATAGCCGTCGGCCGTGCTGGTCGCCGCCGCCAATTCCATTTTCTTGAACAGCGTGCTCTGCGGCAGATATCGGCCGAGCACCATGGCGGCCACGACCGAGCCGGTGAGGGCTCCGAAGACTTTCAGTAGCGGCACCTCCAGTTGCTGCCAGGTGGGCAGGATGGGCTCACTCGGCAGGCGGCCCGTCATCGCCAGCACCAGCGCCGCCAGTACCGCGATCGTGCCCAGCGCCGCCGACAGAAAATGGCCGGGAAACAAAAAGAACTCCACCACCAGCAACACCAACCCGAAGACAAACAAGGCGACTTCCTCCCAACCCGCAAGCCCCGCCACCACATAACCAAGAAAATAAACGCCGAAGCAGATGACCGCCGCAATCGCAGGCAGGGCCACGCCGGGGTGCGATAGTTCAATGTACAGCGCCAAAAACCCGACCATAATCAGCAGGGGCGAGATCGTCGTAATCCAGCGCGCGAGTTGTTCGAAGCCATACGGTGATACGGTGAACGTATTCGCGCCCGTCAGTCCAATCTTCTCGAGCAGTTCGTCCACTGATAACACGGTGCCCGCCGATAGCAGCGGTTTCGCGGGCATCCCGTACTTGCGTGCCGCCTCTTCGTTCGTGAGCGTCAGCAATTTGCCCTTCGGTGTAATTTCCTTGCCGTCGATGGTCAATCCGCGGTCGGCATCCACCATCGCCTCGAACACGTCCGGGTTGTACCCTTTCTCCTGGGCGGTGGCGCGGATGCGGGCCCGCATTGCGGACGTGAGTTTTTCCTCATAGCTCTTCGGCAGTTCCTGCACGCCGCCCTCACCGAGCATCACGGGCGTCGCCGCGCCGATCACGCTCCCTGGCGACATGAAAATCTTGTCCGTCGCGGCGGCGATATAGGCGCCGGCGGAGTAGGCTTTGTCGTCCACGAACGTGTACGTTTTCATCGGCGCGCGTTCGAGCAGGCGAATGATCTCTTCGGTCATATCGACCCGGCCGCCGTTGGTGCGCATATCGAGCACGAGGGCCACCGCCTTCTTCTCCTCCGCTTCGCGCAACCCGCGTCGTGTCAGGTACAGCGTGTTCTGCGTAATGTCCTCGTGGATGGTCAGGACGCAGACGGACGGCGTAGAAGCGGCACGTGACGAAACCGGAGCGAGAAACACAGCCGCAAGAAAGCCCAGTGCCGCGAGCCAAAATGCCCCGCCGCTACCAACTACTGCACTTCGCCAGTCTATGAGCCTTGACAACATGGAATGATCTTCTCCGGGTCTATCGTGCCGTAAGCCAGCCGCCAGCGCTACTACAAAAGTACCCCCACGTTTGTAATCGCCTGGTCCCATCGCTGGCCCATGAATTCCACCAACGGCAGGCCGGACTGCCTGCCCGACAACCAGCTGCGTGTACAGATTTTCTCTCTTGACATCTTTCGCCCATGCGAATGAAAATACGGCAGATAGCGTTCTACTCAACCAGGAGCCTGCTGCCATGAAAACGCCTTTGAGCTACAAATCCTCTGTTCGCAAGAAAACCAGTTTCCTGAGATGTATCGGCATCATGTTATTCAGCGTCGTTCTCGCGGGCTGCACCGCCAGCAAAACGGAACCGACCATCGTCATGCGAGGTTCGAACACAATCGGGGAAGAATTAGCCCCGCGGTTGATTGAGGAGTACAAGAAGGACCATCCCGCCCTCGTGTTTGATACGGATTTCAAAGCGACCCCCTACGGGATCGGGGCCTTGATGGCTGGCCGATGTGATATCGCGGCGGCTTCCCGGACAGTGACCACCAACGAACAGCAGTTGGCCCGAGAACGCAACGTTGAATTCAGCGATTACTTGATTGGCTCCTACAGTGTCGCCGTCATTGTGAATCCCGGCAGCCCGGTTGGCGACCTTACGAAGGACCAGATTCGCGACATTTTCACGGGCGCGATCCAAAACTGGAAGGACGTGGGCGGACCCGATGCGCCGATCCACCTATACGTCCGCGATCCAATTTCCGGAACCCACATCGGCTTTCAGGAATTGGCGATGGAGAAGAAGCCGTACGCGCCCGGGATCAAGACCTTCACGAATTACGAAGGCATCGTCCAAGCGGTGGCAAGCGATCCGGCCGGAATCGGTTATTCGAGCATTAACGGGACGAAAAAGGCCAACGTCAAGACGCTTAGCATTGGCGGTGTCGCACCCACCCCCGCTTTGGTGAATCAAGGCCAGTATCCCTATGGGCGTCCTCTCCGTTTGTATACCGACAAGGCGAAAGAAACACCGGAAGCGCACGAGTTTGTCGAGTTCATTGTGTCCTCCAAGGGACAACAGATTCTCGCGGACATGGGCTACGTACCGCATCCGTAGGCTGCGAAGAACGCAAACTGCATTGTAGGCGGCGTCCGGACAGTTTCGAGGATGCCGGTGTGCATCGCTTCTCTGTTTTGCGATTGGCGTCTGCCGCAGTGCCGTTATAGTCTCCCCCTGTATGAACCGTGACGAATTGCTGACGCTGGCTCGGACGGTATTGACATTGCCGACCGCTCCCTATCACGAGCACCGCGTGCAGGCATTTGTGGTGGGGTTCTGTCGTAAGCTGTCACATGTACGGGTCGAGCAGGATCGCGTGGGAAATGTGATTGTGAAGTATCGACGACGGCGGGCGGGAGCGTCCGCGCCGCTGGTGTTTGTGGCGCACATGGATCATCCCGGATTCGAGATGCTCGGCGGCAACCGAGCGGAGTTTCTCGGCGGTGTGCCGAAGGAGATGTTCGCGAAAGGGCAGGGCGTACGTGTGTACAGTGCGAACGGCGTGCAACGAGCCAGGGTCTCGAGATTTGACGCGTCGGCCTGGCCGAAGCGGAAGCTGGTGGAACTGCAGGCCGACGGCCCACTTCGTAAGGGGGACTTCGGCATGTGGGACGTGCCGGCGTTTCGGCTGTCTGGCGGCAAGCTGCGCGCCACTGCCATTGACGACGTGCTCGGAACGGCAGTGATGCTGGCGACGCTGGCAGAAGTCTCGCGGCGCAAAGTACGGGCGCATATGTGGTGCGCGTTTACGCGCGCGGAGGAGGTCGGATTTCCCGGCGTGATGGCGCTCATCCAGTCGAAAAGAATCCCGCGGAACGCACTTGTCGTGTCCATAGAGATGAGCAAAGAGCGTCCGTGGGCACGCATTGGCAACGGCCCGATTGTGCGCGTGGGTGACCGCTCAACGATGTTCGACCCGTTGGCCACGGCATTTCTGCTACGGGCGGCGGACCGCTGCTGCAAGGGTGAATCAGCGTTCCGCGTCCAGCGGTGTCTAATGGACGGCGGTACGTGCGAAGCCACTGCGTTTGTCGGCTTCGGGTATCGTGCGGGCGGGCTGTGCCTGCCCTTGGGCAACTACCATAATATCGGGAAAAACTTGCGACCACGGGCTGAGTACGTGAGCGTGAATGATCTGGAGCAGTTGGTCGCGCTGACGGTCGCCGCCGCGGTGGGATCACCGGTTTCTGGCGCGACAAATGGACTCCTTCGTCAGCAGGTACTGTCGATCCTGCGGACAGCCCCGCGAAAGCTGAAGAGAATATGATTCGGATCGCCATCGGCGTCGTTGCGATGCCATGTCTGGTTGGTGCTGCGTTCATCGTGCGCGCCGCGCCCGCGCCGGCCACACAAAGCTCGACGCAGGCCGCTTCGGCCGAGGTATCACTCACGCCTGCGCAGATGGCCCAGGCCCAATTCAACCTCGGTGTGCGATTGATGGGTGACGGCAAGTTCGCGGGCGCCGCGCAGGCGTTCGGGCGCGCCACCACGGCGCAGACGAATTTCCCGGAGGCCTACAACAACTGGGGCATCTCCCTCGTCCAGATCGGCAAGCAGGCGTTCAATACGCAGCAGCAGTTGCAGAGTTACCAGGCGGCCGCGGAGAAATTCAGCACGGCCACCTCCCAAAAGCCCGGTGAGAAGAGCACCTACATGCTCTGGAGTGAAACGCTGTTGTTGATCGGCGACATGCCCGTGGATTCACGCACGCGCCTGTCCTGTTACCAGGGCGCGGTGGACAAATGCCGCAAGGCCACGGAACTGGCCCCCAACGATTGGGACTCATACAACAAGTGGGCCGTGATTCTCTCCACAAAGTTGCCCCAGTACGCCGTGGGCGATCAGGCCCGCGTTGCCTTATACAAGGAAGCCGCTGCGCTGTACGCCAAAGCCGCCGATCGCGCGCGCTTTAGCGGCGACGTCGGACCGATCTACGCCAATTGGGCCAGCGTCCTGGTCCAAGCCGCGCGCATCACGACCGATCGCGACGCGAAACTGTCCCTGCTGCGCGAGGCGCTGGGGAAATTCGATCAGGCCGCCAAAGTGCATCCCGGTGTCGCCGGCACGTATGCGATGTGGGGCAGCGCGTTGATCGATCTTGGCAAGGCCAGTCATTCGCACGGCGACTATCGCGACGCCGTGGATAAGCTGCGCACCAGTCTCGCCTTACGGGCCAACGAACCCGGGACGCTGTACGATCTTGCCTGCGTGTACGGCTTGCTGGACGAGCCGGTATTGGTCATGGAGAACCTGAAGAAGTGCTTTGACGCCGATCACAGCCAGGTCTATCGCCAGTCAGCCGCACAAAATCCAGACCTCGCATCGTTGCACGGCAATCCCGACTTCGATGAGTTGGTGGGCCTGTCCGTGTCGCGCAATCTGCCCACGTACAACCCTCCCTTGACTGACACGCCACGGTAAGACTGCGCCAGACGTCAAAGCGGCGGAACAGGGACGGCGAGTGACCAGGCACTGATCGGGTTCAATTGCCCGCACTCGGCGCAGCGGGTGGCGTCGAACTGCGTGCCGCATTTCGGACATACTGCGTGGGTCTGAAACGTGTCGAACGCAGTCCCACAGCGATTGCATTTCCAATAGGCGCCCTGGGGTGGTACGGCTTTGCAATTTGGGCAGGCGAAGTCTTGATGACGCGGCGCGGCGGCCAGCGTGGTGAGTGCGCGGGCCTGTTGCAAACCGCGCCAACAATTCATTCCGATAAACGCCGCGATTACGCCAAACCAAATCGATTGGCCCCACACCGCCAGCACCGCCACGCCCAGCGCGCCCAGAATCCCGATGACCGCCGCGACCATCAGGCTGCGCGCCCTCCCCATCAGGAACCACAACAGGGAGCGCAGAATCTGCCCGCCATCCAGCGGGTACACGGGGAGCAGATTGAACACCAGCAAGGCGAGGTTGATGTACCACACCGCGTACAGCAACTGGTACGCATCGGGAACAGAGTGTGGCCAGCCCAACGACCGTCCCAGCCAAAGGACACCCGATAGCAGCGGGAACAAGACGACGTTCACTAGTGGCCCGGCCGCGATGCTCCATAACATTGCGCCCGGCCGGGGTGGGGGATCTACGTACGCCACGCCACCGAGTGGCCAGAGCACGATTTGGTTGGCCCGTCCGCCCACGCTCCGACAGGCCAGGGAGTGCCCGAATTCGTGCATCGTCACGATCAGAAACAGGGACAGGTACTCCAGCATGTTCCAGAGTACGGATGAATAGTTGGTCTTGCGGTCGCTGATCTCGTAGGCTGCCACCAGAAACCAGGACCAGTGGAGAAACACGGTAATCCCCGCCAATTGGAAGAGACGAATCGAACCTTGGCGTGTCGGTAGCATGTATTGTTCTCTGGCGTGAGCCGTGCGTAGAGCACAGGCCTTATAGCACATCGCGGCCTGACCACAAGCGTTTTGCGCCTTTTTGCCCTATCCACACCCCAATTCCCACTTGACACCGGGCCAAATCTAGCCGACCATCACCCCGTTACTTATGAAAGTTAATCAATCCAAAAAATTGTGGGTTCGGCCCGAAATGAAAGCCGTACAGGTCTGCTGCGAAGTGACGGCTTACGCTTCGGTATCCGCGACCTAAGACGCTCGCAACTGTCGCGGGAGGCCCGCTATTCGCATTCGTCTCTTGGGCACCGCGGCAGGAGGGGCCTTGCCCCAGTGGAATTGTGCCTGCACGAATTGCCAAGCGGCAAGGCAGGGACGGATTTCAGCCCGAACGCAATCCTCGGTCGCACTGAGCGAGGACGGGCAACGATGGTTCTTGGTGAATGCCTCACCAGACTTTTCCGTTCACATCCAGCAGTATCCCGATCTTCAACCGGCTCCGCATTCTCTTCGCAATACGCCAATCGCCGGAGTGTTGCTGACCAACGCCGACCTTGATCATGTACTGGGTCTGTTTTCCATGCGCGAGGGAGATCGGCTGAGTATTTACGCAACCCGCGCGATTCGTACCGCGCTGACGGATTACATGGGCGTGGCAACGGTCCTGGATGTTTTTTGCGGCACGGCCTGGCATGAACCGCCGGTGACCGAATTCGCGCCGGTAGTTGCGGACGGCGGCGACCTATTGTACCGCGCGATCGTCCTCTCGGGGACCCCGCCACCATTTGCAAAGGGAATGTCCGACGAAGGAGCACATAGCGTCGCCTACCAATTCCTGGACAAGCGCACGGGCGGACGGTTGCTCGTAGCGCCGGACGTGGCTGAGGCAAACGATGGCTTGCGTGAGGCGCTGGCAACTTCCGACGCCGTGCTCTTCGACGGCACGTTCTGGTCCGACGATGAATTGTCGCTCGTGAAATCCACCGCGCATGGCGCCGCGGCAATGGGGCATGTCACCATCAAGGATTGCAGTTTGGATTTGCTGGGGAAACTGGCCGCGCCGAGAAAGATTTACTTTCATATCAACAACACCAATCCGATACTGTCACCGGATTCACCGGAGAAAATTGCCGTCGAGGCCGCGGGAATTGTGATCGGCTATGACGGACTGGAGTTCGAGCTATGAACCAGGCACCTTGGGACAATAGTACGTTTACAGAAAAACTGCGCGAAGTGGGTGCGTCGTCTTACCACGACAAGCACCCATTTCATGTTCTGATGAACGACGGGAAACTCAGCCGCGAAAGCATTCAGGCCTGGGTTGCCAACCGCTTCTATTACCAGGTCAACATCCCCATCAAAGATGCGGCAATCGTTTCGAATTGTCCGCTACGCGAAGTCCGCCGTCTTTGGCTGCACCGGATCATCGACCACGACGGCACACAGCAGGATGAGGGAGGAATTGGCGCATGGCTGCGGCTGGGCGAAGCTTGCGGGTTATCGCCCGGAGAGATGCTCGCCCATCGGCGTGTTGTCCCTGGCGTCCGCTTCGCCGTGGATGCGTATGTGAACTTCGCCCGCACCCAACCCTGGCCGATAGCCGTTGCCTCGTCGCTTACTGAATTGTTCGCGCCCGATCTGATGTCCCAGCGGCTGGCAGCCTTTGAACGTTTTTATCCGTGGGTCGATCCTGCCGGTTTACAGTATTTCAAAAGTCGACTAACCCAGGCCCGGCGGGATTCGGGCGAGGCATTGAAGTTGACGCTGTCGCATTGCGAGACGCGTGATATGCAGGAGGCGGCCGTCCGCGCGCTGCGATTCAAATGCGACCTGCTCTGGGCGATGCTGGATTCCATCCAGGGCGGGACACCGGCAGCAACGTGAGTGACGTTCATTATGCCAACCAACGAACCCAAATCATCCGGGGATCAGGCGGCGAAGTCTCTTGACCTGCAATCCCGTCCCGCCCTGGCCCGGGGCGTGCGCTTGCAGGCGGGCGCGTCCACCGGCGAACCTGTCCTGCTGTTTCCGGAAGGCGTGCTGCACCTCAACCCCACTGCCCATGACATCGTGAGCCGCTGCGATGGCCAACGGACGACGGAGGCGATCATCGCGTCGCTCGCCGACGAGTACGAGGTGGCCGGTGAGATGCTCCGGGGCGACGTCATCGATTGTCTGCGCGAACTACAGCAACGCAAACTGCTGGTGTTCTCCACGTGAATGATCGACCGTATTTGTTGCTGGCAGAAGTGACGCATCGCTGTCCGTTGCATTGTCCGTACTGCTCGAATCCGACCGCTTATCCGGGCGGCAATGAGCTGACAACGGAGGATTGGCGACGCATCATGGGCGAAGCGGCCACGATGGGCATCCTGCACGTTGGTTTTTCCGGCGGCGAACCGCTGCAACGCGCCGATTTGGTGGAACTGGTGGCCGCGGCGCGTTCGGCCGGCTTGTACTCAAATCTCATCACGAGCGCCATCGGGTTGGGCCGCCGTCGTGCCGAAGAATTGAAGGATGCCGGTCTCGACAGCGTGCAAATCAGTTTTCAATCAGACGAAGAACCATTGGCGGATCGAATCGCAGGCACCGCGGCACATGCAAAAAAGCTGGAAGCCGCGCGCATGGTCCGCGAACTGGGTTTTCCGTTGACGGTGAACGTGGTCTTGCATCGAGGTAATATTGACCGCCTCCCGCAAATCATTGCGCTGGCGGAACGCCTCGAAGCCGAACGGCTGGAACTGGCCAACACGCAGTATTATGGCTGGGCCCTCCAGAACCGCGCCCTGCTGTTGCCGACTCGCGACCAAATTATGAAGGCGGAGGAACTCGCCAGCGTGGCGAAGAAGCGATTGTCAGGGAAAATGGAAATTCTATTCGTCACCCCTGATTATTACAGTGACCGCCCGAAACCTTGCATGAACGGTTGGGGCCGTCGATATGTGACGGTAAATCCGGTGGGCGAAGTTTTGCCGTGTCCGACGGCGGGTGAAATCAAGGGACTGCACTTCGACAATGTGCGAGAGCACTCACTCACGTGGATTTGGAACGAGTCCGAGGCTTTCAACCGTTTTCGCGGAACGGAATGGATGCCCGATCCTTGCCGCACCTGCGAATTCCGTGAGGTGGATTTCGGGGGGTGTCGGTGCCAGGCGGCGTTGCTCACAGGCGACCCGTCCGTCACCGATCCGGCGTGCTCGCTGTCGCCATATCGCGACAAGCTCACGCGGTTTGTGGAATCCGTTCAGGAAGCGGACCCGGCAGCCCGGTCGTTCGAGGGAAACACCAGCGCGATCTCCTATCGTCTGAACCCGGCCGCGTGATACGTAATCGCCGCTTCCGTCCGCTGCTCGCGTAAAGCCTTATCCAGTATGTATGTCCGCAGAAACAGGACAAAAAGTGTCTTTTTTTGTTTGACATATAAAACAACTGTCGCGTATCTACAACAGGCGTGAAAATTCTTCATAGAATTTACCTTTGCGGCATATTGGCTTGTTTGCTCGCATCCTTCTTGGCCGAATCGGCTTTTGCTACCCCGCCGGCAGTGGCGGTGGCCACGGATGTCGAATCCCCTCAGTCCGGCCAGACGAAAACCAACGAGGCGGCGACATGGACGGGGTTCTTGGCAGGCATCAAACGTAGCAGTTACTTGTTCGGCGATATGTGGGGACTGCGCACGCTGCTCAGCAAATACGGAATGTCTCTGGCAATTTCAGAAACCAGTGAGGTGCTCGGCAATGTATCGGGGGGCGTCAAGCAAGGCGCCGATTACGATGGGTTGACCCAGATGATTCTCCAGTTGGACACCCAGCGGGCCTTTCAGTGGCACGGCGGCACCTTCAATGTCAGCGGTCTTCAGATCCATGGCAATAATCTGAGCGCCAGAAACCTCGACACCTTGCAGACGGCCAGCGGGATCGAGGCGGATCGCGCGACGCGCCTCTGGGAGCTTTGGTATCAGCAGAAGTTTCTCGCCGAGGACCGACTTGACGTGAAGCTCGGCCAACAGAGTCTCGATCAGGAATTCATGGTCAGCCAGAATGCTTTACTGTTCGTCAACACCATGTTTGGCTGGCCGATGCTGCCCTCAGCGGACCTGCCCGGCGGCGGTCCAGCCTATCCGCTCTCTGCGTTGGGTGTTCGTGTGCGCGCGCACGCGATCGACCCGGTCACCGTGTTGGTCGGCGTGTTCAACGGCAGTCCGGTGGCGAACAATAGCGGTGATCCGCAACAACGAAATGCATCCGGAACGAGTTTTCCGCTGAACGGTGGCGCGCTCGCCATCGCCGAGTTGCAATATGCCTACCCCGCGCTCGGTTCCATGGTCTACGCGACCGAATCAGAGCCGCTGGCGTGTGTGTACAGGCTCGGGTTCTGGTACGACACCGAGCGCTTTGCGGATCAGGAATTCGACAACACCGGTCTGTCTCTCGCCAACCCGGGCACGACCGGCATACCGCGAACGCATCAGGGTGACTATGCCTTCTATGCCGTGATGGATCAGATGATCTGGCGTGATCCCGATGACGCGGATGGCGACCGCGTTGTGAATCTCTTTGGGCGGGCCATGGCAACGCCCGCGGAGGACCGCAATGTAATCGACTTCAGTTTGAACGCCGGCGTGACCTTCCATGAGCCGATTCCGCATCGGGGTGACGACACCTGCGGCGTGGGCATGGGCTACGCCAAAGTCGGCGACCACGCAGCCGGTCTGGACAGGGACACCGCATTTTTTTCGGGATCATTCCATCCTGTTCGCAGTGGCGAAACCTTTGTGGAGGCAACCTATCAATATCAGGTGACTCCCTGGTGGCAGATTCAGCCGGACTTTCAGTACGTATTCAATCCCGGCGCCGGCGTGGCAAACCCGAATTCTCCGGGGCAGCGGGTAAAGGATGAAGCGATTATCGGGATACGAACGAATATTCTCTTTTGAAAGGAGCACTGCTATGTTCTGCAAAAATCTTCGTATGATTCCCAGGCTACATTTCCTGCGGCGCATACCGGGGGCCAACGTTGCTGCCCTGGTCGTGCTGCTTGTGGGGACGGCGCTACCGGTTCATTCGGCGCAAGCAGGCGAACCACAAGGTTTACTGGAAACGATTCATCGGCACACCACCTGTACGTCCACCGTGACGGACAATGGCGACCTGAATCCATACGCCATCATCGTTGCCCCGGTTTCCGCCGGACGCATTCAACGGGGTGACGTCCTGGTGGATAATTTCAACAATTTGTCGAACCTGCAAGGGACGGGGACGACCATTGTTGACTACAACCCTTCGACGAAGAAAGCGACACTGTTTGCGAGGCTGCCGCAACATCTGGCGCAATGCCCCGGCGGCGTGGGCTTGACCACAGCCATGACGATGCTCAAGAGTGGTTGGGTGATCGTTGGAAGCATGCCCAGTGTCGACGGGACCACCCGGACCAAAGGCGATGGTGGACTGCTCGTGCTCGATTCCAACGGCCAACTTCTCGCCACATGGGCTGGTCCAAACATTAATGGCCCGTGGGGCAATATTGCGACGATTGATAACGGCACCAACGCCGCGCTATTCGTCAGCATGGCCGGTCTTGATGTTCCCGGTCCCGAGGTTCGCGACCCGAACACGGGATATCCGGTGACAGTGAAAAAGGCGACCGTGCTGCGAATCGATCTCTCCATCCCCGAAGGAAAGCCACCGGTGATTACAAGTCAGACGGTAATCGCCAACGGTTTCGGTCAGCGAGCCAGCAAGGATTCCTTCCTGGTGGGCCCCACGGGTCTGGCGCTTGGCCCGGAGAACACGCTCTACGTGTCGGACGCGGTTGGCAACCAAATCGTCGCCATCCCGGAGGCGGCCACACGCACGGATAGTACCGGGACTGGCCGCACGGTGACGAAGGATGGTTTGCTGCGACGCCCGCTGGCTTTGGTCATGGCGCCCAACGGGCACCTTCTGGTTTGCAACGCGCTGAACGGGCAGGTGGTGGAAGTCGACCCGGCCACCGGCAAGCAGCTCTACGCCCAATGGGTCGACACCGATCAGGCCCAATCCCCGCCCGGCAACGGCGACCTGTTCGGCATCGCTATGAAACCGGATGGGAAGGGATTTTACTACGTCGAGGATGACATGAATACCATCGTGGAGGCGTCCCCATGAGCGGGTCAGACGAAAGCAAACCGAATTTGTCTCGCCGCAGCTTCCTCGCCAGGGCTGGCGGGTTGGTCGCGGTCGCTGGCGCAGGCTTCGGTCTACGCGCCGCCACCGATGCAATCGCCGCGATAAAGGCGGAAGACCGGTCGGCGCCGGAAAACGATCGAAATGCTTCGGAACCGTTCTGGGGCCAGCATCAGGGCGGTATCCTGACGCCGCTGCAGAGTCACACCTACTTTGCCGCCTTCGACCTCACCACGGACAAGCGGGGTGACGTGATCAAGGTGCTGCGCGGGTGGACCGCCGCTGCTGCCAGGATGGCCAGCGGCCAGACAGCGGAGCCGCTGGGACAGGACCTGACCGTCCCGGGATCTGACACCGGTGAAGCACTGGGTCTGCCGCCTGCACGGCTTACCGTGACGTTTGGCTTCGGTGCCGGGCTGTTCGCCAAAGACGGGAAAGACCGCTACGGCCTCGCGGCGCACCGGCCGGACGCGCTCGTTGATCTGCCCAAGTTCAATGGCGACCAATTGGTGGAAGCGATTACTGGTGGGGACTTGTCGATACAGGCATGCGCTGACGACCCGCAGGTCGCATTCCATGCTGTCCGCCAGTTGGCGCGCCTGGGTGCCGACGTGGCGCAGCTACGCTGGGCGCAGACCGGCTTCATCGCCAGCACCAATTCCAAAGAGACGCCGCGCAATCTGATGGGCTTCAAGGACGGCACGAGCAATCCGGCAGTCGCGAACCCCAACGCGATGGGAAAACTGGTCTGGGTTGGCGGCGAAGGTCCCGATTGGATGCAAGGCGGCAGCTACGTGGTCATCCGCCGCATCCGAATGGCCCTCGAACACTGGGACCGCATGACGGTCGGGTTTCAGGAGCAGACGATCGGCCGCCACAAATACTCCGGTGCCCCGGTGGGCGGCAAAAACGAGTTCGACTCACCGGACCTCGACGCAACCGACAAGGATGGCAATCCTGTCATCGCGGAAAACGCGCATGTCCGGCTTGCCGTCGCGAAGAATAACGACGGCGCGCAAATCCTGCGACGGCCATACTCGTATAACGATGGTGTGAACCCCATTGCCGAGCGCTGGCCGCCGTGGCGGCAGGGGTTGGAGTATGACGCGGGCCTGCTCTTTATCTGCTACCAGCAAGACCCGCGGACCGGATTCATCAGAATCTTCGATAAGATGTCGAAACTCGACATGTTGAACCAATTCGTGACCCATACGGGTGGCGGTCTCTTCGCGTGCCCGGGTGGGGTCGCGGAAGGCGGGTTCATCGGACAACGTCTGTTTGAAACCACGTGACAACGATGACGCATAAACGAAGTAACTGTGCTCGCAGGAAATTCATTCGGCCTTTTCCAGGTCCAAACCCAAGTGACGGCGTTTTTTGAGAAGAGTAGCGCGGTTCATTTTAAGAGCCCTGGCGAGAACCGTTGGCTTCTGGTCAAAGTGTTGCATCAAATGTTTGAGCAGGGTCGTTTCTACCTCGGCATAGAGTTGTTTGTAGGACGCCCCGCTCTGAACCTTGGCTGCCACCCAGCGTTGCAGAACCCCGTTGAGATCGATGCTCGCAGACATGTCGGCGGACAGTTGAACGGTCTTGGGCAGGTGATGGGGCTGGATGATTTTGCCGGAGCAGGCGGTGACGGCGTGTTCGAGAGCATTGCGCAATTCACGCACATTGCCGGGCCAGCTATAATTGATGAGCAACTCGCTGGTCTCCGAGCTGAGCACCAATTCGCGGCCTGCCGAAAGCCGGTTTAGAAAGAACGCGCTCAACGCCGGGATGTCTTCGAAGCGTTTGGCCAAGGGTGGCAGTTCGACTTCCAGCACGTGTAGCCGGTAGTAAAGATCCTCACGGAATCGTCCCGCATGAACTTCATCGCGCAGGCAACGATGAGTGGCGGTGATCAGGCGCAGGTCCACGCGCAGATCTTCCCGTCCACCCACCCGGTTAAACGTCTTTTCTTCAACAAAGCGCAGGAGCTTGGCTTGAATAGCCAGTGGCACATCGCCAATTTCATCCAAGAATAATGTGCCCCCGGCGGCGCGCTCCAAATGGCCGGGACGCATGGCGCCTGCGCCGGTAAAAGAGTTTTTCTCATGCCCGAAGAGTTCGCTTTCCAGCAATTGTTCGGGCAGTGATCCGCAGATCAAGGTGACGAATGGACCATCGCAACGGCGGCTGTTGGTGTGGATCACCTGGGCGGCCAGTGTTTTCCCCGTGCCGGTCGGCCCCGTGAGCAGAGCGGGAGCATCCGTCGTGGCCGCACGGGCGATGGCCATAAAAACGCGCTGCATCTCGGGACTGGCTCCGCCGAGCAACGAGCCAGCCTCCGTATGTGGCGGCGCGGCTTGACGCGCCGGTGTGGCTTCGGCCAGAAGATCATGCATCGTCTTTTCCAACTCGCGAAGGTCAAGCGGCTTTACCAAATAGGCTGCGGCATCGAGTTGTCGCGCGGTGAGTGCATTGTCCAACGTGCCGTGCGCGGTGATGATGAGCACCGGCGGACGCGTGATGGATTGATTAACAGTCTCCAGCACACGCCATCCACTGATGTCCGGCAGGCCGACGTCCAAAATGACCAGCGAGAAAGTTCCCTTCGTCAGCCGTTGCAAACCGCGTTGGCCAGAGGCACACAACGTGGCCTCGGCACCAAGACGTTCACAAACTATGGCCAGCGCATTTGCCAGCGCGGCCTCGTCTTCGATGATCAATATCTTGTGGTTGGTCATAGAATGACACGCACGACCGCGCCTCCGTCCTTTTGGTTGCCGATGATCAGACTTCCCTTGTGGGCGCAAATAATCTTTTGCGCTACGTTGAGGCCCAGTCCCATTCCGCCTTCCTTTTCCGAATACAACGTGTGCGCCGCCCACCGAAGCGCCGTCGGTGAAAACCCCGGGCCGGTATCGGCAAAACAAATGTCCTGTTCCGAAACGGTGATGGAAAGTGTTCCACCTTCGGGCATGGCTTGGATGGCATTGAGGATAATGTTGTGAAAAACCTGGCTGAGCCGTTGAATATCCACCTGAACGTGCCGACACGGCGAACCAGTTACTGCAATACGGACTTTTGCATGATCAGCGGCGGGAGCGAGCACTCGAACGGTTTGAGCGATCAATTCCACCAAGGCAATCTCCGTTTTTCGGGGCGGCTCGGGCCGGGCCAGAAACATCCATTGATTGAGCAAATCCTCGATTTTGGCGGCTTCATAGACAATCAATCCCGCGCTGACCGGCTCGGTTTGTTCCAATAACTGACCGTGCAGTCGAATGGCGGCAATGGGATTGCGAATCTCGTGCGCCAGAGAAGTTGCGATGGAGCCAAGCAACCAGAAGCGTTGGGCACTGAGGTAGGGAGACGTGACCGCCCAAGCCAGGGCAAACCAGAGCGTCCAAAAGGCCGTCAGCGCGCTTAGGGAGATCGGCTGCAGCAGCACATCCTGCAACCTCGGGTGCTCGCGAATCAATGTTAGTTCCGCTCTCGAATTGATGGGGACGGTCACGGCTTCGCGGCGAGCATCCAGTGCTGCTGACCGTTGGAACTGCACCTCGACGCCGACAAATTGGCTAAGATGATCCGCAAGAAACTTGGTCTGTGCCATATGGGCATCGCGCATGAAATCGGCGATGGTCTTGGTCGAAACTCCTGTAGTGTCTTCTTCATGTTCAGCTTCGATGGTATCGCGGATGTAATCGGCGTCGGCATCAGCCAGTGCCACAAATTCAGAATGCGATATGCGTAGAAAAGCCGCGTTGAGCAATACGACCATCCCAACGGTTCCGACCAACGCGAAGAGCAAAAGTGGCCCGACAATACGAATCCAATGACGTTGGTGCACGGATATATTTTATACTTAAGTGACGGGATGATGGTCAATATTTATTCCGTTGTGGCTATGCCAAACTCGGCACCGTTTTTACAACATATTGTCTATAAGTTGCTTACAATTAAATAATCAAGTCTGGCATATAAAGTGCATATTGCCTCGTATGAAACTATTTTCCACCACAATAGTTCTCCTTATCGTGGTTACGTTGTTGCAGACTGATTCCGCACAGTCCGCTGAAGTTCAGCCAACCAATGCGCCATCTGTTCTGCCTGTGGTCATCGTCATCGGCACCAACCATGCCTCATCCCTGACCTCTCCATCGGCCTCCGAGGCAGCCGAACAAAAATCCCAGATCCCCGGGGGCTTCAGCATCCAGGGTAACGACGAGATGTACCACGGACGGGCTTCGAATTTTGAAGATTTGCTCCAGGGCACGCCCGGGTTGTTCCTGCAAAGCGAGAATGAAGTAGAGGTCTCCAAGATTTCCATGCGCGGTTCGGGAATCGATTCGGCAGACGAACCTCTGGGTGTGGAGTTTTTGCTGGACGGGATCAGCTTCCAACAGGGCGACGGCGAGGTCATTCTGGAAGATTTTGACGTCGGTACTATCAAGTACGCGGAGGTGTACCGCGGGGCGAATGCGTTTCAATATGGCGGGTTGACGCTGGGCGGGGCCATCAACCTCGTTCCCTATACCGGCTACGATGCCGCCCCATTCCAGGTCCGGGTCGAGGCCGGGAGCTATGGCTTTGTGCATGGCCAGGTGAGCTCGGGCGGCGTGGATGGGCCGGTCGATTATTACGCGTCCCTGATGAGCCGGTATCGGGAGGGGTATCGTGATCACAGCCGCGAGAACACGGATCTTTTGTTCAGCGATGTGGGATACAAGATCAACGACAATCTTGAAAATCGCGTGTATCTCACGGTCGATCACACGAGCCGCAACCTGCCGGGTGCATTGACCAAGCAACAACTCGACAATGACCCGACGGCGGCTGATCCGGATGCAATCACCCAGGATTTCGACAAGGAATGGGAGTACACCCGGATTGCCGACAAGATCAGTTACGCCAGGGATGGGCAGGAGCTCGATGCCGGGCTGTACTGGTGGCACCGGGACCTTGAAACGAAGGGTTTTTTCTCTCCCACCGACCTCCAGCAGGGCATTCAGACGTACAACTCGGACAACATCGGCATCAACCTGGATTCCACCACGCGTAATGATCTGTTTGGACAACGGAACGTCCTGTTCATCGGACTGGTGGCCGCCACCGAGCGCGAAGCGGATCAGAATTTCGCAAATCTGAACGGCGCGATCGGGCCGACCATTGCACGCGACGTCGAACTGTCCGTCAATGTGCCCTTCTATGCACAGAACCAGCACTATCTGACCGAAAAACTTTCTCTGGTGACGGGTTTTCAGGCGGTGTACGCCCTGCGGAGGTTCACCGATCTCTTTAACGACACACTAAGCGGCAACCAGTCGCACGAGCAGAACTTTTACGGCGTCAGTCCCAAGGTCGGCATGATTTACGAGTTCAACGACAAAGACCAGGCGTTCCTCAATTTCAGCGGCAGTTGGCAGCCGCCGTCCTTCGATAACATGGTTAATTTCGACGACGGGCCTGGAGTCAGCCTCGTGTACACGCCGCTGCAGCCGCAACGCGCCTGGACCGTCGAAACGGGCACCCGCGGCGAGCAAGGCCGCATCGATTGGGACCTGGCCCTCTACTATTCCTGGGTCCACAATGAATTACTCGACCTTTACGACTCGATGGGAAACGACCGCGGCGATGTCAATGTCAATAGCGCCTATCATCAAGGCATCGAGGCCGGGCTTGGCATTGACTTGCTGGATTCGGTTCTTGTCCAAAAGAAAGACGGAAAGCCCGGCGACCGGCTCAAACTGGATCAAACGTACACACTCAACGATTTCCATTTCTCAAACGACCCCGTATATCACGACAATCGCCTGGGCGGAATACCGATTCATCTCTACGAAGCGGAATTGAAGTATGAAATGCCGTGCGGTTTTTACGCCGGGCCGAATGTCCAGTGTAATCTCTCCCCGTACCCTGTCGACCAGCAGAATACGCTCAACGCCAATTCCTATGCGTTGCTCGGATTCAAGACCGGCCTGGAGCAAGCCAAAGGATTCTCGATTTTCTTTCAGGCGGTCAACCTGACTGACAAGCGATATGCTTCTTCAGTGGATCCCATACCGAATGGAATAAACCCGCCGGACCCGCAGGTGTTTCATCCCGGCGACGGGCGCTCCTTCTACGGCGGTGTCTCGTACAGTTGGTGAAAGCGACCGGCGGCAACTGCTGGTGCGGTTTCAAACGAGCTGTTTGACCATCAGGGAGTTACCGCCACTGTGCCAAGTCTAATTGGACTACGGCAACAGCCCATAGACGGTCAACTGACTCACGGACGTGATGAAGATCTTCCCATTGGCCACCACCGGCACCGTGAACTTCAACCAGACATCCAGCGCATCGCGTGTCCCAGCCTGGTTGCTGTTGTACAACTCGTTGGTCAGGTTGGTGGCGTCATAGGCATACAGAATACCCGGAGTGGACGTGCCGGTTGTCTGCAAGGTCCACAGAATCCCGTTGGAATTCCCGTTGGCCGAAACGGCCATCGTTCCACCGCGGGAGCCGTACTGCTCCGGCGAGCGGGAGGTTGGGAACATGGACACCAGTCCATTGGTCAACGAAAACGCCTGGACATTGTCATCGACCGGACTGAAGTACACATTCCCATTGAAATACACCGGGGAACAGAAGTTGCCGCTTGTGTACCCGTGCCCGGTGGAGTTGGTAAAGATGTTCACCACCTCCTCAACAATGTTGTCGTTGGTCGCATTATAATGCCCCATGTTGTCCCGGTTCACGAGGTAGATCGTTCCGTTCTTGCCGGCGCTGAGCATCTCGTGCGGATAGGCCCCGGTTTGATCCGGCAGCAGCAACACCCCGCCCGCCCCCAGATCCAGATTCCCCGCATCCAAGGTGGTCTGCACGCTCGGTGTGAAGTAATCCGTGACCACCCCTGAGGGACTCATTCTGAGGAAGCTGTCTCCATAATCACTGCCGCCGGTGTTCACGGTAAAGGTTCCATCACCGGTGATGAAGTAAATGTTTCCGGAGGGA
>Ga0302326_10001771_pt1 | contig 53992 bp, 38 predicted proteins | sample Palsa_T0_3_FD_202264 | JGI IMG/M metagenome (GOLD analysis project Ga0302326, IMG submission 202264) | Peat permafrost microbial communities from Stordalen Mire near Abisko, Sweden - Palsa_T0_3 | ecosystem: Environmental > Terrestrial > Soil > Palsa > Peat permafrost | place: Sweden: Abisko...
CCTCGGCGGCGGATCTATGCTCCTGGGTGGGAACCTGCCCCGGAGAGAACGTATCGGCCGAGGAATCCTCTAGCTCGGTCGCCGAAAGGGAACCAGTCCATCCGCCGCGTTCTGGATCAGGCGGCCAATGCGGCGGTCAAGGCCACGGTACGGTTTTCGAAGCGCGCTATCGGCGCATCCGGGGGCGGGACCCCAAGAAGCACAACCAAGCCATTTGGGCCGTCGCCAACAATATCTGCCGCGTCCTTTGGAAGGTCCTACATGACGGCGTGCGCTACGAGGAACGCGGCGGCCGCTCCAACCCTCGCGCCGACAAAAGGCGTGCCACCAGACTCCTCCGCGAGCTTAAAGCACTCGGTTATCAGGTGCAGGCCACTCGCCTGCCCGCCCAGGCTCCGGCGTGATCCACCATGGGTTTTCGATGCTGCCGCGGCCGCACTCCTGCGGTCGCGGCAAGCGAAGCTTGCCTATCACTCCCAGCGCAGAGCGGCCATAGGATCCACGGCCATCGCCCGCCGCGCCGGGAAATATGCCGCGGCCGCCGCCACTGCCAGCACCAGCGCGGCGGCCGCGCCGTAAGTTCCCAGATCTAGCGGATTGATCCCATACAAGAAACTGGCCAGCACCTTGCTTGCGACTGCCCCCGCCGATAGCCCGACGGCGATGCCGCACACAGGCGCAACCAGGCCCGCCAGCAGTACCATCCGCAGAATGTCCGCGCGCTCCGCGCCCAGAGCCATCCGGATACCAATCTCGTTAGTTCGCTGCCCCACCGCATACGCCACCGCGCCGTAGATTCCCACGGCGGCCAGCAACAACGCCAGCCCGGCGAACGACCCCACCAGAAGCGCGTACCAGCGCGGCTTGGCCACCGCCTCCTGCAGAACGTCGGTCATGGTGGCCACGTTCCCCAGCGGCTGATTGGTATCCACGCCGCGCACCGCGGCGCGCACCGCATTCACCAGCAGTTTGGGGTCCGCCGCCGTGCGCACCGCCAGATCCACAAACGGGCCGGGTCGCCGGTCGAAGGGCAGGTAGATCGCGGCGATAGGCTTTTTGTCGAGCGACAATTCCTTGATGTCCGAAACGACTCCCACAATCGGCCGCGCCTCCGGCCCGAAGCGCAGATGCCGGCCCACCGGATTCGCGTCGCCGAAGTACTGCCGCGCAAACGCGCGATTCACCAGCACTCCGCCGCTTGGCGCCGAATCCGCCGGCTGCAGGTAGCGGCCCGCCGACAGTCCGATACCCATCGTCTGCAGAAAGTACGGTGTCACCGAGCGGCAATCCACGTAAACGTTGTCTCCCAGTTCCGGATGGCCTTCGATGCTCAACGTGACGCTCATTAGAAAGTTGAACGATAATGGCAGCGAATTCGTGGCTCCCGTCATTTCGACCGCGGGCAGCGCATCCAGGCGCTCCATCAGGCGCGTGACGAAGGCCGACTGCTTGTCGGAGCTCGCGTAGGTCTTATCGTCCAGCATCAGGTGCGCGGTCAGCAGGTTATGCCGCCCGAAGCCGGGATCGACCGCGCGCAGCAGCAGGAAACTGCGCAGCAGCAATCCCGCGCCGATCAGCAACACCAGCGACGCCGCGATCTGCCCGCCCGTCAGCAAACCGCGGAAATGCCCGCCGCGCCGGCCGCCAGGACCCAACGATCCTTTCAACACCTGCTGCAGATCCGGCCGCGAGTAACGCCACGCCGGCATCGCGCCCGACAGCACCGCGCTGATCAGCGCAAGGCAAGCGGCGAACGCGAAAACGGCCGGCTCCGGTTTAAGCGACTCCAGCCGCGGAATGCGGCCCGGATAAAGATGTACCATGGCCCGTAGCGCCCACCACGCCAGCGGCAGGCCCAGCGCTGCGCCCGCGCCGCAGAGCACCGTCGATTCGGTGAGAAGCTGCCATGCCAGGCGCCGCCAGCCTGCGCCTAATGCGGTACGCATCGCCAGTTCCCGCTGGCGCGCCGCGGTAAGGGCGAGTATCAAGTTGGCGATGTTGCCGCAGGCAATCAACAGCACGCACCCGGCGGCGCTGAACAGGATCAGCAGCGCAGGCCGCAGGCCGCTGGCCACTTCCTCGTCCAGGCGCACCAGGTTGACCCCGCGCTTGCCGCGGCCATGGATTTCTTCTTGCGGCAACCGCCGCACCAGGGCGGAGATTTCGCCGCGCGCCGCCGCCAGCGATACGCCTGCCTTCAAGCGCCCGAACGCAAATGCGGATTCCGGCCGCAACGGCTCGCCCATCAGGATCGAGATAGGTTGAAACACCTCCGGCTGGTCGTTGATGGCAGGCGCAATCAAGCGGAAGTCGGGCGGCAGAACGCCGACGATGGTGTTGCGATAACCGTCGATAATGGCGCTCTGCCCCAGCGCCGCCGGATTTCCGCCAAAGCGGCGCCGCCACAAAGCGTCGCTTAGAATGACTACGCGGTCCTTGCCGGGGACCAGATCCGCCGGAGTGAACGCGCGACCGCGCACCGGCGTCACACCTAGCGTGGCGAAGAAACTGGCGGAGATCAGCGCGGTCGGGACACGTTCCGGCTCTCCGGGCGACGTGAAATTGGTTAGCCAGGGCCGGTAGTATGCGATGTCCCTGAACGATGCGCTCAACTCCCGCCAGCGGTCCAGTTCTCGCGCGGAGGCCAGTTGTTTGTCCCTCGTCGCCATCGCTCCCAAGTCCGAATGCGGGTCGAGATCGACCGACCATATCTGCACCAGCCGTTCCGGCTCAGGATAGGGAAGCGGCTTGAGCATCACGGCGTGGATAATGCTGAATATCGCCGTATTCACGCCGGTTCCGAGCGCCAGCGTGACCAAGGCGGCAAGCGCGGGGATAGGTTTCTTGCGCCACCGGCGCAGCGCGAAAGTCAGATCCATCATAGTGGCCCCAACCTCGCAATTCTATCATTCGAGGTCACTGGCTGTAGATCTGCACCGGATTGCTGGAAACCCCTTCGGCCTTCAAAGTCAGCGTAGGATTCGCGGTAAGTTCTCCGATAGGCAACTGCACGTTCAATTGGAAGACGCCGTCGATCAGCCCCGGCGCGGCCCCCATATACAGGATGCCGGCTTCGATCCCGCTGCCGTCCAATACCTGGAAATCGTTGGTTCCTTGCGACAACTGCGTCGCGCCACCTGCCAGCGCGCCGTCCGCCAGCCCCGACGGCCAAGTGACCCCCGTCCCGAACAACGACACAACCGATCCCGGCGCCGCTGGATTCGAAGCGGAATTTACCGTCCCATCCTGGTTCAGCGCGGCCGCCCAGCCGCCGCCGCTCGCGAACAGGCCCAACGCTTGCGACACCGGAAACATTGCCGTGAGCGTGCCGGCAGGCAGCATCACCTGCAGGTCCACGGGCGGCTGGACTTCGAAGGGAACCTGGAGATTGATCTGGTTCGGCCCCACGTACAGCAGCGGTGCGGCGATACCGTTCATCAGAACCTGAACGCCCTCCACGCTGGTTGGAAATTTGCCGGATGCATCGGGCGCCCCAACTTGGCCGGCCGCCGGAAAGCCGAATCCGAATAGCGAAACCAGCGCGCCAGGATACAGCCCGGTCTCCAGCGCGAACGACGCCGCATTGGAGAATCCAACCAACGCGGGGGCGCTCACGGCGAGCCCGGCGGGCAATTGCAGCAGCGCGGTTTGAGCGGCAACCAACAGCAGGTTTCCCGAAGCATCGAAAACTGGCAGGCCGTTAACCGTGCCAGCGGGCAGGCGGATCAAACCTTGCGCTTGCGTACCGGATGCATCCAGTTGCAGCACGAAGTCGGCGCCCGCGTTGGGGACATTGGGCAGGCTAGGGAATTGCGCGGAGGAACTCGTTCCGGTGAGATATTCGTTGCCGGCTGCATCGAGAGCTATGCCGCGTGCGGCGGCGTCTGGCGATTGACCCAGATCGGTCGAATAGATCATTTGAGATCCGTCGGAGCTTAACTGGGCCGCGAACAGGCCCGGCGTCAGAAGCTGAGTGGAATTGCTGACAGTTGCGCCGTATGGCGCATATTGGCCCAATAGGTCCACATTCCCCTGCGCGTCCTCCGCCATGCCAAGGTAGGCGATGGCGCCAAAGGAAATGTTGCCAGCGTAAGTCGACCATAGCAATTTGGAGGCATCGGGCGACAGGCGCGCGGCAAATCCCGCGGCGTAAGGATAAGTGCAACCGCAGTCCTGCTGCACCGCGCCGGCTGTCACCGGAAACCCGGGCGAATTCGTGGTACCGGAAATAGTGGCGTCGCCGCTCGCATCCACCGCCAGCCCGTTCACGACCGTAAGCGCGGAACTCCTCCCAATGCACGAACTGCCTCCTATGCAGCTCGATTCGTTGGATCCTAGCAGCGCGCTATAGATCGGTTTGCCCGCGGGCGAGATCTTGGTTACGAAGGAGTAAAAATACGTGCTGCCGAACCCGTCCGCGCCGGGTGCGCCAGTCAATGCGCCGGGCGTCACTGGAAAGTCCGGCTCATCGGTTACACCAGCCACGTAGGCGTTGCCGCTGCCGTCGAAAACAATCTGGCTGGCTGCCGACGCCAAACTTGCGTTGGCGTAATATCCGGCCGGCTGGTGGCCGCAGAGATAGGTGGCGAGAAGAAGATTGGCCCCGGTAGGGTCCAATTCGATCACAAAGGCGGCGGTTCTGTAAGGGACCTTGTCGGACACAATCGGATTGACCAAATTGAAATCGTCGGAATTGGTGGATCCCACGATCCAGATGTTTCCCTGCGGATCGAGGGCCGCCGCCGCGGGCTGGTCATTGCCGCTCCCGCCGAGCGCGGGGAGATTTTCGGGCGGGATTCCGTTCTGAAATGAAGTCGCACCCATCGCGGTCAGCAAGATAGCCAGCCTCGGCGCGCCATATGGCGAGAAGACCTGCTGCGTGCCAACCAGCAACGGCTCGCCGCTCACCGATGGAAGAACGCTGCTGTAAGTTGCGCCTGATGGACCGGAAAGAGGGAACTGCAACTGCACCTGCGCCCAAACCAGGCCGGCAGAGCACATCGAAAACAGTGCGATTTTTGGAAGCATAGCTACGCGCGTGCATTTGCGGTGCCATTGCGGGGCGGACCCCCTGGTCCGCGCCTGGTCCGCGCGGGTCCCCCTGGACCCGCTCTTCACTAGATGAATCAGCGCCTCAGACAGACGTGACAGGCCAACGAGGGCGTCGGCCGCGGCTAGGGCACGGCCCCACTAAGGGAAAGGGAGGCGGCATGTGTCCGAATGACGCACGCCCACCAGCCCAAGACCGGCGGTCCCGCCGCTCCTTTATCCGCGATGCCCGAGACGATGGGCCCTTCAAATGAACATCACCGTATGGACGGCAATCGCCGCCCAATCATGGCTTCACCGAACAATCTGGCGCTAAAGCAATTCGAAGATCTTGCAAGGCGTTCCCATCAGCGCCGCCGTGATGAGTAGTGCCCCACAATACCGTGTTAGGATCGATCACAAGACCGCCGTTAACCTCCGCCCCATTCGTTCCATCGAAACTGGCCAGAACCGTGTGAATCCAGGTCCGTCCGAACGGGTCCGGTTTCAGTTGATACAGGTTGCCGCGCCCGCCCGATCCCCCATCGTAGGTCGCACCGTACAGGATGCCGGCTTGACCGAAGGCCAACCCGATGGGGAGGAAGCCGCCATCGCCCTTTTTCCGGCTGGTGAAGGTGTGAACGGTGCAGAATGCGCTGCCGGCGTTTCCGGTGGTGCCATACAATTCGCCGTGGCTGCCGATTATCAGCACAGCATTCGGGTCGCCTCCGTCGGGCGACGCGCCGCTGAAGTTGTGCAGAATGTCTTCCACCCAAGCGCCTCCTGGAGCGGAAGGAGGCGTCAGGCGAAACGCCACGCCATCGTCGCTGCTGCCGCCGGCGGGAGTCACGCCGTAAAGTTCTCCACCTGGACCCGCCGCCACGCCTGTCACGGAACCGTATCCATCGGGCGACGCTTGGAAGCTGTAAATGATGCTTTCCGTCCACGCGCCGCTAGGAGATGCCGGCGGACTAATTTCAAACACACAACTCCGTAGCCGTTTGTTGTAGCTGAGTTGATCCCGCCAAATTGAGCCGTTCCGTAAAGCGAGCCGTTGGCGCCCATGATCAGGCCGCCCCAGGGCGCGTATCCGTCTCCAGCATATGACCCGAAGCTGTACAGCACAGCCTCAGTCCACTCGCCGCCCGGGGCCGATGGTGGCGAGAGTTGGTAAACGGCCCCGCAGCCCAAGCTGCCCGCTGTACAATTCTTTCCAGTGCCGCCGTAATAAGTGGTCCCGTAGAGCGATCCGTCGCCTCCAATGACCACTCCAGAATAAGGGCTGCGAGCATCGCCCGCGCCGGGCCCCTTGAAGCTGTAAATTAAGGACTCCGTCCAGCCACCGCCGTCGGCGGGAGTCAGTTGGTAAACGGTACCCATTCCATTAGCGCCTCCCTCCTGAGTGGTTCCATAAAAAACGTTGACGCCGGCGGTGAGGCCGGACCTGGGATTGGCCCCATCGCTCGTGGCGCCGCCGAAAGTGTGAACCGTAACGATTGCGGGATACTGCGCAGCTACTGGCAGGATGCCAGCGAGAAGCGACGCGACTATGCCGATGGCTTGAGGTATGCTCATCTGCCCTCCTCGTCAAATTATGCCACGAGTTCAGCATGAACACTTCTCGTACGTCGGTCGCGTTCAGGCATGATGACCGGAGGCATCGGAACGAGTATCGCGGCATCCGCATTAAGCCTAGCCGAAAATGCCGCAGCCAGCCGGCGCGCCCCACCACATTCCGCCTGAACTCATCCGTTGCCGCAAAATAGACCGTCGTCTCAAATTGCCAATCGGGACAAGAGAGAGTGACCGGGGTGACTGTATACGCTGAAGCTTCCTCCATTAATAGCCCTCCTCACCTCCTTAGGCTGCCCGCTCTCGACCTCGATACCCAACTGCTCGGCATATTCCCTCTGAGAGATGCAAAACGACGCCCCCGTGTCGACCTTCGCGCGCAGCCTAACGGGCCTCGCGCCGTCGACGGCCAGGCTGATTGGCACGTCAATGCCGGTCTGAGCATCTGAATAATCGAATTTCGATTGAAAGTGAGAGTCTCCAAACATTCACCGTCCGGCAAACGGCGGCTCACCGTTATCGACAAGGATCACCAGCGGCGGAGTCTTCTCATCCGCCACCTTCAGGAACACTTCCCTCGCGGTGGCGCCAACGGCGAGCAACCGGCTGCCTTGCAGAGCTATCCACTGTCCGGCGAACCTACTTCTGTTCTTCGCGAGCCACTGGGTTTCTTCCCGAAATTGTTGCGTTCTCCGGGTGCGTTCCTGCGATTTCGCCACTAGCATCTGGGCATCAGCTCCAAAACCGCCAGCCCCGCCGCGCCTTCCCGCACGCCGCCCTCCGTCACCCCGCCGATCTGCACAGCCATCAGCCGGTTGGGCTCCGCCGGCCGCGCCAATTGCACCTTCAGATAATTTCCGCTCAGCGCCGTGCCCGAATCGTGCAGCGTCACCACCGAAAGCGTGCGGCCCACCATCGCGCGCCGGAACTCCAGATTCTTGCGCGCGGCCAACTCGCGCAGCACGCGATTGCGTTCCTTTCGCACCGGCATGGGCACCTGCTCCGGCATTTCGGCGGCGGGCGTACCCGGACGCTCCGAGTAAGTGAACACGTGCAAGTACGTGAATGGCAGGCTTTCGATAAATTTCCGGCTCTCCTCGAAATCGGCCTCAGTCTCGCCGGGAAATCCAACCATCACGTCCGCGCCCACCGCGCAATCCGGCATCAGGCCGCGCGCCTTCCCGATGCGGTCCGCATAGTGCCGCGGACGGTACTTGCGATGCATGCGCCGCAGCATGCGGTCGCACCCAGATTGCAGCGGCGCGTGTACGTGCTTCGCGATACGCGGCGACGCGGCCATCAGCCCCAGCAAATCGTCCGAAAAATCCATCGGCTCCACGGAACTAAGCCGCAGCCGTTCGATCCCGGTCTCATCCAGCAGCCGCCGGATCAGGTCCGCCAGGCGCACGCGGCTGCCCGGTTCGCGGCCCCAGCGTCCCAGATTGATTCCGCTCAAGACCACTTCCCGATAACGCCGGCTCAGGCCGCGCACCTGCTCGATCACCTGCTCCGCCGGAGCGCTGCGGCTGCGCCCTCTGACGAATGGAATGATGCAGAACGAGCAGCGGTTGTTGCAGCCGTCCTGGATCTTCAAATTGGGACGCGTCCGGTCGCCCGCGGCGTCCTCCACCGGCGCGGAAAGGAAGTCGTGCTGCGCGAAAATATCGCCAACGAAGATGTTTCCGTGATAAGGCGCGGCGCTCACCAGTTCGGCGATCTGCGTCTTGTGCGAATTGCCCACCACCCATTCCACGCCGGGCATAGCGGCAAGTTCATCGGGCGCGCGCTGCGCGTAGCAACCCGTCACCAGGATGCGGGCCGCCGGGTTCTCGCGATGCACGCGCCGCACGGTCTGGCGCACGTCTTCGTCCGCCGCTTGCGTGACGGTGCAGGTGTTCAGAACCACAAGGTCGGCGTGGCGGCGCTGCGCCACCGCTTCGAGGCCCTTAGCCGAAAGCAGCGTCTCCAGCGCGGCGCCATCGGCCTGCGTGGCCCGGCAGCCAAAGTTTTGGACGAAAAACTTATCCACTTGCTCCATTATAGTGAGACGGGCAGTGTCCCGTTGGAAGCCTCAAGCCGGGACCTATAGTTGCAGGGCGAACACCGTCCCGTATGGCTACGAGCGGGTCCAAGTGTGTATAATTATCTGGTGGGGTACACATCGATGCGCACGAACATCGTGATTGACGACAAGCTGATGCGGGACACGCTTCGCGCCACGGGCCTGAAGACCAAGCGCGAGGCCGTTGACCAGGCTCTCCGCACGCTGCTTCGCCTGCGTACACAAGGCGAGATCCGCCGTCTTCGCGGCAAACTGGACTGGCAGGGCGACCTCGACGCCATGAGGAGAGACAAGTGACTCTGGTCGATTCCAGCGTGTGGATCGATTACTTCAAAGGAACGATCACGGCGCAGACTGAGAAGCTCGACGCTCTGCTTGGCCGCGAACCTTTGGCCATCGGCGACGTGATTCTGACGGAGGTCCTGCAAGGCTTCGCGGACGAACGGGACTTCAACGCAGCCAGAGAAATGCTGACTTCGTTGAACGTCGTCGAACTGGGCGGGCAAGAAATCGCGATTCAGGCGGCGAGAAATTTCCGCGCGCTACGCAAGCTCGGCGTGACGGTCCGCAAGACCATCGATACCGTGATAGCTACCCGGTGCATCGAGAGCGGATATGACCTGTTGCACAACGACAGGGACTTCGATCCTTTTGCCAGGCACCTCGGGCTGCGCGTTGTGGTCTGAGAAACCCGCCGTCGAGGGGGCTCTCGCGGCGCGGTAGAGTGGAACGTGAGGCTCGGGCGCGAGGTCTTCTGCGCTCGGGAACTAATGAGGAGGACTCGAATTTGTGACCACTGAGTTGCGGACCGGGCGCCAGGAACTCAACTATTTCCTGTGCAGCACGGAACTCAGCTATGGCATTCCTCTGACCAGTAACGACTCACGCTTGGCGAATGGCGACGCATTGGTCTCCGATGCCCTGGCGAATGTGTAAGCTTCGGCTTGGTATCCGAGCAACCAAGGCGAGATAAAGTACAAAGTAAAGATCTAGACCTTCCTCGAACACCTCGAGAGCAACGCGAGGCGTGTCTCCCGTGCGGTCATTGTCCAGTGGCACTCGCACTTTGAGGAGTAACTGGAAACCCGCGTGAGGCCTGTGGCGGAACCCATGCAGGGGGACCTCCGGCCCAGGAATTGGGGTCCACTAACAAAAACGCTCTGCTGCGATCGGTTATTGCACACTGCGGCACCGATTCGGGTCTCGACGGTGCTTCACGCCGACTTCTGCCGCGAGGTCCGAAATCGAATCGTTCACGGCCCGGCAGACCTGCCGGACTCGTACGACAACGCCGAGGTCGTCCGCTGGCGCCAATCAAGGATCAAAGATCTCGATAGTGTTTTTTGGGACGAGCGATGATCGCCAGACAAATCGGGCCAGCGAGCGGTTGGTAACGGACGCCCTGCACTACGTTCTGGGGCAGGCGATCAACCACCGGGACGCCACGAAGCGAGAGGGCCGGCGGGAAAACTTAGAGCATTTCTACACGCTCTTCTCATTCTCGAACCTCGACTCCCTTCGGTCGAAATTGAGGAGGCGCTCCTGCCGGTTGGTGCCTTGCCTGAAGGCCGCATTTGGCGCAACGCCGCAGCCGTGCGACGAACTGATCTCGTAGTTCGAGAGTCCGCCGAATCAGTCCGTGACTGACTCGCCAATGACCAGTGGCCGTTTCTCTCAAGACTCTATGCGGCGACGCAGCGCGTCCCTCGGCAGAGGCCCCACCACATCCACCAAATCCCCGAACACCCCATACGCCGTCTGCTCTACCCCCGGCGAAATCGACACCGTGCCGATCGTCCCCATCAAATCCGTATGCAGCAGCAGTACGTTCGACGTGCCCGCCACGCACGCCAGCACGTCGTTCTTATCCAGCACCTCGGCGCGCACGCGCAACGTAATCCCGCCCGCGCCGCGGCGCGCCCGGCTGATCAGGCGCACCGTCTTCCCCGCCCGCGCCAATTCCGCGATGCGTTCCGGCGTCAGCCGGGTGATGCCGCGCGTCGAAACGGCTTGCGGCGTGGTGCGCGCATCCATCAGGACGTTGGCCAGCGCGGCCGTCTTGGCGGCAGAATCCCAGCCCTCGACGTCGAAGCTCGCATCCGCCTCGGTCACTCCCAGGCTGCGCGCCAGCGCCAAGCCGTCCTCGAACGAGCCTCCACGCTCCATGGTCTCGATCACCAGCTTCGAAGTGGAATTGAGCGCGCCCGTGAAGCCCAGCACTGTGACGCCGGGCAGGTTGTACCGCACCAGGTTGAAGACCGGCGCGCCATCCATCACCGTCGATTCGAAGCGGAACTCGACGCCCTGCTGCGCGGCCATCTCGCGCAGGTCCGCGTAGGCGTGCGCGATGGGACCTTTATTCGCCGTCACAACATGCATACGCCGCGCGAATGCGGCCCGTATGTGCGAGATGGCCGGCTCGCCCGTGGCCGGATTCAGCGTGGTCAGTTCCACCGCGATATCCGCCTGCGCGGCGTCCAGGAATTCGTCGACGGAGCCCGCCGCCGCGCCGAACACCGGTTCCGGCGGCACACCGCGCGCCGATACCACCGTGCCGTGCCGCGCCGTGTGGATGCCAGTGATGCGAAACGGAAACTTCGCATGCTGTTGCCGCAACAGCCGCGCCAGCGCGCGCGCCACATTGCCGTAGCCGATCAGCGCCAGCCGGGTCACGGCTTTGTTCACTTACGGGCAGCGTCGCGAGTAGCCTGCAGAGTGGCCGTCAAGCCCTCGCGTTCCAGGGTGTGGGTCGACGAAACGAACAGCCCCCCGATGATCGGCGGCAGGCCGCGTGTCAGCGACGTGGTTTCGGCTTCCAGGTAGACGCCGCCGTCGCGTAGCTCCAAGCGCCAGTAGCCGTTCAGCCGCCAGAGATAGCCGCTGCCGTGTCCCGGTTGCAGCTCGTGCGGTTTGGATTTGCCGTAGTCTTCGATCTCGGTCACCCGCGTGGTGCGCGTCTGGCACGCCCAGCGCATGGGATCGATCTGCTGGTAGTGCGCTTCGAATTCGGTACGGAACACTCCGCTGATGGGACCGTTGTGCAGCGCGCGCAGCCGGTAGTATTTGAAGTCGTTGCCGTTGCGCGCGAGCAGCTTCGACTCCGGCACGTCCTTGTATATGTCCTTGTGATGGTCGTAGTCCTGCAACACGGCCAGCGTCTTTTCCAGCGTGCCGCCGTGGATGAAGATGGCGCCGATCCAGTCGTGAATGGACGCCCCCGCCACGAAGGTGTCGCCATCGCCTTTCGCGGGTTCCACGGCCACCTGTCCCTGCTTCACCAGGCGCAAGCGTTCGGGCGTTGCGTCCGCCCACAAGAACGGCTTGGCCGCGGCCAGCCGCGCTTCCAGGTCGTGCGTGTACTTATCGTAAGCCTGAACAGCCTCGGGCTTCAGCTCTGCCGCCAGGCATGGCGCGACGCATGACGCCGCCGCTAAGAATATTGCCAGAGTGCGAATCACACCGAATTGTAGCAGGCTGGACGCAGCCGGTTCATCCAATAGGCCCATGCCACCACGCACAGGAAGAAAATCAGGCTGCCGGCCGCCATCGCGCGAACACTGGGCGGCGGCGCTCCGGCGATGTTGCCGCGCCACGCCAGCGTCAGGAAAGCGGCCACGATCCAAAACGCATATACGCCCGTCCGGCCCTGCGCACGCGTGGCGCGCACGTAGATAATGATGGCCGCCACCCACATCCCGCCTTCCACGATAACGGTTGCCGCGACCGAATTCCAAAGCCCCAATCCGAAATGCCGATCGACTCCCGGTGCGAGCGCCATATCCGGCCCGTGCGCCACGAAGTCCAGCAGCCAGTGGCTCATCACGGCCGCGAAGACTACCCAAGCGCCGCGCGCGTAGTGCCGCGCAAGGAAGTAAGCCACGGCGAACAACGCGGCCCACGCCCCGTCCATCAACAGGCTGTGGCTGAACGCGATGTCCGAAGCGGCCAGGTAGTTGACCGCGCCGCGGCCCGGATTGAGCGCGACATGCTCAATGCCCGCCAGCAGGAAGATACACCACAGCAAGTCGGGAAGGACGGCCGCCAGCACCAATGTCCCCAGCGAGACGCGCGGCGTGATGCGCTTGGCCGCCAGGCCTACCGCGATGTGTCCGACGAGCATCCTATCCGCCCGAACCATAATTCCCGCGGCATCCCGGCCGGCCGCATCATCCGCAGGTCCGGCAACGTGCGTCCCCGAAGGGACTTGTCGGACGTAAGCTTGGCGACCCATTCGGCCGCCGCGCCCGACAGCAGACCAATCAGCTCCGCGCCCCGCCGCGCGGCGCCCACGCGCGCGAAAGCCGCCCACATTTCAGCCGCGAACGCCGCCCTGAAATCGTATGGATACAACCGCAGCAACACGCGATAAGTTCGCCGCACCTCACGCCCCTTTAGCCAGCCGCAGGCGCAAGCGTGCGCCGGCTGCCCGCGTCAACTGCTTCATCCGATCCAGTTCCAGTTGCAGTTGGCTCCGCCCCAACGCCGTCAGCCGGTAGGCTTGCTTCTCGCGCGAAGTGTCCGCCTGTTCGAAGCGCTCGATCCAGGCGTCTTCCAGCAGCCTACGCAGCGCGCCGTAGAGCGTGCCGGTACTCAGCCGGACCCGTCCGCCGCTAAGTGTTTCGATGTCCTTCATCAGCGCATATCCGTGGCGGGGCTGATCCGCCAAGCTGGTCAGGATCAGCAGCACCGGCTCGCTGACCCCTCGTGGCACGACATGTCGCATAGCGTCATATTATGCGGTGGTGCGGAACCTGTCAAGAGGCTGCTAACCGAACGCTGGCGACGCTCGTCCAAAGCACATGCCCGGAATCGCGGAATTGCGTCAGGACTTCGTCTACGGCGCGCGCCTGTTGGCCAAGAGTCCAGGTTTTACAACAGTCGCGGTGCTCTCGCTGGCGCTCGGCATCGGCGCCAATACCGCCATTTTCAGCCTGATCGACAGCGTGCTGCTCAAAATGCTGCCGGTCAAAGACCCGCAACAACTGGTGGCCCTAACAGATCCCACCACCTCGGGCGTGAGCATCGGCACCTCCACGGGCGAGCGCGGGATCCTCTCGAACCGCGAATTTGAGGCCCTGCGCGACCGCACACAGTCGTTCTCGGGCATGTTCGCTACGCAGAGCCAACTGGACAAGAACGATGCCAGCATCGACGGCCATGCTCCCGAAGAGTTGCGCACCCGGTTGGTGAGCGGCGGCTATTTCACCGTGCTCGGCGCAACCACCGCCATCGGCCGCACATTCACGCCCGCCGATGAGCGCGGTCCTGGCAGCGCTCCGTACGCCGTCATCAGCTATGCATTCTGGCAGCGCCATTTCGGCGGCTCACCCTCCGCGCTCGATTCGCACGTCCACATCGGCAAGGCCGATTTAACCATCATCGGTGTGGCGCAGCCCCATTTTCTGGGCGAGAATGTGGGCGAAGCGCCCGATCTCTGGATTCCGCTCGATATGCAGCCGCAGATTATGCCCGGCCGCATGTGGCTGGAAGACGATTCCGCGCACATCGCGGAGAAGGTTATGTGGTTGCACGTCATCGGCCGCTTGAAGCCTGGCATGTCGCGCAAGCAGGCGCAGGCCAACGTGGATGTCGTCTTCAAGCAGGTGGTGGCCGAGGAATTCGCCAAACTCAGCCAGAGCCAGCCCGATATCCTAAAGCAGAACCTGGTGCTGCACGATGCCGGCGCGGGCGTCTCCAGCCTGCGCGGCAATATGGCCGACCCCCTGTATGTGCTGATGGCCGTGGTTGCGCTGGTGCTGGTGATCGCCTGCGCCAATGTGGCGAACCTGCTGCTGGCGCGCGCCACCGCTCGGCAAAAGGAAATGGGCGTGCGGCTGGCGTTGGGCGCGGGCCGGGCGCGCATCGTCCGGCAGTTTCTCACCGAAAGCCTGATGCTCTCCGTGGCTGGCGGGATCCTCGGCAGCCTGCTGGCAGTCTACGGCGTGCAGTTGCTGGTCGCGCTGGTCGGAAACCGCTCCGGCTCGGTGGCGCTGGATGCGCGGCCGGATCTGCGCGTTCTGTTTTTCACCATCGGCGTTTCGCTGCTCACGGGAGTGGTCTTCGGACTGGCGCCCGCGTGGAGATCCGCGCGGGTCAACGTCAGCAGCACGCTGAAAGAGGCTGGGCGCGGCATGACCGCCAGCGGCGCCAAAATCGGCGCCGGCAAAATCCTGGTGATTGGGCAGATTGCGCTGTCCGTGATGCTGCTGATTGGCGCGGGATGGTTCATCCGCACGCTGCGCAACCTGGAAAATGTCGACTTGGGCTACCAGCGGGAGAAGCTGGCGTTGGTGATCGTCGACTTCCTTTCGGCCGGCTACGCGGGCAAGCGCCTGCCGATCGCTTATAACGAGGTGCGGGACCGGCTGGCGCGCATCCCCGGCGTGCGCGGCGTGACCTATTCGCAGAACGGGCTTTTCAGCGGCAGCGAGTCCGGCGACAAAATCAGCGTGGAAGGCTATAAGTCGCAAAAGCCGCAGGATCTGCATGCGCGTTTCGACGGAACCGGCCCGAATTACTTCGCGACCGTGGGCATCCCCATCCTGCTGGGCCGCGATATCGGTCCGCAGGATGTGGAATCGGCGGAATCCGTCTGCGTGGTGAACGAAGCTTTCGCCAAATTCTATTTCGGCGCGCAAAACCCCATTGGCAAGCGCGTAACCGACGAGTTCCCGGACACGCGCAAGACCTTCACCATTGTGGGCGTGGCGCGCGATGCGCGCGACCACAGCCTGCGGCGGGAAATCCTTCGCCGCTTCTATCTCTCGGCGCAGCAGCCCTTGGGCGACTTTGCACCGGACATGAATTACGAAATTCGGACCGTCGGCGAGCCGGGCGCGGTGATCCAGGCGGCGCGCAAGGCGATTCTGGCTTACGACCCGGCCCTGCCGATCGGCCGCGTGCAACCTTTCGTCGAGATGCTGGACGATAACCTGCGCCAGGAGCGCATCATCGCGCAACTCTCCACGGTCTTCGGCGGAGTGGCCCTGCTGCTCGCGGCGATCGGACTGTACGGCGTGCTTTCCTACGCGGTGGCGCAGCGCACCAATGAAATCGGCATCCGCATGGCGTTGGGCGCGCAACGCGGGACGGTGGTCGAGATGGTTCTGCGGGAGACGGCGGTGCTCATCGCGATTGGATTGGCGGCCGGAGTGCCCGCCAGCCTGGCCTGCGCGCGCCTGATCCAAAGCAAGCTGTTTGGGTTGAAGCCCGCGGATCCCGTGACGCTGTCGGCGGCGGTGGGGATTATGATCGCGGTGGCCATCGCGTCGGGCTATCTGCCTGCGCGCCGCGCGTCGCGGGTAGATCCGCTGATCGCGCTGCGGTATGAGTAAGCCGGACGTCATTTCCGCTATGGCCAGTCCTGCGAGGCATGCCGAATGCGAAGCACCTGCACTTGGTCTTCGATGATTCGTATACGGCGATATAGGGCCAAGGCAGGAACACAAGCTCTCTGGTGTTATCGGCCAAGCTTAAGCGTCCGCGGTGGGGGAATTTGCGAAGCTCCGCAACGATTGCGTAGATCTTCTGGGCCACCCGCTGTGCGGCGGCGGGGTTATCCTCGCGGATGCGCTCGACGATGCAGGCGAGGTCATCCGCTGCATTGGCGGTCCATCGAACGCGCATCATGAACGAAACATCTGCTCAATGCGCTCAACCACTTCGTCATGTTCCAGTAAATTGCCACGGCGGGCGGAAGCGCGTCCATCCTCGACGGCCGCGATGAAACGCTCGTCATACTCCAGCACCCGGTCAACCGCTTCCTCAATCACCTGGGCGGGATTCTTGCCGATCCGGGTTGCGACTTGTTGAAGGCGGGCTTCCTTTTCCGGTGAAAGATGGACTTCCATTAGGCTTCCAGCGTAAGGGTTTCAATCGGTTTCTGTCAACGGGCCTCTGCCTTAGACTAAATGCCAGTTGCCTCAGGCCACGGTTTCGCGTAACCTGAAAGCGATGGAAGTCCATTTTACGCCCGAGCAGGAAGCTCAGCTTTCGCACGTTGCCACCCAGGCGGGCACTGCGCCTGAACGACTTGTAAAAGACGCGGCATTGCGTCTGCTTGAAGACGCCCGCTTCCGCGCCGCCGTGCGCGAGGGCATCGAGCAGGCCGACAGGGGCGAGTTCATCGAGGAAGCTGAGATGGACGCCTTGTTCGAGCAGATGCTGCGCGCATAAAGATGCGCATTCGCTGGACGCCTGCCGCCGCGGCGGATTTGCGCCACATCAGCGACTACCTGAAAGACCGGCAACCCACGTATCGCCAGCCGACCATGCGCAAGCTCTATCAGGCAATCCGTTCCCTGAGGGAATGGCCCCATCGTGGCCGCCCAGGCGAGGATGGTACCCGAGAGCTCTTGTTTCCACCCCTGCCCTATGTCGCTGTGTACCGCGTCAGCGAGCACAGCGTCGAGGTGCTGCGCATCTATCACGGCGCCCAGGATCGCCGTTGATGAGGCCGCCGACCCCAATTATTAGAACCACCGCGTCATGATCACCTTCTGCTCCGTATAAAACGCCACCGCGTCCCGCCCATGCGCGTGCAGATCGCCATAGAACGAATTCTTCCAGCCGGAGAACGGAAAGAAGGCCATGGGCGCAGCCACTCCCACATTCACCCCCACCATCCCTACTTCGACTCGCGATGCATACTCCCGCGCACTCTTGCCGTCCGACGTAAAAATCGACGTGGTATTGCCGAATGCCGAGCGATTCACTAGCGCGATGGCTTCTTCCAGATCCTTTACCTGAATCACGCTCAGCACCGGTCCGAAGATCTCTTCGCGCGCGATGGTCATATCTGGCTTAACGCCGTCGAAGACGGTCGGTCCCAGGAAATAGCCGCTGTCACTGCCGCCCATGCGCTCACGTCCATCCACCAGGAGCTGCGCGCCTTCCGCGACACCCTTCTCGATGTAGCCGACCACGCGCGCGCGATGTTCCGCCGTCACTAGCGGCCCCATCTCGGTGCCCGGCGCGGCGCCATCGCCAATGCGCAGGTCGCGCACCTTGCGCACCAGCGCGTCCAGCAGCGGGCGCGATTCGCCCACGGCTACCAACACGCTGCCCGCCAGACAGCGTTCGCCGGCCGCGCCGAACGCGGAGCCCATGATAGCTTCCACGCTCTTCTCCACGTTGGCGTCCGGCATCGCCACCAGATGATTCTTCGCGCCGCCCAGCGCCTGTACGCGCTTGCCGTGCGCGGCGGCGGTCTGGTACACGTACTTCGCCACGGGGCTCGACCCCACAAACGAAATGGCCCGCACCAGCGGATGCGCCAGCAAAGCGTCCACGGCTTCGCGCGCGCCGTGCAGCAAGTTGTAGACGCCCGCGGGAAGGCCGGCATCGTGCAGCAGTTCGGCGGTGCGGGTAGGCGTCAGCGGCACTTTCTCGGACGGCTTCAGGATGAACGTGTTGCCGCAGGCGATGGCGAAGGGAAACATCCACATGGGCACCATGGCCGGGAAATTGAACGGCGTAATGCCGGCGCACACGCCGAGAGGCTGGCGGACGGTGTGACAGTCGATGCCTTTCGAGACGTTTTCCAGCGAATCGCCCAGCATCAAGCTGGGCATCCCGCAGGCTACTTCCACCATTTGGATGGCGCGGCGCACGCTGCCGGCGGCGTCGTCCACGGTCTTGCCGTTTTCGGAAGAAAGAATGCGGGCGATTTCGGCGGCGTGTTTTTCCAGCAGGTCCTTGTAGCGATAGAAAACCTGGACGCGCTCCACCACCGGCACTTCCCGCCATTTCAGAAAAGCCGCGTGCGCGGCGCGGGCGGTGCGGTCGACATCCTCGGCAGTGGCGTAGGGCACTTGCGCGATCGTTTCGCCGGTGGCAGGGTTGGTGATCGGATGCAGCGCGCGCCCTGGCGCGTCCTCCCAGCTTCCGTTGGAGTAGAACTTCACGGTGCGAACGGCGGTTTCAGTGGCGGTCATGGATTGCCCTCCGAGCCCCTCGCATCATTGTACAACCCCCTTGACAAATGTGGCTGACGGATATACTATGTCAATTAGTGACATAGTATGACGAAGGCTAACCAATCTCAAATCGACTCCCTGCTGCCCCTGTCGCCCACCATCTTCCATATGCTGCTGGCGCTCGGTGAAGGCGAACGCCACGGCTATGCGCTCAAGCGAGAAATCCGGCGGCGCACCGGGGGCAAGCTCGACCTGGGTTCCGGCGCGCTGTACGGCTCCATCAACAAAATGCTGGAGCAAGGGCTGATCGAAGAATCCGACGAGCGGCCCGATGCGCACCTGGACGACGAGCGCCGCCGCTATTACCGGATCACGCCGCTGGGCAAGCGCGTAGCGCAGGCCGAGGCCGTGCGCATGCGGCAGTTGGTCCGCCTGGCGGAAGATCGTTTGGGCCTTCCGAGCATGGCGTGAGGTGCTGCATGACCGATCCAAAACAAATCTATCGCTTTCTGTTGAAACTGTATCCCGCGCGCTTCCGCGAAGAGTACGAGGCGCCGCTGGAACGCCAGTTCCGCGATGAATACGGCCAAGCGCGGAGCCTCGGGGCGCGGGTCCTTTTCTGGCTGCGGGCGCTTGCGGATCTGGCTACCTCGGTCCCCGCCGAGTTCGCACGCGAGTTGCGGCAGGACCTCGCCTATGCGGTGCGCGTCTACCGCCGGCGGTCGCTGGTCACCCTACTGGCGCTCACGGCATTGGCCCTGGCGATCGGCGTGACCACGGGAGTGTTCAGCGTCCTCAACGCGCTGTTGATTCGCAGCCTTCCGTTCCGCGATCCCGCGCGCCTGGTGGAAGCCGTCGCCCCGATGCAACCCCTTGGGATGGACCGGGCGGGGTTCTACGGCTGGCGAAACCGGAGTCCGTATTGGGATGGCGTGGCCGCTTACGACTCCTTGGAAATGAACCTCAGCCGGGCGGCCGGCGCGGGGCGCGTGCGCGTGGCCGAGACTTCCGCGAGTTTCTTCGCCGTGCTGGGCGTGGCGCCGGAATTCGGCAGGGCATTTACGGCGGACGAAGACGTGCCCGGCAAAAACAGTGTCGCGGTGATCGGATTCGGACTCTGGCAGCAGATGTTCGGAGGCGATTCACACGTGCTGGGCGCCGCTGTGCGCGTAAACGGCGCGCCTTTGACCGTAGTCGGCGTGGCGCCGCCGGGTTTCGATTTTCCCGCCAAGACGGCCGTCTGGACTCCGACCGCTTTCGATATCGAGCGGCTGCCGAAATCCGGCGCGATTTTCAGTCAGACGATCGGACGGCTTAAACCTGGGCTGACCCTGGCCCAGGCGAACGCCATATTCAAGACCGAGATCCGCCGGGCCTACCCGGAAGCCTTCAAAGGCGAGATGGCGAAACGCTGGCGTCTGATCTCCCTCCAGGATCAGCTCGCCGGTCCGGTGCGGGAAGCCTCCCTGGTGCTGTTCGGTGTGGTGGTCTTGGTGCTGTTCATCGCCTGCGCCAATGTGGCGCAACTGCTGCTTTCGCGCGTTACCGAACGCCGCCAGGAGATGGCCATACGCGCAGCCTTGGGCGCCAGCCGCGCCCGCCTGGTGCAGCAGTTGATCACGGAGAGCATCATGTTGACGATGGCTGCCGCCGCCGCCGGCTTGGCGGTAGCGCATTGGGCTGCGCGCATGGCGTCGAGCGTGCAGCCCGCGCAACTGAACACGCAGCAATACTCGATTCTGGATGGCCGCGTGCTCGGCTTTGCGGTCGCCGTCGCCATGATAACGGGTGTCGTGTTCGGAGTCCTTCCCGCCTGGCTGATGGGCCGCACCCAGCCCGCCGTAGATGCGATACGCGCCCAAACGGGAAATCCCGGTTCCGGCGCGAGCCGCACGCGCGCGGCGCTGATTGCCATGCAGGCCGCCTTCACTTTAGTTCTGCTGGCCGGCTCCATCACGATGGGACGCAGCTTCTTGAAATTGATGGGCGCCCATCTGGGGTTCCGCACTCAAAACGTGGCTACTTTTAGCGTCTCGCTGTTCGGCACGCGGGAAGCGCCCGATGCCCCGGCGCGACAGTTTTATCGCGATGCGCTGGAGCGCCTGCGCGCCGTGCCGGGCGTGGAATCGGCCGGCGCCGCGGACTATTTGCCGCTCATCAGCCAGCCGCTCATGCTGCTTCGTCCGAAGCTGGATTCCGGACAGGAAGTGAACTCCGTGCCGGTCACCGTTACCCCAGGCTATTTCAAAAGCCTGGGCATCGGCATAGTGGAAGGCCGCGATTTCACGGATGCCGACCGGGATGGGACGGAGCTGGTCGCGATCGTCAACGAGGAATTTGCCCGTCTGGCCGGTCGCGGCGTCCGGCTGCTCGGAAGAAAGATGAAGTCCCCTTTTGTGGGCGAAAAACTCCTCACGATCGTCGGGGTGGCCGGGACCACGCGCTTCACGCCCGCAGCCCCCGGCTACGCGCAATTCTACATGCCGGCTGCGCAGGACCCTCCCGCATTCGCCACATTTGTGGCGCGCGTGCGCGGAGACCCCGAACGCTACCTGGCAGTATGCCGCGACGCGATTCAGCAGGTGGACCGGCAGGTCCCGATATACGGTGTTATGACGCTCCAGCAAAGACTCGGCGAGGCGCTCGCCAAGCCGCGCTTCTATACCACGTCGGTCGTGTTCTTCGCAGCTTTCGCTATTTTGCTCTCGCTCATCGGAATCTACGGCGTGGCGTCGTACTCCGTCTCCACGCGGACGCACGAAATCGGCGTGCGCATCGCGGTGGGCGCTTCTCACGGCCGTCTGCGGTTTGCACTCCTGCGGCAGAGCATGTTGCCAATGGCTGCGGGCATGGTGACGGGGGTCGCGGCGGCTGCCGCGCTCGGAAGGTTCTTGGAACACCTGATGTCCGGCATCGAACCGGTGGACGCCTGGATCTGCGCAGCCGCCGCGCTGGTGTTGGCGATGGCCGCCGGCGTAGCGGTGTGGACGGCGACGGCGCGCGTGTTGCGCGTGGATCCAATGCGCGCGCTTAGGGCGGATTGACCTTTATATTCAATCGGTTGGGCTTTGTTTGTACCACATCAGCGCGAGGTGCAGCGCCCCCGCCACGAAGAATCCGGCAAACCAGGCGTAGTCGTACAACCATCGCAGCGCAGGGATCGCCAATCCCGACAGCGCCACCGCGATCCCGCCCGCCAGCGCCAACAGCGCGCGATAGTTGAATCCGCCCGTGTACTCGTAGGTCCGTCCGTGCAGATACAGATCGTCGAGCACCAGCGTCCGTCCGCGCACCAGGAAGTAATCCACGATCATGATGCCCGCAATGGGTCCCAGCAGCGCCGAATAGCCCACCAGCCAGCCGAAGATATAAGCGCTGTAATCGCCCAACAGTTTCCACGGCATCATCGCCAGGCCCAGGCACCCAGTAATCAGCCCGCCCGTGCGAAAGGATATGCGCCGCGGATTCAGGTTCGAAAAATCGTTCGATGGAGAAACCACGTTGGCCGCCACGTTGGTATTCAGCGTGGCCAGCAGTAGCGCGATCAGCGCCACAAATGCCACCGCGGGCTGATGGAAGCGGCCCAGCAGCACCACCGGATCCCAGATCGCCTCGCCGAAGATCACCACGGAAGCGGAAGTCACCGCCACGCCGATGAACGAATACAGCGTCATGGCCGTGGGCAGTCCGAGCGCCTGCCCCAACATCTGCGCCCTTTGCGAACGGGCATAACGCGAGAAATCGGGAATGTTCAACGCCACCGTCGCCCAGAAACCCACCATGCCCGTCAACGCCGGAACGAAGAAGCGCAGGAACGCGGCGTTGTCGCGGAAACGGCTGGGCGCGCTCAGCACCGGACCGAAGCCGCCCGCCTTGCGCGTGACCCACCACAGCAGCAGCACTCCGACCGCCAGCATGAACGGCGCGCCGATCCCTTCCAGAAACTTGATGGTTTCGATGCCGCGCCAGATCACCGCCATGTTCAGCAGCCAGAAGCACACGAAGCAGACCGCCGATCCCCCACCGAAGTTGCCCCACGCCGGCCACAAGATGCGCAGCATGGCGTTGATGGCCTGCCCCCCGATCCAGGTCTGGATGCCGAACCATCCGCAGGCTACTAGCGCGCGCAGGATCGCGGGCACGTTCGCGCCCAGCACGCCAAACGGGGCGCGTACCAACACCGGAAACGGGATGCCGTACTTCGTGCCCGCGTGCGCATTCAGCAGCATCGGCATCAGCACCACGAGATTGCCTAGCAGAATCGTGCCGACGGCCTGCCACCAGTTCATCCCGCCGGCGATCAATCCCGAGGCCAGCATGTAGGTGGGAATGCACACGCTCATGCCCACCCACAACGAAGCGTAGTTGTAGACGCCCCAATCGCGGCGGGATTGCGGGACGGGCGCGAGATCTTCGTTATAGAGAGAACTGTCGCGGATGTCGTCTCGTTCAAGGCTCATTTCCAGGCCCCGCCGCGCGCGGCGCGCCTCAGGAACTGTCCGCGTCCCGCGCGCCCCAGGTGCCGGTCGCCATCCACGATCACCTCGCCGCGCGAGAGCACCATGCGCGCGTTGCCCTTTACGCGAAAACCTTCGAACATCGAATAATCCACGCGCATGTGATGCGTGGCGGCGCCGATCGTGTGCTCCTGTTGCGGGTCCCAAACAACGATATCGGCGTCGCTGCCCGGCGCCAGTTCGCCTTTGCGCGGATAAAGGCCGAACAGCCGCGCCGGCGTCGTCGACACCAGTTCCACGAAGCGGTTCAAGCTCAGTCGGCCTTCGTTCACGCCGTAATGATACAGAAGCTGCAGGCGATTCTCGATGCCCGGCCCGCCATTGGGAATCTTGGTGAAGTCGTCTTTGCCCAGCGATTTCTGGTCGGCGAAGCAGAACGGGCAATGGTCTGTGGAGACCACTTGCAAGTGGTCGTTTTTGAGGCCGTCCCACAGGTTCGGTTGATGCCGCTTTTCGCGCAACGGCGGCGTGAAGACGTACTTGGCGCCTTCGAATCCGGGGCGCGCCAGGTCGTCCATCGAGAGCAGCAAATACTGTGGACAAGTCTCCGCAAACGCCGGCAGGCCGCGGTCGCGCGCCTCGCGCACCTGGTTCAGCGCGTCCTCACTCGAAAGGTGCACGATGTAGACCGGCGCGCCCGCCATCTCGGCCAGGGCGATGGCGCGATGCACGGCTTCCGCCTCCGCAGTCACCGGCCGCGTGAGCGCGTGGTAGATGGGCGCGGTCTTGCCTTCCGCCAGCGCGCGCCGCACGATCACGTCGATCACGCCGCCGTTTTCGGCGTGCATGCAGATGAGCGCGCCGTTGCGGGCCGATTGCGAAAGCACCTTGAAGATGGTCGCGTCATCCACCATCAGCACGCCCGGATAGGCCATGAACAGCTTGAAGCTGGCCACGCCTTCCGCGACCATGGCGTCCATGTCTTCCAGGCCGGCTTCGTAGAGATCGGTCACGATCATGTGCAGGCCGTAATCGATCGACGCCCGGTTATCCGCCTTCCTCCACCAAATATCGAGCGCGTCGCGCATCTTCATGCCGCGCGCCTGGATGGCGAAATCGATCAGCGTGGTGGTGCCGCCGAAGGCCGCCGCGCGCGTGCCGGTTTCGAAATCGTCGCTGGAGGTGGTGCCGCCGAAAGGCATGTCGAGGTGCGTGTGGACATCGATGCCGCCCGGCAGCAGCAGCATGCCAGACGCGTCGATTATGCGATCCGTCGCGTCGATGGGGATGTCGGCCGCGATCTCGCGAATTCGTTCGCCGTCGATCAGGATATCGGCCGGAAACGTCTTCTCGGATGTCACCACCGTGCCGTTGCGAATGAGTGTGGTCAACGCGCCTCCTCAAATAAACCTATAGTGTAGAAGATATGAAGCCCTTGCTCTGCGCCATTCTGGCGGCCTGCGCGACCTGCACCATGGCCGCGCAAACGTTCTCCGCGTCACCCCTGCTGGATCAGGCCGTCGAGCAAGCGATCAAAGAGGACCGTATTCCCGGTGCGGTGCTGCTGATCGGGCACAAAGGGCAAATCGTGCATCGCAAAGCGTATGGAAAGCGCGCGCTGCTGCCCACCCCTGAGCCAATGACCGTGGATACCATCTTCGACTTGGCCTCGCTGACCAAGGTGGTGGCGACCACTTCGTCGCTCATGAAGCTCTTCGAGGAAGGCAAGTTCCGGCTGAACGATCGCGTGACGCAGTACCTCCCGGAATTCCAGGAAGGCAAGAGCGAAATCACGATACGTAACCTGTTCACGCACTTTTCCGGGATGCCCCCGGACCTGGTCCTGAACCCGCCATGGAGCGGCTACGAAACCGGCATCCACAAGGCGATGACCGAAACAACCAGCGGACCGCCGGGCGTGCACTTCGTTTATAGCGACATCAATTTCATCCTGCTGGGCGAGTTGGTACACCGGCTCAGCGGGCAGACGCTCTCCGACTATGCCCGCGAGCACGTCTTCCTGCCGCTGGGCATGCGGGAGACTATGTTTCAGCCGCCGGCGTCGCTGATTCCGCGCATCGCGCCCACCGAACGGGACGGTCCGCGTGGCGCACCGCTGCGCGGCGTCGTGCACGACGAAACGGCGCGGTATATGGGCGGCGTCGCGGGGCACGCGGGCGTGTTTTCCACTGCCGACGACCTGGCGCGCTTCTGTGAAATGATGCTGCGTAAGGGCGAACTCGATGGCGCGCGTCTGTTTAGCGCGCTGACGGTGGAGAAGTTCACTACGCCCCAAAGCCCCGCGGACCAACCCATCCTGCGCGGTCTCGGCTGGGATATCGATTCGCAGTTCTCCGGCAACCGCGGCGACTTGTTTCCGATCGGTTCTTATGGGCACACAGGATTCACCGGCACGTCCATCTGGATCGATCCCGTCAGCGATACCTACGTGATCCTGCTGGCGAACAGCGTACACCCGTTCCGCCGGCCCGCCATCACCGGCTTGCGCGGCAAGGTCGCGACGATCGCGGCGGCAGCGCTCGGCGTGGACGCTCCCGGCGTGGCGCTCACCGGCTACAACGAGACGATCTCCGGACCAGGGCTACGGCGCGAAGTCGCGCGCAACGCCGTGACGCTGACCGGGCTTGACGTACTGGCCGCCGACGGTTTCCAGCCGCTTAAGGGCAAACGCATCGGGCTGATTACGAACCAGACTGGCGTGGACCACACAGGACGGCGCAATATCGATATCATGCGGGCCGCAGGCGTGAACCTGGTGGCGCTGTTCTCGCCCGAGCACGGATTCGCCGGCGCGGCGGATCAACCGGATCTGGGCGACTCGACCGATCCGGCCACTGGCCTCAAGGTCTTCAGCCTTTACGGAAAAACGAACCGGCCCACGCCGGAGATGCTACGCGGTCTCGACGCCCTGGTGTTCGACATCCAGGACGTGGGCGTGCGCTTCTACACCTACGAAACCAGCATGGCCTACGCCATGGAAGACGCCGCCAAAGCACAGATCCCATACTATGTTTTGGACCGGCCGAACCCCATCACGGGCACCCATGTGGAAGGGCCCCTGCTCGATCGCGATGCCCTTTCGTTCGTAGGCTATTTCCCATTGCCCCTGCGCCACGGCATGACGATAGGTGAACTGGCCAAGCTGTTCAACGCCCAAAACCATATAGGCGCGAATCTGACGGTGGTTTCGATGAAAGACTGGGAGCGCGGCGATTGGTTCGACGCGGGCGATCTGCCCTGGATCAATCCGTCGCCAAACATGCGGAGCTTGAACGCCGCGCTGCTCTATCCCGGCGTGGCCATGCTCGAATACGCGAAGAATTATTCGGTGGGCCGCGGCACCGACGCGCCATTCGAGCAGATCGGCGCGGATTTCATCCGCGGGCCGGAACTCGCGGCATATTTGAACCGGCGGCGCATTCCGGGTGTGCGCGTGTACGCCACGCGCTTTCAGGCCGTCGAAGGCGTGCGCTTCGTGATCGTCAACCGGGACGATTTCGATTCCGCGCGCTTGGGGCTGGAGATCGCCGCGGCGTTGCAAAAGCTGTATCCGGGCAAGATCGACTTCGAGGCGGGCAAGAAGCTGATCGGGAGCGCGGAGGCAGTCCGCGCGCTGGCGGCGGGTGACGATCCGCGGGATATTCAGCAGAAGATGGCGGATAGCGTGGCGGAGTTTCTCAAGCTGCGGGAGAAGTATTTGGTGTACCGGTGACATACCCGTAACGGGGCGCGTTGCGCATTGCGGCGGCGAGGTGATAACCTGCTCTGACCATGCCGGAAGAAGCTGCCCGATGGCGGCCAGCCACGCGCCTCGTATTCCGCTTCGTCTTCTCGTACTTGATCCTGTATTCGTTCTATACGTACGACATCCTGTTGACCTTCCTGCGCTTCACCGTCACCGGCAAATTCCCCAACGGCGGCCTGCTCGATGCGCTGTTGCACCTCATCGTTCCCTGGGTGGCCCGGCATCTGCTGCACCTGCCAAAAGACATCGCCGTCTTCAGCAACGGCAGCGGTGACACGACTTACGACTGGGTTCTGGTGCTCTGCGAGTTGGTGCTGGCGCTGGCGGCGGCCGTGGTCTGGTCCGCACTGGACCGCAAACGCCCCGGCTACCGCAGATTGCACGCCTGGCTCCGGCTGCTGGTGCGGCTGGAGCTTGCCTCCCAGATGCTCTTGTACGGATTCGACAAGGCATTTCCGCGGCAGTTCGGCGATCTGACATTGAGCCGGCTAGTGGTGCCCTTCGGCAGCTTAACGCCCTTCCATCTCCTGTGGGGATTCATGGCCGCTTCGAAGGGGTACACGATTTTTGGCGGCATAGCCGAGTTGCTGGGCGGCGTGCTCCTTTTAATCCCGCGATTGACCGGCCTGGGAGCGCTGGTTTCAGCCGGCGTTCTGACCAATGTATTCGCGCTGAACCTGTTCTATGACGTGCCGGTCAAGCTGTTCTCCTTCCATTTGCTGTTGATGGCCGTGTTCCTGGCCGCGCCGGATCTTCCGCGACTGGCGAACCTGCTGGTCTTCAATCGCGATGTGCCGCCCGCGCCGGTCACTGTACTATCCGAGAGAAGCTGGATCCGTCGCGGTGCGCCCATCCTGGTCACGGTTCTCGGCGCGGGTGTATTCTGCGGGCTTTTCCTCTGGGCCTGGAGAGGATACGGCAAGCATCAGGCGGCGGCATCCGTAAAACCACCCTACCGCGGCGTTTGGATCGTGGACGATTTCACGGCCGGAGGGCCCGCCGGACACGCGATCTTCACGGACAAACTCAGAGAGGAAATGCATTTGCAGCCAGGCGAGGAGCGTTGGAAAAGCCTGATCGTCGAACGCCCAAAGATACTGGTGATCCAGTGCGCCAACGACGCGATGGATACCGTCGCCTTCAGTCTCGATCCTTCCGGGAAGACGGCGGCGATTAGCGACGACGACGACCCGAAGTGGAAGGGTGTGCTTACCTTCAGCCAGCCCGCGCCGCGGTTGCTCACCATACAAGGCACTGTGAATGGCGCCGAAATCTCGGCCAGGCTGCACCTGATGGACGAATCGAATTTTCCCCTGACCAGCAGGGGTTTTCACCTCATCAACGAACACCCGTTCTAGGCCGGCTGTTGCAGCTCGCGGTATTTGCGCAGCAACTCGTAGATCGCCACGCCGCCCGCGGTCGCCACATTCAGCGAATGCTTGATGCCCAGCATGGGGATGCGCACGTGCGTGTCGCAACGCTCCGCAGTCTCCGGCCGGATGCCCTCCACTTCGTGCCCGAAGACCAGGCACACGGGAAAGCGCGGCTTCCAGTCGAACAGATCCACGGCATGCACGCTGGTCTCGACGGCCGCGATCTCATAATCGCGCGCGCGCAACGCCTCGAGAAACGGCAGCGGCTCCCAGGCATGTTCCCACGTTACGCGTTGTTCCGCGCCGAGCGCCGTCTTGCCGATGGCCTTCTTCGGCGGGTGGCTGGTGATGCCGCAGAGATAGAGCTTCTCGACGCCGGCGGCATCGGCGGTGCGAAAGAACGCGCCCACGTTGTACATGCTGCGCACATTGTCCAGCATGATCGAGACTGGCAGGGCGCGGATGTTCTCGTAAGCGGCGGCGGCCTGCGTAGCTTGAAAAGGGAGGCGCTCCATCGCGGCGGGCAAGGGCAGCGTCAGTTGGGATGCACGTCGCGGACGATCACATACTCCGCTTTGGCTATCTTCAGCGGCATGCGAAAGGCGACGCTGCCGTGGGGTTCCACGTTGGCCACGTCGGTGGTGTCCGTTCCCACCAGGCTGCCCTCCGTATCGGCGAGGTAATAGCTGACCTCCGCGGAATCCACCTTCTGGTTGCCGTTGTTGCGCACGATGCCGGTTACCACCGTCGCATGGGAGTCTCTGGCGATCCGGATATTGACGACTTCCAGCTCCGCGGGGGCCAATACGGGATCGGGCAAACGCTTCTGCGGCACGACTGGAGCGGGAGCTTCGGTAGGCGGATGCTCGTAGGGATCCACCTTGTGGAGCCGGAACAGGTCGGTGGCGCCGATGGTAACCATGGCCATCAGCAGCACAACCGGGGCGGCGACCAACGACGCGATCTTCAACTTCTGTTGCCAGGTGCGATTAGTCAGGTAGAGCGGATCGTCGGGCGGCGGGCCGGAGATGAAGATCTCGATGCGCGCGCGTAAGGGGTCGAAGCGCTTACGCAATCGATCGAGCTGTGATTTCCCCGCGGGCATGCCGTCTCTCATTATAACTCCCGGCCCTTGCCGCGCCGCCAGCGAGCCCGATTACCAGAGAGCAACCACGCCCCTACCGCCCGAAGCGGTAGCCCAGAATCATCTTGACCAGCAGGTGATCGGTGCCGTGAGTGACGCCGACGCCCACGCCGAAATTGAACTCCCACTTCGGATTCAGATTCAGATCGATGGCGGGCACGATCTGCTGTTGCTGGTCGCGCAGCGGATCGAAACCGGTGACCGGACCGAGCGCGCCATAATATTCCAGACCGCCCGCGATCTTGGGCGTGACATCGTAACTCACCTTGAAAGCCGGCGAGAATTCCAGCCCGCGCCGCGTGTCGGGACCGTGGAGGGCACGCTCCAGAGCGGGGTTGAATGCGGTGTACCAGCGCGCCAGCTTCTTATCGACGATGGGGCGGATCTCCCAGGTCCAGGTATCGGCGGAGAAGATGGCGCGCTGGTAACCGATTTCGGTCGACAGGCTGATACCCACAGGCAAATGATACCGCTCCGGTACGGCCACTCGCGGGCGGATGTGCGTCCCGACCCACATCCAGCCGCCGCCGGGCTGGTGGTCCGTGAATTGATACAAGCCGGTCTCGAACCACCCGCTCCAACCGTGGGTGATCTCGAGGGTCTCGTGCTCCTGGTGTTCGGTGGGCAGCATGCCGTCGATGATGGTCTTGCTTCCCTCGATCGTGAAGTTGGAGTGCAATTCCACCATTGTGTTGTGGGGCGGGACCAGATCCGATCCGTAGACCTGGATCTCATAGTTGCCCTGCGCGCGCGCCGCCGCGAGCGCTATGACGAAGAATGCTACCGGTAAACGCAAAGACCACTGTATCGTTATGCGGGCCAAGAGTGCGCGAGATTTTACAATTCCTTAACCGCACTGGAGTAACGCACGTGCGACGGGCCGCGTTTCCCGTTCCAGAGGCATCTCACATGCGCCGCACGAGCGGGTGGGGTTCGTCAAGGCTTATGATGGAGTTCTGAAGAGTATTCGGCTCGTGCCGCCTTCCTTGCGGAAGCGCCGGGAAACGAGCAAGGGGACCCATAAACGTGATTCGACAACCGATTCCTTCGGGTAGAGCTTTATTCGCTCTTGTATTCCTATGTGTGCTTGTGCCGGTCTTGGGACAGGCCCAGGCGCCGCCACAATATACCATCGCGACCATTGCCGGGAATTGCTCGTCAGTTCCTTGCCAGGGCAACTTTGCCGGTGATGGCGGACCCGCCACCAATGCGTTCCTGTTTGGCCCGTCCGACGTTGTATTCGATTCGCTGGGCAATCTCTACTTCTCGGACACGGTCAACAATCGGATTCGCCAGCTTAATCTGGGCACCCCCATGCTAAGCACCGTGATCATTAGTACTGTGGCGGGCAACGGCACGGCCGGTTACTTTGGGGACGGATCGTCGGCCACGGCCCAAGGCACCGAACTCTATAGCCCCACGGGAATAACATTTGGCGGCAGTGGCAATTTCTACATTGCGGACACCGGCAACGCCGTAATCCGGGAAGTTATGAACATCGGCTCGGGAGGCAATATCTCGACGGTGGCCGGGGACAACACCTTAGGCGCCGGCTTCGGCGGGGACGGAGCTCCGGCCACCGGGGCGCAGCTCTCGAATCCTACCGGTGTGGTGGTGGATTCCTCCGGCAATATGTACATTGCAGACCCCGACAACAATGTGGTTCGCGTGGTGTGCGGGAACCCAGCTCCCAGCGTTTGCTCCACGGAGAGTCTCCCCGCCGGGGACATCACGACGTTTGCCGGGAACCAGCCCACCGGCGCCAACTATACCGGTGACGGAGGTCTCGCGACCCAAGCGCTGCTCAACGATCCGGTGGCCGTGCTGCTGGATTCGGCCGGCAATCTTTACATTTCCGACTCGGGCAACAACGCGATCCGCAAAGTGGACACGAAGGGCATCATCACCACGGTGGCCGGATGCTGTGAGGCCAACGGCAGCGGGGGCACTGCGGGGTATAGCGGCGACGGCGGACCGGCGACCAAGGCGGAACTGGACAACCCGAAGGGACTCGCGTTCGATTCCTCCGGCAATCTCTACATCGCGGACCGCGACAATTCCGTGATCCGGATGGTGGCGCCGAATGGCGACATTTACACGATTGCCGGCAACCAACATGCGGGGCCCGGATACTCCGGGGACGGAGGCCCGGCCACCAGCGCGCAACTTTCGTCCCCCGCTGGCGTGGCCGCGTACGGCGGGAAGATCTACATCGCGGATTACGGGAACAACTTGATCCGGGTGCTGACTCCCCCGGCGCTGGCCCCGCAGATCAACGCCGGTGGCGTGGTGAATGGGGCCAGTTACAGCTCGACGGAAGGGGTTGCTCCGGGCAGCATCGCGGATGTTTTCGGGACTTTTTACCTGACATCCGCATCGGTAAACTCGGACCTGCCGCTCGATACCAGCCTGCAGGGTCTCTCATTCGAATTTGGCGGCAGCACGCTGGCACCCTTGTATTTCGTTTCGGGCGGGCAGGCGAATATTCAAGTGCCGTGGGAGTTGACCGGAACATCAGCCACCCTCGCCGCCACGTTGAATGGCACGGCTGGCCTTGCCCAGACCGTGAAACTGGCGGCATTCGCTCCGGCCCTCTTCAGCATGAATTCCCAGGGTACGGGCCAGGGTGCGATTCTGGATACGTCTTATAAGCTGGTGGATTCGTCCAACCCGGCGACGGCCGGTACGACTTACATCCAGATCTACTGTACCGGACTAGGGGCGGTAAGCCCTCAGCCCGCGACCGGTTCACCCGCGCCCAGCAGCGCGCCCTTTGCGGAAACCACCACGATGCCAACGGTGACCATCGGCGGGCTGGCGGAAAGCACTAGCGCCGCAGTGCCGTTCTCGGGCTTGGCCCCGGGCTTCGTGGGCCTCTATCAGGTCGACGCCCTGGTGCCGGCTGGCGTAGGCTCTGGGAACACGGTACCGGTCACGATCACCATAGGCGGCGTGACCTCGAACACCGTCACTATCGCGGTGCAGTAGGCCGCCTCAAAAGGCGGCCCGCAGCCAAGACTGGCCGCCCCACAAAGGCTAGTTTCCCACGGCCGTATACAGCATCTGAGGCAAGTTGACACCGCCTTGACTGAATGTCAGCGGCACCGCATTATTGGCCGCGACGGACGGCACCTGCACGTTGAACTGGTACAGTCCCACGAAGCCCGGCGCCAAGCCTTGGTATAGCAGAGTCGCCGAAACCGTGCCGAACAAAATCTGGACCGGCGCGGTGAGGGCGGTCTGTTCGGTGTCGGGCACTAACTGCCCGGCCGCGACAGCCGGGGTCACGGTCCCAAAGCCAACGCCATATAAAGTGATAATGTCACCCGCCGCGGCGGGCTGCGACGTAAGGCCGGAGACGGCGCCGGCCGGCAGCACCCATGTGGCGGAGTTCGCCAGCAAAGCTCCCGCATATTGTATCCCGCCGATATTCAGAATCGACGGGGCGTATATGCCGGGCACGGTGCCGATGGTCAGGCTATACGCGGCGGTAGAGCCGAAACCGGTTGTCAGAATCAACGGCTGCGTTCCCGCTGTTACGTTCGAGGGTACCTCCACATTCACTTGCCCGGGACTGATGTACGCCACAAACGCGGGCTGGCCCCCTACCGTGACCGATGTCTTATCGAGCGAAGTCGGCGCGTTGGAGCCGTTGAAGTCGGCTGTTCCCCAGGAGCGCGTATCGGCGGCCAGGTAAGTGCCATAAATCTCGATCCAACTGCCGGGCGCCACCGTCGTGGAGCCGCCGAAAGATCCCGCGGTAATTACGCCGCCCCCATTGATTTGCGGCAGTTCCGGAGCGGGTGTCAGCATGCGCACGGCATTGTTCGCGGTGTCCCCGATGTAAATCTTAGTCCCATTGACTGCCACACCGGCGGGGAGATTCAATTGCGCGCTGGTGGCCGGTCCGTTGTTGCCGCTGGAGCCGCAGCCGGCGCTTTGATTGCCGGCGATCGTAGTAATGGTGCCGCCGTTAGGCTGCACCATGCGGATCACACAATTGTCGGTGTCCGCGATGTAGAGGTTGCCGGACGAATCCAAGGCCAGGGCCTTCGGATTGTTCAACTCCGCCTGGTTAGCCGGTCCTCCATCGCCCTTGTAACCCGCAAGGCCGGTGCCGTCGCCGACCAGTGTGCTGATGATGCCCTTGGTGTTCACAAAGCGGATAACGTTGTTGCCCGAGTCGGAAATGTATAGGTTGCCGGCCGAGTCCAGCAGAACAGCCGAGGGATTGTTGAGCAGGGCGCCGGTAGCGGCGCCGCCATCGCCCTGATATCCGGGGCCCGTTGCATTATCTCCCGCGAAGGTGTTGATGTCCCCGGCCGCCCACGTGTCGCTGCCGAATTCGATATTGGTGCAGGCGATCGGCGTTTGGGTTTGGCACACCACGCGCACGACGTTGTTGAACGCGTCCGCGATGTAGAAATTCCCGGAGGAATCCACGGTCACCGAAGATGGATTCCAGAGGTTTGCGCTGGTGGCCACGCCCAGGTCCCCGCCGAACGTGGCACCCCCGCCATTGTCCCCCGCGACCGTGTTAATGGTGCCGTTGGTTACCTCGCGGATCTCGAAGTTGTCGGTGTCCGCGATATAGAGATTGCCGTTGCTGTCGAACGCCAGTCCGGAGGGAGCGTTGAGCCCGGCCTTAGTGGCCGGTCCTTTGTCGCCCGAGAAGGCGCCGACGCACGGCGTCGCCGTACAACTTCCCGCGATGGTACTGATTTGGCCGCTGGTATTAATCTGGCGCACGACCTGGTTCACGGTGTCCGCAATGTCGAGATTGCCGGAGGAATCGAATAGCAGGCCGGACGGGCCCCAGAGGAACGCGCTGATGGCCGCCCCTCCGTCGCCGGAATAAGTGGGCGTGCCGCCGAGTTGTCCGGCAATGGTCGTAATGGTGTACTGCGGCGCGGTCTGTGCGCGGACCGGCGCCGCCGCGAGTAGAAATAGAAACGCGAGAGCAAATAAATTATGCCCGTGTGGTTTATCCGAATTGATCAATCGTCGAATCACCTTTTGGACTCCCTTGTTCGTTGCCCGCCCCGGCCGGAAAATTCAGAACGTCCGGCCGATGGTGAATCGGAACGTATCGTGCTGCTCCAGGAACGGGTAGGCGTTGCCGAAGGACGCCACGGCATTCAAGAACGTCGCCTCATTCGGAAACGTCGAGCGGTCCGCCACGATGGGCGGTTGCAAATACTCCCGTACCAGCAGCGGGTTATACGCCCAGTAGACGCGGAAAGGCGCTTGCACCACCGGCAGGAGCACTTGCAGCTCCAGGCCGGTGGACATGCGCGGGCGCTGCGTACCCGGGTACACCAAAGCCTTACCCTCAAAGCCGGCGGTGGGGTATTGGTCGTTCAAATACTGGATGCGGCTTGGATCCATGTTCAGCTCGCCGGGGCGCAGTATCCTATCAATTCCGGCATCCGCGAAAATCGCCAGGATCACGGGTCCGAAGATCGGAATGCGGTACTCGAAATTGCCGACCACGCGCGTGTCGCCGCCGGGGAAGGTGAGCTGGTAGATCGGTATGTTCTGGGTCACATTAGTGGGTACCAGAACCCCGTAGCTGTTCTTGACCAGCTCGGTGCGCTGCGAGCCGTCGTTGTTCAGCACGTTGATGGTGGCCTCGCTGGGAACGAAGGCGATGGGACTGATGCCCCAGATCTGGAAGCCGCGAATATCCTGCTCGCCGCCGATGAAGGTGCGCGAGAAGGGAGGAATCTCCTTGCCGCCGTAACCGGTGATCAACGAGGCCAGCAGATGAAAAGCCAGGATGTTCGACCTATGCCAGGGCGCGGGTTTGAAGTACTTGCCCTCTATCACCGGTTGGATGGTATTGACGTTGCCCCCCAGGAAGCTTCCGGCGAACGTGGTGGAAATGAACAGGCTCTTGCCGGCCGTCGGCGTGATGGGATGATTTACGGTATTGTACGTAAACGAAGGCACAATGCGGCTGGTGCGGATACCTTGCAGCGCGTTCGGGCCCGCGATTCCGCTGAAATTGATGTAGTCGAAGTAAGATGTCGCGGCGGCGGTCTCGGTCTTCACGTCGGAGATGTCGTAGCCGTAAGTGATGCCGAACCGGGCGAACACGCGCCGCAGAGGATAACTGAGCGACACCGAGAAGCCATGCCCGGTCTGGACATAATTCAACAGGTTTTGGGAGCCTAGCGCGTTGAACAGAGGGATCAGGTTTTCGCCCGCCAGGATGGAAGCCTCGCGGCCCTGGTTGAAATCGAACCGGGTCAGGTGCGCTTCCACGCCGATCTGCAGCGGACGGTCCAGGAAGTAAGGCTCCGTGAAGCCGGTTGACACGCTGCGCATGCGCGTGCCCAATTGCGAGTTGATGGATAGCGTCTCGCCCAATCCCAGGAAGTTGTTGGTGGCATAGTTCAGCCCCACGAAACTGCCGGCGATGCCCGAGACGCCGCCATTCAGCCCGATGGTGTTCTTGCCGCGTTCCTTGACCTTCAGGGTGATATCCACCGTACTGGTCTGGGTGTTCCGCTTGATGTCCGCGGATTCCTCCGCCTTCAACGGCTCGAAGTAGCCGAGCTGATTCAAGCGCAGGATGCTCAACTCCCATTGGTGATTGTTGAAAATGTCGCCCTCATCCAGCATGATCTCGCGCCGGATGACTTTGTCGCGCGTGGTGGCGTTGCCCGAGAAGTCGATGCGGCGCACGAAGAACTGCTTGCCCTCGTCGGCGGTGAGCGTGAGGTCGACCTTGTCGGTGTTGGGAATGATATCGAAGTTCGGCTCTGGCACGAAATCGATATAGCCGAACTCGCCATACAGTTTGCGCAGGTTCTCCAGACCCTTGCGCAGCTTGGTGGTGGAGAAGGGGTCGCCCTCGGCCATGCTGAACAACGGACGCATCAAGGTTTCCGGGGTGCGGAAGAGCTTCACGCCGACAAAGGTCACTTTGTTGAGCCGGTACAAGCGGCCCTCTTCCACCGGCAAGGTGATGTTCATGGCCTTGCCGGGAGTATTCGGCTTGATCAGGGGAAGCTTGAAGCCGTGCCCGCCGGTATTCACCAATTCCGTCTTTTGGTCGAGAACCTTGGCCGTGAAATAGCCTTTGGATTGATACGCGTCGCGGATGCGCTCCTTGTCCTCATCGAGCTTCGAGGAATCGTAAGTCCGGGCAAAGATATTTTCAAACAGGATGGAGTAAGGGATGCCGTAGTCGTGCGTGTTTTTCATGGCGCGGACCACTTCGCGCTGGGTGAAGGCCTGATTGCCCACAATGGTGATCTCGCCGACCTTGATTTTAGGACCCTCGTTGACGTTGAAAACGATCTCGAGCGAAGAGGGCGGGACCTGGCGCACGTCGGGCTCGACGGTGGCGAACTGCCGTCCGCGCTCAGCCAGGTATTCCTTGATCACCACGGCGGCGTGTTGGACCTTGTTAGGATCGTACTGCGACTCCACGGAAAGGCCCACCTTGCGCTCCTTGAAGCGATCCAGGATCTCCGAGACGGTCAGCGACTTCATGCCTTCGTACTTGATGGAGCGCACCACGCGGCGCTCGGTGACTACGAAGCGCAAGATCAGGCCGCCACCGGGCCCCGGCTCGGTTTCCATGTGGATGTCGTCGAAGCGGCCGCTGTTCCACAGCGACATGAAGTCGCGGTGCAGATCGTCCTCGTTGTAGATGTCGCCCTTCTTGGTGGCGATGAGGGAGCGCATAATATCCTGCGGCACGCGACGCATGCCACGGAATTCGATGGCTTCGATCACCTGTGCGCCGGGCTGCGCTTTGGGCTGTTCCGCGGGTTTGGGAGCTTCCAGTGGCGGCTTTTGAGGGGCCGGCTTGGCCTGCTCGGGCTGCGCCGTCTCCGGCACGGTTTCAAAAGGGTTTTGCGGCTTCTTTTCCTGCGCGGGCGGCGCTGGCTGCGGCGCGGGCGGAGTCTGAGCCCATGCTGTGGAGGCGATGGAAGCGCAGAAGCAAAGAACGGCAATCGACAGGCAGGCGCGCCTGTAACAAATCATGAAAGCATACCTTTCCACTCTGCGCTGTTACGGAGACGTAGATTTCAGCGAAACAGTTTCACTTGGGGCCGCAGGTCGCAGATTGAGCGAAAGTCTATTCTAGCCAATGCGGAGGCCGCTGTACAACGAGGCGGAGTCGGCACAGGTGTGACGCGCAGGCACATACGCGGATTTCACGCCAAGACGCAAAGAGAACCGCTTTGCGTGAAATCCGCCGCGTGTGCCGATACGGCCCCGGTGTGACCGTCCGGCCCGCTCGAAAAGTGAAACCGCCGCCGCCCGGATTTTCGTCTTACAGGCTTGCTATAATCGTCGGGTATCTACCAAGTTTGCGCTGCGTACATTATCGAGAACTATGAAGTGTGTCACTACCGCCGCTCTTATCCTATCGACCGCCGCCGCCGGCTTCGGCCAGACGAATCCGGCCCCGTTCTTCGCCACGGGCCAATCCGCGCGGCTGGTGGTCGGCCAGCCCGAGTTCGATGCCGAATCGGATTCCGCCAGCCAGACCATTCTGGGCGCCGTGACCGGCCTGGCGTACGCCAACAACACTTTATTCGTGGCGGATGCCAATATGCAGGGCGCCGCGCCGGTGAACAACCGGGTGATGATCTATCAAAGCCTGCCGACGCAGTTCCCGGCGGCTAACGCGGTCCTGCCATATAACACCTTGTGCCCCGTGTGCGTGGGCCAAGCCAACGTGGTTCTGGGCCAATCGAGCTGGACGACCAGCCTGCCGGCGCCCTGCATCATTCCGCCTCCCAGCGTTACCCAGACCCAAACTCCCACCACCCCCGTGTGTCTCACCACGTCGCCCCAAACGCCTATCGCCACCGGCATGAATACGCCCACGGCAGTGGCCTCGGATGGCACGCACCTGGCAGTGGCGGATACCCTCAACAATCGGGTGCTCATCTGGAATACCCTTCCGACGACTATGAACCAGCCGCCCGACGTGGTCGTTGGACAAACCAGTTTTACTACCAACGTCTTCCCGGGCGACACCCCCACGGCTTCCTCGCTGCGCGGCCCGCAAGGCGTTTGGTTACAGAATGGCATGCTGTTCATCGCCGACACGATGAACGACCGGGTCTTGATTTACAATTCCATTCCCACGGCGAACGGCGCTTCAGCCAACATCGTGCTGGGTCAACCGAATATGACCACGTGGGTGCAGATCAACATCGCCGACCAAACCACCAGCGCGGCCGCCAACAATATGCTCACGCCGGTATCGGTGACTTCCGACGGAACCCGCTTGTTCGTCGCCGACCTGGGCTTCAACCGCGTGCTGATCTGGGATACGATTCCAACCATGAACCAGCAGCAGGCGGATGTGGAGGTCGGCCAGCCGAACATGACCACCGGCATATCCGACGACGCTTTTTCTTTGCCGACCACGTATACCGGAACGCTCCCGGCCCCCGAAACAGCGGTAATGTGCACCACCCAAACCGGTGTGGATTCGAACGGCAACGCGACATATCCGGCCCTTTGCCAATTCACGCTCAGTTTCCCGCGGTTCGCGCTTTCCGATGGCACGAACTTGTATATCGCCGATGGCGGTAACGACCGCGTGCTCATTTACACTCCGATTCCCCAGGTCAACGCCGCGGCGGCGAATATAGTCCTCGGACAAACCGACTTTGTGACAGACGCCCCGACAGATGGCGCGGATACCATGGATGCGCCGTCCTCGCTGGCTTGGGATGGAAGCAACCTGTACGTGGCGGACACTTACAACCAGCGCGTCCTGGTTTACACGGTCTCGGAACAGGATCTGCCTTACAACGCGGTGCTGAACTCGTTCAGCACTATTATCTACGCCATCGATCCTGTGACCATAGCCGGCACTATCAAGGCCGGCGATACGGTGGAATTGACGATCGGCAATTCCACGGTCACCACCACCGCTTCCTACACCTACACGATTCAAAACGGCGACACCTTTACGTCCATCGTGGATGGACTGGTGGCCCTGGTCAACGCCGGCGGCGGGGATCCGAACGCCATCGCCACCGCGGATACGGAAGCCGATATAGTCGTATTGACCGCCGTGACGCCCGGCGTGAATGGCAACAACGTGACGGTAACCACCGCCGTCACCGGGACGATCACCGCCAGCGCCGCCAGCCCCAATCTATCCGGCGGCGCGAGCACGGCGTCGATTGCGCCGGGCACGCTGGTGTCGTTTTTTGGAAGCAATCTGAGCGACCAGACGGCCTCCGCGCCGGTAGACGCTAAAATATTGCCCACCACCTTAGGCGGCGTACAGGTTTATTTTAATGGCGTGCAGTCGCCGCTGCTGTACGTATCTCGTACGCAGATTAACGCACAGATACCGTACAATTTCGGGTTCGCCAACACGGGTACGGCGAATGCCTGGGTGCGGATACAACGCAACGACGGCACTATCGTGGCCACCAACACGGTTGCGGTGACCATCGTGCCGGCGAATCCCGGCATATTTAACAAGGGAGGCCCCCAACCTAGCCCGGCATGGGCCTACCATACGTCGAACTACGCGACCGGGGTGATCTCGGTGGATGGCACCATCAAGGCCGGCGATATCGGCTCGATTTGCATCGGGTCGAGCGCCGCGCTCACCTCCAACACCAACACGCCCGCCACGGGATGCACGGGCCAACAATACAACTACACGGTGCAGGGTGGCGACTCCCTGGCCTCCATCCGGGACGCATTTATCGCCCTGTTAGCCGCCGACCCGCAGGTGACCGCGTCCGCCTCAAGCGAGTTCACCCGCATTCTGCTGCAGGCAAAAGTCGCGGGTCCCGCCGGCGACGACATTCCGTTTCAGGTGGCCTACACTTCGGGCGCGCACCTGCTGCTGACAGCCATCGGCGAGGCGCCTCCGGCCCCTGGCGTGGGAGCGCTGCTGTGTTGCGCCAACACGGCGGGCGCGCTGGTTACGGTGAACAATGCAGCGCTGCCCGGCGAAAATATTCTGGTATACGCCACCGGGTTGGGTTTGCCGTATTTGACGCCGGCCGTGGATCCGCACCTGCTGACTGGCCAGCCATATACAGGCCCCCCGGGCACCTTCCCGCAGCAGTTCCTCTCCGGCCAGATCGATAATACAACGGTCAATGTGCTGCGCGCGGAGCTGGCGCCGGGGCTGATCGGAATCTGGCAGGTCTACTTGAATCTGGACTCGGCTTTGAACACCGACCCAAAAGCCGAGTTGTATATCGCACAGAACGATTTCCGGAGCAACGTGGTCACCATCCCGGTATATGCGACGCCGGTGCTCTCCGCGGTCAATTGCAATCCCACCACGGTGGTATCGGGCGGGACCTCGACCTGTCAGGTGGTGCTGAGCGTGGCGGTGCCTACAGGCGTGACCACGGTTGCGCTGTCCTCGGACAACACGCTATTCCCGGTGCCGTCCAGCATAACGATACCAGCAGGCACCACTTTTGCGGACTTTACGGTTACTGTGGGAACGGTCGGCGCCTCTCAAGACGCGACGGTCACCGCGACGTTGAACAATCTGACTTCGACCGTGACCATTACGCTGAATCCCTCGTGAGCGTTGCGAATCGTTGGTTAAAGAGAACGGCAAGGCGGCCAGGCCGCGAAGGCGGAAGGCAGCGAGGATCTTTATGACTAAGTTGGAACGCGGCGCCGATTGTGCCGTAATGGAGTATTGTGGATATCTGTAAAGATTTGGTGAACGGGCGGGATCCGGTAAACCGGCGGTCCGCCGCTGGACTTCAAACAATCAAGCCGGCCTTATTCTTCGGTTGCCGCTCTGGCTTTGGACGCGGAAATTGGCGAATTGGGGGACGGGCTCGGATGGTGCTCGGACAAATCGCGGTTTTAGCCGTGCTGCTTGGCGGCGCCGCCGCTTTCGCGCAAGAATCGGCGACGCTGACGGTCACCGTATTCGACCCTAGTGCGGCCATTGTGCCTGGCGCGAAAGTGACTCTCACCGATCTGCGGCACGGAACTGTGACTCAGGTGGAAACCGGCGACAGCGGCTTTGCGGTCTTCGATTTCCTGTCGCCGGGCGACTATTCTCTGGTGACGGAAAAGCCGGGCTTCGAGAAATACCAGGTCAATTCATTGACGCTGCAAGTGCGCGACCGCCAAACCTTTCGCGTGGAGCTGACCATAGCGGGCGCGGGCACCAGCGTGCAAGTAACGGCGCAAGCCCAAACGCTTTCCAGCGAGGCGGCGGAAGGTGTCTCGTTGGAACAGAATTATATTCAGAACCTGCCGGAAAACGGGCGCAACGCCGAGTCGCTGATTCTGATGGCGCCCGGCATCGTGCCGGCCGTGGACGGATCGGGCGGCTTCGACGCCAACGGACTGCGCTCCACCACGAACTACTATACGTTGGACGGCGTGAGCTTAAATCAGTCGCCCTCCGGCGGCGGCACGCCATTCGGGGGCGGCGGGGGCGGTTTTGGCCGCGGTTTCGGAGGCGGTGGCGGCTCCGCTGCCGCGCTAAGCGGAGCCAATGCCTCCACCAACTTGATCAACATCGACGTCATGCAGGAGATGAAGGTCCAGACATCTTCCTTCGCGCCGGAATTCGGCCGGTCGCCGGGAGCGCAGATAGTCATGACCAGCCGCGGCGGCACCAACAATCTGCATGGCGCCGTGTACGATTACATCCGCGGCGGCGCGTTCGACGCGAACGACTGGTTCGCCAATGCCGGCGGATACGGCAAGGGCAGCGAGCATCAGGAACGGCCAGGCGGTGTGTTGGGCGGACCCGTGGTAAAGGACAAAACGTTCTTCTTCATAGCTTTCGAAAAGCTGACGCTGACATCTCCGGAGTCGCTGGTCGCCGATGTGCCGGACATGGCCGCGCGCGCCTCGGCCCACTTGAACCTGCAACCGTACCTGAACGCATTTCCCATTCCCAACGGCGCCGAGTTGGGGGTGGACGGCGCCGTGTTCAACGCGGTGACCTCCAACCCCTCCGACAGCTCCACGGGCAGTATTCGCGTCGATCACATTTTGAATGCTCACACAACCTTGTTCGCCCGTTACAGCCTGACGACGTCCAGCTCCGACCAGCGCGGCAGCCAGTTCTCTACTCCTAATATCCTCATGGACCAGTCTTCGCGATCTCAGCTTGCCACTATAGGAGCGACCCACGTATTCGGCAACGGATCTCTCAACGATCTGCGGTTGAACTACTCGACAGCTACGTTAAGCGGTTCCTCCACGATGGATAGTTACGGCGGGGCAATCCCTCTGCCCGATTCCGAGGCGTTTCCGGCGGGCGTAACGTCCGCCACCGGTGCGTTCAGCCTGAACGTTCTGGGATTCGCGGGCTACTCTTTTGGAGGGCGCTCGGACAATACCCAGCAGCAGATCAATCTGGTCGACAGCTTGTCGAAGGTCTACGGCAAGCACAACGTAAAGACGGGCGTCGACTTCCGGGAGATTCTGCAGACAACCTACCGGAACCCCTACAGCGTGGGCGTCTCTTTCAATGGAGTCAGCACCGTTAACGACTATGCGCTTTTGACGGGCGACGCCCTGAACGTACAAGTCACGTCCAGCCTGACTGAAGTATATCCGACTTACAAGAATTTTTCGCTTTACGGCCAGGACACGTTCAGGCTCACGGAGCGGACCACGCTTACATACGGCGCGCGCTGGGACGTGAATCCCGCTCCCACCGCGCGGCAGGGACCCCAGCCTTTCGCGATTTCGGACGATATCATTGCCGGGGTTACCCAGAATCAACCCATCTATCCTACCCGCTGGTACGATATCGCTCCGCGGGTTGGGATTGCATACCTCTCCGACGACGCACCGGGGCGCGAAATGACGCTACGCGCCGGATTTGGGATGTTCTACGACGTGGGGTATGGAGTGGTTGGCCAGGCGTTTTTCGGCGCCCCATACGCGAATGTGCAGACGAAGTCGGAGATAGGCTTCCCACTCGCGCCGGGCGACTTGTGTCCCGAAGAAACGCCACAATCGCCGATGGCCTGCGCGTTACCCCTGGCTCCGCTTACCCGTCCTTATGGACAAATCTTTACCGGCGACCCGGGCTTGGTGTCGCCGCGGATTTACCAGTGGAATGGCACTTGGGAAAAGAATTTCGGCGTCGGCCAGACGCTGGACGTGAGCATCGTGGGCAGCCGGGGCAACAACCTTGTGCGCACGCAAACCACCGGTTCGTACACCGCCGCATACGACATTCTCCAGGAAGTCACCAACGGCGCCCAATCCAGCTACAACGGCCTGCAGGTCCAATTTCGGAAGCGGCTCAGCAGTACTCTGCAGACGCAGTTGAGCTATACCTGGTCCCATTCCATCGATACCGCTTCCTCGGATGCCGGGTTCGGCGGCGGCTTCGCCACCTTGTTCGGCGGCGAAAGAGGCGACTCGGACTACGACATCCGGCACAATGTGAGCTTCTCGGGTTCGTGGCGGCTGCCCGCCCCCGCCCAGGGGAACATTTACGCTCCTCTACGGAACTGGTATCTGGATTTTGTCGCCACCGCACATACCGGCCTTCCCTTCGATCTCTCCGGCGTCAGCGAGTCCGTCAGTACCGAGACGAGCTGTAATAGCACCACCAACACCACGGGCAACGGCCTTTTCGCCAACGTGCGGCCCAGCTATGTCGGCGGGCCGATCTGGATCAGCGATCCTACAGTGCCCGGCGGGCGCAAGCTGAACAGTGCCGCCTTTATTATTCCGTGCGGTTATGCCCAGGGGAACATGGGACGGAACGAGCTGCGCGGATTTGCATTCGCCCAAATGGACCTGGCCCTCCGTAAAGTGATTCCTATCACGGAACGTTACCGGTTCAGCATCGGCGTGGAAGCCTTCAACGCCCTCAACCATCCGAACTTCGCCAATCCGTCCCCCCTGGAAGGCGCCAACCTGGCCAGCCCGGACTTCGGCGTGGTCACGCAGATGCTGAACCAGTCGTTCGGCGGCGGCGTGAACGCGCTATACCGCAATGGCGGGCCCAGATCCATGGAGCTTGCGCTGCGCCTGCAGTTCTGACCCGGAGAAAGTTAACGATGACTCTCAAAGACGTTTCGAAAGCCGCTCTTGCCGCCTGCCTGTTTCCGGGCCTTCTTTTGTTCGGCGCCGACGACGAAACGCCGAAGCCCCTGCGGCGACTCACGATCGGCGTGCATGTCAATTACTATCCCCTCCCTCTCATCAAGTCGAGCTACGTCGTCCAGATTTCAAATAACCCGGAAGCGCAATACAACTACTACGGCGCATCCGATTCACCTAAGTGGGGGCCTGGAGCGATGGTGGAATACCGCCTATTGCAGCACGTCTCGCTGGCGGGCGAGCTTCATTTCCATCACGAGGACTATACGCAGACCGACAACATCCTCAGCGGTTATAATACGAGCACCACCGGGGGCGACAATCGCCCGCTCACCTACACCGTCCAAACCTCGCAGATCAACGACTACGAGATCCCCCTAATGGTACACTATTACGGCATCTGGTCGCGCGGCTGGAAGCGCAGGCTGTACGCCACCGGCGGCGCGCAATTGCTTCACGTAGGCAAAATACGGACCGGCAACGACTTTACCTACCCGAGCGGCGCGACGGACTACAACGAAAACCCAGCCACGCCCAATAAGGTGAACGATGTCGGAGCCGTGGTGGGAGTGGGCATGCGATTTGTCGACGAATTCCACATCCGCGTGGCGCCGGAAGTTCGGTATATCCGTTGGGAGGCGCCGTCGATTCTGGGGCCGTCTTACCGGTCGGCGCCGTATCAGGTAGAGGCTAACCTGAGCCTGTCGTTCTAGCTGCGCAATGCTGCGCCTTGATCCGATGCGGATGGAAGTCAGGAGACAGAAGTCAGAAGGGCAGCGGCCCGAGGCGCGGGCGGAATCCTCATTTCAGCCCGGCATAACGGCTAAACCTGGTCAGATTTCCATCTGACCCATCAGCCAAATCTGGGCGACATCGAAGAACTGTTCCAGAAACAGGCGGTCGAGTTGCGCGACGAATTCGACGTTCCCGTCATTTCGGGCGATCTCCACCGAACGCCGGAAGAGATACACCACCGTGGCCAATCCGTTTTCTCCACGCAGGATCTCGACGCGCGACGGCTTCAAATCCTTTTTCCGGTAGCGCCTCAAGTACGCGACGGATTTCAGTTCGTTCGCCAGATTCCAGCGGCGAGGAAGGGGGATGCCATAGACCACCACCGCGTAGCAGGCGTCGTCCACCAGGGGAGCGGTCTCGCCCGCTCTCAACTCCGCGGCGCGGATCGGAGCGCTCTCCCACCGGACCACCACCGGATCGGGCGTGGCTCCGGCGTGAGCGCGCTTCAAGGCTATGGCCTGCAGGCGCGCGCCAAACATACCGATCCCCGCCAAGCCAACGCCCGGTTCGATGCCTGCCTGCATGTTTCCGCCGTTCCGCCGCTCGTCTGGGCTCAGGTCGCGCAGGCGCTGCGGCGTGACATGCTTCACCCATGGGGAATCGGCGAGCACCTGTTTCGCGTCTTCCGCAGTCCATTGCGCGATTGGTCTGGATTTCCAGGCCGGGTCCGCCGCCCAGAGAGCGGCGCAGAGCAGGAACAAGCCAAATCTTGGAATTCGCCGCATGCAGCACCCAGACCGTACTCTATCATGGACAATGGGCAGCGGCGCTGTAACCAACGCGCCGCGTGGTGCGACCCTTAACAACATGAGTCCCAAAGCGGCATGAAACATAAGCTGATCCTTCTGGTTTGGATGTGCGGCCTGCCCGCGGCCGGGGACGAGGGCATGTGGCTGTTCCAGCAGTTTCCCAAAGACGCCGTTCAGCAGAAGTACGGCTTTGAGGCCACGCGCCAGTTCCTGGACCACATGCGGCTGTCTTCCGTGAGAATCGGCGCCGGGTCGGGCGCATTCGTGTCCTCTCACGGCCTGTTGCTCACCAACCGCCGCCTGGTATCGGCGTGCGTGGCCGGACAAGACAGCTTTTACGCCGCGGCGGAATCGGCCGAGACGCGCTGCGTGGGCCTCGATGCGAGCGTTCTGGTGCAGATCGACGATGTGACCAACCAAGTGAAAGCCGCCGCGCAAGGCGCCACCGTGGCTAATGCGCTGGACGCACGCAACGCGGCTACCGCGCACATTGAAACCGAGTGCGCCGCCAGTTCCGGATACGCCTGCACCGTGGTCACGCTATTTTCCGGCGGCCGCTACGATCTCTATCGGTATCGGAAGTACGCCGACATCCGCCTGGTTTTTGCGCCGGAATATGCGCTGGCGTTTTTCGGCAGAGAGCGCGACAGTCTGACCTATCTGCGGTACGGGCTGGATATCGCGTTCCTGCGCGCGTATGAAAATGGCAAGCCGGCCGCCACTCCGGACTATTTGAAATGGAGCGCGGCGGGGGCGAAGGACGGCGAGCTGGTGTTTGCAGTAGGTAATCCGGCCGCCACTGCGCGCGCCACCACGGCCGCGCAACTGACCTTCCTCCGCGATACCGCGCTGCCCGTTGCCCTGGCGCGCTGGGCGCCGCGGATTCAGCAACTGACGGCTTTCGCGGCGAGGAGCGAGAACGATCGCAAGGCCGCGCAGCCGGTTCTGACGGCCTTCCTCGAAAGCTACAAATCCGCCGCCGGCAAGCTCATTGGCCTGCGGGACGACCGGCTGGTTTCACGCAAAACGATCTTCGATTCGAAGATCCGGCAAGCGGTGGAGAACGACCCGAAATTGGGCAAACAGGGCGGGTTGGTCTGGGACCAAGTGGCCACCGCGTACAAGAGTTGGGCTCCGTTCGAGAAACCTTATCAACTGCTGGAGGCGTCGCCGGCGCCCGGATCGGAGCTTTACCGGATCGCGCGCGCCTTGGTGCGAGGCGAGCCAGTGGCGGTTCCGGGTGGTCCGATTCACGACCGTTTGGAGACCATTCTGCTGACGCAGTATCTGGAAGAGTTAAAGAATCTGAAAGGCAAGGATGCGCCGGTCAGGTCCATTCTGGGGGGCCAGACGCCGGAGCAGGCCGCTGGAGAGTTGGTGAAATCGACCAAGCTGAAAAACGCCGCCGAGCGCCGGCAGCCGGCAAGCTCGGACGATGCCATGATCCGCTTGGCGCGCCTGTTGGACGAGCCGGGCAACCGGCTGCGGAAGAAGCGCGAAGACTTGATCGAATCCCTCGATACGTCGGCCGCCGAGAAGATCGCGCAATACCGCTACGCGCTGTTCGGCGACGCCGAATACCCGGATGCCACGTCCACGCCGCGGGTGGAGTTCGGCACGGTCAAGGGCTATACCGATCGGGCGGGGACGCCACAGCCCTACGCGGCAACTTTGGGCGGCCTGTTCTACCGCCGTACCAACGAAGAGCCGTACCAGGCGCCGCCGCGCTGGGTGGAGAGCCAGGCGGCATTGAACTTGACCACGCCGCTGGACTTTGTGAGCACGTGCGATATCGGCGGCGGAGACGCCGGCAGTCCAACGGTGAACCGCGCGGGCGAATTGGTGGGAGTCGTCTTCGATGGGAACCTGGAAAGCCTCCCGAATACCTATTTGTACGTCGAGGAGCAGGCGCGCGCGGTGCATGTAGCCGTGCAGGGGATTGTGGAATCGCTGGAGAAGGTTTACCATGCGGCGCCGCTGCTGCGGGAACTGGGGATTGAGTCCGTGGGCGGCCTATAGCACGACCAACGGCGCTCTCGGAAATGCGAATTTCCGCCCTAACTGGTCGATCACATCAATCTGGCAGATATAGCGTCCCGGGGCGAGGTCCTTCAGCGGAACCTGGATCTGCACGGGCACCGCTCCTGGGCGCGTGGGGGCCAAGCGCGTGGCGTCCACCGGTCCGACCTCGAAGGCTTTCACGCCCTTGCGATTGAACAGGCTCATGCGCACTTTCAGGCGGCAGGCTTGCGCGTCCGCGGGATCGGCCTGCGCGTCGTAGACGTCGAAGGAGACGTAAAGATTCTGGCTGCGCCGGAAAACGCGGGTGATGTTGGGTACGATCTTCTCTTCGCCCACAATCAGCGGATTAGCCAGCCGCTCTTTGGCGGTGATCTTTTCAGCCGCGCCGACGGCGGCTTTTAGAGGCTCGCGCTGGCTGCTCCACACAATGGAGCTGAGTTTCAAACCCGTGGTATCCGCGCTCAAATCCGGGATGGTAAACCGCGTGTCGAAGGTCCCCAGCTTGCCCGTCGCGTTTTCGCGCACGACGAATTTCAAGCGATATCTGCCGGGCTCCAATGTGAATCCGGCGTCGTACTGGAAGCTCTGGTGGCCGGCTTTGGCGGCGTTCGCCCCATCCAACCGGATGGTAATGTTATCGCGCACGTTGCCGGCCACGGCATGCTGTTCATCCTGGATTTGCCCGGCAAAGTCGAACTGCGTCACGCTGGCGCCTCGTTTGGCCGCGAGCGCCACCACCGAGCCGGGAATCTTGATCGAGACCGGAACGAAGTAAGTTGTCGGAGCTACCCGGAAATAGTTCACCTGGAGCGCCAGCGGCAGGTCCGTCGCCGGATCGCCGGCGGAGAGCGCCTCTTTCAACTGCTGCTCCTTCTCCTGCCCGCTCAGCTTGCCCCACACCTTGGACGCGTAATAGCCCTTGCGATGCTCGAGCTTCGCGGATGCGAGATTATTCAGCTTGACCGTTATCTTGCGGTACTTGCCGTCCTGGGCCGCGTTAGTCGTGTAGTAACCCAGCAGATAGTAACTGCGCATCTGCTGCTGCGCCTGTACAATGCCGGCGGTAATGTCGTTGCTGTCGAAGAAAGCCTTGCCCCCCGTATCCGCGGCCAGCGTGTACAGCGTCTCCTGCGAATCGTTGATGGTGGCCCTCTGCTGGTTGTAGACGGAGCCATTGTAGATGCCGGTTCCGCGCGAAGCGGCGTGGCTGGCGTCCCCGCCGGGAGGATCCGCCATCAAACCTCGCGCGTCGATGGGATAGACTGCCAGATTAGCCTTCACGGCCGCGTTAATAGTAGCTTCCAGTTGCGCCTGGTTGTCGATTCCAGTCTTGTTGACGCCGGCCGAGAAATAGATCAGCGCTTTCTTTTCCGGCAATGGCGCCAGCATGCGGGCGGCCTGTTCGATGGCAGCCAGTTTTTGGTCGGTATTGAAGATATTGAATTCGGTTTCGTCGGCGACGAAGGCCGCACCGGTATCCTCACCGTTGGTGTCGTCGGTATCCGCCAGGCCGGCCAGCTCGCTCATTTCGCCGATGGGCAGAGCCTTCAGGATGCTGTCGATGACGTCGCGATCGGCGGTAAAATCGGTCAGCACCTGAATCTGGCTGGTATAAAGCAAAATGGCCACCAGGTCGTCCTTGGTGATGTGCTTGGCGGCGTAATCGAGGGCGGCTTCCTGCGCCCGCAATTGTTCGCTGATGCCCATGGACGAAAAGTCCAGGTAGAAGACCATCAGACGCTTGTCGTGATACTGCACCTGGCCCGGTTTTTCCGAGGTGATGGTGGTCTTGGGAGCTTCGGGAGGCTTGAGCTGGTCGGCCAGCGCTAACTTGGGAGGCGGCGCGGGTTCCTCGCTGAGCTTCTGAAACTCAAACATGGCGATCTTTTGGGGCTTGCCATCTTCGAATACCGCGAAATCCCCGGCCCTCAGGCCCTCGATAGGCCGGCCGGATTTGTCTCGCACCGTGACATCCACGATGACTAAGTTGCTGTTCGCGGTGAAGACCGGCTGCGGCTGCTGTGCGGTGGCCGAGATCGCCAGTAAGGCGGCAATGGCGAATGGTCTCAAAAGCTGAACCTCAAGAGCAACTGGACCGTTCGTGTTGCGGTGGCCGCGGTGGGCAGTCCATAAGTCGCCGCATTCACGGTGGTCCCGAAACCGGTAATGGCCACGTGATTGAGCGCATTGGTGGCGCTGAGCCGTAACTGCAGTTGACGGCGGGTGTCTCCGAAACGGAAGGCGCGGTTCAACGCAGAATTGAAGGACACCCGGAACGGTCCCGTAATTGTATCTCTACCGGCGTCGCCGAATTCACCCGGCGGAGGCACGGCAAACGCGGCCAGATTGAAATAGGGGTAGCCGCCGCCGTAGAGGGGCAGGCCGGTGGCCTCCGCGCGCGTGCTTCCCGAACCGGCCAAGCCCCCGGTGTTGGAGAGATTGCCGGCGACCAGCGCGGTGAGAGGGATGCCGGACGCGGCCGTGAACGTTCCATTGACCGTCCAGCCGGCCAGCGTCTTGGTAGCCCAGCCGCCATTGCGCAAGAGGCCGTGAACCCCCACGGGCGACGACAACAGGAACGTAGTCTGGAGGTTATTGCGCTGGTCGAAGCTGGAAAGGCCGCGCTCCAGATTCAGATTGTCGATGAACTGCACAACGGTGCCGCCGGGGCCGCTGAAGCTGGACGCATCGTCGATGGATTTGGACCGGGTATAGAGCATCACCCAGGAGACGCCCCGCGCAAAACGTCGCGTGAAGCGCACCTGTCCCGCATTGAATGTCGAATTAGCCTGCGAGGTTTCGTAAGTGAAGCTGGTGGCATATGGGATCTGCAGTTGTTCCTGGGTATTCAGCGGCGAAGTTCCGGGCAGCGGCCGGTTAGGCTGCTCCGCGACGGGCAGATCGGTGCCTTTGGTGCCGATGTACTCGAGTTCCAGGAGGAACCCATGCGGGAGGCTATTCTGTATCGCGAAGCTCCAGGTCTGGGCATACGCCAGCTTGAAGTTCGGATCCACCGCGAAAGTGTTTGAGATGGTCTGGGAAGGTATGATCGGAAAACCGCTCTGCAGCGTCAGGGGAACCGTCGAGCTGGTGGTGAGGGAGAGGTTCGTCGAATAGGGCGGCTGAGTGGCCAGATATGTCCCGAGCTGGGAGTAAGCTGACGGACTGTAGAAAATGCTGTATCCGCCGCGGATGACAGTAGATGCTCTTGCGGAAGGCCGCCAGGCAATACCCAGCCGGGGTGAGAACGCGTGCAGGTCGGGCTTGATGAGGCTGCTGGGCAGGCCGGCGGCGCCGGGCGTCACTATGGACACGCCGGTAAATCCGGGAGCTACGAGCAGGTCGGCCAGACGACCATTCAACTCCGTGTAGGGCGCGAAGTATTCGTAGCGGATGCCGAGATTGATCGACAATCCCCGGCTGGGGCGCCAATCGTCCCGCGCATACCAGCCGGTGGCCCAGCTTCGAAGATTGTAATTGCCATCGCCAAACTGCAGGGAACTGGATTGCGGCAAGCCGAGCAGAAAGTCGGCGAAGTCGAAACCCGTGCCGGATACGGGTTGGCCGTCGATCAATTGGCTGGTGAGCAGGCCGCTGAAGGTGAACGATCCGCGGGCATTCTGATAATTCAGGCTGTCTACATCCGTCCGGCGGTAGAGGAAGCCTATGCCCAAGTTATGCCGTCTGTGCAATACGTAGGTGAGGGTGTCGGTAAAGTTGGTGGTTTGATTGTGAGTGAGGACCGGCGCGGAATCCGCAAGACTTCCCAAGTTAGAAAAGGAAAGGTTGGGCGGACCGTAATTCAAGGGATTTTGCAACGTGCCGGTTATGCCCAGGTTGCCCTCGATGTTTTCCGTATCGGCAAAATACGGATACGTTTGGTTGGTGTTCCGGCTGAAGGTCAGATTAGCGCTGTTGTTGAAGCGCGGCGCGAAGCTGTGGCTCCAGCCGGCCGAGGCGCTCAGGCCGTAACCGCTAGCGGAATCCTGGAAGCCGAATAGCTGCTCGGTCTTCGAATCTCGGTTCTGGTATTGGATGTTGAAGTTCAGGCGGTCCTTATTGGAGATCGGCATGTTCAGCCGCAGGCCGACATTGTTGTTGTTGTTCGGAGTAGATGTGACGATGGCGTAGTTCTCCACCAGGCCGGTATAGGTGGGCAGCGGGAAATACTGCAACAGTCCAGCCGAAGCCGTCGCGATGCGCGAGGCCGGGATCGCATCGTTGGGAAACGGCACATGCGTGGTGGGATCGAAAACGATCGCGGGGGTGTTGTTGACCAGCGTTTGCGAGAAATCGCCGCTGCGCTCCGCCAGCGTGGGGACCGACGATTGCTGGCTATAGGGGTTACGGCTCTGCGTGCCCTGATAAGTCAGATAGAAGGAAGCGCGAGGGTAATGCAGCATCTTGGGAATGTTGAGAGGGCCACCCACATTCAGGCCGAAGCTGGCGATGGCATACGACGGTTTCGGCTCGGCGTGGCCGTTAAGGGAGTAAGGAGCGGCATCCAGAGCGGAATTTTCCAACTTCATGAACACCGAACCGGTGTAGGTGGGCTGGCTGCGCCGCCGATTGCCGAAACTAGCGTATTGGCCGTTATAGGGGCCGCGCCGGTTGTTGTTGCCGTTGGCGCCTCCCCCGCCTCCGCCGCCCCCAAATCCGCGTCCTCCGCCGCCACCTCTTCCGCCGCCGGGACCCTGGCCCCCGCCGCCCGGCCCGCCGCCAAAGCCTCCGTTGATGCCGCTGGCTCCGAAACCGCCCAAGCCGAGCGTATCGCTGCCGGGGGCGCTCATCCCCGGAGGCAGGCCCAGGGACTGGCTGCTACCCGGTCCGCCGCCCATGGCAGACCCGCCACTGGCGCCGTTGGCCCCGCCGGCTCCGGCCATACGCTCCCGCCGCGCCTCATCGTCGCTCGATTGGGCCAGGCCACCGCTGGTGCTGCCGTTAACCAGCAAGGAATCCTCAGCCTCGATGCTCAAACTCGCGCCCGGATCGGCGCCCAGATCGCCGGATGCCGCGTTCGCGGCGGCGGCGAGCGCCTGTTGGCCATCGTCGGTGGCTTTCACCTGGGCGTTCTGAAATCCTGGACCGGCGGCAGGATTCGGTCCGGCGCGCGGTCCGCGTGACACTGCCCCTTGCCCGCCACGGGGGCCACCGCGAGACCGGCTCGAACCGGGCGCCTGGGCAGTGCGCGGCATCTCCAGCGTCCAGTGCCTGGCGACCGGCTGGCTGCCGATGGTTACCTGGTCCTGCGCGGTTGTAAATCCGAACATCTCAACCTGGATGTTCCAGACGCCGGGCGCCAGATCCAATGTGTAACGGCCCGTATCGTCGGTGTATGCCACTACTTTTGCGCCGCCCTGGCTGGCTGTGACGGTGGCTCCGGGCACCCATTGGTCGGCGGCTCTAACCGAACCTGCGCACTGGGTCGCGGAAAGGAGGCGAGGTCCCAGCAAGGCGACAAAATATAGGGTAGGAACCGCCAACGCTCGCATCGCGCTCCGTGAGTCCAGGGTATCAAAACGCCCCGGTTTCTATGGGGCGCTCCCCCGCGCGCGAGGGTTACGGTCGCGAAACGCCGTGCGGGGTACATTAGTAATCGGTAATAATCGGTGGAACGCGCGCGCCGCATTGGCGTCATACCATCAGGAGAGAAGATGATGAAATGCTTGAAGTTATCCGGGCTTCTGCCAGCCTGCTTGCTATTCGCGGCCGCCGGTTTCACGGCTCATGCCCAAACTAGCGCCGATAACCAGCGTCCTGTCCGCCTCAATCTGGTAGCTGTGGATTCCGCAGGCCGGCCGGTTCCCGATTTGACAGCCTCCGAACTCGCCGTCTCCGATAATGGCTCGCCGCAGCAGATCGTTTCCCTGCATCTGAACCAAAGCGAAGGACCGCGCCCCGTGGTCATTCTGTTCGACCTGCTAAATTCCAGCGAGACGTCCCGTGGCGCTATCTGGAACGCCATAAAGGCTCCTTTGGCGCATGTGCAATCGAGCGGCCCTGTCTTCCTCTACCTGCTGGCGCCGGATGGCAGTCTCTAT